>QMCE01001008.1_pt1 | contig 15203 bp, 10 predicted proteins | sample 1821851 | NCBI WGS metagenome assembly QMCE01 (sample SAMN09453174, study PRJNA476694) | Termite gut metagenome, whole genome shotgun sequencing project. | isolation source: worker | host: Odontotermes sp. | place: South Africa:Pretoria | collected 2016-01-28 | reverse complement strand
CGGCTGCCTTCGACAAGAATTTTCCCGCGCATTGTCCCGCGTTCACGCAGACGCACGGTAAGGGCGCGGGTATCGACACCGTAAATGCCGGGGACGTTTCCCTTTTCAAGCCACGCCGACAAAGAAATGGTTGACGAAAAATGACTTGGCTCTTCGCAGAGTTCGCTGACCACAATTCCCGCCGCCTGAATACGCTCCGATTCAAAATGAACGGGCAGTCCCTGCTCGTCAAGAAAAGGCTCGCCGTTTTTTTGCGCTGGAACGCCGCAATTTCCCGCAAGGGGATACGCGCTCACGATAATCTGTCCCCGCGCTTCGGGATTGGTCAAAACCTGCGCTCCGCCAGTCATGCCGGTATTAAAGACAACTTCCCCTGCCTGGGAACGCGCCTTGCCGAATGCCCAGCCCGAATACTCAGAGCCGTCCTCCAACACAAGTTTTGCCTGCTTGATTTGTTTTTTCTCCATGATTTTCAAAAATACTAGAAAAAATAATTTTGTACAAGGGGGCGGCAATTTTAGGAATTGAAAACGTGAAAAACGGCCTAGTTTGCTGTTTCAACAGGAAAAAATCACTGAAAACAAATATTTTTTATCCTAAAAAACGCTCTGGATGGATTTTTTCTTCCGGTTAATGCTCGTTAGCGAAAAAGAACGAGAAACAAGGCCGTAAGCGTAAGGACAAAAGCCGCGATGGAAATAATGTATACCCACGGCGGCAAAGCTCCGGCGGCAATCAGGGGCGTTTTGTGTTTTGGCGGAGCGGCGGGGCGGCGTTTTCTTTGTCTGAGGGGCGGTGTCGAATATCCGCAGGCCGGGCAGCCGCCGGAAAAGAGTTTCTCTTCTCCTGAGAAGCCGCAGGCCGGGCAGCGGACAGACGAAAAAAATCTGCCACACTGGGGACAGGCGCGGAGATCGCGGCCTACTTCGGCCCCGCAGTTATCGCAAAAAAAGCGGGGGGCCTTCACCAGCTCTGTCCGCGCAGCATGGAATTTTACGCTTTTGCCTTTTGAGGGGCGGCGGCTTTTTCGGCGGCAGGGGCGGAAGCGGACGAGGAGCTGTCTGTGGCGCTGGAATTTCCTGTTGACGAAGGGGCGGCGGGACTTTGGGACGGTTTTGAAGATTCGGCGGCGGCCCCGGAAGATGCGGGTTTTGACGAACCGGCGCTTCCTTTCTTGCCTTTATCGGTGACATAAAACCCTGATCCCTTGAAAATAATTCCAGTTCCTCCGTTTATCAGACGGCGGACTTTTCCGCCGCATTGCGGACAATCTTCAAGGGGCGCGTCTTTCATTGACTGAAACGCCTCAAAAGTATGAGCGCAGTTTTTACATTCGTATTCATAGGTAGGCATGATATTTTCCTTGTTTATTATTCGTTATTTTTCGGCGGAAACCGCGTGTATTGGCGCGGAATTTTCACCCCCCTAATATATCGAAAAAAAACTAAAAAGTAAAGCGATGTCTTTTTCGGTCAATGGGGCTGTCTGTAGTTCGAGATATTTGCCGTCCCGAACCGGCGCGTTGGCGAATAAAACCGCCGCCAGCGATACAACGCCGTTTGTTTCCGGCGCTTGTGAGGAAAACACCCGCGCCATTGAAAAAAGAGTCTCAAGCGCTTTTGCTTGACTTTCCCCGGATGCTTCGATTTTTATCGCCGCCCGGTAACGCAGCCCGGAATCTTGCGCCGGGTTTTCATTCGGAAAAATGGTGATGTACATGCGCTCCGCCGGAAGCTGCAGGGGCAGTCCCATTGCCTCGAAAAGCCGGTTGACCGTTGTGCCCGGATTTTCAAGCCAGCAGGATATTATCGAACCGGCGCTTGCCGCGATAAAATCAGCGGGGAACTGTACGGGCGGGCTGTGGCTGATGGGGTCTGGCGGCACTCCAGCGGAGACCGCCGCGACATGCGCCTGTTTTGCGTTTATGGCAAGGGAAAGGCCGCCCGCCTGAGAATACCAGTAGGAATAACCCACCTGAGACCGCGCTTTTTTCCATTCTTTGCTCAGCCCCAGCGCGATACCCGCTTGTCCGGTGGGAAAATCGCCCCACGCGGCAAGCTGAAACCGCCGCCCGCTTTCACGGGGATATATGGCAACGACAGCTGACTGCGTTCTGTCGAGAATTTGCCCGGCCTGATTTTCGTTCAGTTCCCGTATGGGCAAAAAATTCAGAATAGGCCGCGCGTTTTTGACATCGGCGAGTATATAGGCAATCGCTCCCGGCTCCAGAGGAATTGCTGTTTCTCCGGCGGAAAACGGCCCGGAGATTTCAGGCAGTGTCCGGCAGGAAACCGCGAGCAAAAACAAAAGCGCCAGAGACACAAAACCTGCCGGATTCCGCGTATATTTCAATTTAATTCTCCCAAAAAAACAACCAAAGCGCGGAACGCCGATGCCGTCACGCGCCATTTTCCGGTTTCTGTTAAGCGCCGCTTGCCAGTTGAATTGCCGCAAACCATGTTTCGTCTCCGGCTTCCAGCGGAATCTGCCCTTCGGCTTTTTTCCATTCGGTTTCGATGGCAAGCGTTTCCGCCGCGACTGACGGGGAAAAACGCTCCCACGCTTCTTTTAGAGTATCCGAACCGTGAACGAAAAGTTTGATGCGGTCGGTAACGGAAAGCCCCATTTCTTTGCGGGCATTCTGTACGCCACGGATTAAATCGCGGATGTCGCCTTCCATAGAAAGTTCCCGCGTGATTTCCGTGTCAATGCCTACGGTGAGTGTGCCTTCGTTGAGAACGCGGAGCTTTGCCTTTTCGCTGCGCCTGACATCGAGTTTTTCGGCTGTTACCAGCACTGTCCGCATGCCGCCTTCCGCGCTTTGTATTTCCAGCGGAATTGACGCGCCTTCCAATATGCCGCGAATATCCGCTTGACCGAGCGTTTCGATACGGGCGGCGGCGGCTTTCATGTCTTTTCCCAGCTCTTTTCCCAACACGCGGAAATTGGCCTTCACTTCATATTCGACTAAATCTTCTTCGTTGTCGCCGAAGATCAAATCTTTGACATTGAGTTCCTCGCGGATTATGTCGGCCATTTCGACGAGGACTTTTTTTTCTTCCTGATTGCGCGTGACAAGTTCCGCCATAGCCAGAGGCTGCCGTCCTTTGATGCCGTACTGGGAACGCAGTGAACGTCCCATTGAAACTGCGCGTTTTACCTGCGCCATGCGGAATTCGAGCGGAATGTTACGGCGTTCTTTCCGGGGGACGGGGAAGTCCGTCAGATGTACGGACTCCGCGTCTTCCGGGCAGCGCAGGTTTTGCCATATCGCGTCAGTGGTAAACGGCATGAACGGAGACGCGACGGTTATCAATGTTTTGAGGACATCGTACAGTGTGCCGTAAGCTTCGATTTTGTCGGTGTCATTTTCGCTGCGCCAGAAACGGCGGCGGGAGCGGCGTATGTACCAGTTATTCAAAAGGTCGATAAATTCAAGAATCGGATCAACGGCGCGGGTCATATCGTAAGCGTCCAGCGCGTTGCCGGTTTTTTCCGCGAGATTTTCCGCCTCCGACAAAATCCACTGATCCAGCGGATTGACCGGCTGAGGCGGCGCTCCAGAAGGACTAACCTTGTCGATATTTGCGTAAGTGACGAAAAAGCTGTAAGCGTTCCACAGCGGGATAATGATGCTTTTCATTACTTCGCGCACGCCCTCGTCGCTGTAACGGAGATCATCGGCTTTGACCACCGCCGAATGAACGAGAAAAAGCCGCAGCGCGTCCGCGCCGAATGCGTTGATCACTTCCACCGGGTCGGTGTAGTTACGCAGACTCTTGCTCATTTTTTTGCCGTCACTTGCGAGCACAAGGCCGGAAACCACGCAGTTTTTGAACGCTGGTTTTTTGAACAGGGCTGCGGCGAGAATTGTCAAAGTGTAAAACCAGCCGCGTGTCTGATCGAGTCCTTCGTTAATGAAGTCCGCCGGAAAATGGCTGTCGAAAAATTCTTTGTTTTCAAAGGGATAGTGATTTTGACCGTAGGGCATGGCTCCGGATTCAAACCAGCAATCCAGCACTTCGGGTATGCGTTCCATGACACCTGAACAGGCCGCGCCGTCTTTTCCCGCGCCGGTTTTTGAACAGGGGAAAGTTATGCTGTCCACAAAATGTTTGTGCAAATCTTGCGCGTATACGCCGGACAGTTCTTCCAGTTCGGCGCGGCTGCCTACGCAGATTATTTTTCCGCAGTCCCGGCAGCGCCAGATGGGAAGGGGATTGCCCCAGTAACGGTTGCGGCTGATTGCCCAGTCACGCGCCCCCTCCAGCCATTTTCCGAATCTGCCGTCTTTGATATGTTCGGGAACCCAGTAAATTTCACTGTTGGCTTTGAGCATGTCGGGTTTGATTTTTTCCACGTTGACAAACCACGATCCCACGGCGCGGTAAATGAGCGGACTGCCGCAGCGCCAGCAGTGCGGATATGAGTGCAATATCTGATCGCGCTTGAAAAGTTTGCCTTCGGTTTTGAGCTTTTCCATGATTGCTTTGTCAGCGTCTTTGACAAAAAGCCCGGCGAAATCGGTGACTTCGGCGGTAAAGCGGCATTCGGCGTCTACCGGACAAATTACCGGAACGCCCGTTCCCTTGAGCACGCGCGCGTCATCTTCGCCGAAGCCGGGCGCGGTGTGCACAATTCCCGTGCCGTCATCGGTCGAGACAAAATCGCCTGTCCATGTGCGGAAACCGTTCTGCTCCGCCGCGTCCGCAAAATAGGGAAACAGCGGCTCGTAGCGTATGCCGGTCAATTCCGCGCCTTTTTTGCGCCAGATGATTTTGTACTGCGTTTCATCTTTGAAATAAGCGGGCAGACGCGCTTCGGCGAGAATGTAGTGTATTGGGGACTGGGGACTGGGGACTGGGGAATGAGGATCGGCCGCCGGGGAAGCCGGATCAGCGAGTTCTTCTATAAGTACGTAGTCGATGTCCGGCCCCAGTGTAAGCGCGAGGTTTGAGGGCAATGTCCACGGCGTTGTTGTCCACGCGAGAAAATATGTATCCGGCGGCAGCGGGGGCGTTGCGGGCTCATCAATCCGCGTCCCTGCGGATTGATGAGCTTGGAGTTTCCGCGATGCGGAAACTCCGGCTGAAGCATTTACTTCAGCGGCATCCATGCCGCCGCCCCCGGTTGGGGGCGTTGCGGGGGTGTCCCCCGCTGAGGGGGGAAGCGGAGAAGCCTGCGGCTTCGCAGCGGGGGGGGAGACTTCCCCCCTATTACCCATGATTTTGAAACGGACGGTGATTGCCGGATCGTGCACATCTTTGTAACCGCCGAGGTTGAGTTCGTGGTTTGAGAGGACGGTGGCGCAACGGGGGCAATAGGGGAGGATGTAGTGGCCTTCGTAGAGGAGGCCTTTTTCCCAAAGGGATTTCATTACCCACCAGATTGTTTCCATGTAATCGGGTTCCATGGTTTTGTAGTCGTGATCGAAATCGACCCAGCGTCCGAGGCGAGTGATTGTTCCGCGCCATTCTTTCACATAACGGAGGACGGCAGCGCGGCAGGCTTCGTTGAATTTGTCGATGCCGTATTCTTCGATGGCAGTTTTTGAGTTGAGGCCGAGTTCTTTTTCGATGAGATTTTCGACGGGCAGGCCGTGACAGTCCCAGCCGAAACGCCGCTCGACTTTGTAGCCTTTCATGGCTTTGTAGCGGGGAATAATGTCTTTGATTGTGCTGGGGACAAAATGCCCGAAGTGGGGCAGTCCTGTGGCGAACGGGGGGCCGTCGAAGAACACAAAATCGTCCGCTCCTTCTCTTTGCGAGACGGATTTTTCAAATATATGATTACGCTCCCAAAAGGCGAGGACTTCCTCCTCCAATTTGGGAAAATTTACCCGCGGGTCAACCGGTTTGTACACGCTTAGCTCCTTCGCGTTTGGATGAATTGTGGTAAACTGGAGTTGTTCGTAACCTTCAGGTTGCGAACAACTTCTGCTCAAATACCGCAATTTCGCGGCCACTGGACGAGAAATTGCGAGACTTACGGAACAGACAACCGGGCTGTTCCGTAAGTCCATTATGCCACAACGGGGGATTTTTTTCCAGTCCGGGGCTAAGCGCCTGCGGCGCTTAGCTTCGGAGTTTCCGCTGCGCGGAAACTCCACGCATTTGATTTCGGGCATTGTTTTGCATTAAGAAAGGGGGGGGCTGTTTCCAGACTGCTACCGGCACACTGCCGCGTTTTCCGTCCGCCCCCCTTACGCTCCAGCCGCTGCGCGTCTTGCGCTATCCCCCGGCTGGCTATTCGCTTCCGGCGAATAGCTTCTGAGTTTTTGCTCCACGAAAACTCCACGCAATTATTGTCATGCGAAAAATGGGGAAATAAGATTTTTGTTTTATATAGTACCAGCACGAATAGTGTTGTAATACAAAAATAGAGTTGTTCGGGATTTTCAGTTTCGGAACAATTTCCGCGCTCCCCGAATCAGAGGCTCTGAAAAAAAGAATTATTCTAACTTACGTTTGAAAGGAAATGCCCGGCAATTTGTTTGCCGCCATGTCACGCGCCCCGGCTTTTTTCCAGCGCAACAAAAAAATTATAATAATTTTCGCCTAAAAATATGATAATCCGATTGTCCGTGAGTCGCGTCCGGTAAAAAAATAACACAAAGAAAAAATCAAAAAATTATTGTTTGCGAATATATCGGAAAAAGATGTCTGCTTTCAAAAGAACATTAAATAAATTGATATTACTAACGAAAGTATTATTGCTTATGTATGTAAAATTGTGCGCGAATATGTATTATTTTACTCCGCCCACTTCCGCGTTAAAAAATAAAATCAATTTTTTTTATAAAATTACGAAAAAGATTTCATTTTTTTAATTTATTTAGTATTATTAATATTAAATACATAACGTAAAGGAAACAAGATGAATCAGCAGTTGTCAGCGCCGCCGTCGGAAAAACTGACGGAAATTACGGGAAAAACGCCTTCCGATACGAACAGTCAGTCACAAACGTCGCCTCAATTTCTTTTGAAGTGCGCTCGTTTTGGTTTTTGGCACTGGGATTTAACTACCGGAGCTTTCTATTTTGACGCTCAGACTGCGGGAATAGCCGGATACAAGGAGAACGAGCTGCCCGGCGTTATTGAAATGCGGCAAAATCTTATTTTCAATAAGGATCGCTTGCGAGTCACCCGGATAATGGAAGATTATCTCGCGGGAAAAACTCCTTCTTATACTGCCGATTTCCGGTTAATTAGAAAAGACGGAACTGTTATCTGGGTTAGAGAAAAAGGGGCGGTGACACGCAGAGACTCGGATGGAAAACCGGTTAATTTCAGCGGCGTTCTCCATGACATTGATGCCGGAGAAAATATTATTGATTTGCAGGGGATTCTTGAACAAAACGCGGTTCACAATGAACGTCTTGAAGCAGACGTTTCAGCGGCGCGGAGAAAACTGAACGAGTTTAGGCGCACCTACGCCGCCATGTTCAGCGCAAATCCCTATCCCGCCGTTCTTTTTGACGACAAACTGGAATTGATTTATTGCAATCCGGTGGCTCTGGAATTTTTTGGTTTTTCTTCGCACATTTATTTCATCGCCGGGTTTACGGATTACATGAACAGTATTCACGCGAGCACGCAGAACCCCAACGAAAATCTGTCTTTTTTGGAACGGTTGAAATATGTGGCGGATAATGGTGATTGTTCTGTTGATGTTGACTACGAATTGAAAGACCGCAATGTTTCCCTGCGGTGCGTTTACCGGAAAATTCCCTACGGCGATAGTTTTGAGATATGTCTGTACATGATCGATTTGACTGAAATAAAGGAAAACCAGAAGAAACTTGTTCGTCAGGAACAACTGCTGCAAGCGATCAATTTGGCCGCCTTTGTGATGATGTCTCAGGATTACGATGATTTTGATTATGTGTTAAATTATTCACTTGAAATTCTCGGAAAATACACCAGTGTCGATCAGATTAGTGTCTGGAAAAGCCGTGAATATGAAGATGCTGTGCTTGCGTCCCGGATAGGCGTATGGAATCACGAGCGGCTGCAGGAAACTGAAGAAGGCCGCCGTGTCGCTAATAATATTCGCAGTGACATTAAACTGGACATGTTAGTTCCCGACTGGAAAGATTATGTACAAAAAGGGAAATCCCTGAATGGTCACTGCGTTGTTCCTGAAACGCCTTTTGCTCGAATGATGCAAAGAAATGGAATCCGCTCGATACTGGCGCTGCCCATTTTGATAAAGGGATATTTCTGGGGCTTTATATCTTTTTTCTGTTATACGCGGGAGACGGTTTTTTCTCTTATCGAAGAAGAGCTTCTTCTTTCCGCCGGAGTGCTTATTGCCGCGGCCATTGACCGGAATTTAATCGCGCAGGATTTAGTCAAAGCCAGAGACGAGGCGCAGGCGAGCGCGGTCGCAAAATCGGCGTTTCTTTCTCGCATGAGCCATGAACTGCGGACTCCGCTGAACGCGATAATCGGAATGAATTCCATTGCTCTGATGAGCAAAGAGCCGATGAAAAAACAATACTGTCTGGAACAAATTGATAATTCGTCAAAACAGCTTTTGGCTATTATCAACGACATTCTTGATATGGCAAAAATCGAAGCGAATAAATTTGAAATTGAGGCGCAAGAATTCAATTTCGAGAAAATGCTGCAAAATATCTATGACGTAAACCGCGTGAAAATGGACGAAAAAAAGCAGATTTTCGAGAAAGACTGGCCAACTTTTGAGCACAAAATCATCGGCGATGAACTCCGTATTTCGCAGGTGCTTATCAACCTGATGTCTAACGCCATTAAATTTACCCCGGAAGGAGGAACTATATCGCTGAATGTGGCGAGCAGCGAATCCTGCGGGCAGGTCGATCTACGGCTAGAAGTCAAAGACACGGGCATAGGAATATCTCAAGAACAGCAGAGCAGGCTGTTTAATTGTTTTACGCAGGCCGGAACCGGTATTACCAGAGAATACGGCGGAACAGGCCTTGGGCTTGCGATTTGTAAAGAAATTATCGGCCTTATGGGCGGTAGAATTTGGATAGAAAGCGAATCTGGCAAAGGGGCTTCGTTTATTTTTGAAATAACGCTCGGTATTGGCCAGATTATCACGGATGAAAAATCGGAAGCCGACGACAGTCTAATGCCGGCGGGCTGCTGGAAAGGCAAAACAATACTTGTCGTCGAAGACGTGGAAATCAACCGGGAAATAATCAACACCGTCCTTGAGGAAACGGGCGCGCAAATGGATAACGCCGCCAACGGCAGCGAAGCACTGGAAATGTACACAAGGAATCCCGGCAAATACGATTTGATTTTGATGGATATTCAAATGCCCATCATGGACGGGCTTGAAGCTTCCGCCCGCATCCGCGCTTTTGAAAGTAAAATCATGTCCGGCATTCTCCCGCAATTGCCCGGCACGAACAACTACCTGCAAGTTCCCATCATAGCAATGACCGCCAACGCTTTCTCTAATGATGTTCAAATCTGTCTTCATTCGGGAATGAACGGCCATTTGGCAAAACCCATCGACATAGCGGAACTGTACAAAGTCATAAACTCGTACTTGTGCCCGAAAAAGATTTAACAACGGAGAGTGGGGCGGGGGATCGATAGAGTTGTTCTGGAAATAATGTTTCAGAACAACTCTATCATAATCAGAAATAATGTTAATACCAAAGTCAAAAATGAAATTGCTTGAAGCATGGATGAAAATACACCATGATGATTTGGTCGTAGATTGAAAATTGCTTTCCAATGGTGAAGAATATTTCAAAATCGATCCGTTAAAATAGCAGGAGGGTAAAGCCATGTTTCCTAAAATAACAGGGGTTGAGCCGCTTGATGATTATAAAATTAAACTGGTGTATGAAACCGGAGAAGTAAAAATATTCGATGTTTTACCGTATATTTCTGGAACATGGTTTGAAGAATTACGTAGCACCGGCTATTTCAAAACAGTCCATCTAGTATCCGGCGGCACAGGGATCGAATGGGAACACGGACAGGATATTGCGCCGCATGAATTGTATGAGACGAGCGTCGAAGCCGCCGGGTAATTTTCTTGCGTAGGAGTGAATACTCTGCTTAATGTATCGCTATCGTTTGTTCGGTATCTGTTGCGGCAATTTCCTTCCGAACCATATCGCCAATAATATCCGCTCTTTTAAGATGAACAATCAATGCGTGGAGTTTTGCCGTGTGGCAAAAACTCCGAAGCTTTTCGGCAAAGCGGAAAGCCCCCAGTCCCCTAACACCCGGTCTTTGTGATACAATACTGCCGTGAATTTAATTCTTTTTGAAAATCATGAACTGGGCAGGGCGTTGGCGCGGCGGGACGAACGGACAGTTCATCTGATAAAAGTGCTGCACAAAAAAGCGGGGGACACTTTTGACGCGGGGATTCTCGGCGGACAGCGGGGGACCGGCAGAATTGAGAAAATTAACCTCGACGGCTCTCTGTCGGTTTCACTCCGGCTTGACGAAACTCCCCCGCCGCGTTTTCCGGTTCGCGTCGCGGTCGGATTTCCCCGGCCAATACAGCTCAGGCGGCTTTTGCGGGACATTTCCAGCATGGGAATCGCCGCGATTGATCTCATGGGGACAGAGTTGGGAGAAAAAAGTTATCGTGACACCACGCTTTTTACTTCGGGCGGAGCGCGAGATGCTCTTATCGAAGGCGCGGCGCAGGCACGGGATACGGCCATTCCATTGTTGTCGCATTTTGCCAGTCTGGAGCAATGGCTTGCGGACTGCCCGTGGGAACGCGGCGGCGGTTTTGCGGGTTTAAGCCCGCTATTGATTGCCGCCGATAATGTCCGTCCCGAAGGCGCTATGTCCCGCCTGAGTACCACAATGCGGCCGATTGTCGCGGCGATTGGTTCTGAACGAGGCTGGTCGGATCGCGAGCGGACGATGCTGGAATCAGCGGGATTTGTGCGGCTGTCTCTGGGCGAGCGGGCATTGCGGACGGAAACCGCTTGTGTCGTAGCGGCGGCGCTTGCGCTGGAAAAAACTGGAAATCTCGGCTGACGCGGCTTACGGTTTCAGGCCGGGAAGGTCCCACTCCGAGGGGATTTTTGCCGGCAGTCCCCGCGAGTCGACAAATGCCCACGTCACTTTTGCGGCAGCCAGCAAGTCATCGCCCCGCCATATTTCCTGAGCGATAACCCCCGACACCGCTCCCTTTTTAACCGGCCACGATTTTATCCGCAGCTCGTCATCGGTCACAGCGGGCTTTTTGTAGTCGATTTCTATCCTTGCGATAAAAATGCCGTACCCCGCCTCAACCGCCTTAAAATAATCAAAACCAATATCCCGCAAAAATTCATAACGCGCATATTCCAAATAATTCAGATAGTTCGCGTTATTGACATGTCCGTAACTGTCACATTCGTAAGTCCGAACCCGCAATGAACATTCCGTAATCATACGCATATTGTATAATTTAGCCAAATAAAGTAAAAGGGGGCTGTTTCCAGACTGCCACCGGCACACAGCCTGCGGCATGGATGCCGCTGTTCTATATGTTTGCCGGAGTTTTTGCAATGCCAAAACTCCGGGGTAAAAAATCCGCATGGAAGCGGATTTTTTACCCACCCCCTTACGCTCCAGCCGCAAAGCGGCTTGCGCTATCCCCGTGTGGGGAAAAGGGACTGGGGAATGGGGATTTTTCTGTTCGCTGTCTGATCATAAAACTTTCACGCTTCTTTTACTTACAATAACTTCCCGCGCAGCAACCTAAGCGTATTACTTCCCCGCTCAGATTGCGTACAACAAATTCCCCGCTCCCCATTCCCCAAACCGGGGGATAGGCGCAGCCCGCGATAGCGGGCGGAGACGTAAGGGGGGACACGATGATTGCTTCTGTATGCTAAAAAACGTATGGAAAGTGTCCCCCCTTTCTTTGGCATTTATAGTCCACCAAATCCGGGAAAATTGTGGTATACTGGGCGGGGGGCGAGTATGGGGAAAAGGGTTGTTGAGCTTTTGGCGGAGGGGTTTGAGGAAATTGAGGCGCTTACTCCGGTTGATTATTTGAGGCGGGCGGGTATTGAGGTGGTGACGGCGGCTGTTGGGGAGGCGCGGGATGTCAGGGGGGCGCGGGATATTGTGGTTGTTGCTGATACGATGCTTGCGGAATGGCTGAAATCGGAGCGGGCGGAGGACTGGGACGCGATAATTTTGCCGGGCGGGCTGCGAGGTTCTGAGAATCTGGCGGCTTCGCGGGAATCGGGTGCGCTGGTTGAACGTATGGCTGCTGCGGGTAAATGGGTGTGCGCTATTTGTGCTGCTCCTGCTGTGACGCTTTCTCCGCTGGGGCTGCTTGCGGGCAGGAAATTTACTTGTTATCCGGGGCTGGAAGAAAAAGTCCGGGACGGTGTGTGGCTGCGGGACAGGGTTGTGATTGACGAAAATCCTTCGGGGGGCGGTTTGATTACTAGCCGGAGCGCGGGGTGCGCGGGTGAATTTGCTGTGGCGATAATCGGGCGGCTGGCCGGGGAAGACGCGGGGGAAAAGATTGCTCAGTCGGTTTTGCTTTGAAGCGCGCGGGCGCAGGACGCGAGGTCTTTCGCTTGTACTGCCGTGCCGTTTGTTTCCAGTGTTTTTCCGGCGACAGCGTTACCGAGCGCAAGACATTCCGGCACGTTTTTTTCTCTGATCCACGCGGCGAGAAAAGCGGCGCAAAAAGCGTCTCCCGCGCCGGTGGTGTTCCGGGGTTTGACGGCGGTGGTTTCCTGCCGGTAAATTTTTCCTCCGGCTGCGGCTAATGCGCCGCGTTCACCGAGCTTGACGACAATGACGGGAAATCTGTCTGCGGTAAAGTCCTTGAGCATGGGGCAAATTTCGCGCAGTATAAATTCTTCTTTTTTGCGTTCGCTTGAAAAATTTTCTTCAGGCTGCGCTGCCGGGGATTCTGTTTTTGTGACGGCGCGGTAAAACGCGATACTTTCATCGGCGTTCATAAAAAGGATCAGCGGGTAACCGGCGAGCCATTGGGCTATACCGGCGGCATTTTTTCTGACGATAAATGTCGAGGCCGCGTCCAGCGCGACAGGTATTTTCCGTTCCCGCGCAAGCCGCAGAATCCGGCTGACAAGCGGCCGCCGGTCAAGAATATATCCGTCAATGACTATGACGGCTATTTCCGCGCTGTCAAACATTTCTTCGCGTATATCGTCCGCCGAAAATTCCAGCGCGGCCGCCGGGGAAGCGGCTATTCTGATTTCTTCGCCGTTAACATCGCCGTTACGCAAAACAAGGCAAGTTCCGCCGGGGGAGTTGGCTTTTTTGAGCAGGGGGACAACGCCCGCGCCGCGCAGTTCGTTTTCAAAAAAAGCGCCTATTTCGTCATTTCCCGCGCAGCCCGCAAACGCCGCGTGTATTCCAAGGAGGGCGGCAATTTTCGCGGCGTTTGCCGCCCCGCCGCCGGAGCTGCGGGAAAAGCCGTCCAGCGCGTCCATGACACGCCGCGCTTGCTGAGGAGAAATATGCTGAACCTGCTCCGTAATCCCCAGCGCGTCCATGCGGGAAGGATCAAGCGCGGCGAATATGTCTACAATGGCATTGCCGAAACACAGCAATTCTTTTTTTTCGTTTTTTTCCATAGCGTAATAGCCCGCCTGTAACCGTCACCGGCCGGCCCCGGCTTTTGACCGGAACCGGACGGAATTTTTCAGTTTGCGAATTTCAGTTATTTGGCTTTGGCAATGATTTCAGCCAGCGCGGGATTTTTCGCCAATTCATCTTTCAGGCTTTCCGCTCTGCCTTTATTGACATAATCCGCGCTCTGGAAAGAATAAGTAAACCGCGTGTGAATATCATACGTTCCCCGCATTAAGGCGTAAGCGTCCTCGGTCATCACCAGTTCTTCGTCAGTGGGAATTATGTAAACCGGAATTTGCGATTCGGGAGTTGAAATAATGGTTTCGGCATTGCGGGTGTGCGACATTTCATTTTTTCCCGGATCGAAAATAATGCCGGTTTCCTGAAGTCCGTCAAGAATTTTTTCCCGCATGAACCACGCGAACTCTCCCACGCCCGCCGTAAAAACAAGCGCGTCGACTCTGCCCAGAATTGCGCGGTATGCGCCGATGTATTTTTTGACGCGGTGCGCTTCGATTTTCTGCGCGAGGGCTGCCCGTGTGTCGCCGTTAATCGCGGCGGTCTGAATATCGCGGCGGTCGGCATATTTTCCCGTAATTCCCAATAGCCCTGATTTTTTGTTCAGCGCGTTGTCCATGTCGGCGGCGCTCATGCCGGTTTTTCGCATAACATAAAACGGCAGGGCAGCGTCCACATCACCCGAACGAGTTCCCATGACAAGCCCTTCCAGCGGAGTAATTCCCATAGACGTATCAAAAGAACAGCCGTCTTTGACCGCGTTTATTGACGCGCCGTTTCCCAGATGGCAAATGATCAGATTTGTTTTGAAAGGGTCTTTCCCCAAAAGAGCCGCAGCGCGTTTTGCCGTATAAAGAAAACTCGTTCCGTGAAATCCGTAGCGGCGCACCTGATGCTTTTCGTACCATTCGTAGGGAAGCGCGTACAAGAACGATTCAGGAGGCATGGTCTGATGCCACGCAGTATCCATCACAGCGCAGTGGGGCACACCGGGAAGCACTTTTTGCGCCGCCTTTATTCCCATGATATTCGCCGGATTATGCAGCGGCCCCAAATCCATCACTTCGTTGAAAGCTTCCATCGCCGCGTCATCGACAATCACGCTTTTTGTAAACTTCGTCCCGCCATGAACAACGCGATGCCCGACAGCTTTAATCACGGACATATCACTAATAACGCCCTGCTCTTTGCTCGTCAATGTTTTAATGATCAGATCAACCGCGTCAGTATGAGTCGGGCAGTCATATTGCAGCGTAAATTCCTCTCGGCCCTTTACCTTGTGCGTAATAAAAGAGCCGCCCAAAGTCACCTTTTCCACAATACCCACAGCCAGAATATCTCTCGTTTCCCAATCGTAAACCTGATATTTTGCCGATGATGAACCGCAATTCAATGTTAAAATTACCATGTTATCCGCCTTTTATTTTAGATCGATTATAATAATTTAATTATAATCCGTAAAACACAAAATAGTAAGCAACAGAGAAAACAATTATCAAAAAAATAATTTCTGTAATAAGACTCATGGCGCATTTTGCCGCTTGACCCAAGCGGCAAAACCGGGCTATCCGCTCCAATTCCTCGACTTTGCTCACGCAAAGT
>QMCE01001007.1_pt1 | contig 15207 bp, 13 predicted proteins | sample 1821851 | NCBI WGS metagenome assembly QMCE01 (sample SAMN09453174, study PRJNA476694) | Termite gut metagenome, whole genome shotgun sequencing project. | isolation source: worker | host: Odontotermes sp. | place: South Africa:Pretoria | collected 2016-01-28 | reverse complement strand
CCTGCCGGAGATAAGCGGCATGACATTTGTGGAGCTTTCGAAGATTCTTGAAGACAACGGCTTTGTCATTATCAAGGAAGACCAAAGCAGCAATGATGTGGCACTGGGCTCTGTAATAGGATATAAGGATTATGAGGCAGGGGCTTCCGTAGAATATGGCTCGCAGATAACGCTCATCGTAAGCTCGGGGCCGGAGGAATAAGGAGAGGATTATGCAAGCGGCAAATAAAAAAGCAAGAATTCTGTATGTGATGAAAATCCTTCTCGAAAAGACGGATGAGAACCATGCAATCTCAATAAGCGAGATAACCCAAGAGCTCGCCGATTACGGCTTTACGGCAGAGCGCAAAAGCCTTTATGACGATATCGAAACCCTCGGGATATTCGGGCTTGATATTGAGAAAACCCGTGAGGGCGGAAGCTTCGGCTACTATATAGCCGAGCGTGATTTCCAGATGCCGGAATTGAAGCTGCTGGTTGATTCCGTGCAGTGCTCAAAATTCATCACGCCGAAGAAGACGCTTGAGCTCATAAGAAAGCTTGAAAAGCTCTGCAGTGAAAATCAAGCCAAGGATTTGCAGCGTGAGGTGCTTGTATCAGAGCGTGTGAAAACGGTGAACGAGAACATTTACTATATCACCGACATAATTCACACAGCGATTCTTTCACAGTGCAAAATTGAATTTGCCTATTTTGATTTGAAGCTCTCAGACGGCAAGGAGAAAATCAAAAAGGAATACAGAAAAAACAAAGCTAAATACAAGGTCAGCCCTTATGCGCTGACATGGGACGATGAGAATTATTATCTTGTCGCATATGACGAAGAGGCCGATAAGGTCAAGCATTATCGTGTCGATAAGATGGACACGCCGAATATCCTTGAAGAAAAACGTGCCGGCGAAAAAGAAATGAAGGACTTCAACATTGCAAGCTACGCAAAGAAGACCTTTGGCATGTTCGGCGGGGAAGAGTGTGATGTCACCCTGGAATTCTCCAATGACCTCCTCGGTGTTGTGATTGACAGGTTCGGCAGCAAGCTGTTCATTGCGAAGTCCGGCAAAAATTCCTTCAAGGTGAACGTAAGGGTGGCGCTTAGCCCTGTGTTCTATTCATGGCTTTTCAATTTTGGAACAGACGTTAAAATCATTTCCCCGCACAAAGTTGCGAATGAGTTCAGGGAAAAAGCCAAGGCAATCGCAAAACACTATAAGAACAGTTGATAGTGAGCGCAGCGACGTGCGCAGCGCAGAGTGGATAGTTGATAGTTGTTGTGGCACTGACGTGCAAATATATTAAAGGGCATTCAAATGGGAGATTTCCCAATGAATGCCCTTTAACTATCAACTATAAATTATCCACTATCAACTGCCCTAATAGCCGTGTGCCTCCTGCAGCATCATATCCTTGACCTTCATCAGGCGAATCTGCGTTGAACGCTCGTTTTCGTCAAGCTTCATCGTTATATACTTGATATTCTCCTGCAAATCAGGGATTATCACGTGCTCCAGCGCATTGACACGCCTTCTCGTTTTCTCAATCTCCGCCGCCATCAGCTGACAGGATTTCTCAATCTCCGCAAGCTTCAGCATCTGCGGAAAAACGTCAGCCAGCGACTGAATCGCATCGTCAAGGTCGCTCGATGTGAAGGCAAAGCCGTAAGAGAACATATCATTGCTGTCAGGTGAACGTGTTTTGAATTCATACTTCGGAATATTCACGCTCATCACATTCTCAGTGGATTTCTCAATCGAAACCTGCTGCTTGGGTGCAAGCAGCGCCGTGTTCAGAACCTCGTCGTCCATGCCGGCCCTTGCGAGCAGGAAATTCTTGTTCGCCGCTGTGATGCCGGCTTCAACAAGCTCTCTCAGCTCCTTGTTTTGGCGCACCTTCTCGAGGAACTGCCGCATAAGCTCGTCACGCTTATCCTTCAAAAGCTTGTGCCCTCTTGTAGCAGTGACAAGCTTTCTTTTAAGGCGTGTGAGCTCCATTCTGGTGGGATTAATCTGCTTTTGTGCCAATCAAATCACACCTTTCCGTAATATTTATCAAGGAACCTGTCAGGGATTCTTCTGAGTTCACTCCTCGGCAGAATGGAAAGCAGCTTCCAGCCGAGGTCAAGCGTCTCTTCAATCTCACGGCTTGCCAGATAGCCCTGCGAAACATACAGAGTTTCAAACTCATCGGCAAACTTTGCGTAAAGCTTGTCTATTTCCGTCAGCGCCGCCTCACCGAGAACTACCATCAGCTCCTTTGCGTCCTTGCCTCTCGCATATGCCGAGAAAAGCTGATTCATCGTGCTGGCATGGTCGTCTCTTGTCTTGCCGTCGCCTATGCCCTTGTCCTTCAAACGAGAGAGAGAGGGAAGAACGTCAATCGGCGGGGCGATGTTCTTTCTGTAAAGCTCACGAGAGAGGATAATCTGCCCCTCTGTGATATACCCTGTGAGGTCGGGAATCGGGTGGGTCTTGTCGTCCTCGGGCATTGAGAGAATCGGAATCATCGTGATGCTTCCGGTCTTGCCCTTTTGACGCCCGGCTCTTTCATAAATTGAAGCCAAGTCAGTATACATGTAGCCCGGATAGCCGCGTCTGCCCGGCACTTCCTTCCTCGCAGCCGAAACCTCACGCAGAGAGTCTGCGTAATTCGTAATATCGGTGAGAATAACAAGCACGTGCATATCTTTTTGGAATGCCAGATACTCCGCTGCCGTCAACGCCATTCTCGGCGTTGCGATACGCTCAATTGCGGGGTCATTTGCAAGGTTGACGAACATAACCGTCCTGTCAATCGCACCTGTTTCCTTGAAGCTCTGCACAAAGAAGTTTGATTCCTCAAATGTAATACCGAGTGCCGCAAACACAACGACGAACGGGTCATTCGTTCCACGCACCTTTGCCTGCCTCGCAATCTGTGCCGCCAGGTTTGCATGCGGCAAGCCGCTGCCTGAGAATATCGGCAGCTTCTGTCCTCTTACAAGCGTGTTTAGCCCGTCAATCGCTGAAACACCGGTCTGAATAAACTCTTCAGGGTATGCCCTCGCCGCCGGGTTCATCGGCAAGCCGTTTATGTCGTTTCGTGCGTCCGGCAGAATGTCCGGCCCACCGTCAATCGGGCGGCCGAGCCCGTCAAACACACGACCGAGCATATCCTCTGAAACGCCGAGCTCCATGCTTCTTCCGAGGAAACGCACCTTGCTGTTTGAGAGGTTAATTCCCGTTGAATCCTCAAACAGCTGAACAAGCGCATTGCCCTCATTTATTTCAAGCACCTTGCAGCGCCTTTTTTCGCCGTTCCAGAGCTCAATCTCGGCAAGCTCGTCATATGTCACGCCCTCGACGTCCTTAACCAGCATAAGCGGCCCCGCTACCTCTTGAATGGTTCTGTATTCCTTTGGCATTAGAAGTCCTCCTTATTCTGAAGTGCGTCGTAAAGCTGTTCGTCAAGCTTTGCGGAAATCTCGTTGAAATCTTGCTTATATGAATTAATATCGCTGTATTTGAAACGCCCGATAGCCTCTCGAATGGGGAGAGCAATAATTGTCTCGATATCCACGCCCTTGTTGAGGGCTTCAAGTGATTTCTCATAATAGTCGATTATCAGAACCATCATGTCGTGCTGTTTTTCAAGCGCAGTGTAGGTATCGCTTTCATCAAAGGCGTTCTGATGCAGGAAGTCTTCCCTTATTGACCTTGATGCCTCAAGCTTCAATCTGTCCGGTGCCGAGAGTGCATCCATTCCGACGAGCTGTACGATTTCATCGAGCTCAGCCTCGTCCTGCAAAAGCCTCATCATCTTCGCACGCAAATCTATCCAGTCATCAGCGACGCTGCTCTTGAACCAATTTTGCATAGTCTCCATATACAGCGAATAGCTTGTCAGCCAGTTGATTGCCGGGAAGTGTCTCTTATATGCGAGGTTTGCGTCAAGCCCCCAGAAAACCTTAACGATTCTCAGTGTTGCCTGCGAAACAGGCTCTGATATATCTCCTCCGGGCGGAGAAACAGCCCCGATAACGGAAAGTGAGCCCTCTCTGTTATCGCTTCCGACAGTGATAACTCTGCCTGCTCTCTCATAGAACTGCGCCAGTCTGCTGCCGAGATATGCGGGATAACCCTCTTCACCGGGCATCTCTTCAAGCCTTCCCGACATCTCACGCAGTGCCTCCGCCCAGCGTGAGGTGCTGTCTGCCATCAGTGCGACCGAATAACCCATGTCACGGAAGTATTCCGCAATCGTTATGCCTGTGTAAACAGAAGCCTCTCTCGCCGCAACGGGCATGTCAGAGGTGTTTGCTATAAGCACGGTTCTCTCCATCAGTGAATGCCCCGTTTTCGGATCGATAAGCTCCGGGAATTCATTCAAAACGTCTGTCATCTCATTGCCGCGCTCACCGCAGCCGATATAGACGACTATATCCGCCTCCGCCCATTTTGCAAGCTGATGCTGCACGACTGTCTTTCCGCTGCCGAACGGCCCCGGAACAGCCGCCACGCCGCCCTTTGCAATGGGGAAGAGTGTGTCGATAACACGCTGCCCCGTTATAAGCGGCATATCGGGTGAAAGCTTCTCTTGATATGGTCTGCCTCGTCTGACAGGCCATTTTTGCGTCAGCGTGATATTTATGCTCTCACCGTTTGCCGTCTCAACGACGGCAACGGTTTCTCTGATAGTGAAATCACCCTGTCTGATGTCCTTGATTTTTCCGACGATGCCGTTGGGAATCATAATCCTGTGGCTGACGATTTCCGTCTCCTGAACCGTGCCGATTATATCCCCGCCACGCACCTCGTCGCCGACATTCATCGAAGGGGAGAACGCCCAGGTTTTCTCTGCATCAAGCGGAGGAACCTCAACGCCCCTTGCGAGGTTGTTGCCGGAAATAGCCATGATTTTATCAAGCGGGCGCTGAATTCCGTCATATATGCTTCCTATAAGCCCCGGGCCGAGCTCAACGCTCATGGGCTCTCCCGTGGATTCCACCGGCGCACCGGGGCCAAGCCCGGAGGTCTCTTCATAAACCTGAACAGAAGCCTCGTCACCGTGGATTTCTATAATTTCGCCGATAAGCCTTTTGTCGCTGACACGCACAACGTCGTACATGTTTGAATCACGCATTCCGCCCGCAATGACAAGAGGACCGGCCACCTTCTTAATAACACCGTTACTCATTTAATCCATCACCCGTTTCCTTAGAATTTATTCCAAAGCTCAATGTCTTAATTCTTCTCGTTGAAGATAATGTCAGAGCCAACGGCTCTCTCAACTGACTTCTTCACCATTGCAATTCCGGCGCCCGTGTTTCCTCTTATGCCCGGAATTGTGATAATCGCCGGAGAAATCATGTCCGCAAAATGCTCAACCTCTGCTGTCAGCTTTGCCGCAAGCTCCTCCGTAATATAGATAACCTCATAGTCTGTTTCGGCAAGCCTCCTGATTGTCGTGCTCGCCTCATCGGAATCACTGACGGGATATACGTCCAAGCCGAGCGAGGCAAAGCCGTAGACGCTGTCTCTGTCACCCATAACCGCTATTCTATACATACATCTCCCTCAGTCTTTCTCTTATCACGTCGTCGGGCAGCTCGTTGATTTTCCCCGAAAGGATTACCCTCACGATGCCAATCTCGGCTGTCCTTGCAACGACATATGCAAAAAGCGGACCAATTGTGAAGGGGTTCGTTTTCTGCTCTTTAATCAAGCTCATTATCCTGTCGTCACACCACTTCTCAAATGCGGAATAGCTTTTTTTCAGCTCGTCTCCCGCCTCTGAATATTTCGTAACAGAGAGAAGCGCATACACTGCGTCTATTCCCTCGGAAGCAGCCCGTGCAAGGCGGGGAACGTCAAGTGTGCCGCACTCAGCTAAAGAAGCCTTGATGAAATCAAAGCTTTTTTTCGTTTTGGCGCAGCGCACCGCAATTTTTATGTCCGTCACCGCAACGAAAAGCTCGGTATAGTCTTCAATTATTTTATTTCCGCTTTCCCTGCCTTTTTGATAAATCTCATTAAGACAGGCTCTGTCGATAATGGCATCGCAAAGCTGCCCGTCAGATGTCTGAACAAACGCCTGATAGGCATCGGATGCGGCGTTCTTCATGCTCTCGGGAAGAAGCGAAAAATCCTTGCTTTCCACTGCTTTAATAATTGTTTCCAATGAGATTTTGCCGCTTTTGTAATAGGCGTTGTGCGGCTCTGTCTGTGTGACATTGGATTTTATCGCCGCCTTCAGATTATTATAATCGTTCGGCAGAATCAGCACGTCAAAGGCAGATAAATTGTCCGTTATCTCACCGATGAAGCCCCATGTCTTTTCTGTCTCATATGTCAGAAGTGCCTCTGCGGAGGTCTGTGTGCCGTCGCCCCAGCCCTTGTCTGCTAAAAGCTTCATAGCCTCGCTGAAGCTTTTGGAAGCCATGAGCTGGTCAATATCCTGCGAGCCCAAAAGCCCGAGCTCCTTGGCTCTCACACGTGCAACCGCATATGCATAACTGTTGTCGTCTCTCATGCCTTCCTCCTTTTCTAAAGCCTGATACAAACAAATTTACGCAAACAAAATCTCGCTCGCCTTATCATGAATCTCATCCGCCTTGTCGGCGAAGATGGCTTCAAACGAGCAGTTTATATCAATTCCTTCATAGATAAGCAGGAAGCCTGCGGAAATATCCGCCGTTTCACTTGAAACCGTAATGTCATTTCCCGTGGCGGCAGCCTTTGAAGCGAAATCGGCAGGGAGGCGAGCCAAATCCCTTTTGTTCAGCTTCATCACAGCGGCACCCATCACGGCATACTTTTTTAGAAGCCTGAGCAGAACCTCAAAGTATTCGGCGTCGGGGAGAGCTTCAAGCGAAGCCCTGGAAGAGCCCACTACCTCGTCGATATAGCTCTGCTTAAAGGCAAGAAGCTCATTTCTTCTGTCAAGCTGTGAGGAAGAGACAGCACGCATTTTAATCTCCTCGGCTTTGACATGTCCTGCCGCAAGAATAGCCTGTGCCTGCTTTTCACCCTCGGCTCTTGCCTCGGAAAGCAGGTCATCAGCCTTTGCCTTTGCCTCGGAAAGCTCTTCGTCCGCCTGTCTTTTAGCATCATCTGCTATCTGACTCAATATCTTATCAAGCCCGGTCATTGCTTTCCTCCTTCAATATTTTCTCGAATTAAGTGAGCCTGTAATTATATATCAAGCCCGCCGATACTGAATATTGAAAGGATGGAAATCAGGAGTGCCAAAACTGCGTATGTCTCAACCATTGCAGGGAAAATCATGGCTTTACCGAACTGGTCAGGCTTCTTTGCAAGCAAGCCGAGCGAAGCCACCGAAGCCTTTGCCTGCCATCTTGCGGATGTAAGACCCACGAATGCCATCGGGAGACATGCCACGAAATAAAGCAAGCCCTTCTGGAAGCTGATGTTCGGGTCGCCGCCTAAAATGCCTATCTGTGTGAGCGTGATAAAGCCGATGAGCAAGCCGTAGATGCCCTGTGTGCCGGGCAGAAGCTGAAGAATAAGTGATTTACCGAAAAGGCTGGGGTCTTCCGTAACAACACCCGCCGCCGCCTGTCCTGCCAAACCAACGCCTACTGCCGAGCCGATTCCTGCCATAAGCGCAGCTAAAACTGCACCGAGAAGAGCCAGTACGATACCCAAGATTGACAAATCAAATTCCATGTTACTTTTCCTCCGTAAAATTATAATATTTTGTTTTTTCAGAAAACGGCTTGAATTTATTCCCGCCGCCTTCGTAGAACTTACCAAAGAATTCCACGAACTGCAATCTGTTCGTGTGGACATAAGAGCCGAGAATATTGATAGCGATATTAAGCGTATGCCCTATAAGGAAAACAACCGTGAACGCTATCGCCCCGACCACACCGCCGCCGAACATTGCGCCCATCTGGTTGAAAACAGATGAAATAACGCTTGCCGCAAGACCAAGTGCAAGTAATCTTGAATAAGAGAGAATATCGCTTAAATAACCCGAGAGATTATATAGCCCATACAGGCCTTTAAGAATTCTCTTGCCGGGGTTGCGTGATTCTCTTCCCGCCGTTGCGATAATCCCGACCGCCCCGATTCCCGCCAGTATCATACAAATGGTAGTTACGATAGGAGGGAGTGAAACGGTCACCTGCGTCATGCTTGTGAACATTGAGGTTGAAATAAACGCCACAATGAGCCCGCCGACGAGCATGTACCAGAAAACAACATCATATATTATATCCTTATACTGCTTCTGCTTCGCAAGGGTATACAGCTTCATCGTCAGCCCTGTGAAGATATGTATTATGCCCACAAGCAGCGAAAAGACGAGAAGCTGCATCGGTCTGTCAAGCGGATTGAACCACAGCGGCGGCAGAGTAATCTCTGCATTGAAGAAGGTTTTTGCGATTATCGGAATGGCGTCTCCGAAATAGCTTCCGAACATTGCGCCCCAGAAAATCGTCGAAATGCCGCAGTTACGGAACATTCTCACCGCCCGCCTCATGTTGGGCGACATATGCGGAAAGATTTTAAGAAGCACTGCGCATGCCACCGTCATCAAAAGCCCGTAGGCGGCGTCGGCAAGCATTATGCCGAACAGAACATAGTAGAATATCGACATCACCCGTGACGGGTCAATCTCTCCCTTGCCCGGCAAGCTGTAAGCCTCAACCACACTTTCAACAGGCGAAGAGAACCACCCGTTTTTGAGCTTTACCGGCACATCCTCATTTTCAGAGACATCTTCAAGCTCAACATAGGCGTCAAAGCTGTTTTCAAGCATCAGCCGTATATTTTCACTGTCTTCCTCCGGGATATAGCCCGAAATGACGAAAACATGCCTGCTCTGCCATAAATCACCGAGCGCACTGTACTTTTCAGCCCTTGTGAGGAAGTAGTCATGCGTCAGAAGAAAATCAGAGCGCATATCGGCAAAAGCCTTTATTTCCTTTTTTGAGGCTTCTATCTCTGCTTTCAGCTCATTGATTCTGCCCTCGAGCCGTTTAATCTCATCCTTAGGCGGGATTTTCGGCGGAGAGGGGGGATAAGTGAAGCCCAAAGACCTCAGCGCCGTTTCAAGCTTGGGGCCGTATTTCGAGCTGCCGACGATGAAAACATTTGTCTGCGTTTGCAAAGTGCTGATAACCTCAACCTCAATTGCATCACCCTCGGGAAGGGCTACAGCAAGCTTCTCTTTTATCTCTGCCTCTGAAAGCTGCTCCGGGAACGAGCCGATGTATATGTTCGTCGATTTTGTCGCAATCATCCGCATGGGAATATCCAAATTCGCCCAGGGCTCCATTGCAGCAATCTGTGTTTCAAGCCTTATTATATCCGCCCCGTTGTCAACGATTTTTTTGGCTGCGGCGGTGAGCTTATAAGCGTCCTGCGTCACGGCGGTGGCATTGTCAGCCACCCGCTTGTAGCCGTCGGAGCTCACGGGCTCTTTTCCCGCAAACATTGAAAGAAAAACCTTTGGCGGGTCAACCAGCTTATCGAGCTCATCAACTGCGCTTTGGTTGATCTGTGCATTTTTCTCAAATGTTGCCATAGCGGAAGAGGTATCCGTCTTTTTGAAGTTTTCTGCAGGAAGCTCTTCAGACGCCAACTGAACCGCACCCTTCAGCTGCAGGGCTTCAAGAATTCTTTTACGGTTAGCCTTTAACGCATAGATGTTTATGCGCTTCATAGCAAGTACCGCCATTGAATCTCCTCCCAATAAATTATTTTAAGTTAAATTTCAATAAATCAATCTAAAACAAGCTTGAGAATTTCAGAGCTTGCCTCTTGCTTTTTTGCGTCTGCCTTTAACCTGAGAGCTTCAATTTCCGAGACGGTATCCTCGTGCATTTTTGCTTTGACGCTTTTGAGCTCATATTCTGCCGAGCCCAACAGCACATCAGCTTTTTTGTGTGCCTCCTGAGCGGCCTTGAGAATAATCTCCTTGCTTTTCTCCGCTGCGCCGGATATAAGCTTCTCGCCCTCTGTCTGCGCATCCTTAAGCTGCTGTAAAGCATTTTCTTCGGCATTGCTTACCGCCTGAACAGTTTCCTTTGCCAAACCTTCACCCCCTCATTTTATTATCAAGCCCCACAAAAAAAGAGGCTTCACCTCAAATTATGCTGAGGATATTATAATACGTAGAAAGCCCATTGTCAAAAGAAAAAACCGCCGAAATAAACGGCGGTCATGTTTTCTGTAATTATTCCTCTTCAGAGGTTTCGGCAGCCGAGCTGACTTCGGATTCCGCCGCTGAAGAAACGGCGGAGGAAGTGTCTGAAGACACAGCTGATGATACATCAGGCTCGGAGGTGCCCATTTTAGACTCTTCCGTCACAAGCCACTGCATGTTGACCATGTTGATTGCGCTGTCATTATATGTAATGCCCTCAACCGACTTCGAAGCCTCGTTCGTCGCATCTCTGAACTCGTCTGATTTCATCTCGCTCACCACAGTGTCTCTCTGTGTCTCGTCATCGAGCATTGCGTCGGCATCTTCCGCAATCGGAAGCCTTCTTACAAGAATATACAGCGTTGAGGTTTCAATGATAGTCATTTCATCCTCTGCAAGCTCAGTGACTGCTGTTTGAGCTTCGCCGCTCGGAGAAGCAGTTTTGCCTGTCGATTTATAATACGGCGTTGATTCAAGCGCCTGAAGCGCCATATATTGATTACCCGCCTCATCAACGGTAAGCGTGCCGTCTTCAATCTGCTGCTTATAGCTCTCGAGAGTTTCCATGACCTCGGCTTTCTCTTCGTCGGTCATGTCCTCGCTTTCACCGGCTTCATTTCTCTTTGTGATGGGGAAGGAAAGCTGCTCATAGCTGAAATTCTCTTTAATATAATATTCTCTTATCTCATCGTCGGAAAGAGCCTTCTCTCCGTCAGGACCATATGTATGCTTGAAAACCTCGCCATATTTATAATTGAAGGTGGAATAAGCGGCGGCAAGAGATTCCTTTGAAACACCCATGGGCTCCATGCTCGCCTGATAATAAGACCACATGCTTTCGGTGTTGCTGTCAATGGTGGTCTGTGCGGCTTCGTCTATTTCAAGACCGTATTCCTCGAATTTATCGGAAATATAGAAGAAGGTTTGGGTGTAGTTCATCGCCCTTTCCTTGATATAATCCTTGGCAGACTGCCCTTCGATTGTGCCGTTCAGAACCTCGGTATCGCTGCCGACGAGAGGCTGCGCCTCAGAGTATCCCGAAGCGAGGTAATATATGTAGCCGCCTATCGGAAGTGTGACAGTGTCGTTCTTTGCTGCCCAGAGATTGTCCTCACTGTAGCAGGCGGCAAAACTAAGGCACATTGTCAAAACAAGGATTAATGCAACGGCTTTCTTAAAGATGTTTTTCATGCTTATCCTATCCTTTCAGGTTAAAAATGCAGTTTTCTATGCGGCTTAAAGTAACCTTGCGCATAGCAGATAACATTATACAGCACCATTCACCGTTTGTCTACTAAAAAGTGCAAAACGCACAGGCGTTATTCATGGTCTCTCATTATACCCAAAATCTCTCTCAAAGCCACAATCGGCGGATTCTTCGCAAGCTTCACGCTGATATATGGACGGCTGCCGGCACTCAGCAGAACACGGCTGCCGAGATGCTTCACCAAATTCGAAATCTCCTTCATGTCGATTTCCTGCTTGTAAAGAAGCAAGGCACCGCTCTGCTGTTTGATTTCATCAATGCCGAGAGAGGCGGCGGTGTTTCGCAGAAGCGCAATGTCAATGAGCCCCTGAACCGAATCAGGCGGCTCGCCGAAGCGGTCAATCAGCTCGTCGGTTATATCAGAGGCGTCTTCATCGCTCCTGATTTCCGCAATCTTTCTGTATATATCGAGGCGTATATTCATGCTTTCAATGTAGCTTTCGGGGATATGCGCCTGCACCTGCATATCTACCAGCGTGTTTTCCGTTGACGGCGGAGGCGTCTCTCCCTTAATCATGCTCACCGCCTCATTTAACAGGCGGATATACATATCATAGCCCACTGTTTCCATGTGCCCGTGCTGCTCGCCGCCGAGAACGTTTCCCGCCCCTCTGATTTCGAGGTCTCTCATGGCAATTTTGAAGCCGGAGCCGAATTCCGTGAATTCTCTTATCGCCGCAAGCCTTTTTTGAGATATATCCGTCAGCACCTTGTTCGGCGCATAAGAGAGATAGGCATACGCTCTTCTGCTGCTGCGTCCCACTCTTCCTCTTATCTGATGAAGCTGTGAAAGCCCCATTCTGTCAGCATTTTCTATTATAAGCGTGTTGACATTCGGCACGTCCACACCGGTTTCGATTATTGTTGTGCAGACGAGAACATCTATCTCGTGGTCCAGAAGCTGCCGCCAGACCTCGCTTAGCTCTTCCTCGCCCATCTTGCCGTGACCTATCCCGATTCTCGCCTCGGGAATCTGTGCATATATGCGTGCGGCGGTCTTTTCGATTGAAGCCACGTCGTTATGCAGGTAATATACCTGCCCGCCCCTGCGCAGCTCTTTCCTTATTGAGTCCATGATTACGCCGCTGTCGTATTCCAGCACATATGTCTGCACGGGGTGTCTGTCATGCGGGGCTTCCTCAATCACGCTCATATCACGTATGCCCGAAAGCGCCATGCTCAGCGTGCGGGGGATAGGTGTCGCAGAGAGCGTCAGAACATCAGCCTGCTTGCAAAGGGCTTTCAGACGTTCTTTCTGCGCTACGCCGAAACGCTGCTCCTCGTCGATTATCACAAGCCCCAAATCCTTCATTTTCACATCCTTGGAGACGAGCCTGTGCGTGCCGATTACAACATCGACAGAGCCTCTTTTCAGCTTTGCGATTATCTCATTCTGCTGCTTTGCCGTTCTGAATCTTGACAGCAGCTCAACGTCAACCGGGAAGCCTTCAAATCGCTGTAAGACGGTCTGATAATGCTGCCAAGCGAGAATAGTCGTCGGCACAAGAAAAGCCACCTGCTTGCCCGCTGTCACCGCCTTGAAAACGGCTCTCAGCGCTACCTCTGTTTTCCCGAAGCCCACATCGCCGCACAGAAGCCTGTCCATCGGAACAGCATTCTCCATGCTGTCCTTTATCTCATTGATACATCTTAATTGGTCTTCGGTCTCCTCATATTCAAAATGTGCTTCAAAATCGTGCTGCCATTCTGTGTCGGGCGGAAAAGCAAAGCCCTTCATGTGCATTCTCTGCGCATAAAGCTCGATAAGCTCCTTTGCAATATCCTTCACGCTTTGCTTGACACGGGCCTTCGTCTGCATCCACTGCGGTGAGCCGAGACGGTTCAGCTTTACGCTCGCATCCTCTCTCGGGCCGATATATTTCGCAACCAAATCAAGCTGCGTGACAGGCACATAAAGCGTATCCTTTTTTGCATACTGCACCTTGATATAATCCTTCGTCACGCCGTCCATCTCTATTTTATGTATACCCTCAAAAATGCCTATTCCGTGCGCCGAATGCACGACGTAATCGCCCCTTGACAAATCCGAAAGGCTCGTGATTTCCATTGCGTTTTTGTCACGCTTAACCTTCTTTTTCTTTGCCTCGGCAACCCTGCCGTGTGAAATCAGCGAAAGCTCGCATGAGGGGAAATCAAAGCCGGCGGAAAGTCTCCCGGCAGTTACGGTTACGGTTCCCTTTGCCAGAGTCGACGGGTTTTCAACAAATGAGGCAGGCAAACCAAGATTTTTCAAATCCTCGGCCACTGATTTTGCATTCTTTTCCGTTCCCGCAAGCACCACACAGGCACGCTTCAGATTAAGCTGTGCACGCAAATCCTCTTCAAGAAGACCGATTCCTCCGCCCCACACGGAGAGCTGCCTTGCCGTAACATTCACCAGCGTCTTTGTCGGGATTTCATAGCTGCCCCGTGCAAAGGTGTCGATGAATATGCTGGGGAGCTTCTCAGAGTACGAGAGAGCGTCGCTCCAGTCTTTGCTGTAATATTCAAGCCCTTTGCAGAGGATTCCCTCTTCAAGATAGCTTTTCAAATCCTCATTCCACTGAAAAAGAGTGGTTCTCATTCTATCTTTAAGCTTGTTCCCCTCGGAAAAGAAAACAAGGCTGCTATCGTCAAAATAATCAAAAAGCGTATAAACGCCGTCATAGACAAGCGTGATGAATTTATCTATGGAGCTTAGATATACATTGTTTCGAAGCTTGCTTGCTTCTTCATTCAGAATCTCTCTTGCCGCAGCAGCCTTTTTTCCTCTCAGCGAAGCGGCAAGGTTTTCGATTTTCCTTGCGAGCACGTTGTTGTTTTCAGGGATAACCTCCACGCATGGTGCAATCGTGACGCTCTCTGCCGTCTCGGTTCTTCTCTGCGTACCAAGGTCAAAATAAGAGATAGAATCTATCTCGTCGCCCCAGAATTCAACTCTGACGGGGAATTCGTCGGAGGGGGAGAAGAAGTCGATTATCCCGCCCCGGTGGCTGAATTGTCCCTGCCCCTCAATTTGCTCTTCTCTGGAATATCCGCAGCGCACAAGTGCCTCGATAACACGCTCCGGTGGCATTGAATAAGAGAGTTTAATCTCGACCATTCTGCCTTTAAGCTCCTCCGGACCGATTGTATATTGCAGGGCGGCATCTATGCAGGCCACGATGCAATCGCATTCGCCTGAAATGAGCTTTGATAAAGCCTCAAGGCGTTCACGTTCATATTCATGCGATACCCCGGCGATTTCCCTCACGGAAAAATCTCTGGCAGGATACATTGCAGGGGAAAGCCCCATGGAGTGTAAATCCTCCATGAAGCGGTGGGCCTCGGCCTCGTCAGAGGCGACAACAAGCAGCTTGCGCCTGTGCTCAGACGCAAGGGAATAGGCATAGCAGCATTTGTGAATGCCCGTTACGCCCGTTATCACCGCCGGCAGCTGTCTTTTCTCCACAGCCGAGGTGATTTCCTTATATTCACTTGACGCTTTCAGCGAATTAAGAATAAATTTCATTATCCGTTAAACCTGCTCATTGCTTCGTCAATATCATCTTCTATCACAAGCTCTGCTGCCGAAACGGCGTTGTCAAGCGCACTTTTCAGCTGCGCTGTTTCTTTTTTGGTGAACTTAGAAGTGACCCAGCTTGCCAAATCATAATCCGGATGCGGCTTCTTGCCTATGCCGATTTTCACCCTCGTGCCGGGGCCGCGATCTGGTCTATGAATCGGTCATAGAATTTACCGAAGCCTTTACCGGCACGTCCCTGGAACTGAAAATCCCCCGCGAGGAAACCTGC
>QMCE01001266.1_pt1 | contig 15213 bp, 3 predicted proteins | sample 1821851 | NCBI WGS metagenome assembly QMCE01 (sample SAMN09453174, study PRJNA476694) | Termite gut metagenome, whole genome shotgun sequencing project. | isolation source: worker | host: Odontotermes sp. | place: South Africa:Pretoria | collected 2016-01-28 | reverse complement strand
GCGGCGCAAGCCAAGCGAAGCTGAACGCCCGCATAGGTATGTATAGCGTTGTCGATACAGCCGTGATTAGGCGCGAAGCAGCCGAGCATTCCGCTGTTAGCGGCGTTGACAATCGCACCCACTTTCAGCGTGGTAATATCGCCGCGCCAAAGATATATACCATCGCGTACTGGGGTTAAATCGTCAATATCCGTAATGCCTTTCTCCGTGATAAGCGATTGTAATAATTCATCCTGTGCCGCCAGAAATTCCGCACTTACAAGCTTCGGTTCCCGCACGTTGACAAGGGCGCGGAACAGCCGCCATTTATCCTCTGCGTTTGAAGGTATGACCGCAGATGGTGATAATATATTTATCATATATGTTAGATAACTTAGAACCATATACAGTTTGAGCTGATTTTATAAGATAATCCTCGTACTCATAAAGATCCAAAGTATTCAAGTCAATAGAATTACTATAATCATTATTTCCTATATATTGATAATACTTTCCTAAAACAGAATCATTTGATACATTATCTGATAGAACCTTAGTCAAAGTATCTGTTCCATACATGTTTTTGTTTACTATAAAATTATATACTGTAAACAAATCTGTTAATGGATAACCTTGAATATTTACTCTTGATAATTTGTTAAAATCAAGTTTGATATTGTTAAAGTTTGTTTTGAAAGGTTCAACGTTTATATTATTCATATTGATACCTAACTTTATAATAGGAATATTTATCTTAAACTTATAATCCATTTTATAACCATTTTTCAATGAGTTAATAAACAGATTATCTGTTCCTACTATATCTTGTAACTGATCTTTAATATTTGTCTCAAACCAGAATTTATAAGTAGCAAAACTAGAATCATTATTTATCTGTATAACAGTATCACTCAACGCTTCAACAAGATTCATACTGTTATCAAAATAATAATCTCCTTTTGGAATTGTTATTTGCATATCCAAAGAACTCAAGAAAGATTGTAATACAAGATCATTCAAATAATTGTTACTTGAAATAACTTTCTCTTTATTAATATTTTGATTATTGTTTTGAGCTTCTTTGACTAACTGACTTAATAGTTTATATCTCAACATCAAAGACTCAAATGTTTGATTTGAAATACTCAATATGTCATATAATGCTTTAAAATGAGGAACCTTATCAATAACATCAAAAATATTTAACCATTCTTTATATAGATTATAATTGTCTATAACTACCTTACGATATTCAGTATTCTTAGGGTTGATGAATTTTAAAAAATCTAATGTTTCTTTAACATCTTGATTTTTAGCAGATTGCAATATTGTATCTATTTGAACATCTGATAAATAAGGAAGTCTCTTTTTGATATCACTCTCAACAGATCCCACACCAACTGATGATGTTGGTCTATTTACCTGCTTTTTATTCAACAGCAGAAATAAATGATAATAAATCGCCAACATTTGTTTTAATCCCTTGGTTCAATCCTAACACTCTACCCATCAAACTCATTTCTCTTGTAGATGCATCAATATCCTTAAATGTTTCCAGCAAATTGTCATCAATATTCTTTCTTAAATTTTGCAAACGATTATATTCAAGAATATATCTATGACCATTTGCTCCACCAGAATTTATCAATTCGTTAAACTTAGTAGGAAAAGGTAGATTTCCAAGAAAAGCATCTTTAATAGATTTTTTTATTTGAGTTACTGACCAAGTAGCTTCTTCATTTTGAGATCCCCATTTTGAAATTATGTCATTAGAAATAAAATCAGAAATATTAGGGCCTTCTGACATAGAATCAATAATATCAGAAACATCTATCTTAACAGAACCATTTGCATCAAACATATTAGAATTAGACAAATTTGCAATCATTGAGATGGTTGGACTTGTCATAAACTTAGCTATATCACTAAACTCATATCCAATTATAGTCAAATACAAATAATAATCCATGAATTGAGGAGAAGCATTTATACGTCCTAAAATCAACTCTTTAGCATTATCTGTTGCTGCTGAAAGTATAGCTGATATAACCAAAGACTTATCACTCTGTATGCCAATCTGCTGTTCTAAGATTCTTATAATCTCTTCTTGAAAATATGTTCCTGTTAACATTGATTCTATAAGATTGATAACTTTTGTTGATTGTTCTTGTGACAAATCACTAAAATTAACATTCGCAATCAATGTTCTTACAGTACTATTACTTATAACAGGATACTTCTTCAAGAATAATATATTATTTATATCTCCATCACCTCTGATAGCAGCATTATTATAGTATGTCAAAGCAAAGAATATCTTCCCAGCCACTGCCGCTATACCAATACCTTGAGAACCTTGCATATTTATAACAGTATCTTGATTTATAGTAGCTGGGTTTGATGTTGTATTTGCTCTCTTACTTCTATTATCAGCAACCTCTTTTGGTTCATCCATATTGATAGGAGATTGAGCGAATATAACATTCTTAACACTACTTATAATTCTCTGTATATCAGAAGATAAAGCGTTCTTGAAAGCATTAGACAAACTCTTAGATTTATTGATGTAATTATTATGTTTATTAATTGCACTTAAAACCTTTTGTGTAAGTTCTTTGTTCCCAGACGATGAGATGGTAACATTGCTTTCATTATCCAACATATTCAACAACTCAACCAAAATAGGAAAAGCTACATCAGACGTAGGACTATCAGCACCAAGTCTTTCCATCACATCAATATAAGGAGTTATATCAATTCCTTCATCAGCTATTTCATAAATCTTTCCATTAGGAAATGGAAGCTGCTCAGATAACAAAAGATTATCATAAGAATTATATTTGAACAAAGGAGACCATTTCTCATATATACCATTCTTACCAAAGTCAAAACTCAAACAGTAAGCCTTGTCAATATCGAAGTCACTACCCTGTAGGAACAACTGTATTGGACTAACATATACCACATTCTTATCACTTTGTATAAACTGAGTCTGTTTCATTTTCATAAAAGATTGCATAGATTGAGAAGGTATTCTCAATACAGTATAATCCATAGACCTTAAAAATGATGTATATTGAGCTTGAGCTATATTCCTAAAGTTATTAGTGTTATACTTATTTATAGCAGCAATACTATTTGTGTTATTATATTCCTCAGCAATATTTTTAAGATAGTTACTATCAGATTCTGATAAAGAATCAAAAATAGACTTCAAATCTTCTTCAGAATTACTTCTACCAAACTTCAAGAATCTAAAATCAGAATTAGTAAAGAGATTAGAAAGCATGCTTGGTATATCATTAACAACAAGATATTCAACTTGACCTTTTGTAAACAAATGTCCATATTGAACAAACTTATCATCGTGATACTCTCCAACAGCATAATCAACAGTACCATCATTAGCCAATTTATAAAGATAGTTTCCTTTCCTTATAGTATTTTGAGGAGTATATTCTACTAAATTAAATCCAGTTAATATCTCATCAGTAATATATACATGATTTCCATCATCTCTTATCAAAGCAACCTTATAATTACTTACAGGTGTTTGATATTTCTTAGATAATCTGTTATAAAAATAATCAACACCTTGTTTTTTTATTTGAGAAAGAGAAGTGTTTCGATCAAGATTAAACGCTCCACTATGAACACGAGATGTTATCATCTCAGCAGCATTATTGATTAGTTTAGCTTGGTCAGTGATATATAAAACACCATCAATTTCAATAGTATTATATGTTCCTGTCTCTTTTCCTGTTACAGGATATAGTTGTCTATCAATATTATTAAGAACATCTTGTAATCTTCTATCTAATAAAAGATTTTCTTCTTTACTTATTTTATTAATAGACCTATTAACAAGGATTTCTCTGACAATAGGAATATCATAAAAACTAATTCTCTCACCAGTATTATTAAACTACCAATATATCTCTTGTGGTTTAAGATTCTGACCAGAAGTATAGTTATAATAAAAAGATGTTATATTCTCATTATCTTTGAAATATATATAATCATAAACATTCTCTAATCTTATAGAAGCGAAACCATTATTCTCAACAAGTTTATGGTTTCTCATATATAGTTCAACATCCACATTCTCTGCTTTAGCAGCATTTTGTATTTGATCCATAGGAATCATTATGCTATCTTGTGGCATTAGATTACTTTTAGACTCTCCTTGTGATGCTCCTATATAAGTATCTTGTAATAACTCCAAATACTCTCTAACAGTTAAGTCATAACCATTTTCTTGATTATATTCAATAGTCATTCTCTCTAAGTCATCAAAACCATATATATCATTATCATTTGGTAACTTGAAATTCATAACAATACCATCAGAGGGAGCTAATACTGAACCTATACCAGACAGTTTCTTCTTTATGGCTGTCTTATTCAACATTGAGTTTATAGTAGATACTGTAATACTAAACATTGACGGATCACTAAAAGGAATCTTATTGAAATCAAATTTATGATTCAGATTATCAACCTTGAAATTCTTTTGTATAGAGTCAACAATCTCTTTAGCCAAACTTGAACTGTCATCATTTCTTAACTTATTGATTACAGCTTTTCCTATAATATCATATATCGCTGTTTTAGAATCTTCACTGAAGTTAGAATCAATATACTGTGCAACAGCATTATTAATATCCCTAACCTCTAACTCAGCTACTTTAGCTAATGAGTTATATACCCTTTTAACATTATCAAAAGAATAACCGTTCGCCGAAATAGCCTGTATAACCTGTGATGGCTCTGTCATATCTGATCCATCTTCTGTTGTTACAACATGGTCAGCGTTCATCTGAACACCAGTACCAGCATAATTCATAACAACATAATTCAAAGGTATATTCGGATCAAAAAACGCTTCTTTTTGATTTATGTTAGCGATACCATTCTTAACAGCAGTATCATTATTCAAAGAATATATGAACTTATATTTCAGTGGTTGCCATGTATTGCTCTGTGTCATTAATTCTGAGGGTAAATCAAAATTATCTGTTTGACCAAAGTAAACACCAACATTATTTATATATCCGACAACAGCATGTAAAGAAGCATCTGAATAACTTAACTCTCTATCAATAAGAGATTCTGAATGAATACCACCCAAAGCGAGATGTAAGTCAAAAAGAGAATTTATAACTACAGATTCAATTATCTTTTGTCCTGTTATCAATTCTCCATTTTGATCAACTTCTTGAGAAATACGAGCATATCCACCATCTTCATTTTTAACAATATTAGAAATTAGATAATGTTTTCCATTTTTAGTAAAGAATAGTTTATCATTATATACATTCCTCAAACTTAAATTTCCTCCTAACAAATCTTTTGTGAAATCAACTTGATAATTTTCAAGTAGATTCCTTTGCTCATCTGTAAGATTAGAATAATGAGTATTAAAATCTTCTAAAGAACTGTTGACTTGATTAATATCAAAACTTGACATTCTTTTAAATAAGTCATATAGGTTTATATCAGACATTTGAGATGATCTCATCCTTGCGTTTGTGGAACTGAAACTTGCGTGTTTTACAAGAGTAGCTACACTATAACGACTATTTGAGTCATGTCCTAAGTCTTTTATATCTTCTCCAACAGAACTATCTTGTAATGATTTATTCTCTAAAATGGTAGCTAAAGGATTATTAAAAGTAGAACCGTCATGAACCTGTTGATTTACAGAATAACCTGCTAAAGATGTCAAAGGTTTTGTTATACTTTTTATTATAGAACGTCTAACCTTTGAAGGAACGCCATGTACAGTATTTAATGTATAATTCTGTACAGAACCAGGAATAACTACAGTACGTTTATTTTGTGCGTTTGACTTAGCTGTATCTTCTTTTATAGCTCCTTCAAAACTAAGACTTTCATTATTTATTTTACTTGGATGATTTAATTCTGAACCAAGAACAGCTATTTTTAGATTTTGAGTTAATAGATAATTAGCTCTCATAAATCTTTGTAATATAGGATTAAGTTCCACAGATTCTCTTTCTTTTTCAGAAAGATTTTGTAACATTTCCAAAGTATCAGGATCGTTTTTTATTTCTTCACCTTTATACTTACCTGTTATCAAAGATTTTGTAGCAGCATTAATCCAAGATGAATCTACTCCAAAATATTTAATTATAGCATCAATAATATTTGGTTTATATATTCCCATATTAAATTGAGTATTCGTTCTCAATAGGTCATATATATATTGAACCTCTTCATATTTTTGCCTTTTGTCATAATCAGAGTCATAACGTTTCAATGCATTATATGGTATCAAAGTATTCATTGCCACACCACCATTAACAACAGGTATACGTGAGTTATAATGAATATTTTCAATAACATTGACTCCATTAGAAACACCTAATGAAATTATTTCTTCTTCTGATGTAACAGACAAAATCTTAGCCCACTCCGTATAAGTAAAATTCTTTTTCTTTCTTAAAGAGTTAGCTGTCTTTTCATCAAGTCTTGATATAAACTCACCAAGTCTTCCACTGTATATATTAGTATAATCTTCTAAAAGATTATTATACACCTGTTTATAATATCCTCCAAGAGTACTTTTTATAACATCGTCTATTTGTTCAATAGAATCTGTTTTTAGATTGAAATCTCTATAATCTGATTTACCATATCTATATTTACCAAAATACTTAGTCAACCAAGCGATATATGTTCTTTTATCTGACAATGTCATTGGATAAGTAACCACATAATCATTGTTTGTCCTTGTATAATCTTTCTTTCTGTCCTTTTCAGGTAAAAGATTATAAAAGAAATCATAAACAATTGATGTATAATTCCATTCCGATTCTGTAAAATTACTAACAGACTTAACTTCACCATCTGAGTTTTTGGAATCTGTCTTTATAACTTGTCCCATTAATTGACCTTCTCTATGAAAAAGGTTATATCTTAATGGAGAAGAAGAATCGGAAAGATTTTTGTTTATCCAATATGAATCAAATTTGGCTAAGTTGGATATACGATTATTTGGTATAGCGTTTCTCTCAGCATTCTTAACATTTGATTTAAAAATCTCACCACTAATAAGCTGTTCACTTATTCCTATTATTGTATATAATCCTAATTCATTTGTGTTAAGAACTCTCAAACTCTCACTTTCAGAATTATAGAACTCTTTTGTATTTATGTTTTTTGAATAAAATGGAAACAATTTCTTAGCTGAAGAAACCAAATCATCTGTTTTATTACTGTTTGCATAAACATAAGTAGCTCTAAACACACCATTTACAAGATTTACCAAGTCGTTAAGATGTGTGAGATTATCAACACCATATTCGTTTCTTAATACCTCAAGTAAAATAGCATTATTTTTCAATAATTCAATACCTGTTACATCAGAGACCATTTTAATAATCTCAATATATGCTCTGTCAGAATCTGAAATACTATCCAAAACAGATATGTTTCCTGACAAATAAGATTTCACTATATTGATATCAGTAGGTTTCTTTAAGTCTATTGGTTGTTTATTTCGTTCAACAAATAATTTTTTATTAGATAATGTAATATCATAAACTCTGTCAGCAGTAGAATATTTCATTGTCCCAGAACCATAATTGCCTACAGAAACATTATACTTTTGTAAGAACTCTTCTTTATTTACCCTATTTTGAGTTGATATCTCTACATCATTCTCAATCGCAAATCGTGCTTTGTCTTCTGAAGATGTAGATATTGTTTTTGGAACAACACCACCATATTCAAAATCATATTCGTATTCCAAATACTTAACCGCTTGAGACCGATCAACCAATGCAGCAACAGCATCCAACAAACTATAATTATATATCCCTTTTATTTGTTGATTTAGAACAATTTGGTATAATGAATAATTATAAGCAGCATTTCCTTTTGGGTTGAAAAACATTTCATATACAGATCTGAACACATTCTTATCAAAACTTTTTATTCCAGATTCAACAAAAATATTCCTTTTGTCATTAATAATAGTCTCTAATATTAATCTCAAACTTTCAACAGGATTATCATGAAGCTCTCTGAATAATTTAGTCAGATTATCATTCTTTTTAAGTATCTCTGTAATAGTTCTATTATCAGATAACTTATTCATTGAGTACAAGAACTGATTCATACTTAGTGTTTTAACACCATCCTGTAATCCTGTTCTATAGTTAAGCATTGGTGTTTGTTCTATAAGAATCTTACCAACACTTCCTAAGAACTCAATTGCATCAACATTTTCATTATTATTCCAAGTAGTCTCTAAATTATCACTTTTAAGACTATACTTTCCCCACTTGACATTAACCTCATTCTTATATGCTGATTTTATACCTATATTCTTTCCTAAGATAGTTTTAAGAGCATTGTCAAAGTTATTATCGGACAAAAGATTAAACGCATTAAAAGCGTTTAAAAACAGTCTGTTGTCTGTGTCAGAAATATTTGCAAAAGAACTTAACAAATCTGATTGCAGTGAGTCATAAGAAAAGATATCTTTTGCCCTATTTAAAAGAATTCTCTTAGCATCTAAGTCTGGATTTCCTTTTTCATCATAAAACTTTTCTTTATAATAAGAAACAACATTAGTCAGTCTATCATATTCTTTTATATAATCATATAAGTTTTTATATAATGTTTCAATAGTATTAGCAATGTTTACATTTAATTTCTCATTACCGCCTAATTTTATCTCTCCACTATCAAAGTCAACAAATAGATTTGAAACTAAAGCCGTTTTAAGATTTGTTAAACCAAACTGTTGTATATTACTAAGACCTTTGTAAACAGAGTCAAAATCGAATTTATTAGACACAGAGTCCTGAGAAAAATCTTCTACCTTCCCCTCAACAGGATCAGGATTCAAATCTTCCTTAACATCATCATTTGACTTATTATCTATTAAAACACTAAAAGCTAAGTCAAGGGAAAGAAGTATTTCCCCTGACTTAGCGTTATTAATTGTTCTTAGTATTTGTTCGATATTCTCCCTAACTGGAGCTAATCCATTTTCAGAATAGTCAATAGTATATTTCTTCTCCAACTCAGAGAATACATTCTGAAGAAAATCTGGTTTTCGCAAAGAGAATTTTACAATTCTGCTTATTGACGACTTTGCTTCATCTGTTAAAATACCATTTATAACTAAATTACATCCTGTCATATAGTACAATTATTGGATAATTGATTATTAGCTTCTTCAAACAAACCCATCAACTGGTCAAATGACTCAGGAGTAATTTGTGATTCTAAAGCATTATAATTTTGATCTATGAAAGATACGAAATCGTTTAATATTATTGAATTAGACTGTAATATTTCCAACAAATCTTTTTCAACTTGTGTGGTTGCACTACTTTGTAACTCAGAAATAATATTATTTCGATAATCACTTACATCAGAATCATTGTTTAGTTTTAACACTTTGTTTACATCTGTAATAATTACAGGTGCTTGTTTAATATTCAATGTGTTATATTCAGATTCATATTCTACTGTATATTGATTACCTGTTTCAGTATCAGTCACTTTAATCGTGTTTTCATTTATATTCTCAATCTCTAAATTATCAACAGGAATATTTTTCTGTTCAGAGAATTTAGAAGCTATTGATTCAGTAGTTCCATCATTATTTAGAGATAAGATAATATCTCCATTTTGTGAAATAATTGGAAATTTAGTTTTCTTTTGTGCATAAGGAATTATATATTCACTTATTACACTTTCTATGTTACCTTGTTTGAGTAATGAAACTAACATATTAAAATCAAGAGGAACAGTTAAACCTTTTTGAGACAAGTTAATTAAGAAATTACCAAGTTCATCAGGGATCGTTTCCTCATTACTTTCAACAACATTTTCTTCAACAACTTCTGTTTCTTCTTCAATATTCAATTGAACATTAGAGTTTATACTAATGTCTATATTTGTTCTCTCTGGAACAACAGAAAACTCAAATTGAGAATCTGGGTTCATAGCAGCATAGAAATCTTGAGCGATACTAACATCTTTATATTTATATCGTGAGTAGTAATATATACCGCCTTTAAAAGGAGCGAAACTTCTTGATGGATAATTTTTCTGTTGAGCTAAATAAGGATTCATATTACCATGTAAAATAACATTGAACATATTTGTCATAACACCTGTTAAACGCCCATCAGCCTCTTCTCCTTGATTATATATAGCATGTATTATCTTAGCTGCTGTCTGATAAAAATTAATCTCAGCATCTCCAATCTTTATTTGAGACCTTCCATTAAGGTTCACATTTGTCTCCTTATACAAAGCGGACAAATAAGAAACTAAACTGAAAGTCTGTGATGTAGATGGAACATTATTTGACGATATCGTATTATCAGAACCATCTAAATCTGAGAAGGTTATCTTCCCACTATTTTTAGATAAAATATCTCTAATATGTTTTGAGGAATAAGGCATTCCTTTTCCCTCATTATCAGAAATATATTTTTCAGAGAAGTTAGTGTTAGCATCAACCAACTCTGGTATAAACTTAACTATATCATCAAAAATAGCATCTAAGATGTTATTTTGTTGGTTTATATATTGTTCTGTCATTTTAACACCATAAGTGCTATAACCATTGAATTCTCCAGATTTTACTATCTCTGTCCAGAATTGTTTAGCATCAGCAAAATTCTTCTCATTAGGATCAGCTAACATGATATCAGTATCAGGAATAATTTTACCAAAAGGTAAAATACCATTCCTTGTTTGTATATCAGTTATGAATCTACCAGCTCTTTTTAGATTTGCTCTGTAATTCCATAAAGCTATAAGCATCTTAGCTCCCATATAGTCACTACCGTAAGTTTTAAGAACTTTATCTTCACTTGATTCTCTAAGAAGATTAGATTCTAAGTTAAATAAACCATTTATATCATTACCATCAGTAACAAAGAATGTCTTAGAACTTAAACCTATCATTCGTATTGGGGCTGTACTAAAGATCTTTTCTCCCTCTTGTTGACCATAAGTATTAATTAACTCATTCTTATAGTCTTCAGTTTTTATGTAATTCCAGAATCTGTCAATATTATCCTTTGTAACAAGAATATTCTTTCCATTCTCTAAGATTGTTAATCCTTTTGGAGCTATCAAAACAAAAGGTCTACCTTTCATCTTTTCAAACTTCTTAGATACTTCAGAATCAAGGCTTCCGCTAAAGATATAAGTATCAGATTTTATAAATCCTGGGAAGTTCTTTTCAAAGTCTGCTAACTGATAAACATCTGGTTTATTATTTGACCTTGTATATGTAGGAACCAAACGAGATGTTCTCTCAAAATTGATAGTGTCTTTGCTCAAAGAGAAATACTTAGATTCTTCAGTAGCATCTTTTATTTGTTCTTCATAAAATGACTTATACTTATTGATAGACGTTTCAATACTTTGAGCTTCTATAGAAGTCATAGTATCTCTATTCCTTTCAAAGTATTGTTTCCATGTCTCAGGATTAGCCATCTTACCTACTGTAAACTCTATAGGATTACCTTGCAATGTTACTCTATAAACAATATTAAAAGCCACATCCTCTATCTTAGTCTTATCAAGTCCTTTTTTATGTTTAGGATAGTCATATTTGTTATTGTTCTTACGAACTAATAACTTATACTCACCATTATTTAAAGCCTCAAATAATTCTTTCTGATTACCTATAAAGTCCTTAAACAAGTGTATCCCCTCACCATTATTAGCTTGTTCCAATAATGCAGAAAACAAAGTTTCGTCTATCTTACCATTATAAAGTAATTGATTCAATAGAATTTCTAAACTATTACCATACTTTTCTATTTCTTCATTTGTGTAAGTTTTACCTTTTTCTAAGAAATTATTCAAGTCTGTGGTAATATCTTCGTTTCTGCGTTTATTATCAGCTATCCCATAACGAGTATACCAACCATAAGAACGTATCTGCGAAGGGATATCAAATTCGGGTATCCCATCTGTATTACCAGTAATCATTGATTCTGGTAATGTTGGAGTATCAGATGATTGTATTCCTTGTTTAGTTGAAGATGCAACAGGTGATGTAGGAACTTCTGATTCACTAATAGGAGTTTGTGTTGGAGTAGTAGTCATAGGGCTATAGTTCTCCAAAGACCTATTAAGTTGTTCTAACCTTAATTCCTTAAACTGTTGTATCTGTAAAGTTCTATCGTTGGTTTGAGATGTTGAAGCATCTCTTATACTCATCGGAATAAAATTAGTTATTCCATTATTAACCCATAATGTTCCTATCTTAGACCTTGTCATTAAGGTATATAGATCCCTGAACACTTGTGCTGATAATGGAGTGTTTTCTATTTTTATTCCTTCAACATTGATATCTATAATAGCATAGTCAGCTTCAGATCCTTGCACATTCGATACAGTAAACTTTCTAAGTTTATCTTTATATCTTGGGTCTTGTGATAATTCTTCAATTATTTTATAAGTATCACTTGTAGTATTATCACCTACATAAGCCACTGTACCTTTTTCCAATAGTGCAATTATACCACTTTTTTCTAAATTATTGACTATTTTTTCACCAACAATTGGATTATTTTCATCCTCAAAGTAATGTAATTGAAAAGCTTGGCTATCAACAAACTCTTTTAATACAGTCTGCATTTCTGTAGGATTCTTAGCAGATTTCATCTTAGTCATCTGAACAGCCAACAGAGTAGTATTATCTTTCTTTTGAATTGAAGAGATACGCATACTTGTTGATAATTTGGGAGTTTGAATGATAGTCATATCTGGAACTATACTTACTCCATATACTCCCATCTCATGATTCTTATAACCATTCTGTAGATTATCTCCAGATGTTACTATAGTTATACCATGTTTCTTAGCATAGTTTCCTAATATCTGACCATATATGTCACTGACAAAAGTACCCTCATCAATAAAAATTACATCTGAGATCTTATTCTCATTATACTTAAAGTCATAATCACTAAGAATGTGCATGAAATCCTTAGTAGCTCTTTCTCTTAATCTAAGATATTTAGACTTTTTGTTATTCTTTTTAAGATCATCAAATAGCTCATTATATTCTTCAGGAATAATCTGCTTAACAAGTTCCTCTATAGTAAACGATTTACCATCAGTCTGTAATGCTGATTTAAGATTGTCTATCTGTATAGACGATGGTGCTGAAATGGAAACTGTAAGAGATGGGTTTAATCTCTTAGCTATTTGTAAAGAGATATAATCAACAACAGATGTCTTACCTGCTCCACCAACACCGTTTATATTTACTAAATTATAGATTCTATATTGTCCTAATAAATCTGTTAATATATTAAACAAATTAGGTTTTGTTATAGCTGCTACAGAGACATAAGCATTATGTTCTTGTGCTATAAAAGGAGCGAATTTAATAGCCTCATCAGAAAGTAACTCTCTCAATCTATAGTTAAACTCCGAATGGTTTAATGACATCAGAGATCCAATAAAGACAAACATATCATAATTTTCCACATGAGTAGTAGAAGAATTGATCTGTGTGTTTATCTTATTTACGAACCCACCAAAACCTTGTTTTATGTCATTCATTATTGATTGAAAGACAACATCCTCATTGTCATTTGTATCAGAGACAATCTGTCTGAAGTTTTTATAAACTTGTTCAGACAACATATCAAACTCCAAATAAACATCATTGTTCTTTGTGTCATTTGTTATGTTAGGAGCTTCAGTAGTAAAGTTAAACACCTTATGTCCTTTGTATGATATATCTTTTAAGAAAGCCATCTCATTGGTTCCCAATAATCCTTTCCCCAACAATGTTGCTAAGTTCTTACTTGTGTTCTCATATTCCTGAATCTGATTACTTGCATTGAAATTAGATAAAGAATCAATAAAAGATAATTGAGATGTTAATATACTTAACTCTCTTTTCATTGATTCTGCTACATCAGCAGGTAATACTCCCAATTCCTCAGTCTGAAGATTATTTCTTTTTATGAAATCATTATATACTTGATTATGTCCAAATAGTGTATCTGTCTCGGTGCTTGCCGCATTGATAAGACTTGTAGCTATATTTAGTATATTCTGTGCTTCAAACAAATCATTCTTATTACTTGGATCCATAATATACTCTGATAATACTGACACATTATTTAATCGTGTCTCTTCATTCTGTAAAATATCCAGAATAGTATTCTTATTTCCAGAGGTATATATCAATAATTGATTTAAGAAATCAGTCAATGGATTTGGCAATGTCGATAATTCTTTTATCTGAGAATTAACATATGTTGCTGTAACTACATCAGGAGTAAATTGTAAAAACTCATTAAGCATCCAAGGTAATTGATTTATATCCTGTTCTATATCAATGTCACCTAAAATCTTCATTAACTCCCCAAGTTCTTTAGACTCATTAAAATCAGAAAGAATTCCCATTATAGTTTCTGGAGTTACAGCAAGATTATTATTATAGACATAATCTGATAAGGTACTTCCCAGTATCTTATACAGATCTTTCATACTTGAATTATAATCAATAGGAGCCAACGAATCTATATAATTCACAAAATTATTGGTGAAAAATCCTTTTCCAAAATTCTTATTTAACCAATTCTGTAGATTCTTTTTATTTGTTGAATCAATCTGACCAATAGCTTTTATTTCATTAACTATATTATTGAAATCATCAATACTAACACCACTCTTAGTCTCAACACCTACACCATTTATTAAAGGAATCTGACCTGTAGCGAAACTTTGAACATTGCCTTCAAACAGTTTAGCCATGGTATTCTCAAAATCATATAACTTATTAAATAAAAGGTCAGAAGATTTTTTAATATTGCTATATGTCTCTCCTTTTAATCCTATATTCTCTGAGAACTTATTATTCAAATTTCTAAAGAATTCAAAAGATGTTTTAAGTTGAGATTTAACAGTATTGTTTTTATAATCCTTATACTCTTTTATAAAAGCATCATATTCATTTGTTGATAACTCATCAATGTTTCTTTTCTTAATAGTCTCCACATAATCTTTGAAAGTAGGAGCTATAAAGTATTTATTGATATTATTATCAATATAGAAAAGCATCATATCTGTATAGTAAGAACTATATGTTCCATCAAGGAATTTATTCTTCTTATCCAGAGCTTCTGATTTTCTTGTATTTAGTTGAGCTAATTGCTCTGTAATTTGTTGTTTTTTAGAATCTTCAGTATCTCTATTTAG
>QMCE01003655.1_pt1 | contig 15221 bp, 11 predicted proteins | sample 1821851 | NCBI WGS metagenome assembly QMCE01 (sample SAMN09453174, study PRJNA476694) | Termite gut metagenome, whole genome shotgun sequencing project. | isolation source: worker | host: Odontotermes sp. | place: South Africa:Pretoria | collected 2016-01-28 | reverse complement strand
AGCATCGGTTGCGGTCCGCAGGCGAGAATTTTCGTCCGCGCGACGTTGTTCGAAGCGACCACGCCTGGGATCAAATCGCTTACGTAACCCTGATATCCGGTGCTGCCGTCGTCGGTGGCGAGGCGGACGTCGACCCCCAACGCCCGGAAATCGTCGATGCAACTGATCCGACTTGCCGTTTGCGCCCCGTACAACAGGGTCCACCTGGGCGGATCGACCGTCGTTGTGGCCGTTGCGCCCGCGGCGGCCGTCGTTGTGGTCATGGCACTGTTCCGGCACCGGCTCACCGGCATGTAAAGCGGCGTTTGGCCGATTCCGCCGGCGACAAGAACGAAATGATCGTATTTTGCCAACTCTTCCGGCGAGACATCCCAACCGTTTCCGAGCGGCCCCCAAACGGTAAGCGCCGCTCCCGGCCCGAGTTTTGCCAAACGACCGGTCATCTTGCCGACCACGAGGTAAACGAGGTCGATCATTCCCGACGCCTCGGCCCGGTAAACGCCGAAAGGACGCCCCAAAAGCGGATCGTCCCCCTCGGCAAGACGAAGCATGACAAACTGCCCGGGCTGTACCCGGCCCGCGATTTCCGGGGCGCGGATACGAATCCGACAGGTCCGTTCGGCGACCGGCACGTTTTCAACGATCTCCACTGCCGTGTGAAAAATCGTGCGCGCATTCGGGCAGGGGGACTCACAAGTACTCATGGCATCCATTATAATCGGGGACGGTACGGTTGGGAACGGGAGCCGGTCATACCTGAAACGGCATGAAAACGTCCGAAATGCAAGCCCGGAACGAAGCGTAGCGCAGTGACGGGAGACCACGGCAAATCCTACGGTGAATCCCGGTCGCTGTACGTTGTTGCGCTCCCGGCTTTTATGCCTGCCGATGAAACAACCGGTTTGACGCGGTTTACAGTATTATCGTCTTAACTAGGATCATACACATGGAAATGGACCAACTGGTCGCCCTGTGCAAGCGGCGCGGATTTTTGTTTCAATCGAGCGAAATTTACGGCGGACTCAACGGGTTCTGGGATTACGGGCCGCTCGGCGTACTTCTCAAACGCAACGTCAAGGACGCCTGGTGGAACGACATGGTCCAGGCCCATAACGAAACGATCGTTCCGCCCGGGGCGCCGGCACGCTACGAAATGACCGGGCTCGACTGCACCGTCATCATGCACCCCCAGGTCTGGAAATGCAGCGGTCACTACGACCTGTTCCACGATTTCATGGTCGATTGCCGCGAATCGAAACGACGTTACCGGTACGACCATATCCTCGGTCGCTACGTGGCCGGATTGAAACACGGCGAAGGCGGAACCGCCGCGAGCCGGGTACGCATTTTCGCAACGACGATGGAAACCGAAAACACGCAGGACGCCCTCGAACAAGCGGCGCTCAAGTTTTTCGGCCTCCGTAAAAAAGACGCCGATTCGCTGGAATGGGACGGGGAAATCCGCGCCCTCTCCTCGTTGCCGGGCTCCGGCAGTACCGGCGGCGGCGCGATCGGCGACATACTCGGCAACGTGCTCGGTCCCGACGCGAAACACCCGGGCACGCTCACGCCGCCCCGCGAATTCAACCTGATGTTCAAGACCGTGATCGGCGCGCTGGGCGACGACGACGACGCCTCGTTTTTAAGGCCGGAAACCGCGCAGGGCATTTTCGTCAATTTCAAAAACGTCTGCGACAGCACCCGGGTCCGCGTCCCGTTCGGGATCGCCCAGATCGGCAAAAGTTTTCGGAACGAAATCACGCCGCGCAACTTCACGTTCCGGAGCCGGGAATTCGAGCAGATGGAAATCGAATTCTTCTGCCGGCCCGATCAGTCCTCCGAATGGTATCGATACTGGCGCGACCGCCGGTTTCGTTGGTATATCGACATGGGACTCGCCGGCGACCGGCTGCGGCTCCGGGAACACGACGCCGACGAGCTTTCCCATTATTCCTGCGGGACGGCCGATATCGAATACCGGTTCCCGTTTTTACCGCCCGGCGAGTACGGCGAATTGGAAGGAATCGCCCATCGCGGCGATTTCGATTTGCGCTCCCACATGGAGGGAAAACTGGTCCGCAAAGGAAACGAGCTCGTGCTCGAACGGGATGGCGCCGGGCAACCTAAGCATCGCGGGAGCGGAAAGGACCTGTCCTACTACGACGATCTGGCGCGTGAACGGTTCGTCCCGCATGTGATCGAACCTTCCGCCGGGGCCGACCGCGCGACGCTCGCGTTCCTGTGCGAAGCCTACAACATCGACACCGCTCCCGATGAAAAGGGGCAACCGACCGAGCGTTTGTTCCTCAAGTTTCACCCGCGGCTCGCCCCGATCAAGGCCGCCGTCTTTCCGCTCGTTAAAAAGGACGGGATGCCCGAAATCGCGACGGAAATCTACGGAGAACTCAAAAAGACGTTTTCCTGTTTTTACGACGACAAAGGGGCGGTCGGCCGGCGTTACCGCCGCCAGGACGAAATCGGCACGCCGTATTGCATCACCGTAGACGGCCAAACGCTCGCGGATGAAACGGTTACCGTTCGCGACCGCGATACGCTCCAACAATGGCGGGTCCCGAAAGCCGATCTCGCCGCCGAACTGCGCGAACGTTTGAACGGGTGCTGAACGCCTGCGGATTTTCAGGAAAAAACGGGATCGGGAAAAGATGAAAGAACGTCTCGAACATGCGCGCCGGATCGCCCGGGAAGCCGGGGAATGGACGTTGCGTTATTTTTGCGACCGGTCGCTTCTCGTCGAGCGGAAGGACGATCGGAGCCCCGTGACGGCGGCGGACCGCGGCGCGGAGGAACTGCTGCGCGCGCGGATCGCGGAACGTTTTCCCGACGACGCGGTGTTGGGAGAGGAGTTTCCCGACACGCCCGGCAACAGCGGATGGCGCTGGCTGCTCGATCCGATCGACGGGACAAAGTCCTTCATCCACGGCGTTCCGCTGTACAGTACGCTGATCGGCGTCGAACGGGACGGCGAATCGCTCCTCGGCGTGGTCGCGATTCCCGCGCTGGGCGAAACCGCCTGGGCGGCAAAAGGAACCGGCGCCTGGTACGAATCACCCCGGTTCGACGGGGCGCGACGGGCCGGGGTTTCCGATTGCCGGACGCTTGCGGAAGGGCTTTTCCTGACCAGTGAAGTCGCGACCTTCGGCAAAATCGGGCGCACCGACACGTATGCGAAGCTCGAACAAACGGCGCGATTGAGCCGGACCTGGGGGGATGCGTACGGCTATTTTCTCGTCGCGACCGGTCGCGCGGAATTGATGGTCGATCCGCTGCTGAGCCCTTGGGACGCGGGACCGCTGCTTGTCCTGCTCGAAGAAGCCGGCGGACGTTTTACCGACTGGAACGGCGGGCGGACCGTCCACGGCGGAAACGGTGTCGGGTCCAACGGACATGTTCACGAAGAAACGCTCGGCCTGCTGAAATCGACGCCAACCGGCCCTTGACGACCGGCGACGCGTGTTTTTGCTTCAAAAATCCATTGTTGACAAGGGCCCGCTCGTTCGGGATAATGCGGAAGTTGAAGGCCCCGAAGCCCGACGGTGCCGGAACCGGTTCAGGAGACCGGGCGACGTCGGTGTGTCGCGGTACGATTTTGAAATCGAATACGAAAAGGAGAAACCGTCATGGCCAACATGCGCGAAGTGTACGTTTGTGAATTGTGCGGCAACATCGTCGAAGTCCTCACCACCGGCGGCGGCCACATGGCCTGTTGCGGCCGGGGGATGACACTGCAAAACGAGAACAGCGTCGACGCCTCGGTGGAAAAACACGTCCCGGTCTACAAGCTCGAAGGCGACACGGTCCACGTGACCGTGGGCGGTGTCCCGCACCCGATGGAAGCGACCCATTACATCCAGTGGATCGAATGCTGGGAGGGCGACCGCGTCCAGCGCCTCTACCTCAAGCCGGGCGAAGGACCGAAAGCGTCCTTCAGCACCGCCGGCGGACAAGTGAGCGTGCGCGCGTTTTGCAACCTGCACGGTTTATGGGGCGCAAAATAGGAAAAATTTTGAAAATTTGCATACCGCAAACGGCCTGAAATGGTTTCCGTGAACGATCACTGCACAGTCGCCGAACAATCGCCGAAGAATCGCCTGTCGTTCGAACGGAACGTGCAACATGATATTGCCAAATATCTTATGGCGAGCGAGTGCGACAAGCAGCCTTCACCAAACAACCAATTTCACTAACCCGTTTCACTGCGTTTTCAGTATAGCCGCCGGTTGTCGCATGATCGATTTTCAGCCACAAAGGTCCCGTTTTCGTCGACAAATCCGGTTTGCCCCTTTCGGCAAAACCGGCCAGGAAAATCTCGAAAAGAGTTGCGTCCTGGTCGTCGGTTGCGGGGCGCTCGGCGGCGCTGCCGCCAATCTCCTTGCCAGGGCCGGCGTGGGACGCCTCATCCTTGTCGATCCGGATGTCGTGCAACCGGATAATTTGCATCGCCAAATTCTTTTCAGCGAAGCGGATGCGGAGCACGCGGTCCCCAAGATCGTCGCGAGCCGCAACGCCCTCCGGCAGGCCAACGGCGCGCTGCGCGTCGATTGTCATCGCCAACGGTTCGAACCCGGGAATGCGGATTCGTTTTTCGAACGGGATGCGATCGACCTGATTCTCGACGGGACCGACAACTTCGCGACCCGATTGGCGATGAACACGGCGGCGATCCGGTACGGAAAACCGCTCGTTTCGGGAGGAGTTCTCGGGACATCCGGGCAAGTGTTCACCGTCTTGCCGGGAGAAACGCCCTGCCTGGCATGTATTCTCGGAGTTTCGGGCAGGAGTTCGGGCAAGGTTGCCGACAGGGGGTCCGACAGAGTTCCCGGTCGAGCGGCCGACGCCTCGTTGACGGCGGATGCGAACGGCGTCGAGGCGAACAGTATTGAGACAAACAGTATCGAGACAAACAGTATTGAGACAAACGGTATCGAGGAGACCGGCATCCTTTCCCCGATCGTCCATGTGATCGCCTCGTTCCAGACGATGGAGGCCCTGAAAATACTCGGCGGCAAGCGGGAAACAGTCAATCGTTCGCTCGTCCACTTCGATCTCTGGAACAATCGTATCCGCGAAATGTCCCTGGACGGCGCGAGAAACCCGGATTGCCCGGCCTGCCGGGAGACGCCGGCGAATGAAACCGGATCGCTTCCGACCTGAGTGCGGCAGGCAGACTTGACCGAATGTCCGTTTCCACCGCGTTTCCAGTATAATCCTCCCGCGAACAGGCGCCTGCCGCCCGAACAAGCCGTTTAAGCACTTGTCCGAACAGACGAACAGCCCGGGATTCCCGTAATTTAATACGCGGGACCCCGGGCCGTCAGCTTCGAAAAATTCAACAATTCAACGCAACATTCGATATAAATATCGGTGTGCAAACGACTTACCACCAGCAGCCGTAGTAATAGGGACGGACATAAACCGGCGCGTAAACCACCGGGGCACAGTAGGCCGGGGCACAATAAGCACGACCGAAGCACCCGTAATACGGACGCGCACAGACCGGAGCGGGCGGACAGTAGCGCGGCGGGCAAACCGGGGCGGGCTTACAGCAGCGCGGCGCACAGACCGGGGCGCACTCGGTGACACACGGGTCGGCACAATAGGCGCGCCGGCAGAACAAACGGCCCAAGAGCGGACGGCAAGGAGCGACACACGCGGTGACACAGGGATCGCAACACTCGTCGGCAACGACCGTTCCAACGACGCCTTCATTGACAATCTCTTCCGTAACCGTCGCCGCCACGTCGGCTTTCACGGCGACGTCAGTCGCATCTTGTGCCGCTTGGGCGCTGGCGATGCAAACGACGAACATGGCGAACATCGCCGGAACAAGGAACTTCTTCAACATGTTTTTCTCCTTTAATACATTGTGTATCGAGGCGTTATGAGAAACCATTTCTCTAACAGTCTTACGAACCGAAACTAAGAAAGGGCCAAAAACACTTCAGCAACGCTTCGAGTGCCAGTTCACGCCCCGATTTTACATAGTTTCAATATATTTTTCAATAAGCAGCTTTAACCTAATCGTTAAAATTTACACATTTTTTCCTCCCCTGATCGGCTAATCGTTATAACTATTTCATGTCAACCAAGTTAAACAGGGTATACTTAAACATGTCATACTGTCAACGACCTGAAACTGTTCCCGCGAACAATCGCCCGCCGCTCGAACGATCCTTTTAAGTGCTTTTCTGAACAGACGTTAAAGGCGATTGAGTGCGGCAAACAGAAATGGCCGGCAGGAACAGAAAATTTTTGTGTTCCAAGTTGTCGCAGCCGTTAAAATTGTTATAATTGACACTCGTTTCTTCATAGAATGACTGTTTCATGGGCTTGGTTGTCATGGAGGTTCCCGTAGTTGGAGTTAAGAACATGGGTGAGGTTTGTGAAGTTACCGAGCGGGATTTTGTCGATGTTGTCTTGAAATCCGAGATTCCCGTGCTGGTGGATTTTTGGTCTCCAAGTTGTGGGCCATGCCGGGTCCTTGCACCGATCCTGGATGAGTTGGCATCGGAAAACAACGGCGAGTACGGTTTTGCGAAGGTCAACGTTTACGAGGCTCCGCAGATAGGTTCGCAATACGGGATCGATATGCTTCCGACTCTGCTTTTTTTTCATAACGGTCGCGTCGTGGAGCGGATGATGGGCGTGCAAGACAAGGAAAAATTGCAGGAGGTTTTGGATGAAATTTGTTAGCACGGCTTATCGGCATGACCGGTTTCGCTTCCGGTTTCCTACGGCGCATCTGATCGGCTGAAATGCATCACGTAAGTACGGGGCGTGGCGCAGCCTGGCTAGCGCGCCTGCTTTGGGAGCAGGAAGTCGCAGGTTCGAATCCTGTCGCCCCGATTTGCAAGTTATTGAATTATTAGATGTTGCGACTTGTGACTTGTTGTTGACAGCGTTTTTTGGTTCCGCTAAACTGATTTTTCTGGACGTCCAGAATTTTTGTTGATTTTGGGCAAAATGACACCAATCAGCGAACAAACGGAGGAACCGAATGCCTGAAGTCAAAATCCCCAAATACTGCTGCCATAAACGGACGGGGATCGCTTACGTTACGATCAACGGTAAACAAATTTCCCTCGGCATCTTCGGCACCAGAGCCAGCCGTGAGGAATACGACCGGGTGATTGCCGAATTCCTCGCGAACCATCGCCAAACCAAAAAGGCGCCGGCAAAACGCACAATTGCCGAATTGATCGAACTGTACCTTGAGCACGCGAGGGAATGGTACAGGAAAAACGGCGAGTTGACATCGGAGTACAACGAAATTTGCGCCAGCCTGAATTTTCTGCTGGCTTACAACGCGGATATGCTGGCCGACGAATTTACCGTAACCGATCTGGAGGCCATTCAGCGCCAGATGGTTGATTACCGGACCCCGGAAAACAAGCCCCACGCGGGTTCGGCAATGTGTCGCAACACGATCAATCGGCGGCTTTCCCGTATTATTCGCTCTTTCAAGTGGGGCGGAAAGAAAAAGATCGTTAGCCCCTCCGTCTATCACGAAATCAGTCTGATTGATCGTTTGCAAAAGGGGCGGACCAAGGCCAAGGATCACCCGAAGGTCAAACCGGTCTCCGATGAAATCATTGAAAAAACAATCCGGCATTGTTCGCCGGTCATTGCCGACATGGTGCGCGTCCAGCATTTGACCGGCATGCGACCCCAAGACGTCACCGGGCTTCGAAACGATCAAATCGACCGTTCCCGCGACGTCTGGCGTTACGATCCGCCGGACCACAAGACCGCGCATCATGACAAGGAGCACCCCATTCCCATCGGACCTCGTGCCCAAGCCATCCTCACGCCGTATTTGATGGACGCTGAACCGCTCGACGGCGAGACGCCGAAACCGATTTTTTCGCCGGCCGTCGCCGTGAAAATACAGCGAATCGAAAAGCGGCTAAACCGTCAATCGAAAATTACTCCATCGCAGATCAAACGGGCCGGAAAGAAAAAGCTGCATCCCCGCTGGTATCCCCGCGACGCTTACACGACGGACAGCTATCGGCAAGCCATCCAGAGGGCTTGCGACAAAGCCGGGGTTCCACGATGGAGCCCGAACCAGTTGCGACACAACGCCGGCACAAAAGCTCGGAAAGAATTCGGCCTTGACGGCGCCCAAGCCTTGCTCGGCCACTCCAACGCCAAGGTGACGGAAATTTACGCCGCACTTGACTACGAAAAGGCGGAGGAAATCGCCCGGAAAATCGGCTGAAATCAAACTCGGTCGATCAAGAAAATCAAAATTACGCCCCCGTGCGGCCGAGGGAGCGAAGACGCCGCCGTGATGATGGACCGCCGGTCCTTGGCAATCAGTTAGCTTTGCCCCCGAAGGCCGTTCTTCGGGGGTGCGGCAAAAAGAGGCCCGGCCGTTACCCCGGGCACACGGAGTCGGGGCAGAGGCCCCAGAATTCTTGACGCTCATCGCCGGCGGGATCAAGTCACCGCGACCTCGAACGGGAGCGACTCGATCTCGCCTTCTTCGCGGGGATGAAACCGGATCACGACGTAATACGTCCCCGGCTCCTCGAACAGGGGCTCCCAGCGGGTGGCGACGCGCCAAAGAAACGTGTACGGTTCGTCCTCGGTCGAATAGGGCAGGCCCGTCTGGAGCGTGTCGAACAGTTCGTACTCTTCCTCCGGAATCGTCACCGGGGCCGCGTCGAGCGGATTATCGACCGTTCCGTTGCCAATCAACGCCCGGGTCACGCGATACCGCTGAAACGTGACCTTTTCGATCCGCGTCCGGGTCGCCTGTTCGGCGCCGGTCAGTTCGTCCGGGATGCGTCCGTAAAAAACATTCGTCGTATGAGTCTGCGACTTGACCTTGATCCTGTTTGTCATTGATTTTGTTCGGTTGAGCGAAATATCGCAACAATAAAAGCCCTATCGCCCGCCGCGGCTCATGTGAGTCCTCCGTCGCCGGTGAATTTCGGAATGGAAACGAGTCCGCCGACGGGCATCGGCAACACAATCCGGCGGTCGAACGGCCAATAAATGATGATCTGGTCCGCGTCGATCTCCCCGCCGATCGGTCGCGACGTATCGTACCTGGCCCACCATGTTCCACCGCCTTCAATCGTGCCGCCGCTGATCGTGGTGTACGTATGGACCGTCCCGCGATTGACGACCCAGGCGCCGGCATGAATCGTCATGCCATCGACGGTGAGCCGTCCCCCGCGCCGCGTCAATATACCTTTTCGTCGTGCCTGCATGATGATCGTACGATATCCTTTTAATTTCCCTGCCCGATCAGCGCGGACTGGTTCGGCGACGAGCTCGTTCCGCTTGACGCAAGCCGGCCAAGTTGACCGCAATCGTTTCGGCCGCTGTTCCAGAGCGCCCCGTCGACGGTGAGCCACATGCCGAATTCCCGACCGATCGCGACTTTGCGAATAAGCTGTTTTATCGCCGAAGCCGCAGGACAATACAGCGAGGCGCCGCTTTGGTGACTTCCCGCCATACCGTAGTTGCTTGAGAAGGAGTTCGATCCGTCGAAAACGCGGTACCCTTCGGAACCGTTATTTGTACAATAAATACCGAGCGATCGCCCGAATGCCAATTCGCCGCCGTTACCATAGGACCCGAAGCTGAGGAACTCCCCGTTTTTTTGCAGACGATTCCCCGGCAACGACGTGTGAAGACAGACGACCGGGTCACCGGCGATGTACCATTGCCCGGTCCCTTCGAGGCAAAACGCGGTCGCCGTGGCGTTCGATCCGGCGACGACGGACCGGACCAGACCGTCGATTTCCACGGCCCCCGAGGCCGTCGTGTCCGCGGAAAAATATTGCGAGGTTCCGGAGCCGTTGATCTTGATTTTCCGGGCCAGGGACACCTTCGCAAAATTGCATACGTTTTCGTTTCCAACGTTCCGCGTCGGGTCGCCGAGTTGCCCGAGCCCGTTGTCGCCGCAAGTCCAAACACAATAATCGTGCGATATTGCCGCCGTGTGCCTCGCGCCGCAGGCGACGTGCGAACAGGCGAAACCGTCGATCTTGCCGAGATTGGACACACCCTGACTGCCCGTCGGCGTCACGCGACCGAGCCGTCCGTCGTCGTTCACGCCACAGGTGAACAGGTCGCCGTTCGTCGCCATGATCGCCGTATGATCGGTCCCGCAAGAGGCCCCCGAGCCCGTGATTCCCGGCACGATTCCGCTATTGACCGTGTTCGGATTGCCGTTCGGCGAGATGCGTCCAAGCTGCCCGGAATCGTTCCGGCCGAAAGAGTACACATTTCCGTCCACGTCGACGGCAATCGAATGGTCGCCGCCGCAGGCTATTTGTACGATATTGTCCAGCGACTCGATACGCCCGAAATTACAATACGTTTCGGTCCCGGTTTCAACGATGCGACCGAGTTGACCATACAAATTCAAGCCGGCGGACCACACGGTTCCGTCGTCGAACAGCACGAGAAAATGCTTGTCGCCGGCAGCAATGTCACGGATCGGCATCGACGGATGCAGCCCGGGAGCCTGCCCGGCAAGCCCGGCGGCGAGAATCCACCACGTTTCTTTTTGAAATACCGCGAGAACACGAATTCCCGTACGCAAACCGGTCCCGACGGCGCTCTTGCAACCGGAAATAACATCTCCGGTTGCCGAGCCGTTTTGGTCAAGCTCGCGTATCTGCCAGTTGCCTTCACCGCCGCCGGTAATTTGTGCAACGATAAAACAGCCTTCCCCGAATCCACTCTGTCCGTCCCGACCTTTGAGCGATTCGAGAAATTCCGTTTCGGTCTTTCCTTCGTTGCCGTCCTGCTCAAGCCAGACCTGGTAGGCTGATTTTCCCTGCTCACCCGCCGGGCCGGACATCCCCGGTTCTCCCGGAATTCCCGGGGCGCCGTCGGAACCGTTGTTTCCGTCCCGGCCTTTGAGCGATTCGAGAAATTCCGCTTCGGTTTTCCCCTCGTTACCCGGCTGTTCGAGCCAAAGTTGATAGGCGGATTGACCCGGCGCACCATCCGCACCGCCTTGCCCCTGGAGCCATTCGAGGAACTCGGTTTCGGTTTTCCCTTCATTCCCGGGCGACCGGAGCCACGTTTCGTAAGCCGACCGGCCGTCGCTTCCCTTCAGCGCCATGACGAATTCCGCTTCGCTTTTCCCTTCATTTTCCGGCTGTTCGAGCCACGATTGATAAGCCGATTTGCCCACGACGGTCAATTCGCCGCCCTCTAAAAGAGACGCAATGTATTCATCCAGCCCGATAATATCGTCGGGTACGTGCGTATGCTTGCCAGTTGTTCCGGTAAGTTGCGAGAGCGGAACGACAAAATGCTCTTTTTCGCCGTTCTCGACTTCCTGTTCGATACACAAGGCCAATTCGTTTTCTTCTGCCATGATTTTTCCGCCTAGATTTCAATTTTAATGGTTTCAATGGTCGCCGACCCGGGATTCAACAGAATGGCGTTTTGAATCGTCTTTCCGGTGGCGGTGCCGTCCCGCCCGATCAGCCGCACCGTGGCCCGGTTGTTTTCATGCCGGGTGATAATCCGTGTGATGGAAACATTCCCGCCGCGACTGCCACCGTCGCCGATGATATCGCCGAACTCAAAGACTTTCCGGGATGCGGCAATCTCTCCAAGATCGTCACCAAGGATGATACAATCGAGGCCCGACGTTATCGCCCGTTGAGCCGTGGAGGACGTGGACGGAATGGAAACCCACGTTTCAAGGTCGGTCGTGATCGCGATTTCACCGGTGCGATTCGTCGCAACAAACGTCCCGATGCTCTCGATGTAGGCAAGGCCCATGATGTCGGCATTGCCTTTGAACGGTTTCGACGTTGCTACCTTGAATTCGCTTCCATCGCCGAGAATCAATTCGCCCTCCTCGCCGGCCGCGACAAAGGTCGCCTTGCCGTGAGCCAGGCAATACAGGTTTTTCGTCGTGGGACTTTCCACCGGCTCAAAGTGGGAGGCGTCGGAACTACGCCAGATTTTCCCGCCGTCACCGACGCCAAGGAAAAGACCGTTCCCGCCGATAATCCGTGTCATGCCCCGCGTGAATTCGGGCCCCTCCTCCTGTTCGATGAAGCCGAGCGAATCCCCCTCACGGATGGATCGCAGCACCGGGCCATTGGTACACGCGATCACGAAAGTCCGATCATAATAAGTGATCGACGAAAAATCATAATCGCCGCTTATCGCTGTTTTCGCCGACCATGTTATCCCATCACGCGAAACGGAAAACGAACGGTGCGTATCAATCGCCACCATGATTTCGGCGCCGTCCGCATCGAATCCGGCCGCAACCCCGATAACGGGGTCCGAGCCGGACGGGCGGTCATTGTCGAACGGCTGAACCTCGGCCATTTCCCAATTGAGAACGTCGCGGGAATAACCGATCCCCGATTCCCCGACCATGACGACGACACCGAACGCCGACGCCGCATCGTGAAGAATCGAGGAAATTCCGGGCCCGCGTTTGAAGCAGCTCCGCATCTCGACGAATTCGAGATTGTTTTTCATCGCTTCAATGACCACATTGACGTCGAACGGTGGCAAATGTCGTTTTGGAACAAGCCCGTCTTTATCGAGCGGCGCCACGCCCTCGGGTTCTCCGCGCGGCCATGTCTGCTGTGCGGCCGGAATCCGCCCGGTCGTATCGAGGGAGGCGACACCGCCCGGAACGCCGATCATCGCAACCGTGACCAATCCGTCGGTCGGGTGAACGTGATCGCCCCGGGCGTATCGGTTACTGATTCCCGGGTCGGCGTAGACTTGGAGCGGTAACGGCAAATCGTTGTAGGGCGCGAGCGTATCCGTTTCAAAGATCATGCCGAGAATTTCAGCGAACGTCGCACAGGCCGCGATTTGCCCGGCATCGGTACAGAGAATATAAACCCCGTTATGCCGGAAAACGTAACGGATGATCGACGTGATATTCGTGGGATAGGGAGAGGTCCACCCCTTAGCCTGGCTTTCACTGGAAATGAGAACACCGTTTTTCCCGGCGACAAGGTAAAGGCCGTCGTAATAAAAGCCGCTGTAAAAATCTTCGGTGCGGCCGCTTTTTGAAGCGGTCCAGAGTTTGCCGTCAACGGATACGATGATCGTCCCGCCGAGTCCGACCGCGATAAATTCGCCGTTTCCGGGAAAAACATGCAGCAGCGTCGGCGTATCGGCCGGCGCGGTTTCCTGTTCCCAGCCGTCACCGTCCACACTGGAAACGATTTTCCCGTCCACACCGACACCGACGAAAAGACCGTTGCTGAAGGCGATACGGTGCAGATTTTCCGTAACGAGCGGAGAGGAGGATTGAGAGACGAAAGAAAGCGTCCCGAATTCATCCCACACGGAACGATAAATATAGCCGTTGGAATCGTGAATCAAAAACATGCCACCGCCGAACATGATGTTTTCGATATCGGCATCCTCGATTTCCGCCGGATCGGACCACGTTTCCCCATCGATGCTTATGGAATAACGGTTTGTTGTATCGACGGCAATAAACATATCCGCTCCGTCCGGACCGTTCCCACAGGCCACGCCGACGACCGGCTCATTGCCGAACGGTTGATTCAGGGACCGTTTCAGGCGTTTGACATGGGAACCGTAGGCGATTCGGCCTTTTTCCCCGACGATAACAAGAGTCCGGGTGTTTCCCGCCGCCGCGTAAATCACGGCGTCCGAAACGATGTCTTCAAACATCGGGTTCGGCTGGATGTACCACCGCGAAATGTTTTGCGTGTTGAGCGTCGAATAGAGCCCGGCCCAGTCCCAACCGTGCCGCATGTATCGCAGCGGAATTAACGTTTCGGAATCCAGCGGTGCCACGCCGTTCGGTGCGCCGACCTGCTCCGTGAGCACGAGCCCGGTCGCCGGGTGGGCGTGGTCGAACCGCGCAGCCATCGTCGACGAGCCTGCCGTACCTTCTTTGGTAAGCGCACGGGAATTGATATTATTTCCGATGCACAAATTCGACGGGTGTTGATGATCAAGCGGCGCCGCGTCCGGTGAATTGCCGACCGTGCCGACATACCATATCATATCGCCGGCGCTTTCCGTATCGAAAGAATGGCCTAATGCCCGGGTGGTGCCAAGGTCCGGTTTTCGTGCCAAATGCTCGTCGATCTCGATGATTTTCGCGTCGAACCGTCGGTCCTTGTCGTCGAACCAGTATTCTTTTTCATCGATCCATTCCTGAAAATCGCCGTAATCGATGTTACTGAATCGTTTCGAGAGCGATTGCGACATGGCGATTTCACCGCTATCGGTCCCGACCACGACGGTCATGTTTCCGTAGCAGACGGCACGGACCGTCTTTTGAACCGGTGATTCCCACAGTCGCCATTTCAGGCCGTCGGTCGACGTCGCAATCCGTCCGTCGTAATCGGCTGCGACGAATGTGCCGCCGCCGAAGGTCACCGCGTAAACACCGGCCGTCCCGAACGGTTTTTCCTCGATCAAGGCCCAGTTTCGACCATCGAACGTGAGGCCGATTTTCCCGTCCTGCCCGACGGCCACGATGCGGCCGTTGCCGAACGCCATGCCGAGTATGTTCGAAGTTCCGAACGGGCTGTTCTGCTGCACCCAGTGGGAAACGTTTTCCGACGTGACAATTTTTCCCGCTTCCCCGCCACCGACGAAAAGCCCGAGCCCGAAGCAACAGCAGAAAACTTTTTTCGTCAGGGAGTCGGGAGAGGTCTGGCTTGTCCAGTCAACACCGATCCGGCTATTCTGTTGATTCGTCACCCACGGATTCACGGTCGAGGAAAACACGGCGCGGAGAACCCGGCCGTTGTCGGAAAAGATAACGAACGTCTGGTTCCCGTAGCAGCAGCAATTGAACTCGATATCCTTGTTGATTTTTCCGTCGGTTTCGGTGTACTGCATCGCATCCATCCACCGCTGTCCGGTGTTGGAAAACGAATACCGGCTCGTATCGTCGATGGCCAGGTATAGCGATTCGTTGCCGCAATCGGCGCCGTAAGCAATGCCGACAATCGGGTTCGTTTCCCCGAAGGGCTTATTGTCGGCCTCGCGCCAATGATCGCCGCGATACGACCACGCAATGACACCGTTATCGCCGACGAAAACGAAGCGCCCGCCATAGACGCCGGCATAGATGCGTTTCGTTTCAAGCGGCGGGTGGCGAAAGGGCGTCGTATTGTAATGGGTCCAATACTTCGCGATGGTTTCCATCATGGCATCGAACACGGTGTCGGCCGTGACGATGGCGGTACCGTCGC
>QMCE01002116.1_pt1 | contig 15221 bp, 11 predicted proteins | sample 1821851 | NCBI WGS metagenome assembly QMCE01 (sample SAMN09453174, study PRJNA476694) | Termite gut metagenome, whole genome shotgun sequencing project. | isolation source: worker | host: Odontotermes sp. | place: South Africa:Pretoria | collected 2016-01-28 | reverse complement strand
CGGCATTACCGTGTGGAACCGCGCCGAAGAACGCAACGGCGATTATGTCACCGTGGCGCACATTGAAACAGACCGCAGTGTGACGTTTTACGATGACGCCATGCCTGAGAGTGTGCGCCGGCAAATTGAAGCCGTGGCAGCATCGCCCGACACCGGAGCATTTGGCTTTATGCCCGCGCCCGCTGTGGCCCCTGCGCCCGAACCCGATGTGCCGCAGGTTGGTGACCGTTTCACCCAACTTGGCCAGCAATACGAAATCGAACGCACGGATGAATTGGTTAGTGCGAAAAGGCTGGGCGCGGATGGCATTAAGAGCAGCGGTGAAGATGACTACGCCCATTACACGCAAGAGAGTTTTGATGAGCAGATTGAAAACGGCGGCATTGCGCTTGAAAAAACGCAAGCCGCGCCCACGCCCACACCCGAACCCGAACCTACTCTCACCCCGGCGTGGGAACAAGTGCCCAAACCCGCCCGCGCGGAGAGTTTCGACGCTTTCCCCGGTGTTCCACTGTCAGAACGCTATAACTTTCGCATCACCGATGACAATCTTGGCCACGGCGGGGCGAAAGCAAAGTTTCGCGCCAATATGGATGCCATAAACTTGCTGAATGATTTGGCGCTGGAAAACAGGCTGGCAACACCCGAAGAACAGGAAGTTTTGTCGCGCTATGTGGGCTGGGGCAGCCTGCCGCAAGCCTTTGACGCGGACAACGCGGCGTGGGCCGGTGAATTTTTGGAACTGCAAACCACGCTGGGCACGGTGGAGTACGAATCGGCGCGGGCCTCCACCCTCAATGCCCACTATACCAGCCCCACCGTTATTAAAGCCATATACAAAGCTGTTGCCAATATGGGGCAGCGTGACGCTGCACCCGGTTCACGCCTACCGGCGTGGAATATCCTTGACCCCGGCTGCGGTGTGGGCAACTTTCAAGGCTTGCTGCCCGAAAGCATGGCCGACAGCAAGGTGTTTGGCATCGAACTTGACCCTACCACAGGCCGAATTGCGCAGCAGCTTTATCAGAGAAATAGCATCGCCATACAGGGCTTCGAGGACACCGCCCTGCCCGACAGCTTCTTTGATTTGGCCATCGGCAATGTGCCCTTTGGCAGCTACGGTGTAAATGACAAACGCTATGACAAGCACAAATTTCATATCCACGACTATTTCTTTGCCAAAACGCTGGATAAAGTGCGCCCCGGCGGCGTCATCGCCTTTATCACCTCCAAATTCACGATGGACAAGCAAAACCCCGCCGTGCGGAAATATATCGCGCAGCGGGCCGAACTGCTGGGGGCCATCCGCCTGCCGAACAACGCCTTTCTCGCCAACGCGGGCACACAGGTAACCACCGACATCATCTTCCTGCAAAAGCGCGACAGAATGGTGGATATTGAGCCGGAGTGGGTACATCTTGACCAACTAACAGATGACGAGGGCGGTACGGCCATTCCAGTCAACGCCTACTTTGCCCAGCACCCGGAGATGGTGCTGGGCACGATGGCCTTTGACGGCATGATGTACGGCGACGCCAACGAAACCACCTGTGTGCCCTTTGAGGGCGCGGAACTGGCCGATTTGCTGGACGAAGCCGTGCAGAACATCCACGCGGAAATGACGGAATTTGAGCGCGAGGAGGACGAGCAGGAGGAAGACGGCAGCATCCCCGCAGACCCCACGGTGCGCAATTTCAGCTTCACCGTGGTGGACGGCAGCATTTACTACCGCGAGAACAGCCGCATGGTGCCGCGTGAACTCTCCGCCACGGCGCAGAGCCGCGTCAAGGGGCTTATCGAAATCCGCGAATGTGTTCGGCGCTTAATCAGCTACCAGACCGAGAACTACGCTGCCGGGGATATACTGGCGGAGCAGGCCGCGCTGAACCGCCTGTATGACGACTATACGAAGAAATACGGCATCCTCAATGACCGCGCCAACAGCATGGCCTTTTCCGACGACGAGAGCTACCCGCTGCTGTGTTCGCTGGAAGTATTGGATGAAAACCTGCGTTTCAAGGCGAAAGCGGATATCTTCTCTAAGCGCACCATCAATCCATATATCCCCGTTACCCATGTGGACACGGCCAGCGAGGCATTGGCGGTGTCCATTGGCGAAAAGGCGCGGGTGGACCTCGACTATATGGTGCAGCTTACCGGCAAAGAGCCGCAGGAGATTTTAAGCGGCCTTTCGGGCGTTGTGTTCCAATTGCCCCGGCAGGGCGAACCGCGCTGGGTAACGGCGGACGAGTATCTTTCCGGCAACGTGCGGGATAAACTGCGTGTAGCTAAAGAATATGCCGAAGATAACCCGGAGTTCGCCAGCAATGTAACCGCACTGGAGGCCGTGCAGCCAAAAGACCTCACCGCGCCCGAAATCTCGGTGCGGCTGGGGGCCACATGGATACCGCCCGAAATCTACCAGCAGTTTGTGTTTGCACTGCTGGAAACCGGCTGGCAGGGGCAGAACCGTATCAAGGTGCTGTATTCGCCCCATACAGCGGAGTGGAACATCACCGAAAAGAGCGCGGACAAGGAGAATGTCAAGGCGTTCAACACCTACGGCACCCGGCGTATCAACGCCTACCACATCATTGAGAACACGCTCAACCTGCGCACCGTGCGTGTGTTTGATACGGTGTGTTGAACCGCAAGGAAACAGCGATAGCACAAGATAAGCAGGACATCATCAAAGACCGTTTTGCCGATTGGATTTGGAAAGACCCCGGCAGGCGGGAAACGCTTTGCGCTATGTACAACGAGCGTTTTAACTCTGTGCGCCCGCGCGAATATGACGGACAGCACATCCAGTTCCACGGTATGAACCCCGAAATACGGCTTGACACGCACCAAGTGAACGCCGTGGCGCGGCGGCTGTACGGCGGCAACGCTCTTTTCGGGCACGTTGTGGGCGCCGGCAAAAGCTACGAGATGATAGCGGCGGGCATGGAAGCCAAGCGCCTCGGCCTGTGCAACAAGGCCCTGTATGTGGTGCCGAACAACATCATCGCCGACTTTGCCAGCGACTTTTTCAAGCTGTATCCCGCCGCCAACGTACTGATGGCCACGGTAAAGGATTTTGAAAAGAAGAACCGCAAGAAGTTCTGCGCCCGCATTGCCACCGGCGACTACGACGGCGTCATCATTGCCCATTCTCAGTTTGAGAAAATCCCGCTCAGTTTTGCGCGGCAGCAGGAATCCCTGTGGCGGCAGATACACGACATCCAGATGGGGATTGATGAAATCAAGCGACAGAACGGCGAACGCTATACCGTTAAGCAGATGGAAAAAATGCGCAAGTCTTTGGAGACAAAGCTGGCCAAGCTGAACGACCAGAGCCGCAAGGACAGCCTTGTTACCTTTGAGGAACTGGGCGTGGACGCGCTGTTTGTGGACGAGGCCGACCTGTTCAAAAACCTCTACCTCATCACGAAGATGCGCAACGTGGGCGGCATATCCCAGACCGAGAGCCAAAAGGCATCCGACCTTTTTATGAAGACGCGCTATTTGGACGAGATTACCGGTAACCGTGGCACGGTGTTCGCTACCGGCACCCCGGTGTCCAATTCACTGGCGGAAGTATATACCATGCAGCGCTATTTGCAGTATGACACCCTGTGCGAAAAGGGATTGCAGCACTTCGACGCGTGGGCATCCACCTTTGGCGAAACGGTGACGGCGATGGAACTGACCCCGGAGGGCAGCGGCTTTCAGATGAAGACGCGCTTTTCCAGCTTCTACAATCTGCCGGAGCTGATGGCGACATTCAAGGAAGTGGCGGACATTCAGACCAAAGATATGCTGAACCTCCCAACGCCGAAGGTGAACTACCACACGGTGGTGACGAAGCCCAGCGAGATGCAGAAGGAGATGATAGCGGGCCTTGCCGAGCGCGCCGAAGCCATCCGCAACCGCGAGGTAGACCCACATACCGACAATATGCTGGTTATTACAAATGACGGCAGGAAAATTGCGTTAGACCAGCGCATCATCAACCCCCTGCTGCCCGACCATGAGGGCAGCAAGGTGAATGCCTGCGCCGAGAACGTGTACCACATTTGGGAGGAAACCAAAGTAAAGCGCCTTACCCAGCTTATCTTTTCAGACCTCTCCACGCCGAAAAGCGATGACACATTCTCTGTATATACCGACATTCGGGACAAGCTGATTGCCAAAGGCATCCTGCCTGAAGAAATCGCCTCACGATGCGAAGAATGAAGCGCAGAAGAAAGAGATTGTGGCCAAAGTGCGCGCCGGGGCCATCCGAATATTGATGGGCAGCACGTCCAAGATGGGCGCGGGGATGAACGCCCAAGATTTGCTCGTAGCATCTCACGATTTGGATTGTCCGTGGCGGCCACGGGATTTAGAACAGCGCAGCGGGCGTATCGAGCGCCGGGGCAATACCAACCCGGAGGTGCATATTTACCGTTATGTCACAGAGGGCACTTTTGACGCTTACACATATCAAATCGTCGAGAGCAAACAGCGCGGTATATCGCAGGTATTTACGTCAAAAAGCCCGGTGCGCGTCACGCAGGAAATTGATGAGGTGGCGCTGAGTTACGGGGAGATAAAGGCGCTGGCGACAGGCAATCCGCTCATCATCGAGCGATGCAATCTGGAAGTGGAGGTGAACAAGCTAAAGACGCTGAAATCCGCGCATCTCAGCCAAAGGTACGAACTGGAGGACAAAATCCTCAAAGCCTACCCTGCGGAGATACGCTTGTACACAGAGCGCATTGCGGGGTACACGGCAGATGCGGCGGTGGCCGCCGCGCACCCCAAAGGCAAGGAGGATTCTTTTGCAGGCATGACGGTAGGTGAAGAACACATCACTGACAAGAAGCGGGCCGGGAGCGCCCTGCTGGAAGCCTGCAAAGCCATGACAAGCCCCGATGCTGTGCCGCTGGGCCAGTACCGGGGTTTTGCTATGGACTTAGCCTTCAACAGCTTCGGCAAGGAGTATGTGGTGCTGATAAAGGGCAGGCTTTCGCACAGCGTTTCGCTGGGCACAGACCTCCACGGCAACATCACACGCTTGGACAACGCGCTGGACGGCATGGCGGCGAAACTGGAGGGTTGCAAAGAACAGCTTACGGCGGCTGAGAAGCGTTTGGAGACAGCTAAAGCAGAGGTGGATGTGCCGTTTGCGCGGGAACAGGAACTAACAGACAAGACCGCGCGGCTGGCAGAGCTTACCATTGCGCTGAAGCTGGACAAGCAAGACCATGAAATCCTTGATGAAGCGCCGGACGAGGGCGACGCAGCGGCGCAGCCGCAGAAGAAAGGCCGGGAGCAGGGGGATGCGCGATGAAGGCTGGGTTGTAAAGGCAGTGAAGACGCGAAAGCGGCGTTGGTTTATTTTGTGCCAACGCCGCTTTTGGGTTGAACTTAGGGAGATGAGGGGGTATACTGGGGTGGATGATTATCTAACTGCTGGTTATGGCGAAAATGGGAAGTTCAACAGTTGATGTTCAATCAAACAATTTCCTACGAGAGAATTAATTATCACTTTGACCTGCTTAAGCGAGGAGAACAACATGAGATTAAATCGCGTCAAGGTGTCGAACTACAAGAATATTGACGGTATAACCGTCATATTCAACCCTGACAGTAATTACATTATCGGGGAAAACAACCTGGGGAAAAGCAACTTTTTATCGCTACTCGAAACGGTCTTCAGTGGTGGTAGGGGTTTTGAAGAGAAGGACTTCACCGATACGACAAAGCCTGTCGAAATTGAACTAGATATCACACTGCTTCCTTCCGAGTGGGGGCTCTTCGGGGATACCTTTTCTCCTGAAGATGCGTCAATGCTAAAGATTCGCTATCACCAGAAAATCAATGATGTATATCCAACTATCGTTAGCACGGACTCGAACGAGAGTATCTCTACAAAATCACTAAGAAAAATCCATTTTCTGAAGTACGAAACGACTTTGGTTCCAAGCAGAGCGTTACGTCTCGATGCCCAAAATGGAGCTGGGTTACTCATCAATGAAATTATTGAACGCTTTATTTCCAACGGCGATCACGCTTTCTTAAATAACGAGCAGGTCGACGGTTTGATTGGCTTTATCAATACTCATTTAGTTAAAATTCGTAGCTTTCGCGATTATGCAATCAAAGCAACCATCGCACCGAAGCAGACCGAAATGCTGACGAGCCTCATTTACCTGTCTGACGGCGAGAGAAAAATAGATGCGACAGGAAGCGGCGTACAGTATATGGCGATGGCTTCCATCAACATTCTCTGTCAGATTATGGAGTTGTATAAAAGCAAGGCGACTCCATTCGAGGAACAGTTATATACAAACGGAGACGGCAAAATACTGTTGCCTCTTGTGCTTGCAATAGATGAGCCAGAGGTGCATTTGCATCCATATTTGCAACGGTCACTTATCGGCTATTACAAAAAAATTCTGTGTAATAAAGACCCAGAGTTCGCCGAATTACTGAAGTTATGCTTTGGCATTGACGGCATTGACGGTCAGCTAATCATTGTCACGCATTCGACAGATGCTTTACTTGGGGACTATCGAAATCTAATCCGATTCTACAGAAAAGACGTAAATACGGATGTAATCAGCGGCTATGCCTTGCAGCCTGTAGCATCAGGAAGCAATGAGGGACGAATTAAGTCTGAAAACGAAAAGCATATCATCATGCACTTCCCTGAAATCAAAGAAGCGTTCTATGCGAAGTGTGCAATTCTTATCGAAGGCGAGACTGAGTACGGTTGTATCTCTGCCTTTGCAGACAAAATCGGCATTTCTTTGGACGACTTCGGTATTTGTGTGATTAATGCTCGAGGTGAAGGTTCAATAAAGCCTCTTCGCCATTTGCTTAAATTGTTCGCAATCCCGAGCATTGCTATTTACGATGGTGATGTCATGGATGGTGCTTTTCAGCCAGCGGATGAGTTTTACACAAACGAAAAGTGCTTTGAAATTGAGATAGTAAAAACCTTGCTCTCAAATAACAAGTACGACTTGGTTCGTCAGATTGCTCTTGATCTGGATAACAAAGCAAATTCTCACGTCATAGACCGTAACTTTCTCAAGGATGGATTCAAGAAACAGGGCTATGATGAAACCCAATACACTCCGAAAAAGCTATCTGAACTTGTAGAAGGCACGGAAGAATTTGGCGTGGTTTATGCTGCGTGGTTTATGAACAAAAAAAAGAAAGGTGTCCTCCTCGGGCGTATTATTGGTGACACGCTTACTGCCGACCTTATTCCTGTCTGTTATGCCGATGCAATAATAAAGGCGAAGGAGGTAGCCGCCCGTGTCTAACGGCAATCTTGCGGATATAAGGGCAAAGATAGAGCGTCTCCACGAGAATGATGCACGGCAACTTGCTGTCATATTCTCTGAAAGTCCTCGTCTTATTGTGGAAGCCCCAGCTGGCTACGGCAAGACGACCACAATGATTAGTCGTATCGCGTACTTATTCGCTTCCGGCGGCATTCCCAATCCAAAGCGTATTCTTGGGCTGACATTCAGCGTTAACGCCGCGTTGAAAGTCAAGCGGGATGTTGCGGAAAAACTACCCGCGCTGCTCGGCACACAGAACAGCCCAGTAGCCTTGGGTGAAAAAGTCACCATCACAAATTACCATGGCTTTTGTAAGAGTATTCTGAATAAATACGGATACCTTGTTGCCGATGCGTTGCGGAAAGATATCAATTCTATTAAGGCACTTGGCAAAATTAAGAACAACCGGGGCGAAATTGCGTCTGATTGGAGGAACATTGCAAGAGCGCTTACGCTTGAGGAACAAGAAACCATCAACAGCATTGATGTATCCATTGAAAATGGACGTTTGCCCGATACAGACGATTTACAAGTATACACCGCAATTATCAGAAAACTGCTGCCCCTGGACTACATTACCCACAACGCTGTAATCTTATTTGTGCTGGAAATATTCGAACGCTACCCCGAGGTGCAGAAATTCTATCAAAATTACTACCCGCTTATCGTTGTCGATGAGTTTCAAGACACCAATTGCATTGCATGGAAGTTGCTCGAGTTAATCATTGTCCGTGGTCACACCCAGTTACTTTTCCTGGGTGATCCACTCCAGCGGATTTACGGCTTTATTGGCGCATTACCCAATATCATGGGAATGGCTACAGACGAGTATAACATGACCTCTGTTATACTAGAAAAGAACTACAGATTTCGAGATAATCCTGAAATGCTGAAGCTGGACAAGAATATTAGGGAAAATGCTGTCTCCGACTTCACACCGGCAATAGCTGCTGACGATGTCGCACGGCTACCAGCATTTTGGGGTTCCACACAGCAGGAGGAAGCGCAAAAGATTGTCACTAAAGTTCAGAACTTGATTGCCAACAGCCCTGATCGAGTTACGATTCTCTTCAGAGCTCGTGGAGTAAACGCTGAAGTGGTAGAAGGAGAGCTTTCAACTCGTGGCGTTCCGTATTTTTACGGTATGTTTACTGATGACGATCTTGAGTATGTGGAATTCCACATTAAATGCCAAGATATATTCATGAAGAAGTTTGAGAAATCAAAAACAATTACACTTAAGACACTCCAGGCGTTTGCAGAAAACGTCAAGACCGAGTATGCTTCTACGACCGGGAAAACAATAGATTCTTTACTTCGTTTGCTTGATGCCCTTGTTGCGAAGGTATCTGCTGATTACTCCGAACTTCAACCAGAAGATAAATATAATCTGCTCTTGGACATATTCGAGAATAAGCAAATTAAACAGGCGATGGAGTATGTGGATGCGCAAGTGATCCTCTCCACCGTTCATGGCGCAAAAGGGCTTGAGTGGGATTATGTGATTCTTGCAGATCTCGAACGCTGGGTGTTTCCCAGCTTCGTTTGCTGCAACTGCCCGAACAAATATGCGGCTGCAGTCAAATGTCGCTGTCAATTGCCAGTCCCCATCCCTACGGATTTGAAGGAAACGGCGCTGGATGAGTTGTCGGTATTCTACGTTGGGATCACACGGGCAAAAAAACAAGTCTTTGTCTCAGCGAGCGCAAAGCGATACAATGCCCAACATAAAGAGAAGCAAAGCAATTTTTCCTGTCTTTCTTCTCTTAATGGTGTATGCTTAGTAAACGCTGAAATTGTGCTAACCACTTCTTAATATTATCTATCAATGTGAACCGGGTATTATCCATATAATCTCACTTTATCCCCGCCCAGTTTCCCAACGGAAACCAGGCGGTATTTTTATGCCACGAAGGAGGTATGCGATGCACCCATTTGAAAAAATCCCCCAAGCCCTCACCGCAAAACCCAACTGGGTGGTGTGGGGCGTACCGGGAGAACCGATGAAAGCCCCGTTTCAACCCGGCCCGCTCTTGCGACTGAACGCCGTGGCCGCAAAATCCGGCGTTCCCGCCACATGGGGCAGCTTTGAGAGTGCCAAACAGTGCGTGGACAGGGGGCTTGCCGGTGGTATCGGCTATGAGTTTGACGGCAGCGGCATCTACGGCGTGGACTTAGACCATGTGGTGGAGGACGGCGTGGTAAAGCCCGAAGCGATGGAGATTGTGCGGGCGCTCGATTCATACACCGAAACCAGCCCCAGCGGGCACGGCCTGCACATCTTTGTCGCCGCCGAGGGCGCGAATATCACCCGGCGCCGCAGGCAGGGTTGCTTTGTGGAGATTTACTCGGACGCCCGGTATTTCACCGTCACCGGCCATGTTTACGGCGGGTATGATGCCATCGCCAGCCGCCCCGCCGAACTCCAGCAGATTCACGACCAATACTTTCTGCCCCAGCCGCAACAGGCGACCCTGCCCATCCCCGCCACGGCCTCGCCGCAGGGCACACAGGAAACCTTGCGCCGGGGGCTTGCGAAAGACCCGGTGTTGCGCATCTGCTGGAACGGTGGGCGGCGCAGCGGCGATGAGAGTGCGTCTGACCAAGCCCTCATGAACAAACTGGCCTACTGGTGCAATGCCAATGTCCCCGCCATGCTGGCGGCCTTTGCGCAAAGCCCCTATTACGCGCAAAAAGACGAAGCGCACAAGCGCAAATGCCAGCGGGCAGACTATCTGCCAAACACCGCAAAAGCCGCCTGCGCCACCCTGCACTCCACGGCGGAGCAGGACACGGCGAGATTTAACCAGACGAAAAAAATACGAAACGAAGCGAGGTAATCATTATGAAAAGCTACAAAGTAACCATCACGGAGACATTGCAAAAAGAAGTTGTGATTAAAGCGAACAGCCTTGCAGAAGCAGAGGAATTGGCAGAGGAAAAATGGAATAACAGTGAATACATCCTTGATGCCAACCATTTTGTGGGCGCGGCCTTCCACGCCGAGCAACCCCAAAAACAGCGGGGATATGACCGCTGACGATGCCCACAGACCTGCGAAATTGAAACTCTCGATATTAAACCGTGCGAGGGCTCGGAGGGTGTCCATTGTCTTAGCAAGCACTGAAAAAGGATAGCCATCCTTTTTCCTCGCCGCCCCAAAAGGCGGCTTGCTTGTCAGGTGCTGCCGCCCCTGAAACCCCGCTACGCGAAAGGAGTGTTTATGAGAACCCGCAATAATCAAATCTTGCTGCGCCTGTCCGATGATGAATTTGCCCAGTTCAGAAGCCATGTTCAAAAGACCGGCCTGTCACAGGAAGCCTATCTGCGCATCCTCATCAGCCGCCGCGTTCCCAAAGAAAAACCCGGCGAAGCCTTTTATGCCATCCTGCGGGAACTGTCGGCCATCGGGAACAACGTCCACCAGCTTGCCGTAAAAGCCAACGCCCTCGGCTTCATTGACGCGCCACAGCTTGCGCGGCAGGCGGATGAATGGAGCCGCTTTCGGCTGGATGTGCGGCGGCGGTTTCTGGACGCGGAGAAAGCGGGTGAACTTCCATTGCTGTAACAAAAATATGGGATATTAAAGGCTGGATAGGCCGAGCGGTTGTGTACATCGAAAACCCCGAAAAGACGGAGAACCCGGAATACTGGGAATCCGGCGCGGGCGGTGTGGATTTGCAGGGCATGGTCGATGTGATGGAGTTTGCCATGACAGATGAGCGTGTGGCGGGCCTTACTGATGTGCTGGCCTATGCCACGGACAGCAAAAAAACCGAACGGCAGTATTTTGTGTCCGCGCTGAATTGTGCGGTTGCCACCGCCCGCGAGGAAATGAGCCAGACCAAACAGAATTGGAACAAACCGGGCGGCAACACCGCGTACCATGCCTACCAAGCCTTTAAGCCCGGTGAGGTTTCGCCAGAAACGGCCCATGAAATCGGGGTGCGGCTGGCGCAGACCTTGTGGGGCGAGCGTTTTGAGGTGGTTATTGCTACCCACTTGGATCGTGGCCATCTGCACAATCACTTTGTGCTGAACTCCGTATCATTTAAGGATGGCTACAAGTTTTATGACAGCAAAAACTTTTACCGCATGATGCAGCGGGAATCGGACGCACTGTGCCGCGAATATGCGCTATCGGTGGTGGAGCAGCCAAAATATGGTGTGGTGAAACATCATGAAGAAATTAGGGCCGAACGCGAGGGCCGTCCCACATGGCGGGGCAGCATCAAGGCCGAGGTGGACGAGGCCATTTCGCAGTCCATGACCGAAGACCATTTTGTGGCCAATCTCAAAAAGCGCGGATATGAAGTGAAGCTGGGCAAGGATATTTCGGTGTGCCCGCCCGGCAAGGAGCGGTTCTTCCGGCTGGCGCGCAACTTTGGTGAAACGTATTCCCGGCAGGGCCTCATGCGCCAGATGCGGGCACAGGGCCGCCCACAGTTCCCCGCACCCGAACCCCAGCGCCGCATTGCCAAGATGAAGTGCCGGGGCAAGCTAAAAATTGCCCCCAAACTTTCTGGCTTCCGCGCCCTGTATTTCCACTATCTTTATCTCATGGGCAAGCTGCCAGCACATCGCCCGCGCCCGCCCGCCAAAGTTCACTTTTTGTACCGCGAGGACTTGCTGAAAATAGACCGCATTTCAAACGAGATAAAGCTGCTTTTCCGTCATCGCATTGATACGGCAGAGCAGCTTTTTTCATTCAAGGGAATGCGCGTTACAGAAATGTCGGCGCTGGCAAAGCAACGGCAGGGCCTGCGGAACAAGCTGCGGCGCATGAAAGACGGTGCCGCCATCAAGGACACAAAGGGGCAAATCGCGCTGCTGTCTACACGCATCGGCGCGTTGCGAAAGGAGGTGGGACTGTGCGATGACATCGCCGCGCGGAGCGTAAGGAAAGACAAAATGGCAAAAGTGGCACAGGAGCAACAGAACCAAAATCTGAACCGAAAGGAGAAAACCCGACATGAACCATTCAGGTGACGCGGCGGAGCAAATCGTCCGCATATCGCTGGAGGGCATCGACTATGCCATACGCATCACAGGCAGCGCCGCGAAGAACATCGCGGCGTTTTTACTGGCGGCGTTTAAGAGTGAGGGCACGGACGGCAAGCTGAAGCTGAAAGGCAAGGAGCGGCTGGTGAATATGCTGAAATCTGGCAGAGAGACGAAAATCTTTGCCGTGAAGAACAGCGACCTCAAACAGTTTGCCATCGAAGCCAAACGCTACGGCGTGACCTACTGCGTGCTGAAAGAAAAAGGCGGCGCGCCTGACAGTCTGGTGGAAATCATGGTGACGGACACGGACGCAGGCAAAATATCCCGCATCATGGACAAGCTGGAGTTTGCCGCCGTGGACATGGCGTCGCTGGAAGCCGCGCCCGCACCCGCCGAGCGCGAGGCCCCGGACGTGGACGACACCGACAAACTGCTGGACGAACTGTTTGATGAAAACGGGCAGGCCAAGACGGACGCCCCGGAGGCCGAGCGGGCCAAAGCCGCCGCCGAGCAGGGGACGGCCCAAAACCCTACCAAAGCGGGGCCGGAAAAAGATACTCCGTCCGAACCTCGCTCAATGACGCCATCCGAATCCGAAAAGGCTACACCGGGGATTGAGGGCAAGGGCGGCAAAACGGCACCATCTTCCCGCAAGCCTACATCGGTAAGGCAATTCATCCGGGAACGAACGGCACAGGCGGCAAAGAAGCGCGAGGACAAACAGGCCGAACGCGCCGAGCCGGACAAGAAGCCCAAAAACCAGCAAAAGCCGAACCAGCACAAGCAGCCCCAGCGGGGCACAAGAAAAAAAACCAATGCAAAGGAGCGCGGATAAGATGAATGACAATTTTGACGATTTGGTCGCCGGGATGGAGCAGGGCAACACCGATACCAACGAACAGGGCGGGCAAAATATGGCCGGGGGCGAACTCTCTAAAGAGGAATTTGCCGCCAAAAAACAGGCCGAGCGCGAGGCCCTCTCCGGGCTTGCGATGGACACTGAGATGAAAGTGGCGGCGGACGGCGGCGTGTTCCAGCAGTATCTTGGCACACTGGCCAGCTTTGAGCGGTATTCGGCGCAGAACACGCTGCTCATCTTCGCCCAGCGCCCGGACGCCACAAGGCTGGGTGACTATGACCACTGGAAAGAAGCGGGCACCCCGGTTAGCAAGGGCGCCACCGGCATCGCCATCTTTGAGCCGGGGAAAGAATACAAGCGCGAGGACGGCAGCACCGGCGTTTCCATGAACATCAAAAAGGTGTTTGATATATCGCAGACGGCGGCGCGGGGCCGCCAGCAGGCCGCCCCCAGCCACGACACCCGCACCCTGCTGAAAGCCTTGATGAGCCACAGCCCCGCGCCCGTCAAGCTGGTGGAACAGCTCAGCACGGGGGCCGGGGCGCACTACAACGAGCAGAGCGGCGTCATTGAGGTAAAGCGCGGCCTCGACGGCGCCAGCCTGTTCCGCTGCATGGCGCAGGAAATCGCCTACGCCGAACTCAGCCGGCAAGCCCCCGAAAGCCTGCAAGTGGCCGACAAAGGCTTTGCCGCCTACGCCGCGTCCTACGCCCTGTGCGCCAAGCACGGCATCGACACCAAAGGCTACGACTTTGCGGGCGCGCCGGCGTATTTTGAGGGCCGGGACGGAAAGGCCGTGCGTGGGGAGATCAAGGCCATCCGCGACTCCGTGAACGATGTGGCCACCCGCATGGCGCGGCAGCTCAATCCGCCAGAGAAAAAAGCGCCGGTACAGGAGGTGCGGGCATGATGAGAGAGGAAGTCAAAACACTGGAAGTGGACAGGGCAGAGCAGGGCGCGTTGTTTACGGCGCTGAACGATTTGCGGGGCAAGCGGCTGGCCGAGGGCAAAAGCACCGAAACGGTGGACGGGCTGATGCTGGAGTTAAAGGACGCGCCCACCAAGACGCGGCGGGTGCGCAGCGGAGAGGCCCGATGAAACAAGAGAACCGGCAGCAAGCCGTTATCCTTGCCGCGCTGGGGCTGCTGCCGGTGGTTTGGCTGGCCCTGCTTGTGGCCCCGGCCATTGCGGGCGGCCTGCCCGAAATCATCGCTAATCTCACTGTAGCACTGGAAAATCCATTGAAAATATCGTGGTGCGAGGACAGCCTAAAAACTGTCCTCATTTTTGTGTTGCTCTATGGCATGGGGATTGGAATCTATTTCTCCAGCCGCCGCAACACCCGCCGCCGTGAGGAGCACGGCAGCGCCAAGTGGGGCGATGCCGCCGCCACCGGCAGGCGCTACCGCGACAAAACCTTTGCCGCCAACAAACTCCTCACCCAAAACGTGCGCATGGGTTTTGACACGAAACGCCATCGCCGCAACCTCAATGTCCTCATCTGCGGTGGCAGCGGCGCGGGCAAGACCCGCTTTTACGCGAAGCCCAATGTGATGAATTGTAACACATCTATGGTAATTCTTGACCCAAAGGGCGAGATTCTGCGTGACACCGGCAATTTGTTGAGCCAAAAAGGCGTTAAGGTGCGTGTTCTTGACCTTATCAACATGCACAAATCCCACTGCTACAACCCCTTTGTCTATCTCAAAAGCGACACAGATGTGCAGAAACTCGTCACCAACCTGTTCAAAGCCACCACGCCGAAGGGCAGCCAAAGTCAAGACCCCTTTTGGGACACCGCCGCTTCAATGCTCCTGCTTGCGCTCATTTTTTACCTCAAATACGAAGCGCCAGAGGAAGAGCAAAACTTCGCTATGGTGATGGAAATGCTGCGGGCGGCAGACGTGAAAGAGGAGGACGAGGACTTTCGCTCCCCGCTGGATGATTTGTTCATCATCCTCGCTTCGGAGGAACCCGACCACATCGCGGTGAAGTATTACCAACTGTATCGAAAAGGCAGCGGCAAGACGCTGAAA
>QMCE01001003.1_pt1 | contig 15248 bp, 14 predicted proteins | sample 1821851 | NCBI WGS metagenome assembly QMCE01 (sample SAMN09453174, study PRJNA476694) | Termite gut metagenome, whole genome shotgun sequencing project. | isolation source: worker | host: Odontotermes sp. | place: South Africa:Pretoria | collected 2016-01-28 | reverse complement strand
AGTTACTTGGCAAAATCCAAAATTTAGAATTTAGAATTTAGAATTTAGAATTTAGAATTGCAGTTCCCCCATAAGTTCTATAATACCCTCACTCGTTGCCTCAACTCTGCGGGCATTTTTCGCCTTAAAGACTATGCTTTCGATATGTTTAACCTTAGTCGGTGAGCCTGCCAAACCGATTTTTTGAACATCCGCATCAACCGACTGAGCTCCCCATTCGGGAATCTCGGCACGCTTATACTTCATAATTCGGCGTACATTCTGCGGACGGCACTCATCTGCCGACCCCGTAACGGTAATTACCACAGGCATTGCCGTCTCGACAACCTCGACACCACCTTCGATGCGGCGTTTGATGGTTATCTTCTCGTCGGTAACTCCTTCCAACTGCTCGGCATAAGTAACCTGACCCCAGCCCAACTTCTCGGCAACCTGTGGTCCTACCTGTGCCGTATCGCCGTCAATAGCTTGACGACCTGCAAAGATTACATCTGCCCCCATCTTGCGCACAGCAGCAGCAAGAGCGTATGACGTTGCCAAAGTATCTGCGCCTGCAAATGCACGGTCGGTCAATAAAATACCGCCATCTGCTCCGCGAAACATAGCCTCACGGATAAGTTCGGTTGCACGCGCAGGTCCCATCGTAAGCACCATCACCTCACTTCCTTCTCCACACTGCTCTCTAAAACGGAGAGCCATCTCCAAAGCATTCAGGTCTTCGGGATTAAAAATGGCAGGCAAAGCGGCACGATTTACCGTCCCCTCGGCTGTCATCGCGTCCTTCCCAACGTTTCGAGTGTCGGGCACCTGTTTAGCTAACACAATGATTTTCAATGATTTCACGTTCCTTGTATTAAATAATTTGGTGCAAAGATAGGTCTTTAAGTTCAAAATCCTTCAAAATCACTACCTTTACAGGATATTTATGATTGACAGGCAGACCATAGAACGCATAAATGCCGCCGCCAATATTGTCGAGGTGGTGGGTGATTTTGTATCTTTAAAACGGGCAGGAGCAAGCTTTAAGGCGTGTTGTCCATTCCACAATGAGCGTACTCCCTCATTTGTCGTAACCCCTTCGAGGGGCATTTTTAAGTGCTTCGGGTGCGGCAAGGGAGGCGATGCGGTGCGCTTTGTGATGGAGCACGAAAAGATGAGCTATGTCGAAGCGTTGAAATATATCGCCAAGAAGTACGGCATAGAAGTTAAAGAGAGAGAGGAAAGTGAAGAGGAAAAACAGCAAAATAACGATGCCGAGAGTATGATGATACTCAACGGCTGGGCAACAGAGTACTTCACAAAACAGATCCACGAAACAGACGAGGGGCGGAGTGTCGGACTCGGTTACCTGCGCCAAAGGGGCTTTACGGAGGCGACCATAAAAAAGTTCGCCCTCGGATATTGCGCCCGTAAAGGCAACGATATGAGTGCTGAGGCAATTTCGGAAGGATATAAGGAGCAATATCTTGTCGATACGGGGCTTTCGATAAAGCGCGAAAGTGGAGGTTATTTCGACCGCTTTCACGGGCGGGTAATCTTTCCCATTCAAAGCATTTCGGGTCGCACGATAGGGTTCGGAGGACGCGCACTCGAAAAGAGTGAACGCACCGCCAAGTATGTCAATTCGCCCGAAAGCATTGTATATAATAAGTCCAAAACACTATACGGCATTTCGTATGCTAAAAACGCAATCGTCAAGGAGAACTATTGTATTCTCGTTGAAGGATATACGGACGTTATTCAGATGCACCAGACGGGTATCGAAAATGTGGTTGCTTCGTCGGGGACGGCTCTTACGAGTGAACAAATACGACTCATAAAACGCTTTACGTCCAATATAACGGTAATCTATGACGGCGATGCGGCGGGTATTAAGGCTTCTATAAGGGGGGTCGATATGATTCTGTCGGAGGGTATGAATGTGCGCATCGTGCTACTACCCGAAGGCGATGACCCCGATTCATTTGCCAAAAACCACTCTTCCGAAGAGGTAAAGCGATATATCGCCGCCAATGAGGAGGATTTTATAGGGTTCAAAACAAAATTACTGCTCGAAGATGCGGGTAATGACCCTATTAAAAGGGCTGAACTGATGCGCGATATTGTCAGTTCGATAGCCGTTATGCCCGATGCAATTCAGCGGACGATGTTTATCCGCTCGGCAGCAGGAATGATGGATGTCGATGTGTCGGTGCTGACAAGTGAGGTTGCTCGACGCAGAGTTACGGCGCAGTACGACCAACAGACAACAGAGTTTGTACGCTCGATGCAACGTCAGGCAGAGAGTGCCCTGTCGCCTACCAAAAAGGTTAAGGGAGGCTCTTCGATAGAGGTCTTGGAACGCGAAATTATCGGAATGTTAATGGAGTACGGCGACCGCGACTTCGAATTGAAGGAGGGCGAGAGAATGGTAACGTTCAACTTTGCGCAAACCCTCTTTGAGGAGTTCGAAAAAGATAAAATATCGTTCAAAAATGAGCAATGTAAAACGATTTACGACCTCTATAAGGTAGAATATGACCAAAACGGACGAGGAAACCGCGTTGAGCCTGCACTCTTTATTAACCACCCGAAAGTCGGCGATGAGGCGGTTGCAATACTGACAACCAATGAGAACTATACGTTAAGCACCATCTTTGCCGAGAGAGACCCGATTATCCCTGCCGAGCAACGGCTGTCGGAGATTGTACCGCGTCAAGTACTTTTGTATAAATCGAAAACGATTGAAACGATAATCGGAGAGTTGAACGAACAGCTAAAATCGGATAGCTTGACAGACGAACAGACAGACGAACTATTGGGCAAAATCAATGCCCTCAATGCCGTCAGACGCTACACGTCATTAAGGCTGGGAAGAGTAATATTGTAATTAAAAATCGCCCGAATATCGGGCGATTTTTTATCCTATCTCTTTCTCTGTCATTGACGAGACCAAAAGTGTATCGCCGTGTAGTGGGATACTCGCAAAGAACTCTATCGGGGTCGTTTCGTCAAAACCGACTATCGTCAGCGCCGCATCACGAGAATTGTCACTTATAAGGTCAGCCAAAGTTTGATGCTCCACGTGAGGCACAATTTCAATATTGGCAAGCGTGATAGGCAATCTGCCCGAAGATATACGCTCCGAAATAGCTTTATGCATATTTACTCTGTCGCCCACAAGGTCGGGAATCAATAACTTTATATGACTCCGCCGCCAATCGGGGTGCGTAAGGATAATATAGCCCAGCAAAATCATAAAGTTAGTATTGGGGTGTTCGGCATCATTAATCCAAACGTGGATACCTCCATCTTTCGACTCCGACAAATTATCAGAACAACCCAGCACTGCAATATCCAATCCCGCACGCCGAGCAATCGAAAAACGATCCGAAAACCGATTCAACTCCTCTACCCTATGTTTATCCCATTCGAACAACACCAAATTATTCTCCATTCCCGAAATCGACGGCTGTTGAATCATCTGTGCCAACGCCTCATTGTAGTCGGGTGCAATAAGTGTATCGACAAATAGTGCCGAGCGGGTTTGACTCTGAATTTTGACAAGCGACAATCGCCTGTCTGCCGCCTCAGCCAAATTTTCAGCCGTCATATCACCCTCTATAAAGTGGGTATAAGTTCCGAAGCCGTGTCGATAACTTATCCAACGCATCAAATCAAGCGGAAGTCTCCGCTCAAAGGTGTGTTGCGAAAGGCATATCGTTGAAGGTCGCCACTCGCTCTGCTGAGCGGTATGTGCAATCTCTGCTTTCGCCTGATTCTTTTGCAAAAAGAGCTGAATATGGCGATTGATTTGAAATAGTGTCCCGCGAAATATATCTGCCAAGCCACGCTTATCGCGATTAGTATATTCGACAAGTAGATACAACAACACGATAATCGCATACGAAATAATCGTATAGGCAGCATTGATTTTGAACATTACCCACACCGACACCAAGAAGCCCACAAGGGATATATACCACCTTGAATGGAAGCGGGGACGATATGAAGGAGGGGCTCCGAAGTGGTTCAAGAATGAACACAGACAGAGCGAACCATAAGTTATCAAGAAGAACATCGAGATGATTTGCGCAACCGAATTCACGTCGCCCATCACCACAAAAATCGCCGCAATCACGAACGATACAAACGTTGCGTTATTAGGCTCATTCGTTTCGCCTTTACCTTTTTTGAAGACTTTATTCACGCGACGGACGGGGAAAAGTCCGTCTGCGGCGATAGCTTGCAATGTGCGAGGGGCAACCATCATAGCTCCGATTGCACTCGACAGCGTACTCGCCGCCAATCCCGGAAGTATCACAAACATTCCGCCGATAGCAATGTTTGCCATAACGAGCTGGTTCGTCAGCGCTTCACTCGGTGCGCTGACCGCCAATTTCCACGACACCAAAATATAGACCACAAAGCCCACCGCCGTACCAAGTAACGTACCGATAGGGATAGCCTTACCCGGATTACGAAGGTCTCCGCTCAATCCAACTCCCGCCGTAATACCCGTAAATGCAGGGAAACATATCGCAAAAATCTTAAAGAAATCGCCATCGGTCTTAAAACCGAAATTACCTTTACCGGTAAATGCTACTCCGCCGACCTCCATCGCATCTCCAAAAAAGAACATAACGAGCGAGGCAATCAAGATAGCCGTAATAATATAGAGCATCTTCATTCCGCTCCCCGCCCCCTTGCGCATTATAATCCACGCTATAATTATAAGGGTCGGCAAACTAATAATCCTCGTATCTATTATATATCCCGCCCAATCGGCAATAGGTATAAAGACCTGCGAAAAGGCGATAATATAGAATGCAATACTAATAGTTTGGCTCAAAAAAAGGGTCGTGCCTATCGTAAAGCCGAGTTTGGGACCCAACGAGCGAGAGATAATAAAGTACTCTCCGCCACCCTCGACTCGGGTATTGGTTGCCAGCTCCGAGATTGCCATTGCCGTAGGCATCGTAACGAGGTGTCCGATGATAATAATCAGCAACACCCCCGTCAGTCCCACTGAACCGACAGCTTCACCCAAACGCAAAAACAATATCGCTCCCAATATCGAAGATATGGAGGTCAAAAAGACTGCCATTGAACCGAAGCCCTGTCGTTTCATTCCTTTCGGTAGTTTAGAATGGCAAATCGTCGGGGTTATCGTCAGGCAAAGCGACCGATGATGCTGGTTCGGCTACGGCTTGATGCTGTGTAGATGAAGAAGCAGGCGAAGAAGAGTAGCCACCACCCGTAGCGGGAGCTGCTCCTTCGGGTTTTCTGCCCAATAATTTGAGGTCGTTGGCAACAATCTCCGTTGCAAAGTGCTTAACACCCTGCTGGTCTGTCCATTCGCGCGTACGCAATGCCCCTTCAACATATATCTGAGACCCCTTGCGCACGAAGCGGTCGGCAACATCTGCCAAATTACGCCAAAGCGTTATCGAGTGCCACTCGGTATGCTCCGATGACTCTTGTCTCTCACGGCTATAAATTCTCTCGGTGGTCGCCATTCTTACACGAGCAACCTTTACTCCGCTCTCCAATGTCCTTACCTCAGGGTCTGCACCCACATTACCAATCAAAATTACCTTATTAATCATATCGCTATAGTTTTTCCAAAATACCAATAAATAGTTTCGTCATATTGACCTCTGCCTTTTTGCCCTCTTTCTGTACCTCTTCGTGCGACACGGAAGTTCCCGTTGCAATATCGGTAATTATCGAAACACCGAATACGGGTATGCCCATGTGGCGCGCCGCAATCACCTCAGGCGTAGTGGACATTCCAACCGCATCGCCGCCGATAACCTTAATATAGTTGTACTCCTTCGGAGTCTCAAAGGTAGGTCCCGTAAGGCTCACATAGCACCCAAACTGCAATTTTATCTTCTCCTGTGCTGCAATCTCTACCGCCATACCGATAAGTTTTTGACAATAGGGTTCCGTCATATCGGGGAAACGTGGTCCCAGTTCGGCAATATTCTTACCTATCAGCGGATTGGGAATCAAGTTGATATGGTCCGTTATTACCATCAAATCGCCCACTCGGAACGATGTGTTCGCTCCGCCCGCCGCATTGGATACAAACAGACGTTCGATGCCTAAAAATTTCATAACCCTCACAGGGAACACCACTTCCTGCGCCGAATAGCCCTCATAGTAGTGGAATCTGCCCTGCATAGCCACTACCTTCTTGCCTCCCAGCATTCCGAAAATCAACCTGCCCGAATGTCCTTCGACCGTCGAGAGCGGGAAATTGGGAATATCGGAATAATTGATAGAGTATTTTATGTCGATTTTATCTACCAATCCACCCAATCCCGTACCAAGAATAATACCTACCTGCGGCTTAAAGTTTGCCGTCTCGGCGATTACATAGTTCGCCGACTCTTTAATTCTTTCTAACATATTTCTTGCTATTTTTTATTTTTCAAACCTCTTTTTTTATTCGTTTCAAGTCTGCGCTCGACCTTTTTAACATCTTCGGCAGGAGGCATTACCTCGGGTCTTATCCCACGTTCAATCAACATTTTACGCACAGCAGCATTATTATCCGTATGCTCACGTCCTATTGGATTAACTCCTTGTAAATCTTTCGTCTGAACATTTGTAGAAGTCATTTCTGCTGCCAAATCTTTCGCTTTAATACCAATAGTCGGCATAAAATCGGCAACAGGACGATTATCGGGTACTCCAAATCTACGTTTTAATTGTTCCGTATTTAGGTGAAATAATGCTTGGTCACCTTTTGAGCGTATTACTGCAAAACCGCGACTATCAACACCCCGTTCATATAAAATGCCCGATAACTTTTTCTCTGTCTCTGCCAATTTTGCTCGTGCCTTAACTCGTTCATATTCTAAAAGTCGCTGTTCAACAATCTCGGCACGTCTTGTCTGAACAGCAAAATAGCTTTGAGCAAAAGCAACAGGAGACTTACTTCCATCGCCATTTTGAGCTACAAGATAACAGGCATAACGGGTCATCATAATATCCCCAACCTCTTTTTCTGCGCCTTTGGGCATTCCTATCGTTTTGCTGACATCAGCAAAATGATAGGAAACGCTTTCTCCCGCATTTTCACAAGCTTCTTTTGCCTTGTTTATTACGTTCTCAAAGTTACGCCATTGCGCATAGCCAAGCAAATGTTGCAATTCACGCGCACTCCAACACTCAACACCTTGATAGTCAGAAGCTATTGCTTCAAATTTCTCAAATAGTGCTAATATGTCAGCTTTTTTCATATGCTCTCTAATATACCCGTGAAGATAGCCGTCATCTCTCCTTCGGCGCGTTTGCCGACTGCCGTTACGTCCGTATGGTCGTTCTTAACGCCCGAAAAACCGAGATTGGTAATTATCGAAACACCAAATACGGGGAGTCCCATATGGCGTGCCGCAATAACTTCGGGAGCCGTAGACATACCGACCGCATCGCCTCCGATTACGCGGAAGTAGTTATACTCAGCAGGAGTTTCATAAGTCGGTCCCGTCGTTGCTACATAGCACCCATACTGCAACTTAATCCCCTTCTCATCTGCAATTTTTGTAGCCAACTCTATCAATTCCCTACTATATGGTTCGGTCATATCGGGGAAACGGGGTCCCAGCTCTGCGATATTCTTTCCGACCAGTACATTCGGGAGCAGATTGATATGGTCATCGATTACCATCAAATCGCCCTTGCTGAAAGTCGAGTTAATACCCCCTGCGGCATTGGAGACCATTAACGTCTTTATACCCAAAGCGTGCATCACGCGTATCGGAAACACGACTTGCCACATCTGGTAGCCTTCATAATAGTGGAATCTGCCCTGCATCGCAACAACCCGTTTTCCTCCCAGCATTCCGAAAATCAACTTACCCGAGTGTCCCTCGACCGTCGATAGTGGAAAATCTGGGATTTCGCTATACTCTACCGAGTATTTAATGTCGATATGCTCGACCAGTCCGCCGAGTCCCGTACCAAGAACTATACCTGCTTGGGGGGCAAAATTGTCTGTGGCAGCATTCAAATATTTAGCTGCGGTTTCTATTTTCTTTAACATCTGAATATATATTTCGGATTAAATCTTCGCTGTTACCATCGGGGAAAGATATCTTTATCGGCATAACATATAGTCTTTGCCTAAATTCGTCGGGGATTTTTGTCGCATTAGTCATCTTAACAGCATCCTTTTCGGTTGTCAGAATAACCGTATCAGAAGGCATCGAGGCAAGTTCATCGACTATCTCGGTCAGCTCTCTGACTCGGTATGCGTGGTGGTCCGAGAAAGCGTAATGTTTTACGATATTGAATTGTCCCTTTACCGCATCATAGACCGATTGTGGATTACCAACCCCCGTCAGCAATACAACATTCCGTCCCATCGGCATCGCTTCATCGGGGAATTGAGCTCTCGGCTGGCAACTAACCATTGCCGTAAAGAAGAGTTCCTGAAATGGTTTAAGGTGTAATTTTTTCGACGCCACCAGCTTATCGACCGGCTTCATCGTTTGTGGTGTCTTGGTTACAACAACCATATCCGCCCGCTTCATCTGTGACGGCAAATCACGCAAACTGCCTCTCGGAAGAAGTCGGTCTTTATATATCGGACGGGTATAATCTACCAGAATAATATTGACGTGGGGACGGATAGAGCGATGTTGAAAACCATCGTCCATAATGATAAGGGTTACTTCGGGGTGATCTGCATTGATGCGCCGAACCCCCTCTACTCTATCTTCGCACACTACAACGACCGCACGCGGGAACTTGCGCTTAATCTGCTTCGGTTCATCGCCCACATCACGGAAAGAGTCGTTTGTCTGCACTTCACGATACCCCTTTGTTCGTCGTCCATAGCCACGCGAAAGTACCGCTACGACATCTTTGCGCCCAAATTGCTCGACAAGATATTCAACCATAGGGGTCTTCCCCGTACCTCCAACGGTAAGATTGCCGACACAGATAGTAGTCGTTTCGGGGCGGAAGCTCTTTTTGATACCGACATTATAGAGCAGGTGGCGAAATCTCAATGCTCCGCCATATATCCAACTCAATATTGTACGCACCACCTTCATATTCTCACAAAGGTAGTAAATTCAATTAACAATTAAAATTTACGAGAACAGCTTGATTTTAGACAGCCAGCGATTTTTTCGTGGCAAAACGGCAAACTCTACCAACAAAAGCAGCAATGCAAATGCAAGCGGATAGGGATAGAGTTCATTATATCGCTCAAATTCAAGCTGCTGGAGAGCCGACTCGTGAGTGGAATTAATACGATTTATAATATCTTCCAGACCAAGATTACGGCGGTCGGCACGAATATATGCTCCGTCAGTGGCAAGGGCAATCTGCTGCAACCCCTCTTCATCGAGTTTTGAAACGACCATTTGTCCATTATCATCTTTCATATAGTCGCCCTCAATGCGAATCGGTGCGCCTTCGGGTGTTCCGATACCCACGACATAGATATTTATCCCAAGCTCGGCGGCGTGGCGGGCAGCAGCAATGGCATCTGCTCCGTGATTCTCACCATCGGTTATAAGCACAACCACGCGGCTTCCTTCGCTCGAAGAGGTAAATGCACCTGTTGCAAGGTCTATTGCCGCTCCGATATTTGTACCCTGATTAGAGACCATAGTTGTAGAGATACGCTCCACGAAAGTTCGCGCCGTCGTTATATCTGCCGTAATAGGTAGCTGAACATACGCCTCGCCCGCAAAAATAACCACTCCCGTCCTCTGTTCAGAGAGCCCCTCCATAATTCGGCTAACGGCTCGTTTAGTCATCTCCAAACGCGAAGGGGTAAAATCTTCAGCCAACATTGAGTTCGACACATCTATCGCAAAAACTATTTCGATACCCCGTCGGTCTGCCGAGCGAAGTTGCGACCCTACTTGCGGACGAGCCAGCGCAACGATAATAAATGCTATTGCCGCCGCAAACAGCCCGAACTTAGTCCGTCCTCTCGCAATGGACATTTCGGGCATCTGCCGTTTAAGGGCTTCGAATCGCCCGAATCGCTCCATTCTACGGCGTTGTAACCTCTCGGACAATATATACAGAAAGATTGCTATCGGAATCAATCCCAGCAACCAAAACATATCAAGTTGAGCAAAACGAAACATAAATAACAATTCTAAATTTTGAATTCTAAATTATTATTGAACTACACTAAAAATCTTAAACATTGTGCCAATATCAACAGCGCCAACGCTGCCCCCATAAACCATACTCCAAGTTCTTCGTAGTTTACAAATTCTGAGGTATCGATTTTTGTACGTTCCAGCGTATCTATTTGAGAATAAACATCGGCAAGAGTTTGATTATCGGTTGCGCGGAAATATTGCCCTCCTGTGTGTTCGGCTACTTGTGTCAAAAGTTGTTCATCTATCTCAACCTTAACGGGCGCATACACCGTTCGTCCCCACATATCTATCGCAGGAGCCATCGCTGTTCCGCGTGTGCCTACCCCGATAGTATAGACCCTAATCCCGAACTCGGCAGCAATATCGGCAGCCGTAACAGGTGCAATCTGACCCATATTGTTTACGCCGTCCGTCAGCAAAATAACCACACGACTTACGGCATCGCTCTCTTTAAGGCGATTCACGGATGTTGCCAATCCCGACCCTATCGCCGTGCCGTCGGGTAACATTCCCGCCTCGATAGATGCCAACTGACTAAGCAATACGTTATGGTCGGTCGTTACAGGGCAGAGCGTAAAACTCTCTCCCGCAAAGACCACAATCCCTATGCGGTCTCGTTGCCTGTCTGCCACAAAGCGCGAGGCAACGTCCTTTGCCGCCCTTATTCGGTCTGGGTCGAAATCGCGCGCCAACATCGAGGTCGAAACATCGACTGCCAATACGATATCGATTCCCTCAGTCGTTGCGCTGCTGCCGTGCAGAACGTTCTGCGGACGAGCCAAAGCCACTATTATCGCCGCCACCGCTAAACATAACAACACGAAAGGCAGATGACGCACGTAGTACCTGAATGTGCGCCGTATTCGTATTACGGGTTCTATTGTCGATAGCGTTATGGCTGCCGTTGCTCCTCGACGGAGTCTGAAAATGTACAGCCCAACCATAGGGAGTAAAACCAGTAACCCCCACAGAATATCTATATTCGCAAATTGCTCTATATTCATAATTACCAATTCTTGCCTTTTTGTCCTGCTGTCTTCTTAGCCTTGTCCTCTTTCACTTTTTCGGCAGTGTTGTCTTCCTGTTGCTGTATCGCTTCGAGTAACTTTTCGGCATCCTCGCGGCTTATGCCCCGAGGTTCTGCTTGAGCTTCGCTCTCGGTCTGTTCCGATTGCTCACCTTCATTTTGGTCGTTACCACTTTGAGTTTGCTGTTGCTCATTATCTCCCCCGCCTCCGCTATCTTGGTCATTATTATTTTGGTCGTTCTTCTCTTTATCTCCTCCACCCTGCTGTTGCTGTTTTTGGAGCATCTTTTGAGCATAAGCAAGGTTGAATTTAGCCTCCATATCGTCGGGATTCCAGCGCAACGAATTTTTGTAACTCTCGACAGCCTTATCGTATTGTGCCGACTGGAATTGGTCATTGCCAAGATTATAGAATGCTCGCGCACGCTGCTCGGGAGTAAGCAACGGATGTTTTGTTACCTGTGAATAGAGGCTATCGGCTTGGGCATACTGCCCCATTCGGTAGAGCGCAGAACCAAGATTCATTGCCGCTTCCCACGAAGCTGGATTCTGTGATAACCCCGTGCCGTAATGTTTCAGGGCATCTTCCCACTGCTGAGCCTCATAATCTCTATTCCCCCGCCTAATATCTCCCCTTTCGGGAAACAACTGCGCCGAAACAGAGCCAACACACAACAGCACTAAAATTGAAAATGAAAAAATATGCTTGAAATTCAACATTATTCAAAAGTTATTCAATATTATTCAATAATTAACCTCTGACCACTAATCACTAACCACTATCTCTTCTTCCCACTTCGTCTCCTCCACAAAGCGGTAGGTATCGAACCATACTTGCTCGTTCTCCTGTTCTGTCGGCACTCCCTTTGCAAATTTTACAATATCGGATAGCTGCAATATCGTACGCAGATTGTTGTAATTCTCTTTCGAGAGTTCGCCCATCTGGGCTAAAATCTCGTCCGTCGTACTCTCCATTGCATCTATACCATAACGTCCCCCAACATATCGGCGCAGAATATCGGTCAAAGCAGTATAATACGCCTTCACCTTACCCATCTGCCAAAGTTTTTGTCCCTGTAATGCTTCAAGAGCACGGATTGCCGTAACGTGAGCAGGCTCTTTCGGCTTATCGTGAACTACGACACGCCCCTTACGATTAGCAATATAACGACTCGTTACAATTATCAATGACGCAATAATCAACCCACCCAAAACTGCCCATAACAGATAGCCCTGAAACTCGCCGAATATGAGTGGGGTTTGTTCGGTCGGTTTAATATCATAAATCGTCTGCTTAGCGGTATCTATCTCAAAAGATTTTACCACAATGCTTAACGTGTCAGTCGTTTTCAGGGTATCGGTTATATTCTTATCGATATAAAGCACCGGTATTCCGCCGAACGAGAATGTTCCCGCATCGAATGAAGTAACAACATACCTCTTCAAAATAATTACTCTTCGACCTGTAACCGCCAGCGTATCGACAGCATAGTCTCCCAAAAACTCTATCGTTCCGATTTTCCCGTTTTCAAAACTCGGGAAATCGACCATCTGCATCACATCTTTCTCTACCTTTACCGATATTGTAAACCTATCGCCAATCAACCCCTCTGTCGGCTCGATAGATGAGGTAATAACAGGCGGAGCAGCCCAAATTGTCGCTCCACAAAGCAATAAAAATATAATTATTGATATTATTCGTTTCATTATATTCTATCAAAGTCAAATCAAATAGTAAACAGCTAAATAGTAAACCGTAAATTAAAATTTAATGTTTTTCTGTTTACTCTTCACTATCTGTACATTACTACTTTCGGCGTCCGAAAAGTTTCAGCAACCCTGCAACATAGTCGCCGTCGGTAGCGATAGATACGCTATCGGTTGCCGTAGTTTTAAGCATCGTCTCGACCGCTTCCGTGCGCCGAGCAAACCCTTCGGCGTATTCCCGCCTTATGCGCCGCGATGCCGTATCGACCCACACTCGGCGTCCCGTTTCGGCATCTTGCATCTCGACCAGACCTATATTTGCCAGCTCGCCATCGCGAACATCATACAACCGCACTGCCATTATATCGTGCCGTCCGACTGCAATTTTCAGAGCTTCACGAGTTGCACCCAAATCTGCCGCCAAAAAATCGGACAGCACAAATGCCGTACAACGCTTATGTATCGCATTCGTCAAATATTGAAGCGGTTCTGCCAACGACGTTCCCTTATGGGCAGGCTCGAAATCGACCAGCTCACGGATTATTGTAAGCAGATGCGAGCGACCCTTCTTGGGCGGAATAAATTTCTCAACCCTATCCGTAAAGAGAATACAGCCTACCTTATCATTATTCTCGGCTGCCGAAAAAGCCAATGTCGCTCCGATTTCAGCCATCAGTTCGCGCTTAGTAAGCTCTCTCGTTCCGAACTCACCGCTACCACTCACGTCCACGAGTAGCATAACGGTCAGCTCCCGTTCCTCCTCGAAAATTTTAACGTGGGGTTTGCGGGTGCGCGCCGTAACGTGCCAATCAATCGAGCGAACATCATCGCCGTCTGAATACTCCCTTACTTCGCTGAACGTCATACCTTGCCCCCGAAAGGCACTATGATAACGCCCCGCAAAGAGGTCGTTGCTCAACCCCCGCGACTTGATTTCAAGTTTACGAACTTTCCGTATTAAGTCTGTGCTGTTCATCGTCTATTAAGGCACCTCTACGGCGTTCAAAATAGTAGTTATGATATCTTCCGATGTTACGTTTTCGGCTTCGGCTTCGTAAGTCAGACCGATGCGGTGGCGCAATACATCGTGGCACACAGCACGCACATCCTCAGGAATAACATAGCCACGTCGGCGGATAAAGGCATACGCCTTTGCTGCCCGTGCCAGTGCAATCGAAGCACGCGGCGAACCTCCATAACTGATAAGCGGCGCAATGTGCGATAATTTATACTCACTCGGTTCACGCGTTGCAAAGATAAGATCGATAATATATTGCTCTATTTTCTCGTCCATATATACATCGCCCACTACTCTGCGCGCCTTAACGATATCTTCGGGCGTAATAACCCTCTGAACCTCAGGCATACCCTCTCCGGCAAGATTCATTCTAATAATTGCCCTCTCCTCCTGCTTCTGGGGGTAAGTTATAAGTGCTTTCATCATAAAGCGGTCGGTCTGAGCCTCAGGTAGAGGATATGTACCCTCCTGTTCCAACGGATTCTGAGTTGCCAGCACAAGGAACGGATCGGGCAACGGATAACTCTCCTCCCCGATTGTAACCTGCCTCTCCTGCATCGCCTCCAAAAGCGCACTCTGCACCTTTGCTGGCGAGCGGTTAATCTCATCGGCAAGTACGAAATTCGCAAACACCGGTCCTCGTTTTACATAAAACTCCTCCTTGCGGGCAGAGTAAATCATCGTACCGACCACATCGCTCGGTAGCAAGTCAGGGGTAAACTGAATACGGCTGAATTTGGCATCGACAGCTTTCGCCAATGTCGTAATCGCCAACGTTTTAGCCAATCCCGGAACACCCTCCAAAAGAATATGACCTCCCGACAGCAACCCTATCAGCATCACATCTAAAAGATGCCTCTGACCGACTATAACTTTACCAACCTCTGTCGTTAGCAACTCCACAAAGCGGCTCTCCATCTCAATCCGCTCATTAAGCTCTCTGATATTAACAACGTCCATATCTTCTTAATTCTAAATTATGAATTCTCAATTTTGTTTATTTATAAGCGCTACAACTACCTTTATTATCCATACCTACTCCACCAACTTGATATCTTTTACCCTTAATTGTGGGGTTGTTACGCCGCGATAGTGGTTCTCGGCAATAGTATAGCAAGCATCTATCGGATAGCCTGCACGGATATAATCTACATTTTCGGGTTGTCCGAAAGCGATTGCCGCAATAGTCGTATTGGGCTTCTCGATTTGAGTCAAGTCCATATGAAGATGCTCCTTCCCTGCACCCACCAATTTAGCGTTACCCCGATTGATAACTCTACGCGATACGAATACGGGAGACTCATTTCCGGGTCCGAAAGGTTGAAACGCACCGAGTATCGTGCGGAATTGCGGAGTTATCTCGCTCAGTTTC
>QMCE01001049.1_pt1 | contig 15250 bp, 12 predicted proteins | sample 1821851 | NCBI WGS metagenome assembly QMCE01 (sample SAMN09453174, study PRJNA476694) | Termite gut metagenome, whole genome shotgun sequencing project. | isolation source: worker | host: Odontotermes sp. | place: South Africa:Pretoria | collected 2016-01-28 | reverse complement strand
CTTGTCTCCGCGGCGGAAAATTATAAGGATATAAACGTTCAACATCTGAGCCTCTCCCAGGGATTGTCGCACTATACGGTAAATTCTATCTGGCAGGATGAGTTCGGGTTCATCTGGATAGGCACCATGGATGGTCTCAATCGTTACGACGGCAGCCGTATCGAAGTGTTCAAGCCCAGCATGGACGATCCGCAGAGCATTCGTGAAAATAATATCCGCTATGTCTGCGGCGACGGCAACGGACATCTTTACATACGCGGTCTCGGGAGTATGTCGGAATACGATATGTCCACGAATTCCTTTCGTTTGATATGCCCCAAGGGAGTACAAGCCATTGCCTGGGGAGGAGGAGAGGAGAGGAGCGACGGCAAACTGTGGCTCTCGATCGACAACACCATATTCACCTACGACAGGGAGAACGACAGACTGGAGAGCCATTTCTCTTTCGAAGCCCAGGGGATCGAGGCCCATGTGGCGTGTTTCGGCGTAACGCCCGACGGAGGCATTTATCTATCGACTTCCCGAGACGGTTGGTGGCGCATAAACCCCCGCGGAGAGATAATGCAGCATATACCAATGGGCGAGGCCAACTACATGATGCAGGACTCCGGAGGCGAAATCTGGGTCGGCACGCGCAACGAGGGAATTTACCGCATAGGCACGGGCGGCACATACCGGCGTTATATCGCCGACGGAAAGCCGCATTCACTCAATCACAATAACGTGCGCCATATAGTGGAGGACGATGCGGGCAACCTGTGGGTGGGTACATTCGACGGATTAAGCCTGCTGAACCGGCGGACAGACCAATTCATGCACTACCGCTATGAGTTTCGGCGCACGGCTTTCAACCTGCGGTCGATACTCACCATGATGCGCGACAGGCAGGGAACGCTCTGGATCGGTACCTTTTACGAAGGACTGCAATGTTACAGCACCGCGTGGGATGTGTACCGTTACTACAGTCCTTCGACGGATATACCAGGCAGGCTGACCTCTCCCATAGTCGGCTCGGTCGCCGAGGACAGGGACGGATATCTGTGGATAGGCACCGAGGGCGGCGGACTTAACTGCCTGAACCGCGAGAGCGGCAAATTCACCTCCTGGCGTTCGGATGTCATCCCGTCGGATGTGGTCAAAAGCCTGCTCTATGAACCCGACACCCACTCGCTGTGGATTGCCACCCTGTACGACGGAGTGGCGTGCATGGACCTGACTACGAAGCGCATCCGGAATTTCGAAAACAAAATATGGCACCGGGGAGGTGACATAGGTCATGCACAAAACATCGTTCGGATGACCCGGCAGGGTGACTCCATACTGATGGCCACGAACAAGGGGGTGGTCGTGCTTGACAGGCACAGCGGCCGCATGACCAGACTCTACACCGGTTTTGCGCCCAATCGCCGCGCCCAGATATGGGACATAGAGTTCGACACGCAGGGAGATATGTGGTTCACTTCGTCGACCGATCTTTTGCGCGTTGACCCCGAAACCAGCACCACCAAACGGTATACCTTCGGCGAAATATCCCGCTCCGGCCTGAACAACCACCTCAACTGCATCTTGTGCGACTCCTCCGGAAGGTTGTGGTTCGGCTCCACGGGTTCGGGTATATATCTTTACGACCCCCCCACGGATACTTTCCGGAATTTCGGCACACGGCACGGTCTCAATAACGGCTACATAACGGGTATAGTCGAGGCTCACGGCGGCGGCAGGCTCTATGTGGCCACCAACTCCGGCCTTTCGTGCTTCGATCCCGCCACCGGGAACTTCGAGAATTACAACGTCGGCACTGGTTTCCCGCTCACCACCATCAACGAGAACAGCCTCTACATAACGCGGAACGGGGAGATATTCGCCTGCGGCCCCGGCGGGATGATATCCGTGGCGCAGGACGATCTGAAAACCTCCGGCCGCAACTACGACGTCTATGTGTCGGATATAAGCGTCAATAATGTGCGTGTGACTCCCGGCGACGACTCGCGTATCCTATCCCGCTCCGTACTGTACCAGAAACAGATCAGACTGACACCGCGGCAAAACGTCATAACGTTCCATTTTACGGGCACCGACTTCATCAACCCCGAGGCGGACCGTCTCGAATACAAACTCGAAGGTTTCGATGACCATTTTACCACCGCCCAGGAGAACAACAGGGCCACATACACCAACCTAAACCCGGGACGATACCGCTTCATCGTGCGCGGCAGTAACCCGGGAGCGGTAGCATCCTCGTCGCTGGAACTCACGGTCGTGCCGCCGTTTTGGCAGAGTTGGTGGTTCGTGTCTCTCTGTTCGATACTCATACTGGGATTGGTGTGGTATTTCATAAGGGCTTACACGCAGAGCGTGGAGTTGCACTCATCGCTCGAATCCCAAAAGAGGGAAAAAGAACATGCCGAAGAGGTCAATCAAAGCAAACTGCGTTTCTTTACGAACGTGTCGCACGAGTTCCGCACGCCTCTGATGCTCATCGAGGCACAACTCGAGATGATGCTCATGAAAGGTAACGTGCGCCCTTCGACGTACACGCGAATACTGAGTATATATCGCAATTCGCAACGTATGCGCCGACTCGTGGACGAGATCATAGATCTGCGAAAACAGGATCAAGGATTCATGAAACTCAAAGTAAGCCGCGGCGACATGGTGAATTTCCTGCACGAGATATACTTCTCATTCGACGATTATGCGAAACAGCATGGCATAACCTACACCTATCGTCACGATGCCGAACAGATGGAGATGTGGTTCGATCCGATCCAGATGGAAAAGGTCGTATACAATCTGCTCTCCAACGCCTTTAAGTACACTCCGCAGGGAGGCAGCATCACTCTCGAAGCGGGAATTGCAGGTGAAAACGTCGAGATAACGGTCACGGACAGCGGTTGCGGCATCAATCCCGGAGAGATCGACAAGATATTCGACAGATTCTGGCAGAGCGACGATGCGAACAATGCCCTTACGTTCAAGGGTTCGGGTGTGGGTCTGTCGCTTGCCAAGGCGATCGTGGAGATGCACGGCGGCATCATATCCGTCAGAAGCGAACCCGGTGCCGGAGCCGTTTTCAGCGTCATACTCCCCCTGGAAGCATCGTTCGACGGGCAGAGCGTGAACATGATCGAGAGCAACTCTCCGAAAGATGTCTACATAAAAGATCCGAATCTCGACATGGAGCATATCCACGAGAGCATACCCGAAACCGACAAACGAGCCACCATGCTCATAGTCGAGGACAACGGCGAGGCGCGCGAGTTGCTGGCGCAGATATTCGAGCCGGTATACGACACATACACCGCACCGGACGGCAAGCGGGGAGTCGATATGGCCAGGGAGCTGCAACCCGACATCATCCTGAGCGACATTATGATGCCCGGTCTCTCCGGCACGGAGATGTGTCGCAAACTCAAAAGCGATCTCGAAACGTGCCACATTCCGATAGTGCTGCTCACGGCACGCACGGCCGAAGACTATGTGGTCGAAGGGCTGTTCACAGGAGCCGACGACTATATTACCAAGCCTTTCAGCGTGAAACTGCTGGTGGCGCGGTGCAACAATCTGGTGGAAGGCCGTAGACGCCTGCAGCAGAAGTATCTGCACCAGCCCGACGCCCGGATAGAGATGCTTTCCGTCAATCCTGCCGACCAGCAACTGCTTTCGCGGGCAGTGGAGGTGGTGAGCCGCAATATCGACAACGTCAAATTCGACATACAGATGTTTTCGCGCGAGATGGCCCTTTCGCGCACCTATCTCTTTGCCAAGATCAAGGGGCTTACGGGTCAGACTCCCGGCGAATTCGTGCTCAATATCAGACTGAAAAAGGCCGTCGATGCCCTGCTGTCAAATCCCGGAGCCAGCATGTCCGACATAGCCTACGACCTAGGGTTCAGTTCGTCGAGCTACTTCATCAAGTGTTTCAGGGAGATGTACGGCAAAACTCCCAACGCCTACCGCAAAGATAATCTCGAAAAGAACGCATGAGAGAATGCAATAGAAGAGCGGGCTTCCCCGAATGGAAGCCCGCTCTTCTATTGTGCTTTTTCGCGGCGTGTTATAGTGCCGGAGTGGTCGTTTCCCTTATACAGCGGGTAGGCCTTGTCTTGCCGTCCTTGGCGTAGTTGCCACCCCCCTTATCCGAAAGCCTCACACAACTTGCCGTGGAGGGCGACGCATTGACCTCGTTGCTCGTCCAGTTGTAGGCCGTTAAAACTATGGCTGTTTCGCCGGTTTGAGCGTCGGCTCCTGCGTCCATCATGTTTTTAATAAAGAGACCCGAATCCGTTCCGTCGTACTCTCTCATGGCATCGACGACTATGTTGAGTTCGCCGCGCGAGGGCAACCACCACTCAGTAGCCGGAGCCTTGTCGTCGCAACCCTTCGCTGCCGTATAGTCGCTCCAATTGGGCAGGGCCTTATAGATGGCCACATTGGCTCTACCGTCGTTCATGTCGCCTCCACCTACATAATCGAGGCGCGAAGTAGCCCAGCCGGTATCTTTGTTCTTGTTGATGTCCTCCAACGACCATATCCGGCAAGTCGTTTTGTCGTCGCTGACCCAATAGATGATGCCTCCTTCGTGTATGCGTCCGATGCGGGCATCCAGCTCCGGTTTGATCTGCTGGCTCAGGGTGAATGTAACCGATGCGGTTTTGTTGCCTTCGCCCGCCGTGACGGTCACATTCTGATTGCGCACGGCTTCGGTTTCGTTGGCCTGCGTGGTGGTTATCACGAGTTGCGTGCCGTCGAAAGCCGATGTGTACCACTCCGTCGTGGCCGGGTCGATGGAGAAGACCGTCTGGTTGGTGATGAGCGGTATGCGGGTGACAATGCCGCTCTTGCCGTTGATGGGAAATACGTCGAGCGCAACTGAAATCTCGGCTTTTTCATCGGCTTTGGTGTTCTGACTGATGGTGAACGTGACGGCGGCCGTATCGTCGCCCTCGCCGGCGGTCACCGTAACCTCCTGCGAACGGCGCTCGGCGCCCGTGTTCTCAAGTATAGAGGTCACCACCAACTGCTTGCCGACGAACTGCGTGGAGTACCAGTCGGCGTCCGCGGGCGATATGGAAAGGGCGGTGCGGTTGGTGAGCAGCGTGATGTTCGTGATCTTGTTCGGAAGCGAAGATATCGAATAGACAGGTGCCGAGACATCTATTTTGGCAGCAGCCTGAGGACCCTCCTCGCTATTTTCGTCGTTGCCCAGGTTAGGGTCTTCGTAAATTATCTCCACGGCTTTCATGTTGCACGATGCAAGGATAGCACATCCCGAAGCGATGACGGCCGCGGACAGTAAACAGGTGAACAGTCTTTTCATATAACGATAGTTTTTAGGTTTAAGAATTCTTTTAATGGTTGTCGAAATGATCCACCAGCTCATAAACATTGTAGTTGAGCCGCTTCATGTACTCCGAAAGATATGGCCACAGTTTGTAGTCGTTGTCGTACAGGCCCTTGTTGGCCGAGGTGTTGTCGGCACCGGTCAGATCCGAATCGTCGTCCTGATACTTGAACCAGTGCCAGCCCACGCAATTTTTTGCCTCCAGCAAGCCCAGCGTGAAGTGCTGATAGGCAAAAGCCTTGTCCTGCTCGGTCTTGACACCGAAGCCCGCGCCCGAGGTGTTGGGCAGGCCGCTGTCCATGGCTTTGGTGTAGAATTCGGTGACCAGGAACGGCGCGTCGGCCAGCGCAGCCCAGTCGGCCACCCAGGTGGTAAGTTCGGGACTCCATCGCGAGTAGTAGTTGATGGAGACGATGTCGCAGTGCCTGCCGGCGGCCGCGATCACACCTTTCAGATACTTCGGCGTGCCGTGCAGACGCGAACCCAGATACATCATGCCGGGGTCGATCTCGCGTATCGCATCCTTGACACCTTTGTAGTATTTCTCGGCCAACAGTCCCGCAAACTCGTCGTTCAGGGCATCGGTGACACTCGTGGCGTTTTTAGAGTCCATGAATTCCTTGGCGAAGAGGTACGCTTTGTCCGTTTTGTCGGCAAGGGTGTAGAAACGGTCGAGAATACGGCTGTTCTGTGACGAAAAGTCGATCTCGTTGTCCGAGAAAAAGCCCAGCATATTCTTGTCGCCCAGATAGGGGGCAAGTGCCAGATTGATATAATCCTTGCAGAACTGCGGCCAGAGATCGTTCAAAACCAGACCGACCGCATTGACGCTGTTCCCGCCCGGATATGTCAGTCCGTTTCGCGAGCGGAACTGGGACAGAAATCCGAACGAAGGGGTCAGCGTAAGGGGTTTTTCGGGATTGGCCGCATTGTGGGTCTGGATAGGTATGTAGGTGTCGGTACAAAAGGCACCCGTTCCGTGGAAGCCGAGTACGGCGAGTTCATCGGCCACATCGGAGAGCCATTTGTCGACGGAGCCGTATGTGGCACTCCATGCCGTCCTGTTGCGTGTGGAGGGGCCCTGGCGCAACGATGTCACCGAACGCTCGTAGTGCACATACCCGTCGGGGTCGATTATCCACCAGCGGTCGCCGATCTTTTTGGTATGGAAACGTCCCGTGGCCTCCTGCACCGGCAGTGTGGTGGAACTGCCCCACTTGTTGGTTTTAGAGGTATAGCCCGCGGTCGTGTAGTCGGGACGGAAACCTATCAACAGGGGAAGTATGCGCGTGAAATTGTTGTTCGTCCAATTCACCGAGGCGTTGTCGGAGACACGTCCGTATGAGACCAAAATGGGCTTGTAGGGTGTCGGGTGGAGAGATTCGGTGTAATTGTGTACGGACAGCGACGGAGGCAGGTTGTCTTCGAACGTACTACCGGGTTCCGTGACGGGTGTCTCAGGCTGTGCGTTCGTTATTATTTCGCCCGGATTCTTGTCTTCGCATCCCGCCATCAGGGCGGAGATGAGCATTAAACTCGTGATAATTCTGATATTCATAAATCTAAGGTTACGTTAGGTTAATATGTCGACTCATTCGGAATAACACATTTCAAGCACTTTACGCGCATAACGTTCGCCCAAAAGCAGTTGTCCTTCACGGCTGAAGTGGGGATCGTCGTGATCGATAAGGGGCGATGCCCCTTCGGAAGAGACCACTCCGGAGCGGGGAATATATTGCGGCACGGTGTTGATGACGGAATTGAATTTCGAAGCGTTTTTGTGCCAGCGGGCTATCTCTCCTGCCACGAACGGCACCTCGGGGGAATCTATGTCGGTGCGCATGGCGGATACAATGGTGCTCAGAGCCTCCATATATCCCGAAGGGTCGGAACTGTCGCTCTCGCCCTGATGCCAAAGTATCGCCACCAGACGCCCGTGCTCCATCGCCTGACGGGAACGCCGCACGGCCTCGTCGTAGAACCGGCCTCCAACGGTCCATTCTAGTATGGAACTGCCGCCCCGGGCATTGACCACAAGCAGTATGTCGCGATCCGTAGCTTCGCGCAGGGTGCGTGCGAATGAATATCCGGGACCGATCTGTTGCATTTCGAGCGACTTTCGTATGGATGAGAATTTATTCAACGGATTCGATGCTTTCTGTGGCACCCCCTCCCCGTCGAGCAGCCACACACCTTTCATTTCGACGCTGTCACCCCGGATCATTACGCCGCGTCCGGCCATGTTGGACTGTCCTATGAGCAGAAACACGTCGCATGGCCTCTTCTGTCCACGGCATGAAGAGAGTGAAAACGCAAGTAACAGCAAGATAATTAATCGCATAGGCCTTTACACGGATGATAAGTACGATCCCGTCAGTGCAAATTGACTTAATAAACCGGTGAAAACATGTAACGGAAGTACAAATTAATCTCAAAATAATACAGGTCGTAGGCGAGTTTTTCAAGATCATAGCACAACCGGTTATAATTGAGTGCATATAGAATGAAGTCTCTCGATTTTTCATTTTCATCTTTTGTTTTTCCGTCAGGTATTCTGTCACGTCCTGAAATGGGTTGACAAAAAAAACAGTCAACCCATTTCAGGACGTGACACGAGGGATAAAGTCAAAAAGTATCCTTACATTAATCCCTACAACGTGGGATGGAAAACTCCGGAAAAGGCCGGAAAACGCAAAAAGCGACCCACGCGGGGTCGCTCCGTAAATTACTAAGCAGGTGATTTTCAGGCCATTTATCGGAAACAAGCGTCAATATTCTTCTTCGTTGAAAAAGAAGTCGTCCTTGCTCGGATAATCCGGCCAAATATCCTCTATGCTCTCATAAATATCGCCTTCGTCCTCGATCTCTTCGAGGTTTTCGATCACCTCCAAAGGCGCTCCCGAACGAACGGCGTAATCTATAAGTTCCTCTTTTGTCGCAGGCCAGGGCGCATCCTCCAATTTTGAAGCCAACTCAAGCGTCCAATACATAGTTGTTTTTCTTTGTGTTTAGAGTGCAAAAATAAAAAATAAATCGAAACATCCAACACTTTCAGGGTGTCCAATATATTTCTTTTACAGATAAAATCTCAACGGCTTTTCTGCCAACGACATAGAGCAGGTCGGAGAGGCGGTTGAGGTATTGTCCCGCGATAGGGCGCAAGGCATAAATCCCTGGTATTGCGACGATTGCACGCTCGGCACGGCGGCAAACAGTACGGCAAACGTGGCTCTGGGAGACTATGGGATGGCCTCCCGGAATGACGAAACCCTTGAGCGGCGGGAGGTTTTCGCCCATGGTGTCTATGAGTTTTTCGAGCTTTTCGACAGTGATGTGGGGCAGAGGTTTCACTTTAGCATCGCCGCCATGCCCCGTCGCCAGCATCGCCTCGACTGTCATTAAATCTATCTGGATACCTTCGAGCGCGGCAATATGTTCGTCGAATAACCGTCCGTGCGGCTCGCACCGCATCATGTCGGCCAACAGGGCAAGGTGAGCCGACAGTTCGTCGACCGTACCGTAGGCTTCGACCCTCGGATCGGCCTTCGACACCCTTTCTCCACCGATCAGCGATGTCGTGCCGTCGTCACCTGTTTTAGTATATACTTTCATAACTTAAAATGTTGTTTCGGCAGCCGCTGGTCGGTGAACAGCACCAGAAAGCCGCGATTGTCGATGCTGGTGTGTCGATGTGATTCCACCAAACGCCGTGCCAGATGTCGGCGGCGACGGCTTTCATAGGGCGAGACCATGCAGAGTGCCGCTCCCGTACCGTGTGCTTTTTCGACCAGCGCAAGGGTCTCCTCGTCGGAGAGCGAGGGCATCAGAAAGCAAAGCGAGTTAATTGATAATTGATAATTGATAATTGATAATTCTTTGCGAAGCAAATAATCACCGACGGAGACCCGCATGTCGCCGTCGGGCGGCGCGGAGGAAGTCGACGGAGGTAATTGATTTTCGCCTTCGGCGAAGACAACGGAGGTGAAACCCCGGTAGGTGTAGAGGTTTTGGAGTTGGGCGGCACGTTTGGTGGAGAAACCGCGCGCGCGAAGCTCGTCGAACAGTGCCGTGTCGTCGCCCCGCGCATCGGTTTTCATAATGGCGTTGCGCACTATGCCGTACACGAACGGCGAATGCACTTTTCGTCCGCGATAGTGTTTGATGCGCACCAGCGTCCGCGAATAGGAAGCCGCCTTCGCAATCTTCTTCCGTATATTCCGTCTCTTCACTCCCTAATTATCAATTATCCATTATCAATTATCAATTCTTAAGCTGTGCCGCGAGCCGTCCCGTCGAGAACGCTATCTGGAGGTTGTATCCGCCCGTGTCGGCGTCGAGGTCGAGTACTTCGCCGGCGAAATACAGCCCTTTTATGATACGCGATTGCAGCGTTTCGGGGTCGACTTCGGCGGTCGAGACGCCCCCGGCGGTGACGATGGCCTCTTCCCAGGGGCCGTAATCGGCGACTGGAAAGACGGCGCGCTTCATGGCGGCTATGATGTGGCCGATCTCCTCTTCGGTGAGGCGCGTGACGTAGGTTTTTGGATGCACCCCGGCGCTGTCGGCCACGAAGTAGACAAGATTGCGCGGCAGCATCTTGCGCAGCAACTCTATGGCGAAAGCCTGTGTGTCGAGCTGTTCGATCTCGCGGGCGATACGGGCGCGCAGTACCTCTTCGGTGAGGGCGGGTTTGAGATCGAGGGTCACTTCCACTTTGCGCTCGTCGATTATGGCGTCGACCGCCGCACGGCTCATGCGCAGGATGACAGCCCCGTCGAGACCGCGGTTAGAAAATTCTATCTCGCCGAATTGCGACGCGGCTACCTCGCCGTCGATAAGTAGTTCTGCGCGTATGTTTTTAAGTTTCAACCCGGCAAGGTCGGCCATTTTCGGATGGTTGCTTTTGAGCGCCACCAACGACGGACGCACCGGCACGATGGTGTGCCCCACCCCGTTGGCGAGTTTGTAGCCGTCACCCGTCGAACCCGTCGCGGGATAGGATGCCCCGCCGGTGGTCAGAAGTACGTTGCGTGCCTCGGCTTTGCGGCGGAAACCGCGTTTGTTGGTGTACGAAACCGCGTAGACTCGTCCTCCGGCTGTCAGTATCTCTTCGACTTTTGTGTTCAGCATCACCACCACGCCGTTGTCGGAGCACCACCAACGGAGCGCGTCGGAGATTTCATACGCCTTGCCCCCCTTGGGGAAAACGCGCCGTCCCGCCTCCTCTTCGAGCTTGACACCCTGTTTCTTAAAGAAATGACAGAGAGCGTTCATGCCGAAGAACCTCAGCGAGGGGGCGAAAAACTCGGCTCCACCCTCGGCACGGATCTTCTCCAAGAACTCCTCCGCCGAGCACATATTGGTCAGGTTGCATCGCCCTTTACCCGTGATATTGACCTTTCGTGCGGACTTCTCCATCTTTTCGATCAGCAGCACGCTGCGTCCGTCTCTTGCAGCAGTCCCCGCCGCCATAAGTCCCGCCGCCCCGCCGCCGACCACTACAAGGTCGAAAACTTTGTCTTCGGGTATGTTGTTTGTCGTTTCTTCCATCCTGCAAAGGTAAATATTTTTCATTATCTTTGCCCTCTAATTTAACGTGACGACGATATGTTGAGCAGGCGATTGTTGAGAATTAAGGTGATAAAGGCGCTCTATGCTTTGTTGCAGACGGGCGAAGGGGATAATATCAAGACTGCGCGCAAGAACCTGCGCTTTTCCATCGACAAGGCTTACGACCTCTATTACCAGATGCTGTGGCTCATAGTCGAAGTGAGGCGCCATGCCGAAAAGGTGATCGAACTGGGGCGCAACAAACACTTGCCCACCCCCGAAGAGCGCAATCCGAATACCAAATTCATCGAGAACGAACTGATCCGCCGCATCGAGGATAGCAATGCCGTGGTCGATTTCCTGAAAAAGAAGAAATTGGGCTGGTCGAAGTATCCGGAGCTCGTAAAAGAGCTTTACGGCATTCTCGTCGAGAGCGACTATTATAAGAATTACATGGACGGTGGGCACGGCGACCTGCGCGACGATGTGGCAGTGGTGAGGGATTTCTACTCGTCGACCGAGCTCGAAGACGACGAACTGCTCGAATCGGTTTTGGAAGAGCAGTCGGTGCTGTGGAACGACGACCTCGGGTTCGCCCTCGTGATGGTGGTCAAAACCCTCGAACGGGTACGCGAAAACCAGGCCGACATTCCCGTGTTGCCCGAGTTCAAAAGCGACGACGATCCCGCTTTCGCCGACCGCCTGCTGGTCGAGGCCGCCGACGGCTACGACGACAATCTGCGCCTCGTGGAGCGCTTCACCCGCAACTGGGACATCGACCGCATTGCCCTGATGGACAACCTGATCCTGACCACCGCTATCGCCGAATTGGTTTCGTTCCCGGAAATTCCCGTCAAAGTAACCCTCGACGAGTACATAGAGATAGCCAAATATTACAGCACCCCCGACAGTAATTCGTTCATCAACGGTGTCCTCGACAAGGTCGTCGAAACACTCACCGCCGAGGGACGCATAAGCAAACAAGGGCGCGGGCTTGTTTAGTGATTAATGTCATTCCGAACGAATGTGAGGAATCTACCATATAAAATGAAAAAAATAACTTTCATACTTCTCGTGTCGCTTTTAGCATCTTGCGGCTCGCAACAGAAGACAAAAACAGCCGGTGGTGCCGTTTTCGACATCTCACCCGAGATCATCGCCGCACGCATCGACACCCTCGTCGATGTCGGCACAGTCCGTGCGGGCGAAATATTGCTCTACAATGCCTCCATACGCAATGCAGGCGAGGAGCCTCTGGTGATAAAAAACGTCAACACCTCATGCGGCTGCACCTCGGTCGAGTACGAAAAACGCCCCATCGCCCCCGGCAGGGAGGGCAATTTCTCGCTGCGTTTCGATAGTCGCGGAATGTACGGTATGCAACTCAAACTCATCGAGATAAGCACATCGGCCGGGATGTACCCATATCAGATCATGCTCCGCGCTGAAGTCACGTTTGATGAAAATTTTTAAAAGCCCGAAAATAATCGTATCTTTGACTGCGTCTTAGATAGGATGCGCCTCGGTAAAACAAAATAAATTTTGCTATGCGCTCGGCTTTCACTATCTTTGTCGGGATTAGCGAAATTTTCTAACTAAAAAACTAAAATACAATGATTTCATTAGTAACGCTGTTGCAGGCCGCCGAGGCCGCGACGGACGCAGCGGCAAAAAAAGGTCTTTTCGGCATGAACTCGACCACGAGCATGATTGTGATGATGGTGCTCATCTTCGGTGTGATGTGGCTCTTTATGATCCGCCCCCAGCAGAAGCAGCAGAAAGAGCTTGCCAAGTTCCGCAACGCCCTCGAAAAAGGCCAGAACGTCATCACGGCGGGCGGCATCCACGGCACCATCAAGGATGTGAAAGCCAACACCGTCATCGTTCAGGTCGACCGCGACGTCACCCTCGAAATCGACAAGACGATGATCATGCGCGCTCCTGGCGACGGGCAGCAGAAGTAATTACGAATTACGAGTAAAAAACAAGGTGCGGACGAAATCCGCACCTCGTTTTTTGTAATGTCATTCCGAGCGAGCCTAATCCGGGTTGTTTCCGGAACATCGAGAGTTTCTATTCGGCAACGAGGAATCTTCGGTTTTTATGTAAGGTAGATTTCTCGTCGGTGCGGAGCAGGCAACCCGCTTTTCCGATCCTCTCCACCCGCACCTCGCTCGAAATGACATTTTTCGATTCTTCGCTCAAATTAATCGTACCTCCGGATGAGCGTCATTGCGAACCCGGAGGGTGAAGCAATCCAGCGCGGTGTTTTTCTGGATTGCTTCGCCGCACGCAGCTCGCAATGACGATGTTAATCTTACCTCCGTCGGCTTGTTCCGCGACGGGCGAAGTTGACGCTAACGCCAACCCCGCCCGACCAACGGGCCTCCGTCGGTGAAAGTAGCACCTGCGGTGCTAATTTTCCGCCGGGCGGACGCAGCGGATGCTCGCTCCCATATACTGTTCAAGGGATCTTGCATTCATATTTGGCGCCGCCGTGAAGAGGGCTTTAGTATAGCTCGTTGCCAAACCTATACTTGCATTATTGGGGCTGGCGTGAGCCGTCCAATACCAACCATATTGCCTCTGCATTTCAGAACCACTGCCCTGACTCCGGCGACCGGCAATAGGCATATGGATTGTTGTTCCGTAACCTCCTTCGTTGCTTAACACATACCACCAAACAACAGTATTCCCGACACCCATTTGGGCATCCCCGACACGGCGAATTTCAGCCAAGTTGCGCCACTCCTCTTCTGTGGGAACGCGCCAGCCCTGGGGGCACGGGTCGTTTTCCCACGGCCAGGAGGTATAATTCCTCTCGGATGTGTCGAAGCCGACGGCAACACCCGATTGAGGCCAACCTACCTTGGAGTTGAACTGATAATGTCCCCCATAGGCCGCTTCTCCACCCTGTGCGGCATCGGCGGCAAAGGTGCCCGACGTTTCACCCAGGTTGGCTCCGGCCCAGATTATATTGTCTACCCTCACCTCGGTGCCGGGGCTGGGGACAATTTCGACTTCCGGCATATTGTTTTCGTCGAATTCGGGAATGCTCAATACTTCGCCCGAGCCGGTTTTGCCGAATGTGGCCGCGCCGCCCAATTCGGGGTCGTAGTCGATTCCCCAATAGGTCGAGCCGCGGGCACAAAGCGAAACGGTCAGCGTTGTGATCTTTTTGGTGGCGCGGTTGTAGGTCACGTTATAGAAAACATCGGCGGTGGCGAAGAGAGCGTAGCGATACATCCCTACGGGTTCATTGTTCGTGCCGACGGTCGCCTCGGTGCTGAAAGTTTCACCCTCGACCAATCCCTCGGTGGTCTCGAAAGTGCTGGTTGTCGAGACGCTGCGTCCCAGCATTTCGCTCACGCTTGTCTCGATCTCGGTGGATACGCTCACACCCGAACCGCCGAAGCCTACCGTAGCCGATACTCCGACCGTCAAACCCAAAGTGTTCGTAGTCTCGACGCTCTCGGTCGTGGCCTTTTCGATGCCATGCGTTACGCTCGTTTCGACGCTCGTGCTCTTGGAATATCCGACGGTGATGGGGGTGGTGCCGTTGTAGTAGATAGCCTGCTGATAGAGCAGGGGCGTATGCTCGATGCGACCGCCATAGTAGACGTAGTAGTTGTTGGTCATGTCGCGCATGGAGAATACGAGAACGTTCTCCTCGACACCCTCCGCCCTTGTGCGGCCGCTTGCAAGAGCTTGCGCCTGCGGGAAGTCGGCGGGATTGTAGGGTACGGTCTTGTAACGTTCGGTGCCATTCGGCGGTACGACAACGCCTTCGACGGTCACGGTGGCGGGGTTCGAGCGGATGGTGGTCGCTCCTTCGGCCTTCACCTCGACGAAATAGTGGTGGTCGCCCACGGCGAGGTCGGCAGGGATGGAGAAGCTCGCGGAGGTCGCGTCGCCGACGACGAGGTGTTGGAGTACCACTGATAAGAGAGAGTGGCCCCTTCGGTGACGCTTGCCGCCACGGTGAGGTTGCCCGTGATGGCGCCCTCGGTGACGGTGATGTTCTGGGGTTGAGCCGTGATGGTGATCACAGGCTTGGAATCGGCGCCTGGATCGGGATCGCCGCCGCAGGAAAACATTGTGAATGCGGTCATAGCCGCAAGTGTGCACATAAGTGCGAGTGTTGAGGTTTTTTTCATAATTTTATGATTTGATGCCACAAAATTACGCCACCCTGCCCGACGGCGGGGTGGCAAAACGACAAAATCGAGGTGTCAAAACGACAAAAAAAGCTATTTCCGCTTTGCCCACGCTTTGGGTGAGTGGCCGGTAACGTCCGTGAATATGCGGATGAAATTGCTCTTGTCGGTGAATCCGACCCGTTGGGCAACTTCGCCC
>QMCE01001002.1_pt1 | contig 15260 bp, 14 predicted proteins | sample 1821851 | NCBI WGS metagenome assembly QMCE01 (sample SAMN09453174, study PRJNA476694) | Termite gut metagenome, whole genome shotgun sequencing project. | isolation source: worker | host: Odontotermes sp. | place: South Africa:Pretoria | collected 2016-01-28 | reverse complement strand
GTACCTTCAGCAAAAAGTAACGCCAACCGACCATCAGTGCGGAGAAGCATCGAAGTTTCGAGGTATGCCAGTACCCCGGGCGCAAGGTGTAATCTCCGTACTTTGTATGCAAATTGTGTGTACACTCAAAGCAAAAGGAGTTGCGATTTTCATCGTAACTCCTTTTCGTTTTTGGGCCTAACCTTCGACATAAGCCTGCTACTCTGCGACCTCGTCTTAATCTCGCCCCGGGCTCCTCTTCAAGGACTTGAACCTTGGACCCCCTGATTAACAGTCAGGTGCTCTAACCGACTGAGCTAAAGAGGAATGTCTCCTGCAAACTCTCAATACGTGCGTGCTGTTTTACCTTCCTTCGCCGATCGACGCCAGCCTGTGGCCGACACGTCGGCTCCGGTCGGTGAGCCTTGCAACACACGTGCTGCTCGTTTCGGAGTGCAAAGATACGTCTATTTTTGTTTCCACAAAATTTTTCCCGCCATTTTTTCGCCGATTATATGTAATTTTGCACCACATGAAACCACTAAACATATTCCTAATCGCGCTAACAACCGCTCTGGCAGCGCTTCTGACGTCCATTCCGGCCAGCGCCCAGCCCCCACAGACGGAAGATCAACCCCTGCGTTTCGCCGTCAGCGAGTGGTCTTTCGGCGACATCCGCGAGGAGGGCGGCACGGTGACGCACACCTTTGAATTCACCAACCGCGGCGCCACCCCCGTGGCCATAGACCGCGTCGCCACCACTTGCGGCTGCACTACGCCCGACTATCCCACGACTCCCATCGCCCCCGGAGCAAGCGGCCGCATCGCCGTGGAGTTCGACCCCCGCGGCCAGCCGGGCGACTTCTCCAAAGTCATCACCGTGATAAGCGGCGGCGGGAAATTCTTCGAATATCTCACCATCAAGGGCCGGGTCATCCCGCGTCCGCGCACTGTCGAGGAGGACTATCCGATCGACATGGGCGGCGGCCTGAGGCTCTCCACTACTTTGCTGGCATTCCGCACGGTGGCGCAGGGCAGCACCGTTTCCATGGTGACCCGTTGGGCGAACACTTCGGCCGAGCCGATATCTCTCGCCCTGCAAACCGACGGGCAAACCGACACTCAAAGCGGCCTGCTTGAGATCCACGCTCCCGAAACACTGTGCGGCGGTTGCCGGGGCGACATAACTTTCACCTACGATCTCAGCAGCCGCACGGCCTACGGCCAGATCGTCGACGTTGTTCGTGCGGTGATCGACGGCACTCCTTCCAAGACCACGATCTACTCCTCGGCCATCGGCATCGACAACTTCGAGGGGGTCGACATGGCGGGCGCGCCGAAACTTTTTTTCAACGCCATGTTCCACAACTTCGGCGAGGTTCGCCAACGCACGGTGCCCTACACGTTCCGCTTGACGGCGTCCAACGAGGGGTCGACCGAGCTGCACATCCGCGCCGTCACCACCTCGAACGGACTTCAAACCTCCCTTCGCGAGGGCATGACGCTGGCTCCCGGGGCGTCGCTGCCTTTCGAGATCATGTTCTACACCAGCCGTTTCGAGCCAGGCGAGGTTCAGGCCACCATCGGCCTTGTGGTCGACGATCCCATGCGGCCCACTCGCGAGATCCGCGTGGCCGCCATCGTGAGAAAATAGACATTTCATCCATTATGAGTTTTAAGATAATTAACAAAAGAGAGCTGACGCCCGACACGGTGCTGATGCGCATCGCCGCGCCCAGAGTTGCACGGGCGGCGAAACCCGGACAGTTCGTAATAGTAAGGGTCTCCACCGACGGCGAGCGCATTCCGCTCACCATTGCCGATTACGACCCCGCCGCCGGATGGGTCGCGATCGTGACCCAGGGGGTTGGCGCCTCCACGCGGCGGCTCAACGCCATGAGCGAGGGCGACTCCCTTGCCGACTTTGCCGGCCCGCTGGGCCGTCCGTCGGAGTTCATCCACCTGTCGCCCGAGGAGCTTTCCCGCAAGCGGTTCCTGTTCGTGGCCGGTGGGGTGGGGGCGGCCCCGGTCTATCCCCAGGTCAAGTGGCTGCACGAACGCGGAGTGGCGGTCGACGTGATAATCGGGGCCCGGAGCGCCGGCCTGCTGATCCTCACCGACGAGATGAGGGCGGTGTGCGACAACCTCTACCTGTCGACCGACGACGGCACGGCGGGCTACAACGGCCTGGTGACGGGACTGATAAAAGAGCTGATCGACAACCGCGCAAAAACCTACAACGAGGTTGTGACGATCGGCCCGATGGTAATGATGAAGTTCGTGGCGCGCACCACGGCCGACTACGGGCTGCCCACGATCGCGAGCCTCAACACGCTGATGGTCGACGGCACGGGCATGTGCGGGGCGTGCCGCGTGACGGTTGGCGGCACGGTCTACTTCGCGTGCGTCGACGGCCCAGAGTTCGACGCCCACAAGGTCGACTTCGACGAGGCCATGCGCCGCCAGACCATGTACCGCGATTTCGAGTCGTCGGCCAACGAAAAACATGAATGTAAAATAGGTCTCGATAAATAAGATGGCAAACAAGATAGCAAGACTAAACGCCCGCGAGCAGGATCCCGCGGCGAGGGCCCGGAATTTCGAAGAGGTAAGTTACGGCTTCACCCCCGAGGAGGCGCGCCTCGAAGCCTCGCGCTGCATACAGTGCAAAAAGCCGTTCTGCATCGGTCAGTGCCCGGTGTCGATCCAGATACCGCAATTCATAGAACGTGTCCGCGAGGGCGACTTTGCCGCCGCGGCCGAGATCATCTCGCGCGACAGCCTGTTGCCGTCGGTCTGCGGCCGCGTCTGCCCCCAGGAGACCCAGTGCGAGGGGGCTTGCGTTCTCGGGATCAAGGGCGAGAGCGTCAACATCGGCAAGCTCGAACGCTTTGTGGGCGACTGGAGCCTGGCCAACAACACTTTCAAACCCGCCAAACCCACCCCTAACGGCCGGAAAGTCGCCATCGTGGGCAGTGGCCCGGCGGGGCTCGCCTGCGCGGCCGATCTTGCCGCGATGGGCTACGAGGTCGTGATCTTCGAGGCTCTGCACCGCCCGGGCGGGGTGTTGGTCTACGGCATCCCCGAGTTCCGCCTGCCCAAGGAGGGCGTGGTGGCGCGTGAGATCGCCAAGATCGAATCGCTCGGGGTGCGCATCGAGACCGACGTTGTGGTGGGCCGCACCCTGACGATCGACTCGCTGATGGACGAAGAGGGCTTTGGGGCGGTGTTCATCGGCTCGGGCGCGGGACTGCCCTATTTCATGTGCATCCCGGGCGAAAACCTCAACGGCGTGGTGTCGGCCAACGAGTTCCTGACGCGCGCCAACCTTATGGGCGCCTACCGCCCGGGAGCCGAAACCCCCATCTTCTCCGGCCCGCGGGTGGTGGTGGTCGGTGGCGGCAACGTGGCTATGGACGCCGTTCGCACTGCCCGCCGCCTCGGTTCGGAGTCCTACATAGTCTACCGCCGCAGCGAATCCGAGCTTCCGGCCCGCGTCGAGGAGGTGCACCACGCCAGGGAGGAGGGCATCGAGTTCCGCATGTTGTGCAACCCCGTCGAGGTGCTGGGCGACGATCGCGGCTGGGTTCGCGGCGTGAAGTGCGTTCGAATGGAGCTTGGCGAGCCCGACGCTTCGGGCCGTCGCCGCCCCGTGGAGATCGAAGGCTCGGAGTTCGAGATCGCCTGCGAGACGGTTGTGATGGCACTCGGCACGTCGCCCAATCCGCTCATCGCGAGCACCACGGAGGGCCTACAGACCAATCGCCGCGGCTGTCTTGTGGCCGACGAGTCGGGAGCGACGTCACGTCCGGGAGTTTTCGCGGGAGGCGACGCGGTGACCGGTGCGGCTACCGTAATTCTTGCTATGGGGGCCGGCCGGAGGGCCGCCAAAGCGATAAATGAATATTTTTTGACAAAAAAGTGATATTTTTATTTGTTTTTTCGATATAACGTACTTACCTTTGTATCGCGCGCACGCTTCATAGGCAATATGAGACCGTGATCGCGCAAATAAAGATCAAAATTTTTCATAATTAAAAGGTTTGGAAGGGCGACGCAGTGATGCATCGCCCTTTGATTTGCCGTTTTTCGCCCCCGCCAACCCCACGATTCGTTATATCACCCCGGGCGTCCGCCCTTCGCACGCTTTTCATATCGGTCTGAAAAGAAAAAAAATCAAAACAAAAAGAAAAAAGATATAAAAAAACAAAAAAGATACATATCTTTGTCACGGATGACAAGGCGTGAAAAAGACGAAATAATCAAAAAAACGCTCCCTAAACGCCATCAGACGATGCATTGAAGCCTTAAACGCCGAAGGAATATTCAGCAAAAAGACCAACGTTCTGAAGAATATTCCAATCGAGAATGAAAATGAAACACTGCAACCAAGACGACCGCCGAAACATGAAAGTTATGTAGCTTTCAACGGCGAAGCCGTGCCCATACACCAAACGCCACCCTGACAAACACCCCTCCCATGACACCGATGTGGTACGCCGCCCGAACGAGGCACAATCAGGAAAAATTCGTCAAGACCCGCCTTGAGCAGATCGGCGTCGAGCATTTCGTCCCGTTCCGCAGCGAGTTTCGCCGTCGCCGCGACCGCGCGGTCGAACTGCAGGTGCCCGTGATCCCCAACCTTGTGTTCATCCACACCGACTACGCCACCAGTCTCACTATCGCCAACGACTACGGCGTCCGTCTCTCCTACATAAAGTGCCTCGACGGCGCGGGCCACCTTGTGGTGCCCTGCAAGCAGATGGACGACTTCCGCCTGCTGTGCGAGAGCAACGTGGCCTACACCCTCACGGGCGACTTGACGCGCGGCGACCGCGTGGCGGTTATCGACGGCTGCCTTGCCGGACTGGAGGGCGAACTTGTTCACTCGGGACGCAACGGCGGCCGGGTGATCGTCAAGCTCGACAGCATAGCCTCGTTCGAGCTCACCATCTCCATCGACAATCTCCGCAAAATACGATAGCCCCCTCTCCCCCCGCATGCGTCTCAAAAGATACTTCTCGCTCCGGTACGGCGCGAGGCTGCGCACACTCAAACATCTTCCCCGCCGTCTGGTCTTCGCTCTCGACCTGACTTTGGCGGCGCTGTCGGTTTTCGTCTCCCTGGGTGTGATGTCGCTGCTGTCGGACGTTGCTATCCCGTCGGGCCGCAACACAGTGGTGCTTCTGCTCACCTCGGTGGCCTTGTCCGGTTTGCTTTTTGTGCTGACGGGTTCCCACCGTGCGAGCATCCGTTTTTCGACCCTTCGCGAGGCGGGCAAGATATTGTGGCTGCTGACGGCCAAGGCTCCGGCTATGTTCGTGTTGACACTCGGCGCGGGCATTTTCGGCGCTCGACAAGCCATAGTCTACGTTGTGACGGAGGCAATGACGGCGGCATTTCTGATGCTTTTTTCGCGTTCGGCCATGATAAGCCTCTACCATGCGCTGACGAGCGACGGTGAGGCCCGTGGCGACAACGTGCTGATCTACGGCACCGGCGCGGGGGCCACCCAGCTCGCCACCCACATCAACGACGAGCGCCGTCTCAGCTACCGCGTCGTGGGGTTTCTCAATCCCGGCGGCTCGCGTGGCCCGGGCATCCGCATCCGCGGCCTCAACGTGTGGAGTTGGAACGGCGACCCCTCCTCGCTCGACCCCGTCATCACTTCGCGCGGCATCACCCACATCCTGTTCACCTCGGCGGCCGACTTCAGCCGCGAGCGCGACTCGTTGGTCGACCACTGCATCTCCAACAACATCCGCATGCTGATGTCGGGCGAGATCCAGTCGCTCGGCCCGGGCAAGGATCTGCCGCGCCTCATCAAACCCATCGACATCGAGGACCTGCTCTACCGCGACGAGATCACCACCGACGAATCCAACGTGGCCCGCGAGCTGACCGACCGCACGGTTCTGGTGACGGGTGCGGCGGGCTCCATAGGGCGCGGCATCATCCTTCGCCTGTTGCAGTTCGACGTCCGTCGGCTGATCCTTGTCGACAGCGCCGAGACCCCGCTCCACGATCTCGAACTGGAGCTTACGCGCGACCATCCCGGCCGCGAGATGGTCTTCGTGCTGGGCGACGTGCGTTCGCGCCAGCGCCTGGGTCGCGTGTTCGCCCGCCACCGTCCCGACTATGTTTTCCACGCGGCTGCCTACAAACACGTCCCCGTGATCGAGCAGAACCCCTGCGAGGGGATCCTCACCAACATTTGGGGCACTATCAACACCGCCCGCCATGCCATCCGCACGGGGGTGGTCAAGTTCGTGATGGTCTCCACCGACAAGGCTGTCAACCCCACCGGCGTGATGGGCGCCACCAAGCGCATCGCCGAGCTGTGGGTACGTTCCCTGCGCGACAACTCCTCCGGCACGCGGTTCATCATCACCCGTTTCGGCAACGTGTTGGGCAGCAACGGTTCGGTGATCCCCATCTTCCGAGAGCAGATCGCCGCCGGAGGGCCGGTCACGGTCACCCATCCCGACATGACGCGCTACTTCATGACGATCCCCGAGGCATGCCGGCTCGTTTTGCAGGCCACGGCGATGGGTTCGGGCGGCGAGATCTTCGTGTTCGACATGGGCCGCCAGGTTCGCATCGACGATCTTGCCCGCCGCATGATCCTTCTGTCGGGCTTCATGCCCGACGACGACATCCGTGTCGAATACACCGGTCTGCGCCCGGGCGAAAAACTCTACGAGGAGCTGCTCAGCGAGGCCGAGGCGACCGAAGCGACGCTCGACGAGAAGATCCGCATAGTGAAGGCGCGCCGCATCGACACGACCACGATCACGTCGTCCATCAAGGCCCTCGTTTCGGCGGCCCACCGTGGCGACACCCTCCGTTCGGTGCGCCTCATGAAGATCCTCCTCCCCGAATTCAAAAGCAACAATTCCCGTTTCGAGGCCATCGACCTTGAGCACGAACCCGCCACGATCTCCGTTTAGCCATGTCTCCCAACCCCATCCGCATACTGATGCTCTTCACGATAATGAACCGCGGGGGAGCCGAAACGATGACGATGAACTACCTGCGAAAGATCGACCGCACGAAAGTCATCTTCGACTTCCTCGTCCGCCGCCGCGAAAAAGGCGCTTACGACGACGAGATCGAGCGTCTCGGAGGCCGCATCCACCGCCTGAAGATGTCCAGTCCCACGGAGATATCGCGTTTTTTCGACCGCCACCCCGAATACACGATGGTTCACGGCCACTGCTCCGAGCTGGGCTGGCTGGTCTACCGCGAGGCACACCGCCGCGGCTTCGATTTCATCGCGGCCCACGCCCACAACTCTCCCCGCGGTTTCGACGCCAAGTCCCCCGTTCGCCACCTGCTCAAACACGCCATGCGCCCCCACCTGACCCACTGTTTCACTTGTGGCGACGACGCGGCCCGCTGGCTGTTCGGCCCCCGGCTCTCTAAAGAGGCGGTCTTTCTGCCCAACGCCGTCGACACCGCCGCCCTCGCCTTCGATCCCGCTGCCAGGGCCGCCGTGAGACGCACGCACGTGTGGGATGGCCGCACGGTGGTGGGCCACGTCGGACGCTTCTCCGCCCAGAAGAACCACCGGCTCCTGCTCGACATCTTCGCCCACCTGCGCCACCTCGACCCCACGGCGCTATTGGTGCTGATCGGCGGCGGCGGTCAAACCGAGCGGCGCACCCGCGAGCGCGTGAAGCGCCTCGGTCTCACCGGCCACGTCCGCTTCATGGGCATCCGCACCGACATCGCGCGCCTTCTCCAGGGCATCGACGTGTTCCTGTTCCCTTCGCGTTTCGAGGGGCTGAGCGTTGCGATGCTCGAAGCCCAGGCGGCGGGCCTGCCGGTGGTATGCTCCGATGGCATTCCGCGCCAGGGCATCGTGCTTCCCGACCTGGTCACCTCACTCCCGCTCACCGCCGCTCCGGCCACCTGGGCCGGCCACGTGTTGCGGGCCGCGCGCACCGATTCCCGCACCGACCGCCGCGCCGCCATGACGGCCGCCGGATTCGACATCGACAACAACTCGCAATGGCTGCAAAAGTTCTACACGGCGCAAAGCCGCCCACGCTGACGGTCTTCACTCCGGCCTACAACCGCGCCCACACGCTGCCACAGCTCTACGCGAGCCTGCTGCGCCAGACGAGCCGCGATTTCCGCTGGCTGATAGTCGACGACGGCTCGACGGACGACACCCGCACGCTGGTCGAAGAATGGATCGTGCAGAACCGCATCCCCATCGCTTTCTACCGGCAGCCCAATCAGGGGATGCACGGAGCGCACAACACCGCCTACCGCCACATCGACACCGAGCTGAACGTCTGCATCGACTCCGACGACTACATGGCCGACGACGCGGTGGAGCGCATCACCGACAAATGGCGTCGCGAGGGAACGCCCTTTTACGCAGGCATAGTGGCCCTCGACGCAACGTTCGACGGCCGGGTGATAGGCACTCTTTTCACCACCCCCGCCACCACGCTCACCGATTTTTACCGTCGCGGCGGGCGGGGTGACAAGAAACTGATCTACCGCACGGACGTCATCACCTCGGTGCCCGAATACCCCCTGTTCGAGGGCGAGAAGTACGTCGGCCTCGGCTACAAATACCAACTGGTCGATCTGCGCCTCCCGCTACTCACCATGAACGAGGTCGTCTGCCACGTCGACTACCTCCCCGACGGCTCGTCGCGCAACATGTACCGCCAATACTTCCGCAACCCCCGCGGTTTCGCTTTCATCCGCCGCGAGTCGATGCGCCACCACCCCTCGCCCCGCCGCCGTTTCGTCGAGGCCGTCCACTACGTCTCATCGAGCATCGTCTCCCGCAACCCGCGGTTCCTCGCCGAGTCGCCCCGCCGTCTTCTCACCCTTGCCGCCATCGTCCCGGGGGTTGCGCTTTGGGCGTGGCTGGGCATACAATACCTGCGCGGCGGCACTATGGCCTCGCCAAACCGCCACTGAAACCATGATCCGTTTCGTCCCTGTAACTTTCTACTCCGAGGTGTTCGACATCGCGGTGCTTTTGCTCGTGGTGATGATCGCGCTCCAGTGCTACTCCTCCACGATCTTCACGCCGCTGACCCGTTCGGTCAACAGCGTGACGGGTGTTGTGGTGGCGTTGCTTCTGATCCTCTACATGGGCCTTCGTCCGGTGTCGACGGTCTATTTCGGCGATTCGGTCAACTACGCCAACTCGTTCTACGACCTCCAGGCGGGCGTTTCCACCCTCGCCAGTGGGGGCAGCGAGTGGGCGTTCGACCGGGCGATGAGGTGGTTTGCGGCCCACAGCAACATCAACATGTTCTTTCTGTTCTGCGCTGCGGTCTACGTCGGCGCGCTGTGGTGGGCTTTGGTTCGCATCTTCGGCAGCGACTATCTGGTTCCGTTCGTTGTCGCGCTGGGCATGTTCACGTTCTGGAGCTACGGGGTCAACGGCATCCGCAACGGCATGGCCTCGTCGCTTGTGATCCTTGCGTTGTCGTTCCGGCGCCATCTTCCGGTGGCGGTTGCTGTGGCATTGGTGGCGGTGGGGGTCCACCGGTCCATGCTTCTCACGGCTTTTGCGGCGGTTGCGGCCCTTGCGGTTCGTTCTCCGCGCGTCTGGTTTTGGGTTTGGGTATCGAGCATCGGGGTGTCGCTGGTTTCGGGGAACACTTTTTCCGACTTGTTTGCGTCGAGCGGCCTTGTCGACGACTACCGTTTCTCGGGCTACATCGCCACCGCGGCGGGCGACATTTTCAGTCGCACCGGATTCCGCTGGGACTTCCTGCTTTTCAGCGCCATTCCGGTTGCGGTCGGCTCCTGGTTCATTTTCCGGCGCGGTTACGCCGATCGTTTCTACATCTGGCTGTTCGACATCTACCTGCTCACCAACGCGTTTTGGATACTTGTGATCCGCGCCAACTTTTCGAACCGTTTCGCCCAGATCTCGTGGTTCGTCATGCCTTTGGTTTTGATCTACCCGTTCGTCATGAAGAAGTTCTGGCACAACCAGCCCGCCCGCACCGGCACGGCCGTGATCGCGTTCTATCTCTACACATTTTTCACCGTTTTCATTCGATGAGTCCTGCTTAGTCCCATGAAAAAGCTGATCAGGATCGCGGCCTCGCCCCTTTCGCTCGACACCCTTCTATGCGGGCAGTTGCGCCATTTCGGCACCCGCTACGAGGTGGTTGCGGTCGCCTCGCCCGACGCGGCGCTCCATCGGCGCATCCGCGAGCGCGAGGGTGTTCGCACTGTTCCGCTCTACATCGAGCGGCACATCGCCCCGCTGCGCGACCTTCGATCGCTGGTGCGTCTGTACCTGCTGTTCCGCCGCGAGCGACCGCACATAGTCCACTCGCTCACCCCCAAGGCGGGGCTGCTGTCGATGGTCGCCTCCCGCCTGGCGCGCGTTCCGGTTCGCATCCACACCTTCACGGGTTTGGTTTTTCCGTGGCGTCGGGGTGTGACGCGCCACCTGTTGGCCACCGCCGACCGCCTGACCTGCGCCTGCGCCACCCACATCATTCCCGAGGGCGAGGGCGTAAAACGCGACCTGGAAACCCACCGCATAACCCGAAAACCCATGCAAGTAGTAGCCAACGGCCACATCAACGGCATCGACCCCGACCACTTCCGTCCGGCCCGGCGCGCAGCCGGAGGCGTCACCCGATTCATCTTCACGGGCCGACTCGTAAAAGACAAAGGAATAGAAGAACTAAAGCAAGCCTTCGAAAAAATCCCGGAAGCAACCCTCACTCTGGTCGGCACCTTCGAGCAAAACCTCGACCCCCTGACCCCCGCCACCCACCGATGGGCCACGGCGGGCGACCGCGTAACGAACCTCGGCTGGCAGGACGACATCCGTCCCCACCTCCGTGCGGCCGACGTGTTGGTTCTTCCCTCCCACCGCGAGGGTTTCCCGGGCACACTGCTCCAGGCCGGAGCGATGGGCCTGCCGGTGATCGCCACCGACATCTGCGGCTGCAACGAGATCGTGGTCGACGGCGAGACGGGCCTGCTGGTGCCCCCGCGCGACGCCACACGGCTCCACCACGCCATGGCCCGCCTGGCCGACGATCCCTCGCTGCGCCGCGAAATGGGCCTCAGGGCGCGCCGCCGCGTTGTGGAAAAATTCTCGCACGAGCGCGTGTGGAGCGCACTCGAAAAGTTCTACGCCGATGTATCGTAAATACTTCAAACGCCCGCTCGACATAGCCGCCGCCGTTGCGGGCCTCACTCTCGCCTCGCCGCTGCTCCTCGCTGTGGCGGCGGCCCTCGCCCTCGTAAACCGCGGCACGCCCCTGTTCCGCCAACTCCGCCCGGGCCGCGGCGGAAAGCTCTTCACGATACTGAAGTTCAAAACCATGAACGACCGCCGCGACACGACCGGCCGCCTGCTCCCCGCCTCTCAGAGGGTCCACCCGCTGGGCCGTCTGCTGCGCGGCACCTCCATCGACGAACTTCCGCAGATGGTCAACGTGCTTCTCGGCCAGATGAGCTTCGTCGGCCCGCGTCCGCTTCTGCCCGAGTACCTGCCCCTGTACGACTCGCGCCAGGCGCGCCGCCACGAGGTTCGCCCCGGCATGACGGGCCTGGCGCAGGTGAGCGGCCGCAACGACCTGGGCTGGGCGGAGCGTTTCGAGCTCGACGTGCGCTACGTCGACACCCTAACCCTGCGCCTCGACACCCGCATAGTCCTCCTCACCCTCCGCAAGATATTCACCCGCGAAGGGGTCGATGCCGACCAACGACACACCACACCATTCGACATATCATGAAAAACGACCTGATAATATACGGAGCCGGCGCGATAGGCAAGTTCGTGGCCCTCAACCTCGACCTGTTCGAAGGCGAGTGGAATCTGCTGGGTTTCGTCGACAACGACGACAGCAAGGCGGGAGGCACCCTTTGCGGTCTTCCCGTGATGAGCCGCGACGCGCTCGCCACACTCCCCACCGAGCGGCTCAGCGCGGTGGTTGCGATAAGCCGTCCGGCGGCCAAGGCCCACATAGCCGACCGTCTGCGGGTTCTGGGGGTACAGTTCCCCACCTTCGTGGCCCGCGGCGCGTGGCTGTCCAACGGCGTCACCCTCGGTCACGGGGTGTTGGTCTACCCGGGCAGCTCCATCGACCACGAGACCGAGATCGGCAACTTCGTGACGATCAACGCCGCCTGCGCCATCGGCCACAACGCCCGTCTGGGCGACTACTGCACCATTTCCCCCGGGGTGTGCCTGGGTGGCTACACCACGGTTGGCCGCGGGGCGTTCCTGGGCATCGGCTGCTGCACCAAGCAGGGTGTCGAGATCGGCGCCCGCAGCGTGGTGGGCGGCCAGGCGATGCTGATCGGCGACGTCGAGGCCGAAAGAACCGTCGTCGGAGTCCCCGGCAAAGTAAAATAAAACGACACACACATGGAACGGGAAAGAATACTGCTCTCGCTCGCCACAATGGGCGGGGCCGAGCGCCACTACATCGCCGACGCGTTCGACACCGGCTGGGTCGTGCCGCTCGGCCCCAACGTCGACCTGTTCGAAAAATCGCTTCAGGAGTACCTCGACACCGGCCACCGCGTCGTGGCCCTTTCGTCGGGCACGGCTGCCATCCATCTTGCGCTCAATCAGTTGGGTGTCACTCGCGGCGACGACGTGGTGTGCCAAAGCTTCACCTTCGCCGCGTCGGCCTTCCCGATCGTCTACCAGTGCGCCACGCCGGTATTCGTCGACAGCGAACCCGACACGTGGAACATGTCGCCCGCCCTGCTCGAACGCGCCATCGTCGAGCGAAAAGCCCGCACCGGCCGCTCTCCGAAAGCCATCATCGTCGTCCATCTCTACGGCATGCCCGCCCGCATGGACGAGATAACGGCCATCGCCGCCCGCCACCGGATCCCCATAGTCGAGGACGCCGCCGAAGCGCTCGGCTCGGAGTACGGCGGCCGCAAGTGCGGCACGCTGGGCGAGCTGGGGGTGCTGTCGTTCAACGGCAACAAGATCATCACCACTTCGGGCGGCGGGGCGCTGGTGTGCCGCACCCCCGAGCAGGCTCTGCGCACGATCTTTCTGGCCACCCAGGCGCGCGAGAACCGTCCCTACTACCACCACGAGTCGTTGGGCTACAACTACCGCCTGAGCAACATCAGCGCGGGCATCGGCCGCGGCCAGATGGAGGTGCTGCCGCGCCTGTTGGCCCGTCGCCGCGAGATCCACGCCCTCTACCGCACTCTTTTCGCGGGCGTGCGCGGCATCCGGGTGATGGAGAATCCCGCCCCCGGGTTCGACTCCAACTTTTGGCTCACCTGCATCACGCTGGAGGGCGACCTTCCGGCCGGGCTCAACCCCGAGTCGTTGCGCCGCCACCTGGAGGGCGCCGGCATCGAGTCGCGCCAGCTGTGGAAACCGCTCCACCTCCAACCGGTGTTCGCCCACGCCCCCGCCTTCATCGACGGCACTTCGGAGGGCCTTTTCGCCCGCGGCCTGTGCCTTCCCTCGGGCGCGGCCCTCACCGACGACGACATCACCCGCGTCGCCCACCGCATAATGGAACTCGTGAAATGAAACTTTTCCGCCGTCTGTCCCGCGTTCCGCTCGCCGCGCTCACCATCCCGCGCGACGCCCACACCCACCTGCTGCCCGGAGTGGACGACGGCCGTTTCACCCCCGCCACCGCCGCCTCCCTGCTGGCCGCGATGCACGCCCGCGGAACACAAAGCGTCGCCCTCACCCCCCACATCATGGCCGGAGGATGGGACAGCGCGCCGGAAAGATTCGCCACCGCCCTCACCGCCCTTCGCACCGCCGCCGCCACCGCCGCCGTCCCGATCCCCTGGCTGACCCTCGGGGCCGAGTACATGATCGACGAAGACCTCGCCGCAAGGGTGGGGCGGAGGGGCGCAGCAAATGCCACCGCCACCGCCACCGACCTGCACACCATCACCCCGGGCCACATCCTGATAGAGATGTCATGGTACGCCCCCAGCCCCTGGCTCTACGAGGTGGTCGAGGGGATCGTCGCGGCGGGCCTCACCCCCGTGCTGGCCCACCCCGAGCGCTACACCTACCTGGCCGACACACCCGCAACATTCGAAAGGCTTCACGCCACGGGCTGCGAATTCCAGCTCAACCTGCTCTCCACCACGGGCATCCACGGCCCGGCCTCGCTGCGCATAATGAACAGCCTGCTCGACCGCGGCTGGTATCGCCACGTGGGCACCGACATCCACTCACCCACACAGTGGCAACAGATAATGAACTCCCACACGGACGAAAAAACCGCCCTGGCCGGACAGAACGCTTCCCTGTGGAGCATCGCCCCCGCCCGGGAGAAAAAATAACGAAGGTTCAACCCCCCAAAAAAACAACGAAATGAAAAACACCCTTTTCACCAGGCTCATCGCAGCCCTGCTCATCGTCGCGACCCTCGCCACGTCGTGCGCCACGCCCCGCAAGGTGGTCTACCTTCAGAACATCGACGACCGGCCCCACATCGAAGCGCTCCACGACTACGAATCGACCATCCGCTGCGACGACCTGCTGGAGATCATCGTCTCCGCCCCCAACCGCGAAGTGGTTGCGCCCTACAACCTGTCGTTGAGCGAGAACCTGAGCGTGGCCAACACGATCCCCTATCTGGTCGACGCCACGGGCCACATAGATTTTCCGGTGTTGGGCCGCATCCGCGTCGAGGGCATGACGCGCCGCGCCCTCACCGAGTTTCTCACCGGCCGCATCTCGCTCGACGTTCGCGACCCGATAGTCAACGTTTCGTTCGTCAACTTCCGCGTCACGGTTCTCGGCGAGGTTCGTTCGCCGGGCACCTTCACGTTGCCGAGCGAGAAGACCAACATTTTCCAGGCGCTCAGCCTGGCGGGCGACCTGACCCTCAGCGCCCGCCGTCACAACGTGCTGCTGGTGCGCGAGACCCCCACCGGCTACGACCACGTGAGGATCGACCTGCGCTCCACCGACCTGCTCACTTCGCCCTACTACTACGTCTCGCAGAACGACCTGATCTACGTCACGCCCTCCACCGGCCGCATCCAGTCGGGCACCACGTCGACCACCGTCCTGTCGATCATAAGTTCGGCGCTTAGCGTTGCTGGTGTAGCCACTTCGCTCTACCTTTTGTTGAGAAGATAACGCCCGCCCCCACGACGATGATAAACGAACGAGAATTTGCGGGCGAAAAGCGATCCGCTCCCCCGCTCGACCTGCGCCGCATGGCCAACGCCCTGTGGCACATCAAATATTGGCTTCTTCTGTCGGCCGTCGTCTGCACGGCCGGTGCTTGGCTTGTGATCCGTTACAGCACTCC
>QMCE01001568.1_pt1 | contig 15267 bp, 6 predicted proteins | sample 1821851 | NCBI WGS metagenome assembly QMCE01 (sample SAMN09453174, study PRJNA476694) | Termite gut metagenome, whole genome shotgun sequencing project. | isolation source: worker | host: Odontotermes sp. | place: South Africa:Pretoria | collected 2016-01-28 | reverse complement strand
AAGGATCGCCGTTTCGGGGGTCGTCGGAGGTTTTAGCCGTTACGGTGTTGTCCCTGCCGTCCTTGTTGGGCGTAGTGGTGATGACCGTAGCGCTGTTGGCGAGGCTGCCCGCCGCCCCCGGCTTTACAGTGCCCGTTATCCTTATGAACGTTCTCTTACCGGCCGGCATGTCGGGCAGTATGGTCGCCCCGGCCCAGCTCGCGGAAGCGCCGCCGTCCACGCTGAATTGCGGGTTTCCTATCTGCGCCGGCACGGTATCCCTGACCACTGGCGCCTTTGCCGCCGCCGGACCGTTGTTCGTCACCGTTATGGTGTAGGTGATCATCTCGCCGGGATTATAGTTCTTTTTGTCCGCAGCCTTTGTGACCGTGACGTCCGCGGTGTCGCCGATCACGGGATTGCCGTTTATGGGGTCGTCGGTGGTTTTGCCCGTAACAGTGTTATCCCCGCCGTCCTTGTTGGGCGTGGGCGTCGTGGCCGTCGCGCTGTTGGCAAGGCTGCCCGTAGCCCCGGCCTTTACCGTGCCGGTAATCTTTATAATCGTGACCTTCCCGGCGGGCATATCCGGCAGCGTGACCTCTCCCGTCCACGGGGCAACGGCGCTGCCGTCAACGGAATAGCGCGGGTTTGAAATCTGCGAAGGCACATTATCGCTGATCTTCGGCGCTTTTGCCGTTGACGGGCTGCTGTTCGTCACCGTAATGGTATAGGTGATATCGTCGCCGGGGTTATATGTCTTTCTATCCGCGGACTTGGTGGTCTTTATGTCCGCCGTATCGCCGATGACAGGATCGCCGTTGATGGGGTCGTCGGTGGTCTTGCCCGTCGTCGTATTCGGGCTGCCGTCCTTGCCTGGCGTAGGGGTCGTGGTCGTTGCGCTGTTGGCGAGGCTACCCGTCGCTCCGGCCTTTACCGTGCCCGAGATCTTGATGACGGACGTCTGTCCGGCGTGCATATCCGGCAGCGTAATCTCGCCGCTCCACGGGGTGGACGCGCCGCCGTCAACGGTGTAGCGCGGACTAGAAACCTGCGAGGGCACATTGTCGGTGACCTTCGGAGCTTTGGCCGCGGCCGGGCCTGAGTTCGTCACCGTTACAGTATAGGTGATCGTCTCTCCCGGATTGTAGTTCTTTTTATCCGCGGTCTTCGTGGTTTTTACATCTGCGGTATCGCCGATGGACGGGTCGCCGTTTATCGGGTCGTCGGTGGTTTTGCCCGTAGTCGTATTGTCCCCGCCGTTTTTGTTGGGCGTGGTGGTTGTCGTGGTAGCGCTGTTGGCTAGTATTCCCGTCGCGCCGGCTTTTACCTTGCCGGTGATCCTAATGATCGTAACCTTGCCGGGAGGCATATCATTAAGCGTTGTCGATCCGCTCCACTGGCTAAGCGCGCCGCCGTCCACGCTGAAGCGCGGGTTTTCGATCTGCGAAGGCACATTATCCGTAATCTTCGGGGCCTTTGCGGTCGCGGGGCCGGAGTTTACCACCGTGATGGTGTAGGTGATGTCGTCGCCGGGATTATAGCTCCTCTTGTCGGCGGCCTTGGTGGTCTTGATATCCGCCGTATCGCCGATGACGGGATCGCCGTTCCTGGGATCGTCGCCGGTCTTGCCCGTCGTGGTGTTGGGGCCGCCGTCCTTGCCAGGCGTGGGGGTCGTCGTCGTCGCGCTGTTGGCGAGGCTGCCCGTCGCTCCGTCCTTTATCTTGCCGGTTATCCGTATGGTCGTTACCTTTCCCGGCAGCATATCCGGCAGCGTCGTCTCTCCCGTCCAGCGGCTCGACGGACCTCCGTCAACGGTAAACTGCTGATCAGAAACCTGAGAAGGCACATTGTCGCTGACCTTCGGGGTCTTCGCCAGGGCGGGGCCGTTGTTCGTTACCGTTATAGTGTAGGTGATGCTGTCGCCGGGATTGTAGGTCTTTTTATCAGCATTTTTCTTGGTAGTCACATCCGCCGTATCGGTCACGGAAGGATCGCCGTTATTGGGATCGTCGGTGGTCTTGCCCGTGGTGACGTTAGGCCCGCCGTCCTTGTTGGGGGTGGGTGTCGTGGTCGTAGCTGAGTTTGTAAGGCTGCCGGACGCGCCGGCCCTTACATTGCCGGTGATCTTTATGACCGTGACCTTCCCGGCAGGCATGTCGGGCAACGTTGTCTCGCCGGTCCAGGGGTTTTGCGCGCCGCCGTCCACGCTGAATTGCAGGTTGTCGATCTGCGCGGGTACGGCGTCCGAGATCTTCGGGGCCTTCGCCGCGGCCGGGCCTGTGTTCGTCACCGTTATCGTATATGTGATCGTTTCGCCCGGACTGTAGTTCTTTTTATCCGCCGCTTTTTTCGTAGTGACGTTTGCCGTATCGCCGATGACGGGGTCGCCGTTTATCGGGTCGTCGGTGGTCTTGCCCGTGGTGGTGTTGGTTCCGCCGTTTTTGTTGGGCGTTGGCGTCGTCGTCGTCGCGCTGTTGGCGAGGCTGCCCGTCGCTCCGGCCTTAATCTTGCCGGTGATCTTTATTGTCGTGACCTTCCCTGAGGGCATGTCGGGCAGCGTCGCTTCCCCCGTCCAGGGGCTTGACACGCCGCCGTCCACAGTGAATTGCGGGTTTTCCACCTGCGGGGGCGCAGCGTCGCTGACCTTCGGAGCCCTCGCCGCAGACGGGCCTGAATTTGTCACCGTGATCGTATAGGTGATCGTCTCGCCCGGATTGTAATTCTTTTTATCAGCGACCTTTGTGGTTTTAATATCCGCCGTATCGCCTACGACGGGATCGCCGTTCTTGGGGTCGTCGGTGGTCTTGCCCGTGGTGGTGTTGGGGCCGCCGTCCTTATTGGGCGTGGGGGTAGTCGTCGTCGCGCTGTTGGAAAGGCTGCCCGTCGCTCCGGCCTTTATCCTGCCCGTTATCGTTATTATCGTCGTCTTACCCGATGGCATATCCGGCAGCGTTATCTCTCCCGGCCAACTGGCGGAAGCGCCGCCGTCCACGCTATACTGCGGATTCTCGATCTGATCGGGCACATTGTCGTGGACCTTCGGAGCCTTTGCCGTCGAGGGTCCGCCGTTTACCACCGTTATGGTATAGGTGATCGTCTCGCCCGGGTTATAGTTCTTCTTATCGGCAGCCTTCGTGGTTTTTACGTCCGCCGAATCGCCTATGGTCGGCGGGGGGTCGGGGGTCTTGCCCGTGGACGTGTTCGGCCCGCCGTCCTTGCCCGGCGTGGGCGTCGTGGTCGTCGCGGTGTTGCCGAGATTGCCCGTCGCTCCGGCTTTGATTTTGCCTGTTATCGTTATGACCGACGATTGTCCGGCCGGCAAGTCCGGCAGCATGGTCTCCCCGGTCCACGGGCTGATTGTGCCGCCGTCCACGGAGAACTTCGGGCTTTCTACCTGCGAGGGTACGGCGTCCGAAACCTTCGGGGTCTTCGCCACGGCGGGTCCGTTGTTTGTCACGGTGATGGTATATGTGATCGTGTCATTGGGCAGGTAATTCACCTTATCCGCCGTCTTCTTCGTGGTCACATCCGCCGTATCGCCGATATGCGGGTCGCCGTTTATGGGATCGTCGCCGGTCTTGCCCGTAGTAGTGTTGGGGCCGCCGTCCTTGTTGGGCGTGGGGGTGGTCGTCGTTGCGCTGTTTGCGAGGTTACCCGTCGCGCTGGCCTTGATTTTGCCCGTTATCGTTATTATAGTCGTCTTCCCGGCGGGCATATCCGGCAGCGTCGTCTCGCCGTTCCATTGCGCGAGGGCGCCCGAGTCCACGCTGAACTGCGGGTTTTCCACCTGCGAAGGCACGCTGTCGCTGACCTTCGGGGTCTTCGCCGTCGCCGGGCCCGCGTTTGTTACAGTGATGGTATATGTGATGTTCTGTCCCGGATTATAGCTCTTTTTGTCCGCTGTTTTCGTGGTCTTTACGTCCGCCGTATCGCCGATGCGCGGGTCGCCGTTCGTGGGATCGTCGGTGGTCTTCGCCGTGTTGGTATTGGTACCGCCGTCCTTGTTGGGCGTCGATGTGGTGATCGTCGCGATGTTGGCGAGGCTGCCCGTCGCTCCGGCCTTCACCTTGCCGGAAATTTTTATGATGGACGTCTTGCCCGCGGGCATATCCGGCAGCGTCGTAGAGCCGCTCCACGCGGCGGGTACGCTGCCGTCAACGCTGTACTGAAGATTCTCGAGCTGCGCGGGCACGGCGTCCGAGACCTTCGGGATTTTCGCCATCGCGGGGCCGTTGTTCGTCACCATAATGGTATAGGTGATAGGCTCGCCGGGTACATAGTTCTTCTTGTCCGCCGATTTCGAGGTTTTGATATCCGCCGTCTCGCCGATGCCCGGGTTGCCGGGCGTCGTGCCGGTTGACGTATTCGGCCCGCCGGTCTTATTGGGCGTGGTTGTAGTCGTCGTCGCGCTGTTGGCGAGGCTGCCTGTTGCCCCGGCCTTGACCTTGCCGGAAATCTTTATGATCGTCGTCTTCCCGGAGGGCATGTCGGGCAGCGTGGTCTCTCCGCTCCACGTGGAGAGCGGGCCGCCGTCCACGCTGAACTGCGGGTTTTCCACCTGCGTGGGCACCGCGTCCGAAACCTTCGGGGTCTTTGCTGTCCCCGGGCCGTTATTGGTTATAGTAATGGTATAGGTAATGCTTTCGCTCGGCAGATAGCTCGCTTTATCCGTCGTCTTTGCCGTCGTGACGTCCGCCGCGTCGCCAATGACGGGATCGCCGTTAATGGGGTCGTCGCCGGTCTTGCCCGTACTCGTATTCGGTCCGCCGTCCTTGTTGGGCGTTGGGGTAGTGACCGTCGCGGTATTGGCCAGAGAGCCCGTCGCGCCCGTTTTCAGCTTGCCTGTTATCGTTATGGTCGTCGTCTTCCCGGCGGGCATATCCGGCAGCGTGGTTTCCCCCGTCCAGGGGCCGTATGAGACGCCGTCCACGCTGTACTGCTGGTTTTCGATCTGCGAAGGCACATTATCGGTAATCTTCGGGGTCTTTGCCGCTCCCGGGCCATTGTTTACGATCGTTATCGTATATGTGACGTTTTCGCCCGGGCTATAGGTCTTTTTACCGGCGGTCTTGGTGGTTTTGACGTCCGCCGTATCGCCGATGGACGGGTTGCCGTTAATGGGATCGTCGCTGGTCTTGCCCGTTGTGGTATTGGGGCCGCCGTCCTTGTTGGGCGTGGGGGTGGTCACAGTCGCGGTGTTGGCGAGAGCGCCTGTCGCGCCGGCCTTAATCCTGCCGGAGATCCTTAGAACCTTTCTCGCCCCGGCCGGTATATCCGGCAACGTCGTCGAACCCGTCCACGGCCCGTACGCAACGCTGTCTACGGTGTACGTCGGATTTTCAATCTGGTTGGGCACAGTATCGCTGATGCTCGGCGTCTTTGCCGCCGCCGGGCCGTCGTTTTGTACGACGATGGTATAGGTGATCGTCTCGCCGGGGCTGTAGGTCTTCTTTTCCGCGACCTTCGTGGTCTTCACGTCCGCCGTTTCGCTTATTTTCGGGTCGCCGTTTATCGGGTCGTTGCTGGTATTGCCCGTTGAGATATTCGTGCCGCCCGACCTGTTCGGCGTGTCCGTCGTGGTCGTCGCTATGTTGCCGAGGCTGCCCGTCGCGCCGGCCTTAACAGTGCCTTGTATCCTAATGCTTCTGCTGGTCTTGGCGGGCATATCCGGCAGCGTTATCGCGCCCGGCCAAGGGCCGGACGAGCCGCCAAGCACGCTGTACGCCGGGTTTTCAATCTTATCGGGTACGGCGTCGCGCACCACGGGGCTCTTGGCCACAGACGGCCCGTTGTTCATTACGGTGATCGTATATGTTACCGTCTCGCCCGGCTTATAGATAGCCTTATCCGCCGTCTTTGTCGTAAGGACGTCCGCTCCGTTCGCAACCTGCAAGGGCGAGCCGGGCGTCGTCTCCGTCTGATTCGTCGGCGTATTATCGGGCACATAGCTGTAGTCATACGTCGTTTTTGCGGTATTGACCGCGGGATTGGGGTTGGGGAGCTTGGTTACCTGCGTGTTGAAGGTTACCGTAACCGTTTCGCCCGGCCTTATAGGAGAGGGGAGGGGGAAGCCTTGAACGGCGTCGTAGGTTGGCTGCGCGACGCCGTTGAGCTTGACGCTGCCCGGGAGGAACGTCAGACCGTCCGGCAAGGGGTCCGAAAATCGCGCGTTCGTTATGTCGCGCTGATAGGTATTCTGAAACGTGACCGTGTATGTTACCGTATCGCCCAGCGCGACGACGTCCACGCCCGGCTTCTTTATAGTCGTTAGCCCGGACGGTATCGTCACCTTCCGAACCATAAAGTCGTCTATGGCGTAATCGTTGCCGTCCGCCTTCTCGCCTGTAGACACGAGCTTCATCGTGAGCCTGGTGGTGTCGGCGGCGGTGCGGACAAGGTCGCCGAACTGCTTCCACTCGGGCGATTTCTCGTTCGCGGGAAGCGATTGCCCCAGCTGCTGATCGTACAGCACCCTGCCGTTTTGATCCGTTATCTGAAGGCTGACCTTTGGCTCTGCAAAAGGGGTGAATTTAGTCGTACCGCCCGTAGAACCGCCCCAAAACAAGCCCCCCGAAGTACCGCCGGAGGTAGTGGTATAGCCTTTGAGCTTCATCATGTTCGCGACCCAGACGCTCATCAGGTAGGCGCTGTTGGGCTCCACGTTCACGGTCTGTGTCATGACCGTCTGCCCGGGATTCGCGCCGTTGACGATGGCGAACTTATCCATCTCGTTGCCCGACGTATGACCCGCCAGGTTCCACCATGTGGGAGGGGATTTCGCTAGGTTTAATTTCGTGTTTTCTACGTTGTATTGGCCGTCTGAGGGGGAGCCGTTTGTATAAGTAAACGCCGTGCCCAAATCGCTGTATGGCTCGGACTGCTCCTTGGTATCTACCTTGGTGCCCTGGGGATATGTACCAAAGTTGCCGTTGCTCCCGGAAAAGGAGCCGTACCCCCCGCCTGAGACAAGGTTTTGATCCGTTATTTTGAGGCCCTGAGCCGTGAGTCCCTGCTCAAACCCCACATATCGTACTGGGCCGTTGCGGATCGTGTTGACGCGCATATCGCCGCCGCCCACCGTGATTTTCTGCGTGGTTTCGTTTACGCCGTCGAGGTTGGTCGCCCCCTCGGGCGTGCTGCCGGCATAGCTGATCGGCGGCGTCTTTCCGCCGGCCGTAATGATATCCTGCAGCGTGGCCGATGTAAAATTCACGTCGGACGACGTGGGGGCGGGCTGGTAGCCGTAATACTCCACGACCTGATATTCCCCCGGAGGGACGTTTCTAAATGTATAGTCTCCGTTATTATTCGTAGTAGCCGCAAGCGTTAAGCCCTGCGTCGCCCCGGGAAAGGGAAGCTGCTGCAAGACGATGGGAACATTTTGAATGCCCCTTGTATCCTGGTTCATTCTTTTTTCATCATATGCTAGTTTGCCTTGTACCATTGGCATAGTAGTTACCTCTTTCTATGTTAGTTCGGAGCGATTACAGCATCCGGGCTTTGGGCGGACTCCGATGATCCGATGATCCATAGATTTTGCGTCCATAGCATTATATGTTTCCAGCGTGACAACGGCTCCGCTCCAACCCCTAATATCCAATAAAAAACAGGCTTGTTCGCAAAAAAAGGCAGCCGAAGATAAATCAAGATATCCCTGCCAGCCGACACAAAAAGAAACCGGCCTCGTTTTGCGAGGCCGATGCTTAAGCTTGTATGCGGTTTAGGATATGGTTTAATCCTTAAAGAACAGCGGCAGCGGCGCGAGGAAGATAAGGTCGGAGCGCTTTGCGGCGTCGCCCTCCGCCAAAACGGTAGCCTTGCCTGCGATTTGCCCGCCCGCCAAGTTTACCAGCTGTTCGAGCGCGTACAGCGAATTGCCGGTGCTGACCACGTCGTCTACGATCAGCACCTTTTTGTTTGCAAGGTAATCCATGTCGTCGATATCGAGATAGAGGCGCTGGATGCCCGTCGTGGTTATCGACTTTACGTCCACGGCGACCGCCTTTTTCATGTAGAGCTTCTCGCTTTTGCGCGCCAATATATACTTCTTCCCGGACTGGCGCGACATCTCGTACGCGAGCGGAATCCCTTTGGATTCCGCAGTTATAAGCACGTCGAACTCCGGCACGCGCGTCAGCAGCTCCTTCGCGCAGGCGATGGTAAGCTCGACGTCGGAGAACATGACGAACGCCGCGATATCCAGCTTTTCGTTTACGGGGCAAAGCGGAAGCTCGCGGGTTAACCCCGCGACGGTCAGCGTGTAGATGTCAGGCATAATAGGCCTCCTTGGTAAATCAAATGTAGGGGCGGCCTTTGGCCGTCCGTGGCATACTAAGCGGTTCGGGGTATTCTGCGGACGGCCAGAGGCCGCCCCTACAAAGTAATTATCGCCTATCTAGCTAAAAAGCGGGAAGATAAACAGCTTGATGATGAACAGCAGGCCCAGTACCCACATCAGCGCGCCGGGTTCTTTAGCCTTGCCCTGAACGACCTTGACCAACAGGTACATCAATACGCCCCACATGATACCGGCGACAATCGAATATCCGACGACCATGAAGATGATGGCGAATACGCCGGGAACGAGGGACTCTGCGGATTTCCAGTCGAACTCGCGCATGGGCTCGCACATCAGAATGCCGACCATGACCAGCGCGGGAGCGGTGGCGAATCCGGGAATCGCCTGGAATATCGGATAGAAGGGGATTGCGATGAGGAACAGCGCGCCCGTGACGACGGAGGTGAGGCCTGTGCGCCCGCCCGCCTCTACGCCCGCGCTGCTTTCCACAAACGTCGTGACGGTGGAGGTGCCCAAGATAGCGCCGCAGGTCGTGGCGATGGCGTCGGCCGTAAACGCCTTGCCTACGCCGGGGAAGTTGCCGGAATCGTCCATGAGCTTGGCCTTGGTCGCTACGCCCGCGAAGGTGCCCAGCGTGTCAAAGATATCAACATAGAGGAAAGTGAGCGTAACCATGATGAACTGGCCGATGTTTGCCGGGCTGGAGAAAGCATCCTGAAGCCCGGTAAAGCACAGGCCGAACGTTGAGGCCATGCTGGGGAAATTGCCGATGATTCCGTTGGGGAACAGAGAGTATACTCCTGCGTCGGCGTTTACAGTATACCATCCGGCCAGCTGCGCGATCATGCCAAGTATCCAAGTGATAATTATGCCTAAGAGCAGAGCGCCCTTAACCTTTTTGACCCATAGGAGAATCGTGACCGCGATGCCGATGATGGCCAGGAACACGGAGGGCTGGATGAGATTCGGGTTCGTAGTTACCAGCGTAGCGCCCTCGGCCACGATTATGTCCGCGCCCTGAAAACCGATGAACATGACGAACAGCCCGATGCCGGCGGAAATAGCTAGGCGGAGCTGCTTCGGAATGGCGAACAGGAGCTTTGTGCGAACGTTGGTGACGCTAAGCAGTATGAATATTAAGCCCTCGGCCAATACCGCCGCCAACGCGAAGGCCGGGGAGAATCCCATCGCCTGCACGACGGTAAACGCAAAAAACGCGTTGAGGCCCATGCCGGGCGCCAACGCAAAAGGCAATCCCGCCAAGAGGCCCATCAAAACCGTGCCGATAACGCTTGACAGCGCCGTGGCCATGAATATCGCGCCGGTATCGAGTCCGGATGCGCCCAGAACGCTCATGTTCGAAGGCAGGATATAGGCCATAGTGACGAAGGTGGTGATGCCTGCCAAAATCTCGGTTTTGACGGTCGTACCTCGCTGGGTAAGCTTAAAAAACTTGTCCATAAATTAACTCTACCCCCACAACAAAAAAATATGAATGCGAAAGGCCTTTTTTGAAGGCCCGTATCAAAGCGCGCCGCGCGCTCCACCTAACGATTATAAGTTTTCGGCGGCAAAAAGTCCAATGATATTTGTTTAGCTTACATACTTTTACATATTGCGCCCGTCAAGGCGTATTAGCTTATCAGCGAGCGACATGCAGTCCGCGAGATTGACCGCGAGTATCACTACGCAAATATTGCTCTCCAGCAGCATTTTCAGCAATTCCCAGATATGCAGGCGCAGCTCCACGTCCGCGCGGCGGAACGGCTTGACCACAAACGCCACCTTAGGCTTCTGCAGGGCAATCCGCGTATAAATAAGCTCGTATTTCTGCGCCTCGCTGAGCCGGTCTACGCGCAGACCGAACACGTCTTCGCCGAGCTTTGCGGCGTATTCGCGCCGTATGCCCTCGCGCAGGCGCGCGCTGCGCCAAACCTCCGGCAGACGGTGATCCAGCGAGAAGCACAGATTGTCCATATAGCTCATCTCGTTGAACAGCATCGTATGGGTGGGCAGCTCCTGTATGACCGCGATATCCCGGTTTGATTTCAGCGCGGCTCGCCGATTGCCGAGCAGCAGCTCGCCGCTTGTCGGTACGGCGCTGCCCGCTATAACGCGAAGCAATTCATCGAGCATCTGGTCGTTTTCGCCCTGCAATACCACGCATTCGCCGGACGCCGCCGTAAAGCTGACGTTGCGGATAAACGTTCCCGTGACGTTTTTGGCCTCGAATACGCACTGCCGCGCGCCCCTGGCCCGTTGCCTCTGTTCATCTTCGCCGATATCCTGAGTGAGCATTTGAAACGGCTCGGGCATTGCCGCGTCGCTTTTCAGCGTCTTTATAACGCTGCCGTTCAGCATGATCGCGACGCGGTCACAGATTTTGCGCAGCTCCTCAAAATGAAAATCTATACATAAAAATGAAATCCCGCGCTCCGTATAGTACCGCAGGAGGTTGTATATTTTCCTAAGCTCCTCGTCGCCGATGCTGGTGCGTATCTCGCGGAGCACGATGAGCTTGCAGCCCGCCATGACGGATTTGAGCACGTCCACCACGACCTTTTCGAACGGCGAGAGCTCGCTTACATATGCCGCTGCGGAAATATAGATGCCGACCTGCTCCAAAAACGGCATGAGCTGCTTATATAAGACGGAAGAGCGGATCAGCCAGGTTTTGACGCCGGGGCGCAGCACGAAGATATTATCCGCGACGCTCAGGCCCTCCACCAGGCTGGATTCGCTCTGAATCAGGCCGATCCTGTTTTGGCGCTGCTTGGAGGCGCGCCAGGTGTTGATCTGCTTTTCCTTGTAATAGATGTGCCCGCCGCGCAGGGGCGTATTGTGCTGAAGCAGCTGCAAAAGCGCCGTAAGCCCGTGATTGTTGACGGGCAGCAGCCCGACGACCTCGCCCTCGAATATGTTCAGCGTAAATCCGTTCAGCTGCGCAACGCCGCGCTCCAACAGGCTTACACGCTCCATGCGCAGCACTTCCCGCCTCATTGCAGCACCTCGGTGTTCTTAACCTCTCTGTCGCTGGTGATAGCCGGGAGCGTAATTTCGACGTCCGTCCCCGCTCCCGGAACGGAGAAGACGTGCAGGCCGTACTCGTCCCCGAAGAGCAGGCGGATGCGGTTGTCCACGTTTACCAGCGCGAGCCCGCCCTTCGCCTCCTGCTCCTGCATCGCTATGCTGAGGCCGCTTTTGCCGAGCCTCTCATTGAGCTTATACAGGGTTTCCTCGTCCATGCCGATGCCGTCGTCCGAAATGCGGATTAACAGCCGCTTTTCCGTGCGTTCAAGATGGATCGACAGGTGCCCCGTGCCTAGCTTCAGCTCCGTGCCGTGGATGATACAGTTTTCAAGGATCGGCTGCATCGTAAGCTTGGGCAGGCGGCAGCGGAAAAGCTCCTCGCGATCCTCGGGCGAAACGAGAATTTCCAGCTTTAAGCGCTCGCCAAAGCGGTACTGCTGGATGCTAAAATAGGTTTCGCAGTTTTGAAGCTCCTCCTCCACCGATACGAGGTTTTCCACCTTCGTTATGCTATAGCGGAAAAAAGTGGCCAGCGCCTCCGTCATGTCGGCGACGTCGTCCAGTCCCGCGAGCATCGCCTCGCTGCGGATGCTCTCCAGCGTGTTATACAGAAAATGAGGGTTGATTTGGTTTTGCAGCGCCAGATATTGCGCCTGCCGCTTGTTCATATGGAATAGCTTTGTCGGGCTTGCTATCTCTTGAAGCTGCGAGAAGAGCATGTCCGTCGCGGGGGACAGCGCATGATAGTCGGCCTCCTCCTCCGCAAAGAGCGAATAACCCTCCAAAAAGAGCGTGATCATGCGTTCCGAGCGCACGTAGGGCGCGATAACGAGCGTTACGCCGGCAATTATCAGGATAGCAGCTATCGGTAATACGATGTGGACAGGCGGCGAAAATATTGCGGCGGATATGGCCAAGAGCGCCCATAAAACGAGAAAAACGCAGGCGCGAAAGAACAGGTGTTTCCATTTTGCCCGAAAAAAGCCCATCCTGATCCTCCAATGTCACTATGTTAAGGTTATACGTTACTGTGGAATCGCGGGCGGGCATGGAAACGGCCGCTATTCAACCGTACAGCTTGCGGTATTGGCCGGGGCTGAGATTTGTCGCCTTTTTAAACGTGCTCGTAAAGTGCTTCTGGTCGTTATAGCCCACGCGCGCGCAAATATCGGCTACGGAATAATTCGTATCCTGTAAAAGCGCCTTTGCGTGCTCGATGCGAATGCGCGTAAGATATTTCGCGAAGCCCTCGCCGGTCTCTTTTTTGAAAATCATACTGAAATAGCTTGCGCTGAAGCCCGTCGCGGCGCAGACGTCCTCCAGCGTAATCGGCTCGCTGAAATGCTGGAGAATATACTGCTTCGCGAGGCGAATGGGCCGCGTCGTTTCGTCCTTTTGGCGCTCCCGGGCGGCTTTGATATGAACGCGCTGGAAATTCTTCAGGCAATCGAATAGTTTTTGAGCGCTCGAGCACAGATCGCAGCGGCGCTCGAGCTCGTCCATCAGCCGCTCTTCGTCGTTCGCGCCGATCAACAGCACAAACATTTTCCCGGCGGACAGCACCAGATCCAGCATCTCAGAGCCGCGTATGTCGGTACTCTTTTTTATCTCCAGCGCAATTTCATCAACCGCCCGGCTTGCCTCTTCGGGGTCGAGCGCTTCGACCGCGTGGTGGATCGCCCGGTCGTATCTGTCTAAAAGCAATGGTGAGCGCTTTGCCGGAGCTACGAATTCGAGCAGGCGGCCGGTTCCCTCTACTAGGCGCTCGCAGACCGCGCTGCGCGCCTCCTGCATCGACGCCTGCAAATCGCCGGGGCTCTTTACCGCGCCGCCCATCGCCAGCGTAAACTCCATATTGCCGAACAGGAACCTCTGGGCCTCAAGCTGATTCAGCAGGCGGCGCAGCGCGTGCCGGATATCGTCGTGCTTAAAAGACGCGTAGTTTAGCGCGCCGAACGCGCGCGCGTTTTGAAAATGCAGCACGCCGTCGGAGCACACAGGCAGTACGATCGTGGAAAACAGCTCGTCCAGCTTCTTCCGCACGAGGGCAAGCGAGGATTCCGACGCCTGCTCCGGGTCGTAATCCGCCTTTACGATAAATATGCGCAAAAGCTCATCCTTTGCCGCGAACCCGTAATTCTGTTCGAGCTGCTCGGCGGTTTGAGCCGCATACCGTCGGCGGATGAGATCGTCGAACAGCCGCTGGCGCAGCAAATCGTGGCTCCTGAGCTTATCCTGCTGCAGCTGCTCCATCGCCATACTCGACGCGGCGCGCTGCTTGCAGCGCTCGCCGATTTCTTTCAGCGTGGCCATGAGCGATTCCTTCTTAATCGGCTTTAGCAGATAGCCGCCTACGCCCTGGCGGATGGCCGTTTGCGCGTATTCGAACTGCGCGTAGCCGCTGATGACGACGATTTCCAGCCCGGATGAAAGCTGCCGGGCCTTCTGGATCAATTCCAATCCGTCGCAGCCCGGCATCCGTATATCGGTGATCAAAATATCGGGGGAGAGCGTTTCGATGAGCGCGAGCGCCTCGAAGCCGTTGGAGGCGGTTCCTACTACCTCCATATCCAGCGCCTGCCAGTCCGCTAGCATTTGAACGAGGCGGCACAGGCGCGCCTCGTCGTCCGCGATTATGACCTTGAACATCGCATCTTTCCCTATATCGAACCTTTCCCTATGCCTTCGGGTACTCGTTGCAGAGCAGGCGGTACGGCGGCTCATCCTCCTCAATTGCCGGAAAGCGCCCTATCTTTTCGTAAAAGCGGTTGTCCGTATTATCGTCGTTGCATTGGCTTACTTCCCCGAGCAATACCGGCCCCGTACCCGCCTCCAGCGAAAAATCGTGGTACATATACGGAAAGATGGTTATGCTCTCGCCCGGCTTCAGGCGTACCTGCGTGCCCGCCGGTACGACGGTCTCCCGCCCGTCCAGATGTACGGTGACGTCTCCGACGCGGTCGAGGTCTTCGTCCGACGTCGAGTTGTAGACGCGGATCAGGACGTCGCTGCCGCCACGGTTTATGATATCCTCCATCTTGTTCCAATGAAAGTGCATGGGAGAATACTGCCCGTCGTGCATGTATAGGAGCTTTTCGGCGTAGGTTTTAGCGTATTTATCCTTCATGGCGAGGTTGCCGTTGCGGATGGTGATCAGCGAAAAGCCGGTTTTGGGGAAATCGCCCAAGCCAAAATCCGTTATATCCCAGCCGAGCATGTTATCGCGTACTTCGTCGTACTCGTGCCCCTTTTGGGCCCAGTCCTCCGGCGTAAACGCGCAAAACGGGGGGAGCGCGAATCTGTATTCATTTATGAAAGCTTCCATTGACTTTAAGGCCGCGTTTATTTCGCTGCGTTTCATTCTCAGCAATCCTCCTAAGTATAAATAAGTGTCGGTAGATGCTATTCAACAAGAAGAAGCTCGTTTCCTGCCCGGTTCTTTACTTAAATATTCCCTGTTTCCATCGCGATGGAAACAGGGAATATATTTATTAAATGCTTAACAGTTGCTACTTCGTCAGCACGGAGACGCCGGTGTCGGTAACGGCGCCGCCCAGCGACTGGCCTTCGAGCGCCGCGACAGCCGCCTTCACGCCCTCGGCGCCCATGACGTCAGGATTCTGCGCCATCGTGCAGAGCAGGAATCCGTCGTTGATGAGCCCCATGATTGTATCGGACTTGTCGAAGCCGACGCCGATGACGTTACCGCCCGCGTTCGCCTTGATCGCGTTGCCCGTACCGGCCGTCGAGCCTTCGTGCGCACCGAAGATGCCGACAACGCCCTGCGTGATGTAGTTCTCGGCGATCGTCTGCGACCTGGCCGCGTCGCCCTCGCCGTACTGCGTTTCGAGGATGGTATACCCCTGGCCCCCAAACGCGGAGCGGAAGCCGTCCTCGCGCTTTACTACCGAGTCCGTCGCGGCGTTTACGTTGACGATGCCGATCGAGCCGCTCGTTAC
>QMCE01001387.1_pt1 | contig 15269 bp, 11 predicted proteins | sample 1821851 | NCBI WGS metagenome assembly QMCE01 (sample SAMN09453174, study PRJNA476694) | Termite gut metagenome, whole genome shotgun sequencing project. | isolation source: worker | host: Odontotermes sp. | place: South Africa:Pretoria | collected 2016-01-28 | reverse complement strand
GAAGATACGGCGGATTGTCCGAGATATTCCGGAATTACACTCTCCGATATTCACGTGAAAGAATCTCCGGAATGGCTGAAAAATCGCCTGAAAGCAGTGGGCTTACGTCCGATCAATAATATCGTTGATATTACAAATTTCGTTTTGATGGAATACGGACAACCTTTGCACGCCTTTGATGCAAAAAAGATTTCCGGACAAAAAGTAATCGTAAAGAAACTTCCAAAAGACTCCTTATTCAAGACTTTGGACGGTGTTGAACGCAAACTGAACGGAAGCGAATTGATGATTTGCAATGCTGAAGAAGGGATGTGTATCGCCGGTGTTTTTGGTGGAGAAAAATCCGGTGTGAGCGAGCAAACCACGCAGATTTTCTTGGAAAGTGCGTATTTCAATCCGGTGAGCATTCGCAAAACCTCGAAACTACACGGACTGAAAACCGATGCATCGTTTCGCTACGAACGTGGAGGCGACCCGAACATTACGATTGATGCGCTCAAACGTGCGGTATTGCTAATGAAAGAGCTCGCAAATGCTACGGTGTCTTCCGACATTATAGACCTCTATCCCGAAAAAATTGAGCCGAAAACGGTGGAATTTTCTTGTGAGAAAATGAATCGTTTGATTGGATATGAAATTCCGAAAGAGGCTGTAATGAATATCCTTCAATCGCTTGAAATCGGCGTTACAGGCGACTTTCCGAATCTAACGTTAAAAATCCCAAGCAACAAAGCGGATGTTTATCGTGATGTGGATGTGATTGAGGAGATTCTCCGAATCTATGGATTCAACCGTGTTTCCGGAGATGGATCCACACGAATGTCGTTCGCACATTGGGCGAAACCGGATCGTGAAAAAGTCTACGATAAAATTGCGGATTTCCTTACAGGGAACGGCTTCCACGAGATGATGAACAACTCGCTGACCAAAGCCGAACATACGGAAAAAGTTCAAGGTTTTGATGCAACGTTCAACATTCCTATCGCAAATGCTTTGAGTAACGAATTGGACACAATGCGCCAAAGCCTCTTGTTTGGAGGACTTTCGAGCATTGCATACAACTGTAATCATCAACTGACCGATTTGAAATTCTACGAATTTGGAACGGTGTATCAAAAAAATCCGAACGCAGAACCGGATGCACTAGTTACTCGAAAATACAAAGAAACTATGCGTTTGGCGATTTTCGTTACCGGAAATAAACGCAGTGAAAATTGGCAAAAACCTTTGGAAAACGTGGATTTCTATTATCTGAAAAGCCTTGTCAACACAATCTTTTCACGTCTTTTCCCGCAATCTTGCAATATAGAAGAACGTATTCCGGAATATCTCAGCGAAGGCTTGTCCTATATGCTGAATGGAAAGACTGTTGCTACTTTCGGGAAACTCTCGAATGCAACGTTGAAACATTTCGACATTAAGCAAGATGTGTTTTATGCCGACATTGCGTGGGACGATGTAATCAAAGCCCTCCCGAAGAAACCGATTGTTTACAAAGAAATCGCAAAACTTCCCGAAGTGCGCAGAGATTTAGCCTTGTTGGTCGATAAAAAAACGACCTTCGCAGAGATCGAAAAAATGGCTTACGAAACGGAGAAAAAATTACTTCAATCGGTTAATTTGTTCGATGTTTACGAGGGCGACAAACTCCCTGAAGGCAAGAAATCATACGCTGTTTCGTTCATTTTGCAAGATGCCGAAAAAACCCTTTCCGAAAAGCAAATCTCCGGTGTTATGGAAAAAATGATGAAACGAATGACCGAGAAATTGGGTGCTGTGATTCGGTAGAAAACACTAATCATTCAACAACCAATCAACCACGTTGATTTTCTCTATCCCTTTGTAGGTTGATGCAGGCTCTATATCTGCGGTGAGAAGAGTGCGTTTATTGTAATCTTTTACCAATTCAAAGGGACGTATTTCACGTTCAAAAGTACTTTCATCATTTGTTGACCAAGCCACTTGAATATACTCCCTGTCGCCATTGGGGGTTTTCAAAACAAAATCTATTTCTGTGTTGTCGTCTATTTCTGTGTTGTCGGCTTTACCAATGTTGTCATAATATCTTCTTCTTGGCACCATAGCAGCGAAAGTTTTGTTTTTTCTAAACTTTCGCCGTTAGGCGTAACAGCGAAAGTTGGTAAATTTGCAAAGTTTCGCCGCAAAAAATTCCTCATCATTAAAACTGAAAATAAATAAACGGCTGCAAGTCCGCAGATTTAATTTGATAGAGAAACAACGCAACAAGTACGACCAGCACGGCTTTCGCAACGATGGGGATTTTATGAAACGCATGGCGATAATTTTCTTTCATGCGTTCGGGCAACCAATGCATCACAAATCCTAGCAAAATCAAAGCAAATACGATCGCATAATTGGATATAACCGCAAGGATGTCCGCATGGAAAATTTGTGTTATCTGAACAAGCATTTGATCGGCGATCAGCATCGAATCCGCACGGAAAAATAACCACGCAAAACATACGAAATGGAACGTGATGACGACAGAAACCAAAGATTTAAACGGTTGTTTTTGTCCGGGTTTTTTATTCGGAAAAGCCATCGTCCAAATCTTGTGAACAACAAGCGCAAGTCCGTGCAATCCTCCCCAAATCACGAATTTCGTAGCAGCTCCGTGCCACAATCCTCCCAAGAGCATCGTGAGCATCAACGCCAAAAACATCACAAATTTTCCGTGACGATTTCCTCCCAAAGGAATATACAAATAATCTTTCAACCACGATGAAAGCGAAATGTGCCAACGCCTCCAGAAGTCAGAGATGTTTTTTGCTTTGTAGGGCGAACGAAAGTTTATGGGCAGTTGAAAACCCAAAATCATCGCTGTTCCAATAGCAATATCCGTATATCCCGAAAAGTCGCAATAAATTTGAATTGCATATCCGTAGGTTGCCATCAAGTTCTCGAAACCGGTGTACAGCAAAGGATTCTCAAACACACGATCGACAAAATTAATCGAGATATAGTCGGCAATCAACATCTTTTTGATGAGTCCGTTCAAGATGAGAAACAAAGCAAGAGAAAATTCTCGTGTCGAAAGTTGATAGTTTCGATAGAGTTGCGGTACAAATTCCGCAGCACGAATAATCGGTCCTGCAACCAAGGGCGGAAAGAATGTAACATAAAATCCAAAATCAACGATACTGCGAATGGGCTTGACTTTCCTGCGATACACATCAATCGTGTAGCTCATCGTTTGAAACGTGTAGAACGACACGCCAACAGGCAATATAATCGTTAGAATATCCAAATGCGAACCGGTCAGTTGATTGGTCCAAAGTGCCAAATAGTCTATGGTTTCGAGAGATGTTCCGAACATTTGATTGAAGATGTCCGTGAAAAAATAGGCATATTTGAAATAAGACAGCACGCATAAATTCACAACCAATGAAGAAATCAGAAAAATTTTGCGTTTCCATTTCTTTTGAAAATGATCTATCGCAAGTCCAAAGGAATAGTCTGTAAGCGTTGAAAACAGGAGCAGTACGAAGAAATAGCCTGCAGATTTGTAGTAGAAAAAAAGACTTGCTGCAAACAGAAATGCGTTGCGCCATTTTTTCTTTCGGAAGATGAGTGCATAAACTCCTAAAACAAACGCAAAGAACACCCAGAATGAGATGTCTGTGAAAAGATAAGGTTCTGACGGATTGTATTTTAGGAAAGAAAACATATAGTTTATTCGCTTATTTAACTTTGTTGGATTCGCAAGCTCGGTTTTCGTTTGGATATAGGAATAATGCATCAAACAGCAAGTCGGCTTGCAGTTCATAGCCTTTTCGGATGAGATGCAATTTATCTTGATTGGTAAGGCTCGCTCTGAACCATTCGTGAATAGAGCCTTTTCCTCCCATTGTTGCATAAAAATCCCAAACGGCACAATCGTTGGTTTTCGCAACTTGATAGATGATTTCATTTAGACGTGGAAGTTCATCCACATAATTACCACCGTTTCGCAGAGCATCGCCCGGAGTCGTCAGTAAAATGGGAGTGTTCGGAAATTCCGTACGAATGCGTCGCAACAAAGCATTGTAGTTCGTTTCAAACTCAACAGGGTCAAAATTTCGATACGCATCATTCGTTCCGTATGAAAGAATGAACAGTGATGGATTTAGAACGAGCAACTGTTTTTCAAGAAGCTCCGATTTTAGCAAAGTCTTTACTGTTGCGCCATTCGCACCAAGCGAGCTGTACGTTATTCCTGCGTTTTCGTTTTCCAAACTGATTCCGTAAAGCGTAATTTCGCACATTTCGCAACGATCAAAATCAAAAACGAAAGTCAGACTATCCATCGGTTCTTTCAAGAGAAAAAGGGTATAACCGTGATGTTCATTGGATGTTTTCCAAAGCACATTGTTATCTTGAACAAGCAGTATTTTCGGCACATTCGGACCACTCGTATGAAACACTCTGATTTTCGTGAATGCGCTTGTTGCATAGCCTTCTTTGGGTTGCGTAATACTCAACATTGCTAAGGGATCGCTTGTGGATACAGACATTCCTGCAATTCCATAGTTCGGAAAATCGTTAGAAATCGCTCCTCGCTGATTTTCCCATTCCCCCGAATAGCCTACGGAATAGCTGTGTGGATTGTTCGTATTTGCAACCGTATAAGGAAAAATCACGCCTCTCGCAGCTTGGTTTCCCCATTCGTTGCACATTCGTTTGCGTATGCGATCAGGCAGATAATCCGCTTGAATATGCGAATCTCCGAAATGCAGGATATGTAAGCGTTCCGAAACGTCGTGCGTGCGATAATTGTGGATTTTTTTTGCAAAATCCAGAAACATTTCTTGAGAACGTCCTTCATAATGAATCCCGTTTTCTTCGCAATGCAAAAACGGATAAGTTTCTTTGTGAAACGCACACGTTTGCGACAAAACTATTGACGTGAAAACCGTGAAAATACAGGCGATATAGAAGTGTTTAAAACTGTTCATTCAGAGCGTGTAATTTTTGTTCAAGTGCGATTTCCTTTTGTTTTTTCAGATAGTTCAGATATTCGATCATCAGCGATTTATAGAACATTTCTCCAACTCTTTGCGCACCTTTTGCAGAGAAATGCGTGTAATCTCTTCCTGCCAAAGCCGGTTTTTGATTTACCCAATTCACGATGGATCGTTCGCCTCCCATAGATTCAAACAAATCCCAAAATGCGCATCCTTCAAGGATAGCAGCGTTTTTTTGTGCATCTCTAACCAAAAGAACATTGGGATTGGTTTCATACTCCACTCCATTTTTGTAAGCTCTATCCGAAACACCAATCACGACTATCGGAACATTTGGAACCAACGATTTCAAAAAGAACAATTCTTTGCGCAGTGCATTCTCTAAACCCTTTGAATTTACAGGGTGTTTGGGATTATTATGAACAGCATTCACGCCAAATTGAAAAAGAATCAATCCGACATTCAAGAACTGAAAACTTTCTCGTAAAATCGGCGCATTCTGACGTGTAAAAATATATCCCGCAGAACCTCTGAGCGGTAAATTATCTACGGCTATACCATATTTAGAATCTAATGAAACCCCGTAAATCTGCGACTTCTCAGCATTCTTTACAACAATTTTGCAATCACGCAAAGATGTATCAACAGGAATGTTAATCAGAGAAAAATACTCTCCAATGTTTTGTTTTTCGCAGGTGTAAACATTTTTCATCTTGTCCGAAACGTTAATGTTTATAGGGTTTTGCGATGATGATGCAAGAATATGAACATTGGAAAAACGACTTGCACTCGGATATAAAACGTAGGGCGAAACACGCAATTGAAGAGAAGATGAATTTTCGGAATCCCCTTGTAGATAGCCCATCCACGCGCTCAAATCATTTGCAGGAGAACGGTCGGTAATTGTTTTTTTTGTCCAATCGACAGATTTATTCACCACGTATGACGACACATTGACCGGACTAAACAAGGGAACTGCGCCCGGTCCAAAGCCTCCAAACGTGCTTTGCAAGTAGTGCCGAATGCTTGAAGAGATGCGATCGCCCTCGATTTGAGAGTCTCCATAATGCAAAATCCGAATCAGCTCCGTGCTATCATTCATCATCGACAAATGCTCAAAAAAAGAAATCAATGGATGCTCCTCCGTAGTTGCGTAATCGAAAGGATGATAAGGAATATCCTGCAATTCGGGAAACGCCAAAGCCGAAGAATCGATTGCTAAAAACGAAGCTTTCTCTGCCTCAGTCATCACGTATTCTTTGACCACAACAGAAGTTTTTTCTTCAACAGAAGGATTGGAGAACGTCGGTATTTTCAGTTGGAAATCTTCCGTTAAATCGAGCGTGCTTCCTCCGAAAAAGAGCACTGTTCCTGCAAGAGCTGCAAGTATAGTCAAAAAGAACAGAAAATTTTTATAGGGCTTCACATTAATTCACTCTAATTTTCAACACTTGATTGGGATAGATTTTATTTCCATTATCGCGCAAATTGTTCATGTTGATAATTTCCTGGATATTTGAGCCCGGATGTTTTCGTTGAATAGCAAATAGTGTTTCTCCCGATTTCACTTTGTAGTGTACAAATTTTCCGGTAGTTGCATTCTTCGCATTTTTCGATTGAATCACGGCAACATTGCGAGATTGCATATTTCGTGTTGCGGATTTCAAAGGCATTGCCTGCGATTGGGGTTTCGCTGTTGGAACAACCGTTCGTGTTGTTGGTGCTTTCGTTGTTATTCGCGCAGGAGCAGTAGTAGTTGTTCGAGGTCTGTTTGCTGCGATCGTAGTGGGTCTGGTCTGCGTTGGAGTCTGCGTTGGAGTCTGTGTTCTTGCAGGCGTTCTTGTTGTCGGCGATGCAGTCGTTTGTTGTGCCGATGTTTTTTGAGCAGGATTTGTTGCTGCGATATTCCGTGCTGTCGTTGTAGATGCCGGTTTAGTCGTGGTTGCAGGCTTGCTTGTTGATGTTGCAGGTTTGCTTGTTGATGTCGCAGGTTTGCTTGTTGATGTCGCAGGTTTGTTTTGCGGTTTCGTTGTGGTTGCAGGCGTTGCAGAGGCTTGTGCAGCAGCTAATTCCGCAGCCTTTGCTTTTTCTGCATTCTGAACAGCAACAACACCCGACAAATCACGAACATTTCCTTTCGTTGTATAAATCGTAAGATTTTGATTCACTTTCAAAGCATCGGATTGCAGTTCGTTCCAATCTTTGATTTCATCTACTTTTACCTCAAAACGAACAGCAAGCAAACTCAGATTATCCCCACGTTTCACACGATACGTGATTTTGGAAAGTACTTTCTGCTGTTCTTTATTTTCAGCAAGCATCTCCACACTGTCTGTTTCTTTCGGCACAGGCGCAAAGATTGTATCTTTATATTCGATAACTTTCAGAATATAATTTGCCGGCAGTTTCAAAACAAAGGGTTCATCACTTTGTGGGATAAAATCCGATTTATACTGTGGGTTGTAGTTGAGAATCGTTTGCATCGGAGCTCCTGAAAACTGCGACAGTCGGCTAAAATGGAGTTCTTGACTAATCATCAGTGTGTCGCACACTTCCGGAAATTCGGTTTCAGACACAGAGATTCCGTGTTCTCTGTAATACGTCATTGCGTAGGTTGCACCGATGAAAGCCGGCAGATAGCCTCTCGTTTCACGAGGCAGATAGTTATAAATTTCCCAATAGTCTTTTTTGTTTTTAGCACGTCGGATAGCCTTACGAACATTGCCAGAACCGCAGTTATAAGCGGCAATAGCGAGTGTCCAATCGTTGTGTTCACGATAGAGATCTTTGAGAAAAGTTACGGCGGCAACGGTTGCTTTTTCTGCATCAAAACGCTCGTCAATATCCTTGTCTATACGCAATCCGTATGCTTTTCCTGTTCGGTATATAAACTGCCAAAGTCCACCCGCACCCATACGCGACATCGCTCTCGGATTCAATGCAGATTCGATAATGGCTACGTATTTCAACTCCTCCGGAAGACCTTGTTTTGCCAATTCTCGTTCAAAAATAGGAAAATAGTATTTCGACAAAGCCAACATTACTTTGGTTTGCATACGTTTCTGCGTAATGTAAACCTCAATGTAGCGGCGCACTTTTTCGTTATAAGGCAGATGGATGGGCGATGAAATGTTTTTTAGACGTTCTTCGAAAACAGAATCTGCACCTTCGAAAAGCGGAGCATAGTTTTCATCGTCTTCAAGAACTGTTGTTGCATCGAAATTTTTATCAAAGAACTTCAAATAGCGCGACAGATAATCTTCTTCGTCGGTCGTAACAGGCATTTCCGAAGAAGGAACAAGCGTTGCCGAAAGTGCCGAATCCACAGGAGATTCGATGGTGTCTTGAGCAAGTATGTGAGAAAAACTCAGACCTAAGAACAATATGATAGCAAAAAATCGCATATATTCAAGTTTCTACAAACTGCAAAGATACGATTTTTTTTGAAAAAAAACAATACTTTTATGTTTTTTGTTTACTGAACGCAACGCAACGCAAATCCGTTGCCCTTGAAGATGAAGGATTGCGGACTGATTTTCCCACTTAAATGCGGATTGATATTTCCGGTCGAAAAGAAGTACAGATTGTAGCCGTTGCCTGCTTTTCCGTGCTCGGACTGCGACCAATAGAGGGCGTGCGAACCTTGATTATGCAGCGAACCTCCTGCACGGCAGAATCCCCCGTAAGTACCACCCCAAGAAGAAAGATACTTGCTCCGTAAGGTAGAATTGTTTTGATCATTTTCTCCTGTTCCTCCCAAAGCAATATCCAAATCCAAGAAATCCTCTCTGGTTGGTACACGCCACGGAGCCGGACAAAGATATGCACCATATTGATTGATCATCTCCCAAGAAAACAAATCGCCCTTATAATTGGGATTGGAACGACAATCCGCCTCGAAATTACGACTATTGAAACTCGTTTTCCCGCTACAAATAGTAGTTTGAACGGCATCAGACCACGTTTGAGAACCAATTTCCCACGTGGTATTGGTGGAAAAACTTACCACTCCCAAAGCAGGATGTGTCGTGTCAAGCCACATCGTACTTGTGATTTTAACTGTGTCTGTTCCGTTGATGATAACATTAACAACCGAAATCGGTGGAAGCATTTCTCCCGGTAAACGATAAATCACAATGCTATCCACAGCTTGTGCGGAAAATTCGTTAACAGTTTTACCCTGATGAGTAAACATCGTGTTGTTGCTTTGCGCAAATGCCGCAAACGAAAGGGCAATTGCGAAGACTGAAATGAAATACTTTCTCATAACGTTTGTGTGCTTTTATTTTTTTTCTTCACAAAGATACGAAAAAAATTAACAATATACAAATTTAAGCGTTTTTTTGTATCATCAAATAAGTAAATCAACAAATCAACAAATCAACAAAAAAATGAAACACAGTTTCATTTTTTTTTCGTATCTTTGCACACCAAAAAATTTCATACTATGAATTTTCGTAAAGAATCACAAGCAAAAATTGTAGCAACCATAGGTCCTGCGAGTCGTTCGGAAGAGATGCTGACGAAATTGGCAGAAGCAGGTGCAGATGTGTTCCGTTTGAATTTATCGCACGACACGCACGAAACTCACGCTACGGCAATTAAAAACATCAAAGCCGTACGTGAAAAAACAGGCAAAAATCTGATCATTTTGGGCGATTTACAAGGTCCTAAATTGCGTATCGGTGTGATGAAAAACAACGGCGTAATGCTGGAAAACGGACAAACATTTACGCTCACAGCTCATGAATGCGAAGGCGATGAAACACGTGCGTATATGAACTACCTCGACCTCCCGAAAAGCGTGTCGCCGGGGGAAATGGTGCTGATCGACGACGGAAAAATCAAACTCGAAATCGTATCCACGAATGGAAAAGACGAGGTCGTTACCAAAGTTGTGAATGGAGGAATTTTGAGCTCTCGAAAAGGCGTGAATCTCCCGAATACAAAAGTAAATCTGCCGTGTTTAACGGAAAAAGATTTGAAAGATTTGACTTTCGCCATAGAACAAGATATTGATTGGATTGGGCTCTCGTTTGTTCGCAAAGACACGGATATTGTGGAGCTCCGCAAGCATATTGAAAACCAAAAATCACATCTTAGAATTGTTGCAAAGATTGAAAAACCTGAGGCTTTGCAATACTTAGACGGTATCATTTCCGCTTCCGATGCGGTGATGGTGGCACGTGGCGATTTGGGTGTGGAAGTTTCGTTCGAGAAAGTTCCCTTGATACAAAAAGAAATTGTTAAGAAGTGTATTGATGCTGCAAAGCCCGTCATTATTGCTACGCAGATGATGGAAAGTATGATCACGAATTTTTCTCCTACACGGGCAGAGGCAAACGATGTGGCGAATGCTGTTTTGGACGGTGCGGATGCGATGATGCTCAGTGCCGAAACTTCGATGGGCGCATTTCCTTTGGAAGCAGTTCAAGCAATGCAACGAATCATCACGTGGACGGAGGCAACCGGCTTACTGAAAATTCCGATGCAAGTTCCTTCCGATCCGGATTGTCGAGGACACGGCTATCTCACGAAATCCGTTTGTTTCAACGCTGCCTCTCTTGCAAAACAAGTGGATGCAAAAGGTATTATTGTTTTTGCAAACAGCGAACTTCCTGCGCAATTGTTAGCATCTTATCGTGCAGCTCATGCGAAAATCATTGTATATACCATCAAACCCGAACTATTGCGCATTTTGCCCTTACTTTGGGGTGTTGATGTATATCTTTATCCGCAATTCAGCACTGTTGCCGATGCCGTTACGTATGCCAAACAGCATATTTTGGAGAACGAACTGCTTGCCGAAGGCGATAAAGTAGTTTATGTAGGCAGTGTTCCGTTCACGCTGAAACGCTCGAATATGGTGCGTTTGGGACGAATGGAAATCAGTGCGGAATAACACACGCTCATCGCCCATTTGGTCGCACTCGTCGGGTTTGATTGCAATCGAATAGATATTTTGATGTACTTTTGTCGTATAATTTGAAACAAAATTTTTACGAATTAAAAAACAAAAGTTATGAAATCAAAAAATCAAATCAAAAAAACAATCGTATTATCATTGTTATTGGTATGTGCATCATTAGGTGGTTATGCACAAGAAAAAGAACCTCGCTTTGGGGTTGAGTTGAATGGAGGAGCAGCATTTGCCCTCAAAAAATTAGATGATGCCAAATTGAAAACCGGTTTCGGTTTTGAAGGCACATTTCATTACAGATTTTACAAACATCTTGGAGCATACGCAGGATGGGGTTGGAATCATTTCGTATCAAAAAATTCTTTCGCAGGAAAAGATTGCGGTTTTGAAGAAACCGGTTACGTTTTTGGATTGCAGTTCAAACACCCAATTGCTCATTCTCCAATGTCCTATTATGTTAGAGCAGGCGGTTTGTGGAACCACATCGAAATTGAAAATGCCGACGGAGATATTATAGAGGATACCAAGCACGGATGGGGCTATCAACTTGCAGGTGGCGTTTATATTCCAATCGGAAAGAGTTGGAATATAAATGCAGGTCTGAAATTTAATTCGTTGAACAGGGAAGATATTGAATTTTCCGATGGTATAAAACGAACATTGGATTTAAAATATCTGTCTTTGCGTGTAGGAATTATCAAAACGTTCTAATTTTTTTGCTATCTTTGCAAATTAATATCAAAACAAATGTATTACAATAAACACATAAAATCGTTGCCCATAAAGCAGTTGTTATGGTTTCTGTTGAGTGCATCTGCCGTCATTCAGGCGGTAATCATGTCTTACCGCCACTTGATGGGAATTTATCTTGTCGAAAATGTCGTTACATTTTTAGCAACAATCATCTTGGGTTCACTTATTGGAACGATAGCAGGATTTGCATTGGCTGTTCCGGACATCTACGTAATCAATCAATTGAACAAAAAAATCAGATGGGGAGAAAAAACAATCTTGCGCATTTGTGTTCAGTTCACATTAACCGTCATAATAGCGATTGTTATTTCGACTTTACTTACTTTGTTGAGCGAATTTATTATCGGTTACAAAGAGTCGTTAATTGATGTATTGTTCAACAATGGAATGATTTTTCCCATAGTCAATATCTTGTTAATGGCAATTCTTGAAGGATGGCTGTTTTTCAGAGAGAATAACCGACATAAAGAGAAAGCCGAGATGCTTTCGCATCAACTGTTGGAAGTACGGTTTGAGATACTGAAAAATCAAATAGATTCTCATTTTATGTTCAATAATTTGAATGTTTTATCTGCCCTCATTGATAGCAATCCGAACAAGGCACAGCAATTTATTGAGGAATTTTCGGACCTGTACCGTTATGTGCTTGATACGATTGAAAAGCCCGTTGTTACGGTTGCGCAAGAATTGGAATTTGTTAAATCATACGTTTTTTTGCAACAAACAAGATACAATGAAGCGATTGTTTTGAGCGATCATATTCCCGAAGAAGTGTATGAAACCCTACTTCCTCCATTCGCAATGCAAACAGCGATTGAAAACGCTATCAAACATAATGTTGCAGATATTCACAAACCTTTGAGAATAGAATTGGCGTATATGAACGGATATATTGAAATAAAGAACACTATACAAACACCCGTATCAGCAAGACCATCAACAGGATTGGGGCAAAGCAACCTGATGAAACGCTATGCGTTGCTTTCTGACATATTGCCTGTATTTGAAAACAAAGATGATGTGTATATCGTTAGATTACCGATAATTATAGAGTAAAAATAAGGAGGAATGAAATTATGAAAATTGTAATTATTGAAGACGAAATTTTGTCCGCCGAGCGATTGGAAAAAATGTTGAAAGACTTGTTTCCAAGCATCACCATTGCAGCAAAACTCGCCTCCGTAGAATCGTCGGTTGCGTGGTTAAAAGAAAACAGCGTTGACCTTATTTTTTCGGATATACAGCTTGCCGACGGATTGAGTTTTTCGATATTTGACCAAGTTGAAGTAAAAACGCCTGTCGTTTTCACTACAGCCTACGACAAATATGCCATTCAAGCATTTGAAGTAAACAGTGTTTCATATTTGCTTAAACCCATAAAAAAACGAGAGCTTGAACATAGTTTTCAAAAATACCAACTGCTTAAATCGGCATACAGTATTGATTTCGATAATATCTTATCGAATATAAGAGGCACAACAGCATACAAAAAACGCTTCCTCATTCAGATTGCCGATAAGTACAAAAAAATTGAAACAGAAGAAATCGCTTACTTTTTTGCGCTTGAAAAAAACGTATTTTTCAGAACTTCGGAGGGAAAAACGTATCCTCTTGATATGACACTCGAGCAAGTGGGAAAAGTGATTGACCCTGCATTGTTTTTCCGCATCAACAGAAAATACATCGTCAATATAAATGCTATTTCAACTATGACTTCGTGGTCTAAACGACGTATTAAAGTTGGATTATCTCCTGCCGCCGACAACACTACGGAAACCATTGTGAGTATGGAGCGATATGCGGATTTCAAGAAATGGTTGGATAGATGAGAAAAACCTAATGGTTGAGGTCAACCATTAGGTTTTTTTTCTTTGCAGGAACAGAGGGATTCGAACCCCCATCAACGGTTTTGGAGACCGCTATTCTACCCTTGAACTATGTTCCTTTATAAATAGGGGCGTATGCGATACGCCCCTACTTCTTTTTTGGTCTTTTCGTTGGAGCGTACTACATACGCCCAAAACGAATTAGTCCAGAATTTCAGTTACCTGACCTGCACCTACCGTACGTCCACCTTCACGGATAGCGAAACGGAGGTTTTTGCTCATTGCGATTTCAGCGATCAAGTTCACTTCAATAGTCAAGTTATCTCCCGGCATAACCATTTCAACACCAGCAGGCAGAGTGATTTCACCCGTTACGTCGGTTGTACGGAAATAGAATTGAGGACGATATTTGTTGTGGAACGGCGTGTGACGTCCACCTTCTTCTTTTTTCAAGATATACACCTCAGCTTTGAAGTGTTTGTGCGGATGAACCGAACCCGGTTTTGCGATAACCATACCACGACGGATTTGGTCTTTGTCAATACCGCGCAACAACAAACCTGCGTTATCTCCGGCTTCACCTTGGTCAAGGATTTTGCGGAACATTTCCACTCCGGTAACGGTAGATTTGAGTTTTTCAGCACCCATACCAATGATGTCCACAGGATCTCCGGTGTGGATAACCCCTGTTTCGATACGACCGGTAGCAACAGTACCACGACCGGTAATAGAGAACACGTCTTCGATAGGCATCAAGAAGTCCTTGTCCACGTCGCGAACAGGAAGTTCGATATAGCTATCAACAGCGTCCATCAGTTCGATGATTTTGTCAGCCCATTTCGGTTCGAGGTTCAATCCACCGAGAGCAGAACCACGGATGATAGGCGTGTTATCGCCATCGAAACCGTAGAATGTCAAGAGTTCACGGATTTCCATCTCAACGAGGTCGAGCAATTCAGGGTCATCAACCAAGTCCACTTTGTTCATGAAAACAACCATACGAGGAACACCCACCTGACGAGCCAAAAGGATGTGCTCGCGAGTTTGAGGCATCGGACCGTCGGTAGATGCAACAACGAGGATAGCACCGTCCATTTGGGCAGCACCGGTAACCATGTTTTTCACGTAGTCGGCGTGTCCCGGACAGTCCACGTGAGCATAGTGACGAGTCGCTGTTTGATACTCAATGTGAGATGTGTTAATCGTAATACCACGCTCTTTTTCTTCAGGAGCGTTGTCGATAGAGTCAAAAGATTTCTTTTCAGACAATCCTCTTTCCGCTAAAACTGTTGTGATTGCGGCTGTTAAAGTGGTCTTGCCGTGGTCAACGTGACCGATGGTACCAACGTTTACGTGCGCTTTATCACGTTTGAATGTTTCTTTTGCCATTTTGTATTATTTTTTTTGGTTATTTATTTAGTTGAGACGCACGGCAGTACGCCTTTACATTTGATCTTTGTTTGTAGAGCTGCTGGTGAGAATTGAACTCACGACCTCTTCCTTACCAAGGAAGTGCTCTACCCCTGAGCTACAACAGCAATGAGCGGAAGACGGGGCTCGAACCCGCCACCTACGGCTTGGAAGGCCATCGCTCTACCAAATGAGCTACTTCCGCTTGTTCATTGATACTTGACAATTGATAATGTCGATTGCGCCAACGATGAGGCAACGCCTAATTGTCAATTTTCAATTGTCCATTGTCAATTGTTTTGTGGGAGAAGATGGATTCGAACCACCGAAGACGTACGTCAACTGAGTTACAGTCAGTCCCATTTGGCCACTCTGGTATTCTCCCAACATATTCAA
>QMCE01002000.1_pt1 | contig 15272 bp, 21 predicted proteins | sample 1821851 | NCBI WGS metagenome assembly QMCE01 (sample SAMN09453174, study PRJNA476694) | Termite gut metagenome, whole genome shotgun sequencing project. | isolation source: worker | host: Odontotermes sp. | place: South Africa:Pretoria | collected 2016-01-28 | reverse complement strand
TTTGCGGGGGAAAGCCAGGCCCGCAATAAATATACATATTTTGCCTCCAAGGCAAAAAAAGAAGGCTACGAGCAGATTTCGGCTTTCTTTACAGAAACCTTGGCCAAATGGCGGAGGCGGGCGAGCTTTTGAATGTCGGTACCTTTTTTGGCGCGGCTCACTATGACCACAACCTCCACGAGCATTATCACTTTGTCTGCGACCGATGCAGGCTGGTTTTCGACGTAAACGACTATCTACCGGCCCTGGCGGAGCAAGTCGCGGGGATGGACGACTTTATGATAACGGGGCTGCAGCTTACCTTCAGCGGTATTTGCCGCTATTGTAACGGCAAATAAAAATAATAAACATGTGAAAGGGAGAATTAAAATGTCTAACCTAAAGGGCACAAAAATTTGCGGGGGAAAGCCAGGCCCGCAATAAATATACATATTTTGCCTCCAAGGCAAAAAAAGAAGGCTACGAGCAGATTTCGGCTTTCTTTACAGAAACTGCCGGGAATGAGAAAGAGCACGCTGAGCTTTGGTTCAAGCTGCTGTGCGGCGGAGAGATCCCCACCACTGCCGAAAACCTCAAAGCCGCCGCCGAAGGCGAAAACGGCGAGTGGACCGACATGTACAAGCGCATGGCTGAAGACGCGCGCGCGGAAGGCTTTGACCAGATCGCTTTTCTGTTCGAGTCGGTCGGAGAGATCGAAAAGGCGCACGAGGAGCGCTATCTCAAGCTTCTTAAGAATGTTAAAGACGGCGCGGTGTTTGCAAAAAAGGAAAAAACCGTGTGGATCTGCCGCAACTGCGGACATATTGTTGACGGCGAAGCCGCCCCGCAAAAATGCCCCGTCTGCGCCCACCCGCAGGCGTACTTTGAACTTAGGGTCATCAACTACTAAGCCGGTCTCCCCCAAGTCTGAAAAGAACCCCGGAGCTTTAAAAGTACACCGGGGTTCGTCGTTATTCGCAAAGGAGAGGACAAAGCAAAATGAAAATTTCAAAAGCGACACTACTAATTATTATCATGATAGGAGCGCTCTTTATGCAAACAGCCTGCCAATCGTCAGCACCCGCGCCGGAGCCTGTCGCGGCTTCCCCGGAATCGCCGCAGGATACCTCCCCTGCTCCCGAGAGCCAAAGTTCCTCACAAATCCGCTCCGCCGCAAGCTCAAGCGAACCCGCGGTATCTTCCGGCGAAGCCCAGGAGCCCTCAGACGCCCTCTCCTCAGAAGCCGCTGACGAAGACTCTGACCCGAACGGCGGTCAAAAGCCGCAGGTAACGATCGAGATGGACGACGGCGGCAAGATCGTACTCGAGCTCTTACCCGAATACGCGCCCAACACGGTGAACAACTTTATCTCGCTTGTTAAAAGCGGATATTACGACGGCACTGTTTTCCACAGAATAATCCCCGAGTTCATGATCCAGGGCGGCGACCCCGAAGGCACCGGCATGGGCGGCCCTGATTATTCGGTTGCGGGCGAGTTTTCCGGCAACGGCTTTGCGCAGAACACCCTCACCCACAGCCGGGGCGTTCTTTCGATGGCGCGTTCCCGGCATCCGGACTCTGCCGGCAGCCAGTTCTTCATCTGTGTCGCCGACTATCCCAGCCTGGACGGCAACTACGCCGCGTTCGGCAGGGTGCTCAGCGGCATTGAGGTCGCCGACGATATCGTCATGGGGCCGACTGTCGGTAATAACGGACAGGCGACCGAACCTAGGACTATGGTCAAGGTAACGGTGGACACGTTCGGCGCGGAGTATCCGGAGCCTGTTAAAATCTCGGGGTAGAACCCGCTTATTCGTATTTTCGGTACAATAAGCTGCTTTGGCGCAGCTTATTGTACCATTTTTTGTAAATTTTTTCAAAAAGCTATTGACAACCGCAAATTTCTATGATATAGTACAGACGTTCCTCTAAAATTTACATTATTTTCCATATTACTGCCGCATGCGACGGCAGACACTAAGGAGGTACGAACTGTGGGAATCCACAAAAAAATGTACTACAGGTTAAATAACCGCGTTACCGACGCTATCAACATTCTGCAGAAGGCCCAGCAGGAAACCGAGGAAATGTATATGGAATCCAAGGAAGCTGAAATAAGGGTTTTGCCCGAAAAAGAAATCAACGGCGACGCAATCTCCCGCAAACCCCGCAAGGTCTTTATCAATCTTTTCCGGGGACCTAATGCACTCTGACTGTTAGAGGTTTTCGGCTACGAGGAACACAAAACAAAAGCGCACGGCTCCTCATGACAAGAGAGCTGTGCGCTTACACTGTTGTGTGATATAGTTACATAATAAATCCCGCACATTTATTACAATTTACCTGATTACGTAAACGGGGTTGATGTAAAAATGCTGATAAGCGAGTCTGGTATTGAGACCGGGGCCGAGGTGCGCAAGCTCCTGCTAAAGCACAATGTTTTCATTATCTGGGACGAACAATACAATTTGGGCATACCTGTGGTGGACGAGCAGCACAGGGGAATCGTTACTACTATAAATTCGCTGCATTTTGGAATAAACAACAACTATTATGCAAAGTCTTTCACTCCGTTCGTTGATATGATAACCGGATATACTCGCATTCACTTTCAGATAGAAGAAGCCTTTATGCGGCAGGTAAATCCCGCTTTCGCGAGCGGCCACAGGGAGCTTCACGACGAGCTGATGGCGCAGCTGGTTTTTACGGGGTACAAAAGCCAGTATGATAAAGACCCCCAGCAGTTTCTCAGCTTTCTTAAGGACTGGTGGATTAATCACATTTGCAACGAAGATATGCGGTTCAAAAAGCTCCTTGAGCAATAATTCATGAAGCTTCCAAGCAGTGCCTAAATTAAGCCGGGCGCTGTTCTTTTTCTTTCTTTTCAGCGCTGGCTGCAAATTTGCTTGCGCGACAGCGTGGTAGACGCAGGAACCATGCCGGACCTTGCCGGGCATGCTTTTTATTACAAGGCCGCGGGGACTGTTAAAATTGGCGGCGGCATGTTTTACGTCGTCTACAACGGCACGGACCGGGACGCCCTGGACCGCGGCGAGTATGACTACTACAGCGCTTTAGCCGTCGGCGCGGACGGCCGGCTTATATTCATGCAAGGGGAGGACGTCAGATGGACGCTGGTCCACGACGCGGGGCAGAAATTCATCACGCCGGATTAAGCTTTGAAATATTTAAAGCAATTCAAATGCGTTTTTGCGAAAGCGGATTAATCTTTCGTCCCGCATTTTGCAAAGCTCGCCCGACATGGCGCTGCGGTCAACGCAGAGATAGCGCGCAAGCTCCTCCCTGTTAAAGGGGATCGCAAAGCTTTTTGCGTCGCCACGCTGGATGTCGAAGAAGCACAGGAGCTTTTCCCTTGTCGTCCGCTTGGAGAGTATCTCCAGCTTTTGATTCAGCATCAGGTTCTTTTGCGCGATGAGCCTCAGCATGTTCTCTATGAGCCGGGCGTGAAAAGTACAAGCCTCGCCGCAGGACATAACGAGCCTTTTGTAGCCCAAAAACAGTATCTCGGTCTTCTCCGCCGCCAGAACGGTGACGGGGCTTTGGGAAACTCCCGCGCAGGCAAATACTTCCGCGAAGGTCTCGGGCGCGCCAAGCTCCGCCAGTATTGTCGCGCGGCCGTCAATATCCTCCCTGACGACACGCACGCCGCCGGACAGCACTACCCCCACAAAATTCACCGCGTCTCCGGCAAGTAAAACCACATCGTCCTTGCCAAAGGCCGCTGTTCTCGCGGAAAGGCAGCCCAGAATCCGCTCAAAAGCGTCTATAGCAATCCCTTCAAACAGGGGATTGCTTTTTATTGCCTTAAAAATTCTTTGCAAAAAAGCGCCTCCTTCGTTGTAAATACAACTGAATTGACGCTTTAAGTGTAGTATAATATGGTTATCAAGTCAATAGGAGATGATTCGCAATGGTCAGAAAGATAATAAAGATTGACGAAGACAAATGCAACGGCTGTGGGCTGTGCGCCACCGCCTGCCACGAGGGCGCAATCGGGATGGTAAACGGCAAGGCAAAGCTGCTGCGCGACGATTACTGCGACGGTCTGGGCGACTGCCTTCCCGTGTGCCCGACAGGGGCCATAACCTTTGAGGAACGGGAGGCGGCCGAATACGACGAAGCCGCCGTTAAGGCCAACATGAAACAACCGGAGACCTTGCCCTGCGGCTGCCCCGGCACAAACTCCAAAGAGCTTAGACGTGAAAAAGCCGTCTCAACGCCGGAAGCCGAGGCAACGGCAGAAACACATTTGAACCAATGGCCGGTGCAGATAAAGCTTGTGCCTGTGAACGCGCCGTATTTTGAAAACGCCAATCTTCTTGTTGCGGCCGACTGCGCCGCATACGCCTACGGCAATTTCCACCGCGAGTATATGCGAAATAAAATCACAATCATCGGCTGTCCGAAGCTTGACGAAGGCGACTACAGCGAAAAGCTCACCGCTATCCTTAAAAATAACAACATAAAATCTGTCACGGTCGTCCGCATGGACGTACCCTGCTGCGGCGGAATAGAAAACGCTGTTAAGACAGCGCTCAAAAACTGCGGCAAAATGATTCCGTGGCAGGTCGTAACTATTTCAACAGACGGCAGGATACTGGACGATTAGCTGACCCGGAGCACACGAGCCGGAAGTTAATACCTCTTACTCATCCCGCAGCCCTGCCGCTCGTCGGGGCGCTTTTCAAAGCCGAACTGCGTGTAGAATTCCTCCTTGCCGGCAATTGACAAAAGCGAGGCAATCGCTCCCTTGGCGGCGTGCTTTTCAACATACTCCATTATATGCTCCATTATCTCCCGTCCAACGCCTTCGTTTTGCCGGGCGGGCTTTACCATGACGTTTCCCACATAAAAGCTTATCACGCCGTCGCCCAGAACTCTCGCCATGCCTATCAGCTCCCCGTCTTCAAAGGCACAGACGCAAAACAGGGTGGCCCACAGGCTTTTTTTGGCGGCCTCGTCAGAAAAAGTGGCCCAGCCCACGCTTTCGCGCAGCTCCATCCACTGCTTTGCTGTCGGCAGACGGTGCTCTATTGTGTAAGGCATTTTAACACATCCAATCTTTATTCTCTATGCAGTGGCTTGGCAGACGGCGCATTTTGCGCCGCACGCCGGGTCGCTTTTCATGTTTTCGGCGCCCCATTCGCCGAGCTGTATTAAAATCGGCACTATGCTCTTTCCCTTTTCGGTAAGCGCGTATTCAACGCGGGGAGGCACTTCGTTGTACTGCTCCCTGTGCAGCATCCCCGCCGCCTCAAGCTCTTTGAGCGACTGCGTCAGCATCATGTTTGTAACGTCGCCCAGCTTTCGCTTAATGGTGCTGTATCTTATCGGTTCGCCGGCTGCAAGCAGACAGAGAATAGGCAACTTCCACTTGCCGCCGACAATGTCCAGCGAATATCGCACGGGACAAACAAGCTCCGCCACAGCGGCTGCTTGCATATGAACTTTAGTAGCCATAATTCCTCCTTAAACCGCAACAGTATGGTTTTGCATACTATATCAGAAATATCTGCGTACTTGCACTGATTTTACAATGTAATATAATCATAGCATGAGGGTTCGCCAATATCAAGTATTATAGCGAAAGGGATGTTTTCATGCAACAGGGACCGGATTTTCTTAAACAGGCGGGGGAATATAAATGAGTATTTATGATTTTACCGTAAAGGACAAACACGGCGGCGACGTCTCGCTTAAAGATTACGCGGGGAAAGTGCTGCTTGTCGTCAACACCGCCACAAAATGCGGCCTGACCCCGCAATACGCCGCTCTGCAAAAGCTTTACGACAAACATAAGGACCGTGGCTTCGAGATACTTGACTTCCCCTGCAACCAATTTTTAGAGCAGGCGCCCGGCAGCGACGAAGAGATCGGTGAATTCTGCACGCTGAATTACGGCACAACTTTCCCGCGCTTTGCCAAGCTCAGCGTTAACGGCGCGGACGCCGCGCCGCTTTATGTCTGGCTAAAGGAACAGGCCCCGGAGGACAAGGGTAATCTTAAAACAAAGGCCTTTGAGGGCATGGTCAAGCAGTACACGCCGGACAATAAACCCGGGGATATTAAGTGGAACTTTGGAAAATTCCTGATAGACCGCGAGGGAAATGTCGCGGCGCGGTATTCTCCCGCGTATTCGCCGGAAAAGCTGGCCAAAGATATAGAAGCGCTGCTTAAATAGATCAAGGAGACGTCTTTGCCGATATGGAACAAATAGAGTATATTTACGACACGCAGATGCTTGTTGAGGGGAAAAATATCCCCGTAGACAAAATACACGAGCGTTTAGAGCATGAGCCGCCCGGGGACAGCCTGCTCGTAGTGGGCGACGAAGAGCTTGCCCGCATTCATTTTCACACCAACGAGCCATGGGAAGTTATGAAATATGTCGCTCAGTTTGGCGTGATATACGACGTGGTGATCGAAAACATGCAAAAGCAAAGCGAGGCGTTTGAATTCCCCGACGCCTGAACTTTTCCGCGTTAATGCAATCCACACGAATAAACACCCGCTAATCCAACTAAAACCGGATTTGCGGGTGTTTATGCTGTGCCGACCGCTCCCGGCCGTCCGCAATTCATCAACATCAAAGCTTTCAAGCCTTAAGTTGTTGAATACGTTTTGTTGCCCGGTATCCCATTACCACAAGCCAAACGTAGCAGACGGTCTTTGGCAGCATCAGCATGCCGACGGCCGGGGCGGCGTCCGCGAAAAGCACGACAGGAATATAAAACAGGAAAGAAAGCGTCACCGCAAGCCAAGCAAGTTTAAAGCGCCGGTCAATATCTCGGTACTTGTAAAGCCGCCACACTGCCATCGCGCCGAGGACGGCAAACGGTATGTTCCGGTATATTCCCCACGCAAGCGGCGGGTTTTCCGTAAGCCAGCCGTTTTGGGGGAACAGGCAGAGCGCGGCCCGGCATATAGCCGCGGCATAGGCGGCATACATAAAAGCGCCGCGCCGCCCGCCCGTGAGCTTTTGCCAGAACTCCAAAAGCAGCAGATAAAAGATCGTCATGGTGACAGACGTTACCAGCGTGCCGAAGCCGAGCGCGGCGTACAGTGCATCCGTTGTGCCCGTCACCGCGCCATATATGCGCGGCGCGAGATGAAACGCGTCTCCTCCCACCAGCACAAGCGTCAGCGCACCAAAGCGTAAGCGCTGTTTGTCGCCTTGCGCTGTCTTTAGCATGACGAAGCCGATTGCCGCCGTCACGACAAGATAAGCGGCGCAAAAGGCCGCCTCCATTATTTTACCCATGCCTGCCCTCCGCTGTTTTTGCTTAACCGTCACGATGTATCCGGCCTGCTATTCAATTTTAGCATACCGGCCCGCAAACATCAATGAAAACCATACACGCCAATTTTGACACGGATTCTCCCTTTTTTCGAAACGCCGCCCAGCTCCAGCAGTCTGGCGCGTCCCAAACCGCGCACCGAGAGTATCGCCCCTTCGGGAACTCTCTTCGATACGTTTAGACATATTTCATGGTCAAGGCTCACGCGCCCGGACTCAATATATTCCAAAGCCCTGCCGCGCGAAAGATCAAAGGCCGCGGCCAGTACAGAGTCAAGCCGCGCCGAGGCCACGGTGTCCGTCTTGACTGACAAATGCTCCTCCCGCGTCGGTATCGTGTTCAACGCGACGGGCAATGCTTCCACGCGCGCTCTGCCCGCTCTGGTAAGGTTTTCGGTGATAAAACCCGCGAGCTCCGGCAGACAGAGGATTATCGGCGGCGCTTCAATTATATCTCCAATCACATTCCGATTGATCCCCAGCGACATGAGCGCGCCCAGAATATCACGGTGACCCAAGCTCACGTTTTCCTGCGGCGGCACAACGACTTTAAGGGCGGCAAAGGCTGTCTCCCTGTCGTATTCGCCCCAATCCGGGTGCAGAAATACCGCCCGCACACGCTCCGCGCTTTCATATCCGCCGTCAAAACGCAACAATATGTCGCGTCGCCGTGTAAAGTGCGCGGCTGTGTCGCGCGCCTCGGCCGGGGTGAGGAATCGCGAAAGGGCAAAGCCGGTCTTTACGGCCCCTGCGGAAAGATCCTCCATATGGCTGATCAATAAAGCTTTGTGTTCCATGCGTATAATATATCACGATATTGGCGCAGACACAAGGTTTGCGCCGGGGTGGTTTATAACCGTAAATTAAATTGGCGCGGGTATAAACAACGTCAAGACAGAATATATAGCAAAAACCGGAATAATGTGGTAACATAAGACTAGGACAACAGATCGCTTGTGTAACAATTATATTGAAAGGCAGTGTTTTTATGAATTACAAACTGACAGGCGGCACGGCTTTCCCACTGGCTGAGATCACGCTTATGCGCGGAGAAGAAATTCAAATTGAACGCGGCTGTATGGCGTACCACTCGGGCGGCGTTGAACTGGAAGGCAAGATGAACAGCAGCGGCGGCGGCCTTGGTGGGCTTATGAAGGCCGTAGGCCGCTCGATGGTGAGCGGAGAAAGCGTGTTCATTACGCGGGCAAAAGGTCTAAACGACGGCGCGAGGCTTGGGGTCGCGCCCGCGGTTCCGGGCATGATCCGTGAGCTTAAGCTGGGCGCGGAGCAGTGGCGCATCAGGGACGCGGCGTTTCTTGCATGCGACGGGAACTGTTCCTATGAGATCAAGCGCCAGTCAATCGGCAAGGCTCTGTTCGGCGGCACCGGCGGCTTTTTTATAATGGAGACGCGCGGCTCCGGCGTCATGCTTATAAACAGCTACGGGGACATTCTTGAAATGCGGGTGGCAAATAACGAGCCTCTGGTCGTGGACAACAGCCATGTCGTCGCGTGGAGCGCGTCGCTTAACTACGATATAAGGGTGGCCTCCGGCATGTTCGGGTTTACGACTGGCGAAGGCCTGGTCAACGAGTTTTCGGGCAGCGGTACGGTGCTGCTTCAGACCCGAAACATACAGTCGCTCGCGGAGGCGATGATCCCGTATTTGCCGCAGAAGAGCAATTAATTGCACGACGTTCGCGGGCGGGCATGGAAGCCCGCCCCTGCGATAGAAACATTTTTTGTAGGGGCGGTCGTCCCTACTTTTTTCTTGAAGCGAAAAAATCCTCCAGGCGCTGCCGGGTGCCGGGCGACGCCATGCATACGGCGGAGGTCGTGGCCTCCTCAAAGGCGTTATGTAAAACGCCTTTTTGCGTGTGGCCGTTAACAATTTCCTTTACTAATGCCAGCACTCCGGCGTCATTCTTTTTTATGTCCTCAATAATTCCGCATATTACCCCGTCAAGCTCTTCCCTCTCACAGACATGGTTGACTATTCCCCAATCGTATGCCTGCGCGGCGGAAATTGTTCTTCCGGTAAAAAACATCTCCTTTGCTCGGTTGGGTCCGGCCAGCATGGCGAGACGGTAGCTTCCGCCCCAGCCCGGCATGACCCCTAGGGAGGCCTCTGGTTGAGCGAACTTAGCGTCCGTCGAAGCGACGATGATATCGCAGGCCATAGCCAGCTCCAGTCCTCCTCCAAGCGCGTAGCTTTCAACTTTCGCTATCACCGGCACGGGAAGGCTCTGGAGCTTGTTGAAAACCCGGTGACCGTTTTTCACCCAGTCCACAATATTTTCCGAATCCAGCGTTTGAAGCGCCTGAATATTCGCGCCGACTATAAAAGACTTGGACGACGCGCTTTGCAAGACAACCGCGCGTACGCCGCCGTCCCCGGATATCCTGTCAAGCGCCTTGTCAAGCTCCGCCAGAACGGCCCAATCCAGGGTGCAGGGCCGCCGTTCGTTTTCCTCAAGAAAGGTCAGCCATACCAACTGATCTTCTTTTTTAATTTTAAGCGTCGTTGCCATATGAACGTCTCCTTATACTAATCCGATTATCAATCTTGAAAAATACTCTTGTCCATCTCTTTTAAGTCGTCGGCAATTATGGGTTTAAAGGACATGTGGGCAAGAATATCCTTTTCAAGCTCTACCCCGGGCGCTATCTCCGTCAGCGCCAATTCCCCGCCGCGCAGCTCGAACACCGCCCGTTCGGTCACATAGAGCACCGGCTGGCCAATTCCGGTCGCGTGCTTTCCGCTAAAGGTTATCTGGTCCACCGTCTCCGTGAATTTTTTAATCGCACCCTCGCTCAGGATCTTTATTTTTCCGTCCTCTATCGCTATATCAAGGCCCTTTGCGGTAAAGGCACCGCAGAACACGACCTTTTTGGCGTTCTGCGAGATATTTATCGCGCCTCCGCAGCCCGAGAGCATCCTGCCCGTTTTGCTGGAATTCACGTTGCCGAATCGGTCGGCCTGCGCCATGCCCAAAAACGCCGCGTCAAGCCCGCCGCCGTCGTAGTAATTGAACTGGAGGGTCTGGTCCAGAACAACCTCCGGGTTTAACGCTACGCCGAATTCTATCCCCCCCACAGGCATCCCGCCGACAAGGCCCTGCTCAACCGTAAAATGCAGTTTGTCAAGATAGCCTTCCTCCGCCGCCACCGAGGCGATCCCAGCCGGTATACCCACGCCGAGATTTATCACCGCGCCGTCCTTTAGCTCCCGCGCGGCGCGACGCGCGATGATTTTTCTGGCGTCAAGCGGCAGCGGCGCGATAGCTTCCGCCGGCATGCGCACGTTTCCGGCCAAGGCGGGGTCGTAAAACCGTTCGCAGGTCTGCTTTTGCCCGTCGTCCACCACGATATAATCTACATATATGCCCGGTATGACGACGTCCTTTGGGTGAAGAGTATGACTTTCGGCCAGATATTTCACCTGTGCTATCACGATACCGCCGCTGTTTTTCGCCGCCTGAGCCAGGGAAACGCCGTCCAGTCTGGCGGCTTCTTCCTCATATGTTATGTTGCCGTTTGTATCCGCAGTCGTACCGCGCACAATGCCGACGTCAATTTTCATAGAAGGATAAAACAGCCACTCTTCGCCTTCCAGTTCGATCACCTTTACCAGATCCTCGGTCGTAACGGCGTTCATGCGGCCGCCCTCTATGCGCGGGTCAATGAATGTGTGCAACCCGGTTTTTGTAATAACGCCGGGCTTGTGGGCGGCGATAGCCTGATACATCTGGGACAGCACGCCCTGCGGAAAGTTATACGCCTCTATCTTTTCATCAAGGGCCAGCCGGGCCATTTTTGGGGCCATTGCCCAATGGCCGGCAATATCCCGCTTGACCAGTCCCTCAAATGCAAGGCAGTCGGTACCTATCGTATCCTTGTCCCCGATACCGTTGGCGTGGTATAACGTCAGCCCTCGAGGCGCCGCCGTCTCCTCAAACCTCTTGCCCAACGCCTTGAGCACGCAGGTCGGCTCGCAAACGCCTCCGCCCGAGCCTAAAATCGCAACGAATTGGCCGTCGTTTATCAATCCGGCCGCTTCCCGCGGTGAAATAATCTTTGCCAAACAAAAAACCTCTTTTCAAGATAAACCGTTAAAACCACTCAGGTTTGATCAGCTTTGGAATATAAAATATTGCGTCCGGGAAAAACGCGACCAGCGCTAAAACAGACAGCAGCACCACCATATACGGCATGACCGCCGCAAAGGACCGCTCGATCGAAAGCTTGGAGATAGACCCGCAGATCAGCAGGCATATCCCGTATGGCGGCGTTATCAAGCCGATCGCAAGCACCAGCCCCAGATGGATGGAAGTCACGCCAAGGCTCTGCGCCACAGGCAGAAGAACGGGAACAAACAGAGTCATCGCGGGAATGGCGTCCATAAAGGTCCCAATAAACAGAAGGAACACGATCACGGCCAGTAAAAACAGTATCCAGTTCATGTTGTTTTGGGTAAAGAACATCTGCACCAGCCTGGAGACGTTATAATAGCTCAACAGCTGGCCAAGCGCCGTCGCGGTGGCGAGCGCGAACAAAGATTGCGAAGTGAGGGTTATAGTCTCTATAAATATTTCCGGCAGCTCGGAAAGCTTGATCGTCTTAAATACGACGCATCCGAGGAACAGAGCGTATACGCACGCGACGCAGGCGGCTTCGGTGGGCGTGACGATTCCCAGCACGACTCCGCCGATAATGATCACAGGCGTCAGAAGCGAGGGCAGATACCTCAGCACCATTTTGCAAACGTCAAGTATCTTTACCCGCGGATAGCTGGGGTAGTTAAATTTTTTCGCGTGCATGTATACGACGACCATCTGTCCCAGTCCGATTAAAATACCGGGAATAATCCCGCCCAAAAACAGCGCACCAACCGACGCGCTGGCAAGGCTTCCGTATATGACCATGGGAATGCTGGGCGGTATGATGACGCCGATAGTTGACGACGCCGCCGTCACGCCCACGGCTTCCTCTTTGCTGTAACCGTTTTCCTCCATGCTGGGAATTAGAATTTTGCCGATCCCGGCGGCGTCCGCCTGGGACGAACCCGAAATACCTGCGAAAATCATCGAAACCAGCACGTTCGCGTGCCCCAGCCCGCCTTTAAGATGTCCGATAATCGCCACCGAAACCTTTATCAGCTGTTCGGATATTTTTCCGCGGTTCATAAGATTAGCGGCCAGTATGAACAGCGGCACCGCCAGCAAAATAAAGGAATTAAGCCCCGAAAACATCTTTTGCGCGACTGTTATTGACGGCACGCCGCCCAGCATCAAAATTCCTATCAGTGATACCATGCCAAGATCAAAGGCTATCGGCATCCCTATAAACAAAAGGAACAGGAACAATAAAACAAGGATTACGGCGCTCATTTTTCTTCTCCTTTCCGGTATGCGCTATAGGTCTTTAAAAAGTCACAGAGCGCATAAAACGCCATGGTGACGCCGCAAACGATCAACGAAGACCAGGTGTAGCGCTGGCTCACATTCGGCAGCGAGGTAAGAGACCAGTTCCAAAATTGCTTTGTGAGCTGTACGCCGCACCAGGCGATATAAATGCTGAACGCAAACATGCAGGCCTGAATAAACGCTTCGGTCATGAGCTTTGGAAAGTTCTTCACCCTTCCCCTGAAAAAATCAAAGGCAAAATGGCCGTTTTTCCTTACCATAACGGCTGTTCCCATCAACGTAGCCCATATAAAGCAGTAAACTGAAATTTCCTCTGTTCCCATTATCTTTATAAACGGCACATAGCGCGTTAATATCTGAATGACGATGCAGAGCAGAAAGATCATAAACAGTAGCATGCAAAGAATAGATTGCAGGCGTTCGAGAGTATCGGCGGCCTTTTGCATATTAAGAAAACCTCCTTCGGGATTAAGCGAATACAAGATAACTGGTAGAATAGTCGCAAGGGATGAAGCGCGGCCGCCCGGCCGTTACGTCCGGGTGGCCGCTTACTCCTTAGTACCGTTATTTAAGCGAATTTATCTCGTTTAGCATGTCGGTCAAGCCAAGTTTTTCAGCCGCGTCTATACGGATCTGCTCGGTCATCTCTATGATGGGCTGTTTGTCAATTTCAATAATCTCAACGTTTGCCGCTGTCATTTCCTTAATGTATTTTTCTCCCAGCGCAAGGTCTATCTCACGCTGCTTGGCGGCGGCGTTTGCTCCGGCCTCTTCTATAATGATCCTAAGGTCTTCGGGCATGGAATCAAATTTCTGCCGGGACATCAGGAAGAACCGCGTTGCGACGTCGTGCTCTGTCAGGGTGATATTTCCGGCAACCTCAAAGTGTTTTTGCTGGAATATCTGCGGTATGGAATTTTCCGCCCCGTCAATAACGCTGTTTTGCAGGGCCTGATAAATTTCATTAAAGGCAATAAAGGTCGGCTGCGTGCCCAGGGCGGACCAGAAAGCGATTTGGGTCGGGCTGTTCTGGATACGGAATTTCATATCCTTCATTTCTTCAACGGAACGCACGGGCTTTACGGTGTACATGCTGCGAACGCCGTCTTTAAAATACCCAAGGACATTGAAGATACCGGATTTTTCTTCGACCAGCCGGCTCATCTGCCGGCCGGGGTTGCCGTCCATGACCTTTTCCCAATGCTCTATGCTGGAAAACAGATAGGGCAGCGACAGCAGGTCGACTTCGCTGACGCTCTGCGCCATGAAAGAGGGCGCCGCGATGATCACGTCCACCGTACCTGTCGCCATTTTTTGCACCAGCTCGTCTTCGTTGCCGCCAAGCTCACCGTTTCCGTGAATTTCCACGGTGATCCTGCCGCCGGATTTCGCCTCAACTTCCTCTTTGAAAGCGACCATTCCCAAGTGGAAAGAATGCTCCTCGGTAGCGACGTGGGCGCCAATGAGCTTGAACTCGGGTTCCGCTGCCGGGGCCTCCGGCGCGAGGGCTTCCGACGAGGAAGCTTCCGGGGCGGCGGACGAGGCGGGCGGAGCTGTTACTGCTGCCGATGATGCCGGGGGCGTTGTCGCCGCGCTGTTACAGCCGGCTACAAAAAAGACACACAGGGCTAAAAGTACACACAAGACAGATTTTGCGAGCTTCAAGATAGATCCTCCTGATAATTTGATTTACTCGAGCTGACAAAGCCGGGCTAAAAGCCCGACTCCGCAGCAGGAATACGGGTTATGATTACGTCTGTCTTTCCAGATATTTCTTGATGTCGTGCTTTGAGCGCTGTATATGACGCTTCATAAGCAAGGCGGCCATTTCGGAGTCTCGCGCTTCTATCGCCTTTAAAATAGCCGCGTGTTCATCCGCGCCGGTGCGCAGACCAATGGTTTTTTGCGCGTCAAAATGGTAGTTTGTCAGCGCTTCGTACATTATCTCCATTACCTTTACGATAATAGGATTGTCGCTGCCTCTTGCTATGGCAAGATGGTAATCCCGGTCGGCTTCGTGCGACCTTTCAATCGCAGTATTGCACTGGTGATGACGGTGCTCCATCATAACGGCGGTGTAGCTTTCAAGCGATGCAAAAATCTCAGGGTCAAAATGCTCGATAAACATCCTCACGCATGCGGGCTCCAAAACCTCGCGGAATTCCAGAATGGCTATAGAATCGTAATGGTTTAACATCAGTCCGGGCATTAACTGCTTAAAATAGGAGCGCACGGAAAAATCGTTTACATATGTTCCGTCCCCCTGCCGTTTGGCGAGGATATCCATAGCCACAAGCTTTTCAATGGCCTCCCGGACTGCCGGCCGCCCAACGCCGGATTCCCGCATCAGCTGCGTTTCGGTCGCAATTTTCATCCCGACCGTCCATTCGCCCGACTGTAATTTTTTTTGAATAATCTCCACTACGGCATCGCTGGCGTTTTTTTTCACAATGCACACATCCCTTGCAAAGTAATGGCAGAACACAAGCGCAATTTGTCGGATGATTGATTATAGATTATTTTATCGTGCCATGTCAATTGCTATATT
>QMCE01001001.1_pt1 | contig 15279 bp, 11 predicted proteins | sample 1821851 | NCBI WGS metagenome assembly QMCE01 (sample SAMN09453174, study PRJNA476694) | Termite gut metagenome, whole genome shotgun sequencing project. | isolation source: worker | host: Odontotermes sp. | place: South Africa:Pretoria | collected 2016-01-28 | reverse complement strand
ATGGATGCGAGGCGTCCGTGGTACAAACCGGTACAGACCGGTACAGACAGCAGCCCGTAAGCGAATGCTCCAATCGAATGTTCCGTAACAATTTTCGATGCAATTCAAAATGAACATGTCGCGTTTTCCTATCCGTTCGAGCCTGATACCCATGTTCATGCTCGCGATCTTTCTCATGTTGCCGGGGCTGTCGTCGGGACGGGACATTTTCGTCAACAATAAAACCGGCGACGATCAACGCAACGGGGTCGGCGACCGGGCGGTTGCCGAAACCTCGGGACCGGTCCGCACGATTCGCCGGGCACTGGAATTGGCCCGAAACGGCGACCGGATTATCCTGATGCCGACGGGCATCCCGTTTCATGAGTCGATCACGCTTGCCCGGTTCAAGCACAGCGGTCAAAAAGGTTTTCCGTTCGTCATCGAAGGCAACGGTGCCGTTCTCGATGGAACGGAACCGCTTGAACCGGACGTCTGGGAACCGGCCGGCGGCAATCTTTTTCGCTTCATGCCGCCCGTCAACACCTCCGATTTCGTGTATTTCAGCATTATCGACCGGAATCGGCCGCTCACCTACGTCCCGGCGGACCGGGCGTCGAAGACCATCCCGCCGTTGGAAGAAAACCAGTGGACCTTCCTCGGGGGCAAAGTCTACCTGATGGCCGGGAACGGGAAGACGCCCCGCTCGAAAGCGGACTACGATCTTGTCTATACCTCGCTCTTTTCAGGGATCACACTCACGCATGTCGAACATGTGCGCATCCACGACGTGACCGTCCAGGGTTTCCAGATCGACGGGATTGCGGCATTCAACAGTGCGCGGGAAATCGTTCTCGACAATGTTGCGAGCAGCAACAACGGCCGGAGCGGACTGAGTATCGGCGGGGCGAGTCTTCTCGCCGCCGGGTTTTGCACCTTTGCGGGAAATCTGGAGACGCAGATTCTCGCGCAGCCGCTGTCAAAGGCCGTGTTTTACGCCTGCAAAATTGATCCGATGCCGGACGACGAGATGCTTGCCGGTGAAGTCGATTTCCGGGAAGCCCCGGACGGTGAATCGGGAGCCCGAGTGTTCGTCCAAGAGGAAAAGAAAGGGCAGCGACTGCTTCCCATGCCGAAACGAACCGGTAAACGAATCGACCGGCAAAAATCCTATGAACTTTTCAATCGCGAGCTTCCCACGAGACCCGGTTCGAACGTTCGAGACCGTTCCCGGCCTTCTGACACGGCGGTTTCGGACGGGTTCCCGGAGGGAAATCGGGATGATTGGTCTTCCTCGCCCTTCGACGACGATGCCGAAGAGGACGACGATCCTTTTGCGGAATTTGGGGAAAAGGAAGCCGGGGATGTCGATGCGCGGAACCGGTCGGGATCGCTGGGCGGACAAAGCGGCTTCGGGGAGGTGTTCGGTCGCTTCATTTCCGGTGCCTCCACCGGTCCGGCCAATCTGGACGACGACGATCCTTTTGCGGAACCGGGTTCGACGGAATCGAAAACCGATGTCACGGACGAAAGGGACGAAGACGACCCCTTCGCGGACGAATGAGACACAGCCCGTCCGGGACTGCAATTCCCGACTCACGAAGAATCCGGCGCGTGAAAAGCCGCACTCGAAAAATATTGCTCTGGATTCTTTTTTCAAGTCTTACTATACTTGCGCGACCTTGTGGGGTTTCCGTCCCGATTCGTACTTTCGAACGGGCGGAAAACAGTGGACCGGAAGACGATAGTGCGCAGTCCTGGCATGTTGGAAAGAATCATACAATCCTGTTTCTCCGCGATCATCGGGGCTCTTGCCGCCCTGGCCGTGGTTTTCCACAGCGGTGACACGGGATCGAAATTCGATGAATTGGAGGTCGAAAACCTCACGGTCACCGAAAAAATGGTGCTCCGTCATCCCGAAACGGATAAGGATTCGGTGGTGATCGAAGCCGGTTCCGTCATGGCCGCGAACAAAGTGGTTTCGACGCAATTTCTCGCTTCCCAGGTGGCCGCAAGCGTCATTGTCGGCAACAAGCTGCTCACGACGCCGGACAATATCGCCGAAACGCCGGTTTACGACTGGCGGTTTTTCACGGAACTCAACTCCGATCCGGGTTGCGGCGGAGAACTTCTCATCCGGAGCCCGAGAGGCTGGAACGGCGTCGGAAAAACGCTGGATGAGGGAAGCGTTGTCCGCATCGGGTACGATTCCCACGATAATGCGCAAATATTCACGTTCAATCAGGCGACCAAGGATGCGGTCCCGGTGGCCATGGAACGACCTCGATGGCGTCGTGCCGCCGAACACCCGAACCGCAACGACCTGCCGCAGGGTCGCGAACATCATGCGGCGGGCCAAACGCCGCCGGGAGCGCGATCGATTCCGCCGCCGAATCTCCACGCCTCCCCGGAGTCGCCGAGGTCACTGCCGACCGATTCCCCTTCCCCGTTTGCCATTCCGAACGGAGCGCCGGTCCTTTCCGCCCCGATTCCGCCCGCACGCACGCCCCCGGCCCGGGAATCCGCCACGGCGACGGTCCCCGCCGAGCCGCCCCGATAGTGATCTCAGCATCGATCTTCAGATAAAAAACGAAACGAGGGCGCACCGGACTTTGGTAAAAAGTCCCGGTAAGCCCGGACCTTCAGGCGGCAACACGGTCGCCCCATGTTCGATTTTCAGCCTGAAGACCAATATATACCGTAAACGGCATGATAATCCTCCCGCGAACGATCCCGTGCATAACCTCCTGCCGATCGAACGATCCGCATAAACGCTTGCATTAACAAAGGTTGTGGCAAGTGAGTACGGCAAGCAGGCTTGACCACATGTCCGTTTTCATCGCGTTTCCGGTATAAGTGGCGGTCAAACATTTATTCGCGGGCCTGTATACTGAAAGCCATTGAAATTTCCCGAAGCCGACGATTCAGGAGCCTGCCCACCGGAAACGACACTACCGAAGGTAAACAGGCGGTTCAACCGGGCTGTGTTTACCAACGACTCAACCGGCTTCGGTATAAACCGCCCTGTTCCATACTGACGCGAGAATCGATGTCCCGTATCGCCTTGCTCATCCTGATGTCGATGGTCCTCGCGGGGCCGCGATCCGTACAGGCACGGCAACAAAACGACCGGGCCGACCGGGCTGACCGGGCCGACCACAAAGACGTGTTCGCCCTTTCCACCTCGCTTTTATACCGAACGCCGTTGACATTTTCCGAAACCAGGTATGTCCCGTACGGACGCCGGGTTCCCGATGCTTCGCATGGTCGCCGAAGTGCGCGACTGTCCGCAGGTAAACAGTCGGGCCAGGCGGAAAACGGGGCCGGCCTCGCCATATACCGTAAACGGCCTGAAATTGTTCCCGCGAACAATCGCTTGTCGCTCGAACGAAACGTGCAACAAACCGTATATAAATATCTTACGGCGAGCGGGTGCGACAGGCAGCCTTCACCAAACAACCAATTTCACCGCGTTTCCGATATAAGAGCCACGGATTACCGTATCGCGCTGGATACGGCGAAACGACGCATCTGGTATCGCGGTTTCGGACGGATTCTCAGCCAAGGAGCCGGGGATACCGCTGTTCTCGACACTGCCGCTCTCAATACCGCCGCTCTCGACTCGGCGGCTCTCGGCAACATCGACGCCCAATCCTACGGTTTTTCAGTCGGTACGGAACAACGTTTCAACCCGTTTTTCATGTTGGGTTGCGGTGTCGGCGGAAATTGGACGACAACGGACCGGGCCTCGTCGACGGAAAAAAACGCGGCGCTGTTCGTATCGATTTACGGCCGGCTGGATTTTCGCCGGGCCTTTCTTTATTTGGAAACCGGATACGGGAACAACGATTACACGAGCGGACGCTCGGACGGCGAAAACGAGTTCACGGGAAAACGCAACGCGGACCAATTTCATCTCCGTGCCGAATGCGGAACCTGGTGGGAAGTCGGTTTCGCCCGATTCGAACCGTTTCTCGGCATCCAATACGTCACACTGTACGATCCGGCCTATGTCGAGTCCGGGGGCCGATCCTATGCGGAATCCGATGACCGGAAAACGACGCTCCTTCTCGGGCTTCGTTATTCGTGGCGCCATGCGGGCCCGTTGGCGCGAATGGAGCCGATCATGTTCGCCGGCCTGGTCCATGAACTGGAAACGACGGACCTGTTTTCCGTCGGGACCTTCACCGACGCCCCGAACATTTATCGGATACGGGACACGGAAGCGCAAACGGACCGTTTTTTCGTCGGCGGCGGTCTCAGCGCTTCGATGCGCCGACGGCTGGACCTGTATTTTCGTTACACGGCGGAAATCGCTTCCGGATACAGCGCTCATACGCTGATCGGCGGGATGAACTGGAATTTCTAAGCCGCCCCGCGAATGCCGTTTCCGCGACGTTGCCCCTTGTGCCGGGGTTGGGAAACAGGTATCATCGGTCTGCGTTGTCGGTCCGCCGCACGCGCCCACCCCCACCGTTTACGGTATAAAAAGAGATGGAAAAAATATGGAAACGATTTGGCTTTGGATCGGGTTTATCCTGCTCATCACGTTTTTCCTGGCGCTCGATCTCGGCGTTTTCAACAGGAAGGCGCATGTTCCCGGCATGCGCGAATCGCTCGGCTGGACGATCTTTTGGATCGCCACGGCCCTGGTTTTCAACGTCGCGATTTATTTCATGTACGAGCATCACCTGTTCCATATCGGTCAGGAAGGCGGCCAAAACGTCCTGGGCGGGGCGCAAGCGGCGAAAATGTTTTTCACCGGCTACCTGATCGAAAAATCGCTCAGCCTCGACAATATCTTCGTCATCGGCATGATCTTCGCGTTTTTCGGCGTTCCCCGGCTCTACCAGCATCGCGTGCTCTTTTGGGGAATTTTCGGGGCGATCCTCATGCGCGCCGCCATGATCCTGCTCGGCGTCGCCCTGATCAAGATGTCCGAAATCACGCTTTATTTCTTCGGCGCGGTCCTGCTGTACACGGCGATCAAGATGCTCTTCGCCAAACATGAAGAGATCCATCCCGAAAAAAATCCGCTCGTTCGATTCGCAAAACGTTTTTTCCGTGTCACCGCGGATTACCGCGAGGAACATTTTTTCGTGAAAGAGAACGGGCTCCGGGCCGTTACGCCGCTTTTCCTCGTACTACTCGTGGTCGAAAGCAGCGACGTCCTGTTCGCGATCGACTCCATCCCAGCCATTTTCGCCATCACGCAGGATCCTTTCCTCGTATTCACCTCGAACGTCTTCGCGATTCTCGGCCTCCGTTCGCTCTATTTCGTCATGGCCGCGATGATCGCCCGATTCCGCTACCTCCATGTCAGCCTGTCCGTGATTCTCGCCTACGTCGGGCTCAAGCTGATGTGCATCAAGGTAATCGAGCATTATCATCTCGGCGACCTCATGACCTGGGTTTCCCTCGGCGTCATCGTTCTCGTCATGCTCCTCGGGATCGTCGCCTCGATCATCCGGGCCGAACCGGGTCGACGCGATACGGAAACCCGGGAACGACCGGATTCCGATCCGACAGCGCAATATACGGAAGGCGATTGAAATTTCCCGAAACCGATTCCCGGGAAGCCTGCCCACCGAAACGACACTGCCGAAGGTAAGCAGGCGGATAGGACGGGCTGTGTTTACCAGCGACTCAACCGGCTTCGGTATAAAACCCAAGACGAATCGGTGCCGGTATGCAGGTCGGCATGCAGGCCCGTATGCGGCTTGTATGCCGGGCTTGAATACCGTGGGATATCCGGTATACTGGGGGCGGTTTGGAAACCGTCCGAAACAACAGCCGGCAAGGCGGCTCGTATCAATCAAAAACGGGAGGCCGTCCATGTTCGCCGAAATGCGATCCGGGTTTTTGTGCATGCTTTTTTGTACGACCTTGTTTTGTACGACCTTGATCGTCTCGGGCGCGTCTCCGGTTTCGGCGGCGAAACCGCTTCGCGTCTATCTCGGGACTTACACCGGTCCGGCCGTGACGGATGCGAAAGGGATTTATCTGACCGAACTCAATCCCGAAGACGGAACGCTCGCCCCGCCGCGACTGGTCGCCGAATGCGCGAATCCCGCTTTTCTCGCCCTCCACCCGTTCAAACCCTTGTTGTACGCCGTCGGTGAAGGCGGCCAAGGCGTTGTCCGAGCATATTCCCTCGATACCAAAACCGGCGACCTGGTTTTCCTGAACGAGGAAACCGTTCCCGGCGAAGGCGCCTGCCATCTTTGCGTCTGCTGCTCCCGGGAAGACCTGCCCGCCTCGGTTGCCGTCGCCTGTTACGGCAGCGGGACGGTCCATCTGCTGCCGATTCGTGACGACGGCCGCCTTGATCCCTGTTCCTCGACGATTCGACATTCCGGCGAAGGCCCGAATACACGGCGTCAACTGGGGCCGCACGCCCATGCCGTGTATCATCTGCCGGTGGCGGTCACAGACAAGTTCGTCATCGAGATGCTCGTGGCCGTCGACCTGGGTGTCGATAAGGTTTACCACTATCTTCTCGACCAGGAAAAAAAGGAAATCGTGGATCCGGACGCTGACCCCGGAAACAATCAAATCGCCCTTCCGCCGGGCAGCGGGCCCCGACATTTGGCGCAGCAGTTGACGCTCGATAACGACACCGACAAAACCGGCCATGTCATGTCCGACTACACCTGTTATATCCTGAATGAACTCGATTCGACCGTGTGCGTATACGACGGCGAACGGATTCTCCAGACGCTTTCGACCTTGCCGGAGGGCGTGCAACCGGCCGATTGCGACAATGCGACCGCGGAAGTTTTCCTGCACCCGGGCGGTCGGTTTTTGTACGCCTCGAACCGGGGCCACGATTCGATCGCGCTTTTCACGGTTGCCGGCAAGATGGTTGCCGGCAAGACGGTTGATACAAACAGTCTCGATACAAAGAATGAGAAAGCCCCGCTGACGTTCGTGGAATGTGTTCCGAGCGGCGGCAAGCATCCCCGTTCGTTCAATCTTTCCCCGTGCGGCAACTGGCTCATCGCGGCGAACATGAACACGAACGACGTCGCAACCTTCAAGATCGACCGGACGACCGGACGATTGACCCCGACCGGCAAGCGGATTACCGTAAACAGGCCGGTGTGCGTGTTGCCCGTCCGCGAGTGACCGCCCGTCCGCGGTATAACAAAAACTTTATCGATTACACATGATTTCCCGTATTTGCACGCTGCTTGCGATCTTCATCCTGTTCCCGTTCCTGGCCGGTTGTCCTTCGTCCCCGGAAAAGGGGGGAACCGCACCTCCGGGAGAAGCGGGAACGGCAAGTACCGTCCGGTTCGACGCCCCGAAGCCGGAAATCGGCCTGCCGAATGAAACCGATTTGAACGGACTCGGCCCGGAAAACGACCTGGAAACGACGTGGTTGCTCAGCGATGCGATCGGCGGCATTGTCATCCAGCCGCAACGGTTCCTCGAATCGCCGTTCGGCGGGGAAAACGCCGACATCATAAACGACCTGATTCAGACTTACCTCCAGGTTCCGGGTGATCTGACGAAACTGGACCGCATCCTCGTTTCCATGCGACCCACCGTCGGTGTTCCGATGCAACAGGTCGATCAGGAAGGGAAGCCGGTCATGCGCTTGATGCAAATCGCGTCGAAATCGACCGTGTTCCAATTTCGCGAACCTGTCACGCCCGAGCTGTTTTTCACGCAATTCTTTCCTTTCCCGATTCCGTTGGAGGACCTGGTGAAGGCCAAACTCGGTCCGGTCGAGTATTACGACCTGATCGCCGGCTCCCGACCGCCGGGCGATCCCGGTTTCCCCCTGACCGACCAGGGATTGGTCTCGCTCGCCGTTCATTTCGCGGGCGAAAAAACCGTCGTCGTCGTCGAAGGAGACCGCTCGACGTTGGAAAACGCGTTTTCCGGCCAACCGGCTTCCGGGGCGGTCGCCCGGCGATTGAAGCGTCTTGACCTGGCCCGCACCGACTTGGCCCTCGTCGTTTCCCGTGAGGGAATCGCCTTTCCCGGCGAGGAAATGCGGGCTCAATTGGCCCGGACGCCGATGCCCCGGCCGTTGATCGAACCGCTTCTGGGCACCCGGGCGCTGTACCTGACGCTCGACAGCCGGGCCGACGCGACGGGAAACATCGTCTCGGTGCTGTTCGATATGACCGATGCCGCGAAAGCGCAGGAATTGTCCGAACAGCTTCAAGCCTGGATCATGTCCGAAAAGGCCGACATGAATGCTTCCGATCTGCCAACCCTGCCGATCCCGAAGGAATTGATCGACACGGTGCTCGGTGCGATCGATATTCGGATCGAGGAGAAGTCCGGGAACCTGCTCCGCACCGGCCTGCGGAATATCGACGAATGGAAAACACGGTTTCACATTCTCGTACAGAATGTCCGCGATTATCAATACCGGGAGGAAGTCGCCAACCGCATGCGGTGGATCGTCCGGGGTGTCACGCGATATATCCAGGAACACAAGCAGTTCCCGCCGATGACGATCAAATCGGCGGACGGTCGACCGCTGTTGAGTTGGCGCGTCGCGATCCTCCCGATGCTCGGCGAGGAAGAGTTGTACAAGCAATTCAAGCGGGACGAACCGTGGGATTCGGAGGCCAACAAACCCCTGCTGGAAAAGATGCCCGCCGTTTTCGCCATGCCGCTGAAGGAGGGAGTCGCCGCCCGGAATCCGGGAGCCGATTCGACTTCGATGACCCGGATGCGGATTTTCAACTCGCCGGGAACGCTTTTCGCCAGGGAACCGCTTAAACCGGAGGATATCGTTTCCCCGCCTTCGACCGCCCTGGTCGCCCTGGTCGTTCCCGATCAGGCCGTCGAATGGACCCGGCCCGATACGCTTGTTTACGAACCGGACAAGATCGGGGAACAATTCGGCGACACGTTTACCGTCATGACCTGTCTCGGCGAATTGATTTCCGAGCCGTTGCCGCAATTTCCGTTGCAGATGATCGACCTGTTGGCGACCGGAAAAGCGCCGCCGCAACAACCTCGGCAACAGTCGTCGCAACAGCCGCCGCTACAGCCGCAGGACCGACCGCCGATGCCACTGCCGCCGCCCGCCCCGATCGAACCGGAAGCGCAGCCGACTGCACTGCCAACCGCACTGCCGACTGCACTGCCGCCGGCCCAGTCGACGTCGCCGCCGGAAGCGCCACCGGAAGCACCCCCGGAATCGCCGCCGGGAGGCGTTTCGGATTCCGTGCCGACGGTCGATCCTGTCCCCGCCCCCAATCCCGCTCCTGAAACGCCAACCCGCTGAAGACCGTGACATACGCCATTCCTCCCGATTACCGACCGTTCCTGCCGATTCGTGAAGTCGAGGTCGTGATAAAGCTGATCAAGGACCATTTCGAGCAGTCGCTCGGCAAGGCCCTGCGCCTGACCCGGGTGACGGCCCCTTTTTTCGTGCCGAAGGGAACGGGCCTCAACGACGATCTCAACGGGATCGAAAAGCCCGTCTCGTTTCAAATCAGTTCGATCGGGATCGAAATCGAAGTCGTCCAGTCGCTTGCCAAATGGAAACGATACGTAATGAAACGCTACGGTTTCAAGGACGGCGAAGGGCTTTACACCGACATGAACGCCATCCGGCCGGATGAGACGATCGACGCGGTGCATTCATTCTACGTCGATCAATGGGATTGGGAAAAAATCATCCCGGAAAACGAACGGACGCTCCAAACGCTCGAAACGGCGGTACGCGGCATTTACATGTCGATGCGCGAGGTCGAACTCCTGGTCGGGCTCTGTCACCCGGGCATCAAACCGATCCTGCCGGAGGAGATCGTCTTCATCACCTCCGAAGAATTGCTGCGGCGCTATCCCGACAAGACGCCGAAAGAGCGTGAAACGGAAATCTGCCGCGAACACGGGGCGGTTTTCGTGATCGGCATCGGCGGCGCGCTCGCCGACGGGAGCGTCCATGACGGTCGCGCCCCGGATTACGACGATTGGACGACGCCGCGACCCGACGGCGGGTGCGGCCTCAACGGCGATATCCTCGTCTGGCATCCGACGCTCGGCTGCTCTTTCGAGTTGTCGTCGATGGGAATCCGCGTTTCGCCGGATGTGTTGCGAAAACAACTGGAGATTCGCGGTTGCCCGCAGCGGGCCCGGCTGCCGTTCCATCGGGCGCTTTTGAACGGTGAACTGCCGCAAACGATGGGGGGCGGAATCGGTCAGTCCCGGCTTTGCATGTTCCTGTTGCGCGCCGCCCATATCGGCGAGGTCGCCGTCGGCGTCTGGCCGCCGGAAATGATCGCCGCTTACGCCGAAAAAGGAATTTCGCTGCTGTAAATCCGTCGCCGTCGTTGCGTCGCCGTAAACCTGCTTGAAATTCGCGCTGAAATCATTTTGCCTGATTGGTCGATTAACACGAAAACCCGCCTGGGGTTGGCCATTTTGCTGTTTCTCGTATTCGCACTTACGGGGATCGGACTCTATTCGCTTTCGCTTTTCCGCGACGTCGTCCGCGATATCGCCTGGAGGACGCGCGTCTTGCCGGTCTCGGCCGAGCTGAACGGGAGCGTCGGGGAAATGCGAACGATCATCGGGGAACTGCGAGGAATCCGGCGTCTTTCGAAGCTGTCTTTCGCGCCGTTGACGCAATCCGATTTCGGGCTCCAAAGCAAATTCCTGCAACGACTCGACGAATTCAAATCGGCCTACGGGAAATACGATGCCGCCCTTCGGGAGCGGAAATACATGAGGGAAATCGATTCCTCGTTCCAGCAGGAATTCGATACGTTCCAGGATATCAAACCGCTCCTGATCCCGATCGAATCCATGGTCGATCATCCGAATTGGTGGTCCGACGACGCGTCGATCGGGGAAATGGAATCACGTTTGGGGGAACTCCGGGCGCTGGTCGAAAAACTTCCCGGTTACCTGCATTCCGGGCTGACGAATTATTCGAACGATATCCGGCGGCACTACAATTGGCTTGCCGGGATCATGGTCGGGACGACGGCGATCTCGCTCCTGCTTTTCGGATTGCTGCTCTGGCTTTCCTACCGTTGGATTTTCAAACCGCTCCGGATTCTCATCGACGGCTCCCGGATGATCGCCGCCGGGACGTTCCAGCACCGGATTTCCCTTCAAACGCACGATGAAATGGCCGAATTGGCCGACGCGATGAACCGGATGACCGCACGATTCGAGGAAATTCGTAACGACCTCGACCGGCAGGTCAGGATTCGAACGCAGGAAGTGGTTCGCAGCGAACAACTTGCGAGTGTCGGCTTCCTTGCCGCCGGGGTCGCGCACGAAATCAACAATCCGCTCGCTTCGATCGCGATGTCCGCCGAATCGCTCCAAGGGCGTTTACGGCCGATCCTCGAAAAGTGTGCGGAAAACCAAAGCATCGGAAAACCATCTGAACCGGGAGGGGAAACGTTCGATACGACCGTCGTGTTCCGGTATTTGACGATGATCCAGGACGAGGCGTTTCGTTGCAAGGGGATCACGGAAAAACTGCTCGACCTCTCGCGTACCGGGAATAAGCGCCGGGAGAGAACCGACTTGGCCGCCCTGATCGGCGATCTGGTCGAAATGCTTTCACAGCACGGCAGTTACAAGGAAAAACATCTGTTGGTCGATGTTTCCCGACCGCTCGTCGTTTCGATCAATCCCCAGGAAATCAAGCAAGTCGTTCTCAACCTGATGATCAATGCGCTCGACTTTGTTCCCGTCGACGGTACGGTGCGGATCACCCTTGAAGCGGTCGATGATCGGGCCGCCATCGAGGTCTCCGATAACGGGATCGGAATGAGCGAAAGCGTCTTGGCCAATGTATTCAAACCGTTTTTTACCCGGCGGCCGCAAGGGCAGGGAACGGGCCTGGGACTGTCGATTTCCCATCGAATCATCTACGATCACGGCGGCGTGCTCGAAGCGCATAGCGACGGTCCCGGCCGGGGATCGACTTTTCGTATCGAATTGCCGATGAACTGATTTCGTTGCACTGATTTCGTTGCACTGATTTCGTTGCACCGATCTCATCGGCGCCGCAATGTCAGCGCCGCATTGACAACGCCGCGGCGATGATTCATAATGGGCCTGTTCCGTGACCGCTCGTTCCACTTCACCCCGTCCCAACCATGCGATCTCTCCTGTCAAGCGGCTTGTTTTGGTTGTCGTTCCTGTTTCAGCCCGCCTTCGCGTTTGCGGCCGAAGATGAAAAGAAAGTCGAATGGGTTTTGCCGTACTTCATCATCATGGGTTTCATGGCACTGGGAACCATCGCCCTGGTCCGGCAGGCGAAACGCTCGGACACCTCGCTTTCGCTTGACGAATTGGAGGCGGAAAAAAGAGCGCAGATGAAATAGCGGTTCGGCCCCTTCATCCTGAAAGTCCGGTGCGGCAATGATACGCTGCCCATGATCGCCAATGCACGACGTCCGAATCATCCCGATCGGCGGACGACCGCTGGAATTTGAAACGGCAGAAACCCCGAAAACCGTGTTCGCGCCCGCGGGGGGCGGTTATTTCGTCGGCCCGGAAAATCGATTGCTCGAAACGACCGTGCTCGGATTGCTCGAACGGGACCGTTGCGTTCCCACGCGCAACACGCCTTTCCGTACGGTCTTGTTTCACGGTGTAAGCGGGGTCGGCAAAACGCACTTGTTGCAGGGAATGTACGCCGCCTGGAAGCAGTGCCGTCGAAAGCAGCGGGCCGTGTTCATCCGTGCGGTCGATTTTGCGCGAAAGTTGGCCGAGGCCGTGGAAACGCAGACGACGGAGGATTTCCAGGAGCGTTTTCGAAAGGTTTCCCTGTTGGTTCTCGACGACCTCGATCAACTCCGGGGAAAAGAGGCCGCCGTCGAGGAATTGCGCCACACGCTCGATGCCCTCGATGCCGAAAATGCCGTCGTCGTGTTGAGTTGTTCGCACAATCCGCTCGAAACGAATGATTTCGATGAACGTCTCAACGCCCGTTTCGAGGCCGGGCTGATTGTTCCGGTCGTTCTTCCGGGTGCCGAAGTGCGCCAACGGTTTCTTCGCGAAGCCGCCGCGGCGTTCCGTGTCGATTTGCCCCGCGGATTGCTCGACCGGTTTGCCTCGGCTTTTCCGACAACGCTCCCGGTCTTGTACGGCCGGTTCGCACGCCTGTATTTTCTCACGCACGTCGAGGGACGAACGCTCGACGCGGCCGGAATGAAACGGTTTTTGGCCGAATCCGAAGAAACACGGCGCCCGGGAATCGACGAGATACTCCGGGTGACTGCGCGATACTTTTCCCTGAAACCGACGGTGCTGAAAGGTCGCAGCCGCCGGAGCGGACCGACCGAGGCGCGATCCGTCGCCGTTTACCTGGCACGCCAAATCGTCGAAGCCAGCTACCGGGAAATCGGCGCTCATTTCGGCGGTCGCGACCATAAGACGATTTCCTATTATTGCAGGAGCGTCGAAGAAAAAACGAACACGAATCCGGAATTGAAAAGGGCCCTGGAGGAAATACGGGAAATCCTGGACCGGGAGCATGCGCGACGTTGAAAGCAAGGATTGTCAACAGTCAAAAGTATGATATACTGGAAACGTGATGAAAACGGACATTTGGTCAAGTCTGCTTGCCACACTCACTCATCCCAATTCCATTCCAGAAAATTACTTAAACGGATCGTTCGAGCGGCAGACGATTGTGCGCGGAAACCGTTTCAGGCCGTAGTTTCAGGCCGTTTACGGTACACACCGGACCTGTTGCGCCTCGGGAACGATAGGAAAACCAAAACCAAAAAATGAAACGCGCGAAAATCAGTGTTATCGGAGCGGGCAACGTCGGGGCCACGACGGCCCATTGGTGCGCAGCGGCGGAGTTGGGCGATATCGTCCTGCTCGACATCCCCGAAGCCGGGACGATGCCCCAGGGAAAAGCACTCGATCTGTTCGAAGCGTCGCCCGTCATTGGGTTTGACGCAACCATTAAAGGAACAAGCGATTACGGCGACACCGAAAGAAGCGACGTGGTTGTCGTCACCGCCGGGATTCCCCGGAAGCCGGGAATGAGCCGGGACGACCTGCTTGCGACGAATGCGAGAATCGTCGGTTCCGTCGCCTCGACAATCAGGGAAACGTCGCCGGAGGCCGTCGTGATCGTCGTCAGCAATCCGCTCGACGCGATGGCCCAACGGGTCTACCAGACCACGGGTTTTCCCCGGGAACGGGTGCTCGGACAGGCCGGAGTGCTCGATACGGCCCGGTTCCGCGCTTTTATCGCGATGGAACTCGACGTGAGCGTCAATGATGTTGCGGCCATGTTGCTCGGCGGCCACGGCGATACGATGGTGCCGCTGTTGAGCTGTGCTTCGGTCGGCGGTGTCCCGGTCACGCAACTGATCGAGCCGAAACGACTTGCGGAAATCGTGCAACGGACCCGCGACGGCGGGGCGGAGATCGTGTCGCTTTTGAAGACCGGAAGCGCTTACTACGCGCCGGCGGCGGCAACGGCCCAAATGGTCGAGGCGATCGTCCGCGACCAGCGCCGGTTCCTTCCCTGCGCCGTCTATTGCGATAAGGAATACGGCGTCGGTGGTTATTTCGTCGGTGTCCCGATCATTCTCGGCGGCGGCGGAGTGCGGCGCATCGTCGAATTGACGCTCGACGACGAAGAACGGGCCGCCTTCCAAAAGAGCGTCGGCGCCGTCAAGGAGCTGGTCTCGGCCATGTCCGCCCTTACGGGAAAAGTGTAATCCCGTGATTCGGGTGAAATGAGTATACCGCAAGCGGCCTGAAACGGTTTCCGCGAACAATCGCTTGTCGCCCGAACGAAACGCGCAAACCGATATTTACAAACATGTTGCGGCGAGTGAGTGCGACAAGCAGTCGTCACCGAACAACCAGGTTCACCGCGTTTCCGGTATAACACGATTCGGCGATTCTTTTCTTGGCCGGTTCCGATTCGGCAGTGCGCTGTCAATTCTTCCACTGTCAGTTCACCCACGCCTTCGTTTCGGCCGTCATGCGTTTCGTTTCCGGGCCTTGCCGGGATTTTCCGCCTCCGGTAAAATGGGAGTGTCTGTTTTTTGACTTCATTCGACCCGGGCGGTATCCATGCAAATCGAACTCCGCGGCGTTCGCGTCCACAATTTGAAGGGAATCGATCTCGATCTTCCGTATAACAACCTGATCGTCTTTTGCGGCCCCAGCGGGAGCGGAAAAAGTTCGCTCGCCATGGATACGCTCTATGCCGAGGGACAGCGGCGCTACATCGAGAGCTTTTCCTCGTATACGCGCCAGTTTCTCGAAAAACTTGAGAAACCGGATGCGCAGCGGATCGACGGCATCCCGCCCGCGATTGCCGTAACC
>QMCE01001000.1_pt1 | contig 15281 bp, 14 predicted proteins | sample 1821851 | NCBI WGS metagenome assembly QMCE01 (sample SAMN09453174, study PRJNA476694) | Termite gut metagenome, whole genome shotgun sequencing project. | isolation source: worker | host: Odontotermes sp. | place: South Africa:Pretoria | collected 2016-01-28 | reverse complement strand
TCCGGCTGGTTCCACAGCCAGCGCAGAGCCCATTCCGCCAGGGTCCATTCCGGCCTGGCCCGCCTTAAAATCTCTTCGGCCTCGCGCGGCAGGTCCCGAACCAGGGCCCCGCCGCGCAAAGGCTCCATCACGGCCAGACCGAGCCCGGCGCGGTGGGCCAGACGCAGGCCGGCTTCTCCGGCCTGAAAATTACGGTCAAGATAGTTGTATTGAATCTGGGCGAAATCCCAATTGTAACTTCCCACTATTTTTTCAAACAGGCCGAACTCGTCATGAAAGGAAAAACCGGCATGGCCGATCCGCCCGTCTTTTTTGGCCGCGTCCAAAAACTCGTCCGCACCATATAATTGCATCCTCTCCCAGCCTTTGGCGTGCAGGCCGTGAAGCAGATAAAAATCAACATAATCGGTTTGCAGACGCCGAAGCTGCTCGTTCAGAAAAGCGTCCATGGAGGCCCGGCTGTCCACCCGCATGGTCGGCAGTTTGGTGGCTATTTTGACCTTTTCCCGCAAACCGTATTTGGCCAGGGCGCGGCCCAGAAAAGGCTCGCTGGCGCCTTTTTCCAGGGTGCCGTTGGGGCCGTGATAGGGCCAGGCCGTATCGACATAGTTCACTCCCGCTTCGACGGCTTTGACGAGCAGTTCCTCGGCTTTGGGCTCGTCAATGTTGACATGGCTTTCGCCCGTCCAGGGCAGACGCATCAAGCCAAAACCCAGGATGGACACTTCCTGACCGGTCTTTCCGAAAATTCTTCTGGGAACAGCCATGAGGGCTCCTTAAAGGCGAAGAGGCGAGGGGGAAATATCGGCGGCGGTCATGCTTTTTCGCAGTTCTATAAAGCCGTTCGTTTTTTTCATTTCCAGGAAACCATTATCAGCGTAAAATTTTCGGGCCGTCTCATTTTCGCTATGAACCTGAAGGTCGATGAAGCGAAAACTTTCACCCACAGCCAGGGCGAAAGCCTCGCCAATAAGGGCGCGCCCGATTCCGCGTCTCTGACAGGCGGGACGGACGCCAAATGAAGTGATATAGGCTCTTTGTCCTTCTCTGTCATTAAGATACATGGCGCATAGAGCTTTGTCGTCACCATCATCGGCGGCGGCGAAAATAATCCAGGCCAGGTCGGCCAGCTTGCGGCTGTATTCGAATATGTTCACCAGACTGGAAATGGGGGGGATATAGGCTTGATCCAGTTCAGACAGCAGTTGTTCAATACGCTGATGATCCCCGCCAGGCGCCATCCTTTCATAAATAACTAACGGAATCACTATGCAAAACCCTACTTTAATATTTGAGAATCGCCGCGCTTGTTCAAATAGTGATTGTGTAACTCTTCATTTAATAGTATAATATAATTTAGTATTTTTTTCAATAGGTGCCATAATGCCGAGCCAGATTAAAGTAACCGTAATCTGCCCCACCTACAATCATGAAAAATATATTGAAAAAACCCTCTTGGGCTTCGTCAGGCAAAAAACCAATTTTGACTTCATTGTTCTGGTGGGCGAAGACGCCTCCACAGACGGCACGGCGGATATAGTCCGTCGCTATGCCCAACTGGCCCCGAAAATCATCAAGCCGTTTTTTCGAGAAAAAAATCTTGGGCTCGGCCTTGGCGGCAACAGCCATGACCTTCATATACGGATAGATTCTCCCTACTTTACCATATGCGAAGGCGACGATCACTGGGTAAACGATTCTTTTCTGCAAAAAGGGATGGACTGCCTGGAAGCCAATCCCCAGGCCATGATGTTCATGGGCAACACCATTTGGCGCGACGCGGAGAAGCAACAGGAAACCATGACAGTTAAAAACCGCGCCAGCGGCTGGGTCGCGAATTTGGAGAATTCATTTTATGCCCACACTTCCGCCCGCCTCTATCGGCATGTTCACCATTATCCGTTAGGAGACACCGCAATTTTACATTATTACCTGCATTTGGGGCCGGCTTATTATCTTGATGAAGTCATCTCCACATACAACTACAACTGCGCCGGAATCTGGAGCGGCCTTTCCGCCGCCGCCCAAAGGCGGGACAACCTTGCCTTTTATTACACGATGAACAAGGTCTTGAATTATGAACATGACCGCTTTTACGGCTGGCGCCTGATACCGTACCGGAACCAGCGGCTGCGCCGTCTTTTGTACCGCGTTCGCAAGCTTTTGGGCCCGGAAAGATTTTGGAAGCTCTACCGCCTAATCATGCGCCATCCAGGAGATTTCGCCTTAAGGTGGGTGGACGAATATTAAGGAACAGGAACTATGAAAATTCTGGTGACAGGCCTTTGCTCTTTGCACTGGGGCCGCTTGGAATATGGAAACATCGGCAATTACTACATAGTGGAGCCCGTCTTCCAGGAGCTGAGACGTGTTTTTCCCCAGGCCGAAATACGAAGCACCTTTCAAATGACCGAGGAGTTCAACCGGCGTTTTCTGGTCAACGGGCTGCCTCTGGAATATTATTACGCCTGGAATGGAAATGACCTCTCCCAAGCCATTCTTGAATACGGGGCGGCGGAATGTTATGCAAAAACGAAGACTCTGCCGTGGGAAACTGGCTTTTTGCGGACGGCGCAAGACAGTGATTTGATAATCAGCCTCCCGGGTGAAATGTGGGGGGATTACGCGGAACCAGTGGGGAAAAACCGCCTTTGGGTAGAAGCTCTAAAAATGCGCAGCGCGCAGCTTTTAGGCAAAAAAACAGTTTTAATGGCCGCTGCTCCCGGTCCATTTACGGATGAGAAGGTGAGACCCTTTGCGCTCGAGACGCTCAAGCATTTTTCACAGGTGCAGAATCGGGAAGCCGCGGCCGCTGATATTTTGCGTGAACAGGGGCTTCAGAGCGACAATGTAGCCACGTATGCCTGTCCATCTTTTCTTTTTGAAAAAGACGCCGGAATCAAGATAGATGATATTCTGGCCGCCGAACGCTTGGTGCGCAACCGGGAAAAAGCTCTCGTCGGTCTTACCTTCGGCGGCTTCAACATGCCCCTGGCCCCCTATGACCGCTGGCCACGAGAAGATTGGGAATATGAAAAATTCGCCGAGGCAGCCGAACATGTGCTCAATGAACTCAATGCGCAGCTTCTTGTTTTTTCTCACACCAACGGCTTTGACCAGCCGCCTAATTTCCGGCTGAAGCCGGGGCGCGACCATCAGCTCATAACCCGGCTTCAGGAAATTATGGACAAAAGAGGCCTAGTTAAAAATCCTGGCGACCTTTTGCCAATAAATAATCCGCTTTTGCCCTCCGCGATGAAAGCTATGCTGGGCCAGCTGGACATGCTGATAAGCGGCCGCCTTCATGCCGCGGTGGGGGCCATTTCGCAAAATGTCCCGGTGGTCTATATCCCTTACACCGCCGAATATAAGCAAAACACAAAATTCAAAGGGTTCGCCGAATTGGCCGGGCTTACTGATTTCGTGCCGAAAACAGAAACGAGCGACGAATTGATTGCGCTCGTCACGCGGGCCTGGCAAGGCCGGGATATGATCAGGGCGCATTTGGAAACACGCGTGCCCAAAATCAAAAAAACTGCCCGCTCGGCGTTCGATGATTTGCGAAGCCTTTAATATGCGGCTGGGAATAATGCAGCCATATTTTTTCCCCTATCTGGGCTATTTTGATTGCATCAACCGCGTTGACCGCTGGATAGTTTTCGATGTCGCCCAATACACGCCTAAAAGCTGGATGACCCGCAATCGAATGCCGAAGCGGGATGTCGGCTGGCAATATATTCATGTTCCCGTCAGCAAAACGTCCAGGGCCGACCGCATCAAGGACGTTATGTTGAAAGAGCCCGATAAGGCGCTCCTGCGCATCGAAAGACAGCTTTTCCATCTGGCTGCCGCCCCTTTTTTTGACAAGGTCATGGACATCCTGCGAACATCCTTCGAGCATAGGGAGTCCGATTCCCTCACCGATCTCAATGTCTCGGCTCTGACCGTGGTGTGCCGCTACCTCAGCATCAATTTTAACTACGCCATCTGCTCCCGTCTTTCCAATCTGGTCCTGCCGCCGATCCAAGGCCCCGGCGATTGGGCCCTGGAAATCAGCACGGCCCTTAGGGCCAAAACCTACATAAACCCTCCCGGAGGCCGCGAGCTTTTCGATAAGGAGGCCTTCAAAAAGCGAGGCATAGAGCTTGAATTCACCCAAAACGCCGAATTTGGATACGAGCGGCCTGGCTATGAAAACGCGGGCGACAACCTTTCCATACTGGATGTGATCTTATGGACCCCTCCCGAGCGCATTAAGGCCCATTTGGATCTTCTGGCGCTTCAAATAAATAACAAGACCGGGCAATGAAAAAGAGATTGTCATGCCGAAACCTATTTTCGTAACGCAGCCGAGTTTGCCGCACCTGGATGATTTTTTGCCCTCTTTGGAGCAAATTTGGAAAAGCAGGGTTCTGACAAATGGGGGCGAGTTTCACCGACGCCTGGAAGAGGAACTTTGCTCCTATCTGGATGTCGGGCATATCTCCCTTTTCAATAACGGCACTGTGGCTCTGATGACCGCCATTTCGGCCTTGCGGCTCTCGGGCGAGGTCATAACCACCCCCTTTTCTTTTGTGGCCACCTCTCACGCCTTATGGTGGAACGGCATCAAGCCCGTTTTTGTGGATATAGAACCGCAAACCCTGAATATGGACCCGCAAAAGATCGAGGCGGCCATTACCCCACAGACCACGGCCATTCTGCCGGTGCACTGCTACGGCGCTCCCTGCAAAACGGCGGATATCGCCGCCATTGCCGACATATACAATCTCAAGACGCTCTACGACGCGGCCCACGCTTTCGGAGTGCGCGGCGAGGATGAAAAAAACGCCCCCCTGTCCGCCGGCGACATGTCGGTTTTAAGTTTTCACGCCACAAAGGTTTTCAACACGTTGGAAGGTGGGGCAATTATTTCGCCGGACGCCAAAACTAAACAGCGCGTGGACCGGCTGAAAAATTTCGGCATCGTAAATGAAACAACCGTCGTAGCTCCGGGCATCAATGGAAAAATGAACGAAGTGTGCGCGGCCCTGGGGCTGCTCCAGCTCAATCATGTGGAGCGCTGCATCGCCCGGCGGAGGGAGATTGACGAACGATACCGACAGTTTCTGGCCGGCATCGAAGGGCTCGCCGCCCTGGAACGCCTGGGCGGCTTTCATCATAATTACGCCTATTTTACCATTCTTGTTGGGCCGGCCTATCCTTTAAGCCGCGACGGGCTGTATTTCAAGCTTAAAGAATCGAATATTCACACCAGGCGGTATTTTTATCCGCTTATTTCTGATTTTCCCATGTATCGAGGGCTTCCCTCCGCGCGGCGAAGCAACTTGCCGGTGGCGGCCGAGGCGGCGGAACGGGTGCTGTGTCTGCCTATCTACCCCGAATTGACGGATCATGAGGTGGAAATGATCTCCGACATCATCCGGAGGGCATAAGGAAACCGGCGCATATCAATGCAATTAAGTCTTTGGAGCTTTAGTTATGTCGTTAAAATACGCAAGTTGTTGCTTTCTTGAATACGGCGGCGTCCACTTTACGACCAGGATGGTCCGTCCCTGTTGTCACATATATGATCACAGTTCCAATTTACTTCACGCATTGTGCTTCAAGATGATATACGACGCCGGCTACTTCAACGCGGAACAATACACGGCGCATATCAATACAATAAAAGCAATGAACCGTTCAGAAAATCCGCTTTGCAAGAAATGCGGCTATTTTGAGGAAAGATGCTAGCCAGTGTGTGAGGGGGAATATTTGATTAACCATCACATCATTCTGTCTCACTACTCTTTCTGCAATTTCGACTGCGATTACTGTGTCTTAACGCAACAGTCGCGGCGTTTGGACAATTCCAGGGACCTCTCCCCAATTATAAGCGATATGATGGCCCGGAAGCTGATCAACCCAAAAGCTATTGTGGAATTCTCCGGCGGCGAACCGGCCCTTTTGCCTTCCACTCCGCAAATTCTGGAACTGTTTAAAGCCAATGGGAATCCCGTGGTGTTCTACTCAAACGCATCCAGGTTTTCCCGTGAGATTTATGATTACCTGGAAAATTCGGAAGCCAGCTATATCGTGACCTCTCTGGATTGCGGCTCTAAAGAGCTCTTCCGCCAAAAAAGAGGGCGTGACGCTTTTGACCAAGTGCTGAAAAATATTGAATTATATTCGAGGGCCCAAAAAAGTGACGGGCAACCGAAAGTGGTCATTAAATATATTTTCGGCGAAAATAATCTCGCTGAAAATGAATTTGAGGGATTTATTGCAATAGCTGATAGGCTTCGTCCTTTAAGAGTCGGCCTGACCATGGATTTGACCCTTGTTGTGGGAAAAGATGGCGAAATAATTAAAGATATTTATGAGACGATTTCCCGACTGATAGACAATGCCAAAGATAGGCTATTGAGAAAGGGCCTCGCGGTTGAAGTTTTTTCCTTTGATAAGGAACTATGGAAGAGATATTACCCTGCTGAAAGGGATGGAGAAAGAAGAATTCTGCGGACGCACCTGCCCGAGTAGCGGATCCGGATCCGCCCTTATTCACCTAAATGGCGCTTTACGCGGCAAATTCAGGAGACATTTTGACCGGACCTTCACCAAACTTTCACGACCCCGGCTTGAAAGTCGTTTCCTTCGATATTTTCGACACCCTCATTCAAAGGGCCTGCGGGACGCCCGCCCTGATTTTCGCCCTTTTGGAGCCGCAAGCCTTTCGTCTGGGCGGCCCCACTATGGCCGCCTTTCAGCAGCTCCGTCCCCGCCTGGAACGCCTGGCGCGGCAGCGGCGCCCCGATCCTCGCGTGGAAATTACCTTGGAGGGAATATACGCGGCTTTCGTCGAATTGGGCCTTTTAAGCGGGCCGCAAGCCGTGAAGCTCATGGAGGCGGAACTGGCCCTGGAAAAAAGCCTGGCCATACGCCGGGAATCCGGCTGCGCCCTATTTGAGGCGGCGCTGGCCGCCGGTCGCCGGGTAGTTCTGGTTTCAGATATGTATATGCCACGGGCCGCGCTCGATGGAATCCTGGCCGGGCTTTCGATAGAGGGGCACCAGGCCGTCTACCTCTCTTCCCAGCGGCTGGAGATGAAATATTACGGCGGCCTGTGGGACCTGGTTCTAAAAGAAGAGGCCGTGGCCGCCCAGGAACTGCTGCATATCGGCGACGACGCCATATCCGACGTCAAAACCGCCTCGGAAAGGGGCATACGAACCTTTCAACTGCCCAAGGCCCTGGAAAATTTCAAAAAACATCCGGCCAATCAGGAACTCTACCGGAAGGGCTTTCCCGATGAGCTTTTCCCAGACGCCTCCATCTTCCCGGCTCTGGCGCAGGGACTTTCCGCCGTCCATTTCCACGACGCCCCGCGCGGCTCCAAAGAGGGAATTTTCAGCGGTCTCTTCCATCTCGGGTATGCGGCCCTGGGCCCGGCCGTTTCCGCCTTTGCCCTCTGGCTGGCCCGCGCGGCCGCCGCAGACCGGACGGAGGAACTCTTTTTTCTCTCCCGCGACGGCTTTTTGCTGAAAAAAGTTTTTGACGAACTCGCCCCGGCCATCGGTCCCGAAATCCGCTCCCATTATATCCGCACTTCGCGCAAGGTGGCCGTGGCCGCCGATCTTAAAGACAGAGCCGGAATCGTCGTTGCGGTCATGTCCTATTTCAAGCCCGTAACCCTGGGCCGCTGGCTGGACGACAAATTCCTTTTCCGCCCTCAAGCGCTTCCAAAAAGTCTGACGGAAAAATTCGGCTTGGACCTTCAAAGCGACGTCAGCATGGCCGACCGGGACCGGCTGCTTCCTTTGTGCCTGGAACTGGCCCCGGAAATAATCGAAAATTCGGACGCCAAACGACGGGCCCTGACCCAGTACCTCCAGGAGGTCGGCTTCAATCCAGCCAAAGGCCAGGCGGTGGTGGATGTGGGCTTTTCCGCCCGGATCCAGGAAGCTCTGGCCGCCGCCGCGAATACCCCGGACCTGAAAGGATATTATTTCTTCACCGATTACCGCGCCGCCAGACCCATGATGCGGGGCCTTGCGGCCGAATCTTTCTTCGAGGCGAACTGCGACCCCTTCTCGCCGCAGTTCGCGCACAAATACCTGTATCACTGTTATTTTGAAACATTTTTAAAAGACGGAGCCGAAGGCGCCCTGGACGACATGCTCATAGACTACGCGGGCCGGGCCAGGCCCGTGTCGCGGCCCTTGCATTCAAAAGCCAATGCCAGTATTTTAGGCGCAATATCCGCCGGAGCGCTGCGCTTCGCCCAGGACATGGCCAAACTGTTCGGCCCCTGGCTGCCCCAAATGGCCATAAATCCTTATACGGCCTGCCAGACCTATTTGCATTTTTTGCAAAACCCCACCGCGCCAGACGCCGGGCTGATTCAGGGCCTGACCATTGACGACAGCTTTTGCGGCAGTGACCAAAATTTCTTCCTGGGACCGGAAAATGACGGCGCCTCGGCCTGGCGAGAAGGAGCCGAGGCCATCTTTGGGGAACTCAAAACGAAATAGCATGTTAAAATCCAACATCATGAATCATGGGAATACTATTGTCTTCATATAACAATCTCATAAAAATCATGAACCACGCCCCGGCCGCCGAACTCCTGCTTCTGGCCGATCAAGCCTTCGTTTAAAGACAGCCCGCCGTTTTCCGTGGAAATGCCGAAATCGAAATACCTTTTGCTTTGGTAGCGGTCATTGACCAAATGATCGATGACCAGATCCAGGGCGCCAACGGTCCGGCCCTCGGCGTTGCTGGCCAAATACTGGGTGTGGGCCGCCAGGGAGGTCTCGTAGACCAGGGCGCCGGCCAGCATGTCCAGGCCGCGATAAGCGGCGAAAAGGCGGATATTGTCAGGATGCAGCCGGGCCAGGCTCTCCATTTCAGCGGCCGTATGCGCTGGAGCGGTCTGATGCCGCTCACTCAGAACGCCTGTCAACAGGTCGATATAGGCCGCGTAGTCCTGAGTTTCACGGACCATGAGCCCGGCCTTGACGGCTTTTTTCAGGTTGCGCCGCCGCCGTTCACTGAACCTGATGCTGTCGGGCAGGAAAATGCAACTGGAGATGTCCCGCCGGATCAGGCGGGCTTGATTGACGAACAGGGCATAAAGATCTTCATCGGCCGGATACCGGTGATAGATCCAGGGAACCCGCTTATATAAAAGGGAAACTGCCCCTTTGGCGGCCATAAAGGCTTTCAGGGCCGAGAAGCACTCCAACATCAGAGGGGCGGTCATGTCCAGACCGCAAATAAGGCCGCCGTAGGTCAAGCCGCCGTGCGATCTGATCTCCCTCCCGTGGCGGGAGGCGGGCAGAACCCCTTTCAGCTTTGCCCCATCATGAAACATCAGGGAAAAATCTTCAAAGCGGTCGGCGTGGTATTCCATATAATCGCGGCCCAGCATGAAGGAGCCGTTTTTGGATTTGGCTACGAACTCGTTCCAAAGGCGCCGGTTGGCCGGCGTATAAAGGGTGACGTCAATCAAAATGCCTCTTTGACGTGTGACGATCCAGCGACATCCAATTTGATGAGGCCGATTTTTTTAATGCCGTTCCGCCCGACAGAATTGCCAAAGAATAGAAATTGTTTCAAATTCTTTGACGTCAGCATGGTCAGGCGGTTTCCAGAAGCGCGGCGGCAATGCCGGTCCGGCCGAAATCATTGCCGTTGTAGAAGCAGTAAGTCCGGCCGCGCAAGGTTATCACGGCGGAGGACATCATAGTGTCGCTGTCATAGGGCGCGGGGCCCACGTCCAAATTGAGCGCCTCGTCGGCGCGCCGCCAGTTCAAACCGTCAACTGATTCAGCATAGCCCAGCCGATGTTTGTTGAACGATATTCTTCTGATGCAATAGGTCATGGCGTAGCCTTCAGGCTTTTTGAGCACCCAGGGCCGCCCGAAGCCATATTCGTCCTCCCTGGAAGCGGTCATAACCTGTTTACCGGTGGAAGGCCAGCGGAAGCCGTCGGCCGATTCCAAATATCGTATGTCATAGACGGGCATCTCCCGGCCTTGAATCATCTTCCAGGACGCGCCGGAGACGTACCACATTTTATACAGGCCTTCGTCTCGCAGAACACATGGGCCAGCCCGCAGGAACAGTTCCTCGTCAGAGCGTTCAAGAATGGGGCACAACGAATGGCGGACGAAACTTTCGCCGTTGTCTCGGCTGATTGCCAGCCCGGCCAACAGGGTATAACGAATTTTGGTGAAGAGCTGGAAGCCGGCATAGTACATGAGCAGCGTCCCATCGTCATTAGCGACAAGACTGCATAGAATCAGGCCGTTGTCGTCAAAAGCGCCGGGGCGGCCGAAATCCATCAGCGGTCGCCCGGCGGGAGCGATCACCCGCATTGGATCGGCGGCATCCACATCCACATAAGTGGGCCGGCCCCGTCCCTGGCTGTCCCAGGCGGTATAAAACAGACGCAACACGTCTTCATTCAAAAGATATGGAGTTGGCACCTGGGCATGGCTGGTCTGCCACTCTTCCCGGCCCGTTGAATTATAAACTATGCCCAGCTTTTTCCAGCGCATATCCAATTTTCCTTTATCATGAAAGAGACGGCCAGTTTTTCATAACGCATGGCAATGCCGGGAAGCATTTTATTTTCTGGAAAAAGCGTTCAAACAATCAAGCTCTTCCACAGCTTCGGCCATAAAATCAGGTTTATAGCGGGCCAGGCTTTCCGCGTTCTGAAAGCCCCAGGTCACGGCCACCGCCAGGCAGCCCAACTCGCGGGCGGCCAAAATATCTTCGCCCGTATCGCCTATGAAGATATCTTCCGGCGTGACGGATAAAGCGGCGGATTCCACCAGGGCGGCTTTGGAGCATTTTTGTTCAGTAACCAGAATTTCCTGGAAAAAGCCCGCAAGGCCCAAGCGTTCGACCTGCCGGACGGTTCGTTCCCGGAATTGCCTGTTGGTGACCAGGTATAGATTTCCGAGCCCAGCCTGCCGCCGCAGGAACGAGCCCAGGCCCGGCACAAGAGCATCCTGGTCCAGACGGAACTCCTCTTCAATACGCTCCAGCCAGCGCCGGCTGTATTCGTTCACGGCGCTTTCGCTGAAGCCGAGAAATTTCCTCGTCAGCTCCGGCTGGGTCAGGCCGGATCGCTTCAGGCGCCAGTAGCGCTCCAGACTCAAACCGTGGCCGGGCGCCAATTCGGTCAAGAGGCCGTAAAGCCGGTTCCGGCAGTCTACAATAGTGCCGTCAAAATCCAGAAATAGTTTTAACCCGGCCGCCTTCATCAAGCGACTATTCTTTCCCGCTCGAAAATGGGTTTTTCGTCATAGCGGTTCAGAGCCTTGGAATCACAGTGAATTGCGACATCTATCAGCCAGGGTTTCGGGTTGGCCAGAACCGCGTCCAACTCCTCAATTTGCCGCATATCCGTTATTCGGGTATAACCCAAACCGTAGGCTTTGGCCTGGAGTTCCAGGTCGGGGCAGGCAAAATCACGTTCGCCGCTGCCGTGGAAACGGGAACCGAAATAGAGGCTCTGCACTTCCCGCATCATGCCCAGGGTGTTGTTGTTGAAGACCACGCACTTTATCCCCAGGCGGCGGTGAGCCAGAGTTTGCAACTCCTGAATGTTCATCATTAAGCCGCCGTCGCCGGTGAAAGCCAGCGCCTGGCGGTCCGGGGCGGCATATTTGGCCCCGATGGCCGCCGGCAGGGCAAAGCCCATGGCCCCGTGCCCGCTGGAATTCAAAAGCCGCTGTTCGCCTTTGACCCGGAAGCCCTGGGCCACCCACATCTGGTTCTGCCCGACATCAGCCGTAAAAATAGCTGCGGCTGAACACCTGGGCGTCAGAGCGGCCACCAGCGCCACCGGGTCGAGGCCTTCCGTGTTGATCCGGCTGTTGGTCAGATATTTTTCTTCCCAGGAACAGACTGATTTCAGCCAGGAAGCCGAAGCCAGGGGAGGGGCGTCGGCGCACAGGTCATAGAGGGCGGTCAGGAAGGGCTTTAAATGACTTTTGATGAACAGATCGCTCTCCAGCCCCCGGTTTTGCTCGAAGGGGTCTATATCCACCTGAATGACCGACGCCGTCGTATAATCTGATCTGAATTTGGTCACCTGGCGCAGGCCCAGCCGGGAACCCAGCACCAGCAGCACATCGGCGTTGTTGATGATCAGGTTGGCCGAGGTATTGCCGTAAAGCCCGGCAAAACTGCGGCTCCCTTCATAGATGTCCAGAGCGTTGAGAGTGGTGACCACTGGAATCCGGGTATGATCGGCCAGCTGTCGGAAAATATCGGCCGCCCCGGCCAGCCTGATGCCCCCACCGGCCAGGATGACCGGCCGCCTGGCCGCCCTCAGGCGCTTGAGCGCTTCCGCCGCCCCGGCGGGGCAAAACTGAGGCTCGCCTTTAGGAGGCGCGAAACGGAGCGGGTTTTCTGGAATATCCTTGAACTGGACGTCTATGGGGATGTCCAGCAGCACAGGGCCGGGCCGGCCGCTCTCAGCCAGATAAAGCGCTTTGTCCAGTTCGAAGGGCGCTTCCTCCGGGATGGCGATCAATTTGGCGTATTTGGTTATAGGACCGCAGATGCCCACCACGTCCGCCGCCTGAAAGCCGTTTTGGCGGGCTTCGGGGCGGCCGGCAATGCTGGTCAGATAATCCTGCCCGGTTATGAACAGCATCGGGATGGAGTCGTAATAGGCGTTGGCGATGCCGGTAACCAGATTGGTGGCCCCCGGCCCGGAGGTGGCGATAGCCGCCCCCAAGCCGCCGGAGACCCTGGCGTAGGCGTCGGCGGCCATGGCGGCGGCCTGCTCGTGATAGGTCTGGATGTATTCAATCCCGGCCTCAACCATGCAATCCACCAGCTTTAATATGGCTCCGCCCTGATAACCGAAAATACGGCTGGTTCTGGCCTTTAAAAAGCCGGCCACATACTCGGCTACGTTCATGATAAATTCACCAGCGCTTTCTGAATTTCGGCCTCGGTGGTCAGGATGGGACGTTCATCAATGGCTCTCAACCACAACAAGCCGTCCGGCAGAGGATTGAGCTTTCGGGGGAGTTCCGGCTTGCGGCCGTATAGACACAAGTTCTTTAAAATGACGGGCATGTTCAAGCCGGCCGCGGCAAAAAACTCGATAGTCGTGAAAAAACGGGAGATGTTGATTTCCGTTGGGTTGGGCACGCCCTCGAAGTCATAGGTCATATCCACGCCGTAAATGCCGTGGGGCTGGTCACAGACGGCCCGGCAGGCTCTTTCGGCGATCTCGTCTATGAGCGGCGAAGAGAGCGTCTCGCTGATCTTGGTCAGGCCGCTGACCCCGGAAGGGCTGAGGCGGCTGTAGGCCCAGGCGTTGCGCCGCCTGGTTTGGGCCACAATCAACTCGCCTCCGTACCATATTGACAGCCAAGTGACCGAATCTGGGGTTAAGAGCTCTGCGGCCATGAAATCGCCCCAGCCGTCGTGGCGGCTTATCCAGTCAAAAGCCTGCCCGTAGTCGCCGGTGGCCAAAGAGCCCTTGCCGCCGTTGCCGATGGACATGGACCGCAGCCAGACCTTGCCGCCGCGCCCCAGTTCTTTCAGGGCCCGCTTCAAATCGCCGCCGGTGTTGAGCACAATGTTTTCAGGCGTTTTGATTCCGGCCGCCTTGAATTTCAGCCAGGATTTGTATTTATAGACGCAGGCGTCGATTGTCTCATAGTCGGGCACGATCATCCTGGGTCCCAAAGCTTCGATTTCGCTCCGAAAAGTCAGGGCCACAGCCATTTCCGCATCATGCTGAAAATGAATCATGTCCGGTCGCTCCAGTTCCAAAACTTTCAAAAAATTCTCTTTGTAGTCGGCCCCGGACGAATGAGGAAGCACATATCGCTTGTGGGCCCGGCAGAACATCAGGTCATGCCGGTCGGAGCCGGCGCCTATGATCTCGTCGGCCGGATCTTCCAAGAGACAATTGATGCAGCCGTTGGATTGGGCGCTGCCGGCCCCCGTGATGAGTATTTTAGCCATTTTGTTCCAGTTCGGCGTAGCCTAAACCGCCTTGTCCGTAATTATTGCCGCAATAAAAAAGGTAAACCTTGCCTTCATATTTTCAAAGCGTGAAGCGAAACAGGGCATTTCCAAATCCCAACCTTCGGGCGAAACATCCAGCCCGATTTCCGCATCCCGGCGGGTGAAGCTGAGGCCGCCGTCGTCGGATACGGCTAACCCAGGCGGTAGCCTCTGGAAAGGCTGCGGATGAGTAAATCATGTGCCAGCGGTCATTTCCCGCCCGACTGATGGTTTGGCTAAACCGTGTTCATCGTTGGAGTTAAACTGGAAAAGCAACCGGCCCGGCTCATCCGGCCAAATCAGACCATCCTCAGACTTCAGATGTTTTATTTTGAACCAAGGCAGGTTCAAGGTTTCGTGTGAGCAAATGAGCCTTTTTTGCCATCTCATAGGATCCGCTTCCAATTTAGGGTTTTCTTATAAGCAGGTCATCGCGCCGGTTGGCAAAAGGCAAGCCTTCGGCCTGAGGCGCGATGTAGGCGTCGCAGCCTGAAGCCTGGCAGCGCATGACCATCGACAACAGGAGCGCATCATCTATCTTGCCTGTTTCCGGCCGGTTGAATTCTACCAGCGGAGGCTGGTCGGTGTTCATGAATTTTTTGTGGAACTTCACTCCATTTTGAGAGGCAAAAAAGCGCTTGCGCTTGGAATGATTAGGGATATCGCCGATCAGAACCTGACCGCCACCGTTTAAAATCTCCATGACGCGGTCCAGAAAATACCAGACGTTGCTGTCGACAAAGATATAATGAAGAACACTATAGCAGATTACGACATCCACTCCGCCGCTTTGAGTCTGGATTAAATCGGCCGTTTCAGGAAACGAACCCGAAATTTTGATCTGATGAGGCCGGTCCATGATTAGTTGCAACATTTCCGCGCTGTCGGAAATAAAAAGTTGGTGACCATTGTCATGGCACAAGTCGGAAATATAAGTCTGAAGGTCGGAACACCCTGGTCCGATATCCAGCGCCCGCAAGCCTCGCCGTTGCTTTAAGAGGGGGACCTTGGAAACGATGTCTTGAAAAATAAGGCCTTCCCGGCCTTGGCGGTAACTGTCCGGAAAACCTGTCTTCTCGTATTTAGACAGTTCTTTGTTTTGAGCCAGTTCCTGAAACTTTTTATAGTTATAGCCGTCATAGTCGTTCATTTCAAAGCGCCCGCCCGTCAAGTTCATCCATTCCGTCCGACCAATTGCGAAAACTCGTCATATTCGGTGCTGACCAGAGACATGATCCATGCGGTTCGGG
>QMCE01001825.1_pt1 | contig 15286 bp, 14 predicted proteins | sample 1821851 | NCBI WGS metagenome assembly QMCE01 (sample SAMN09453174, study PRJNA476694) | Termite gut metagenome, whole genome shotgun sequencing project. | isolation source: worker | host: Odontotermes sp. | place: South Africa:Pretoria | collected 2016-01-28 | reverse complement strand
TCCGTCACCCAGGCGAAGTCGACCTTTTCGCAGTCGTCGAGGAGTTCCTCCTGCTGGTCGAGAAAGAGGTTGTCCCAGCCGGCCAGAACGTGTTCCTGCCCGTATTTCTTGAAACGCGCGAGAATGTCCGTGAATTTGGCCATTTCCGTTTTCCTTGTGTTGTATGCCGTATGGAAAAAGAGTATACTCCAAAATTCCGGAACCCGGTCAATTGGAAGGTAAATCTTTTTGTCATTTCGGTTTCGCAGTTCATCACCCAGTCGGCCTTCAATTTCTGCCTGCCGTTTCTCGCCCTGTATCTCCGGGAAAAACAGGTCGCTCCGCCGGAGGACACGCCCTTCTGGTCCGGCATCTTCATTTCCGCCGCGTCCGTGAGCATGATGATCATGTCCCCCATCTGGGGCGCGTACGGCGACAGGCACGGACGGAAAGTCATGCTTATCCGCGCCACACTCTCGGGCGCGTTCTGCATTTATCTCCTCGGCGTCGTGGACAGCCTGGAGGCCATGATCGGCCTCCGCCTTCTCCAGGGCGCGTTCAGCGGCACGGTGCCCGTGGCGCAGAGCCTGGTCGTGACGGAGACGCCGGACAACAGGCAGGGCTTCGCGCTCGGCCTCATGATGGCGGGGACGAGCGCGTCCATCACGGCGGGCGCGTACTTCGGCGGGCTGTACGCCTCGGTGTACGGGGCGGCGGCGGCGTTCAAGTTCTCCGGGTACATGCTCTTCGTCGCCACGGTCATGGTTGTGGCTCTGGTGCGGGAAGACTTCCATCCGCCGGAGCGGCCGGTGATGAATACGCGAAGCTCCCGCATGCGCAGGCGGAAGGAGGGGATGCACCAGGCGGGGGTGATTGTTCCGGCGCTTGTGGCGGTGTGTTTCGTCGCGTGGATGCAGAGCTATGACGGGCCGTACCTGGCGCTGTATGTCGAGCAACTCTACATTGCGCAGGGGGCGCAGGGGATCATCCCCGCGGATCTCGACGCCGTCGTCTTCCGCATGACGGGGAACATCAACGCCCTCGCCAGCGTCATCGCCATCGGCGGCTCGCTCGCCATCAGCTACCTTATGGACGTGAAGACGCCGCGCTTTCTCTGGGGCGTCTTCGGCCTTGCCTCGGGCGCGGGGGTGGTGCTCATTTCCGCCTTCGACAGCGTGTTCGGGCTGACGCTCGGGCGCTGCGTCTTCCTGTTCTTCATCAGCGGCATTGCGTCCATCTTCATCGTCCTCATGAGCAGGATGACGACGCCGGAGAAGCGGGGGGCGGCAATGGGGTGGACGGTGACGGCCCGAAGCTTCGGCTGGGCTGTCGCGCCCGTCATGAGCGCGTGGATTGCGAACATGCACGGGTATGCGGGGGCGTATTTCGTGCTGGGCGTGTCCAGCGTGCCGCTGGCGGGGCTGCTGTGGTGGATGACGGTGCGCTACCGGTCGGCGTTCTGGCGGGAGGAGACGCCGATGGAGGTTGTGCAGGAACTGCTGCCGTCGCAGCAGTTGCGCGCGGAAACGGAAAACGAAGAACAGCCGCCGAAGAAATCGTCCGTGCGGCTGTTCATCGAAAACAAGACGGATGAGATACACCCGGGGAAGTGACGCCCCGCTCCGGGAAATGCAGGCTCTCAGTCCGAACCGAGGAAGTCGAGATCGCACTGCCGGGCGGCGAGGTCGACCTTGCGCACGCGGACGCGGACAACCTGGCCGATGTGGAAGCCGGGGTCGCCGGCAAGCTGCGGGCGCTTCATCCCCGCGCCGCGGCTGCCCCTTTTGCCGGACGCGGCTGCAAAGGGGGGAAGCTCCTCGCGCGTCGACCTGCCCTTCGCGGCAAGGGCGGCCTTCGGGATCATGCCCTCGGCGAAGTAGCCGGAAATCTCCACGAAAATGCCGAACTTCCGTATCCCCGTCACGACAGCCTCGAACTCGCTGTCCCGCGCCTTCGACAGAAGCTCCAGCCTGCGGAAATCCTTCACCTCCTCCTCGATGCGCATCGCGCGGCGCTCCCGCGCGGAGCAGTGCTGCCCGAGGGCGACCATGTCCTGCCGCAGTTCCTCGTTGCCCGCTTCGACGACCTTCCGGGTTTTCTTCGGCAGCTTGTTCGCCTTCGCCGCGCCCAGGGCGAAGGCCCTGTCCAGCATCTGGTGAAGATGCAGATCCGGGTAGCGGCGGATGGGGCTGGTGAAATGGGCATACCTGGGGAAGTTCATGGCGAAGTGGCCGACGTCCCCGTCGGGGCCGTAGACGGCCTGCTGGAAGCTTTTCAGGATCATCAGGTTGATGGCGTGCTCCTCCGGCCGTCCTTTCACCTTTTCGATGACGGCGTTCAGCTTGCGGCGCTGGAGCGGGGGCTTGAAGGCGTAGCCGCTGGCGTTGAGGAATTCGGCAAGCTCTTCGACCCGCTCCTCCTTCGGCGCGGGGTGCTGGCGGTGGAGGGCGGGAAGGCCGTTCGTCACGGCCCATTCCGCGACGGCGCGGTTCGCGGCGAGCATGAACTCCTCGACAAGCTGGTGCGAGAAGTCGTGCTCCACCTTTTCCATGCCGACCGCCTGGCCGTTCTCGTCGATGACGACGCGGCTTTCGACAAGGTTCAGCTCGATCGCGCCGGCGTCGAGGCGCTTTTCGCGGAGCGTCGTCGCGAGGTCGTGGAGGCGGAGAAGGCACTGCATCAGCTCCGGGTCGCCGAACTTTTCGCGGAGCGCCCTGTGCTCGACCAGATCCCTCACCTCCTCATACGTGAAGCGGCGGCGGCTGCGGATGAGGGAGCGGTGGATAGTATAGCCGATACGCTCGCCCTCGGGAGTGTAGGTCAGGCGGACCGTCTTCGCGGGGCGGATCTCCTCCGGGCGGAGCGAACAGATGTCGTTGGAGATTTCCTCCGGCAGCATGGGGATGACGCGCTCGGGAAGGTATATGCTTGTCGACCGCTCCCGCGCCTCGTCGTCGATGACGCCGCCGGCCGTGACGTAGTGCGCGACGTCGGCGATGTGGACGTCGACGACGTAGTTCCCGTCCGCGTCGACGCGGATGCCCAGGGCGTCGTCGAAGTCGCGGGCGTCGACGGGATCGATGGTGCAACAGATGTCCCCGGTGGCGTCCAGCCTGCCGGCCACGTCCTCCGGGGAAAGCTCCCGCGCGAGGTGGCGCGCGGCGCGGACGACGTCCTCCGGGAAGGGGCCGGGCGCGCCGTTCTCGGCGAGGATGGCGGCGGTCTCCGTGTCCGGATCGCCGGAGGGGCCGAGAATCTCGACAATTTCGGCGCGGGGGCCGGCCGGGTCGAGCGGCCAGGAAAGCACCTCCAGAAGCACCTTCTGCCCCGGAGGGGGGAGGGGCGTTTTCTCGCCGACGGTGAGGCGGACGGACGCCTTGGTCGGCGCGTGGCCGGCCTTTTCCGCGTTCCGCCGGCGGCGCTGGGACTTCGCGGACTGGGAGGCGGACTTCGCCGGCGCGTCGGGGGAGAACTCGATGGCGAACTCGTAGCTGTTCCGGGGGTCTTCGACAAGGGCGCGCTCGCCGGAGAGCATTTTGCCGACAATGCGCGTGCGGGCGCGCTTCACGACGTCGACGACGCGGCCGGAAAGGCGCTTTTCGCCGCGCCGCTCGGACTCGGTCACTTTCACGCGGACGGTGTCGCCGTCGAAGGCGTCGAGCATCCTGTCCGGGGGGACGAAGACGTCCGGCTCCTCCCTGTCCTCCGGGATGACGAAGCCGTGGCCGGCCATGGCGATGTCGAGGACGCCGACGACCTCCTTTTCCTCCGCCTGGACGCGCCAGCGCGCGTCGCGGCCGCGGATGACTTCGCCCGCCTGGCGCAGCTCCTCCAGAACGCCCCGGAAGTCGTGGAACTCCTTCTTCGGGATGTCGAGGATGTGCGCCATGTCGCGGGAGCGCATGGGGCGGTATTCGGGGCTGTGGAGAAGAGCCTGAAGCGCCTTCCGGTACTGTGCGTCGCTGTTCAAATGAGTGTTTCCTTTATTCCTGTTTCCTGATTTCCCTCATCCCGCCCATGTAGGGCCGGAGAACCTCGGGGATGGCTATGGAGCCGTCCTCGCGCTGGTTGTTTTCGACAAGGGCGACGACGGTGCGGGGCAGGGCGACGCCGCTGGCGTTGAGGGTGTGGGCGATCTGCGTTTTCTTGTTCTCGTCCCGGTAGCGGATGTTGGCGCGGCGGCCCTGGTAGTCGGTGAAGTTCGAGCAGGAGCTGGCTTCGAGGTATTTCCCGACGCCGGCAGCCCAGACTTCGAAGTCGTAGCACTTCGCGGCGCTGAAGGACATGTCGCCCGTGGCGAGGTTCAGGACGCGGTAGGGGAGGTTGAGCGCCTGCAAAATGTCCTCCACGTCCTGCCGCAGTTTTTCCAGCTCGGCGTAGCTGTCCTCGGCGCGGCAGACCTTCACCAGCTCGACCTTGTTGAACTGGTGCAGGCGGAGGAGGCCGCGCGTGTCCTTCCCGGCCGCTCCGGCCTCGCGGCGGAAGCAGGCGGAGTAGGCGCAGTACTTCAGCGGCAGGTCGGCGAGGGGCAGAATCTCGTCGCGATGGATGTTGGTGATCGGCACTTCGGCTGTGGGGATGAGGAAGAGGTCGTCCTCCTTGTCGCAGCGGTACATGTCCTCCTCCATCTTCGGGATCTGGCCGGTGCCGATCATGCTGTCCCGGTTCACGAGGAAGGGGGGGAAGAACTCGGTGTAGCCGTGCTTCGCGACGTGGAAGTCGAGGAAGAAATTGTAGAGCGCGCGCTCCAGCCGCGCGCCGACGCCTTTGTACAGAATGAAGCCGGGCCCCGAAATCTTCACGCCGCGCTTCAGGTCGAACATGCCGAGGTTTTCGCAGAGTTCCCAGTGCGTCTTCGGCGTGAACGAAAACGCGGGCTTCGTTCCCCATGTCGCGATTTCGGCGTTCGCGCCTTCGTCGCCGACGGGGGAGCTGTCCGAGGGGTGGTTCGGGATCGACAGCATGAGGGCGTGCAGCTCCGCCGCCACGGCGCGCTCCTCGTTTTCGAGCGCGGCGACGCGGTCGCCGACCTTTTTCATTTCCTCCTGGATGGGGGTCGTGTCTGCCCCGGATTTTTTCGCGGCGGCGATTTCCTTCGACACGCTGTTCCGCTCGTTCTGGAGAGACTCCTTTTCGAGAAGAATTTCGCGGCGGCGGCCGTCGAGCGCGACGGCGCGGTCGACGTCGACGTCGACGAACTTGAGGCGGCAGGCTTCGCGGACGAAGTCCGGGTTGTCCTTCAGAAGACGCATGTCCAGCATGGGAAAAACCTTTCAGATGAAAATCACCGCCCTGTCTCAAGCGGCAGAAGAATATGGAATTCGCTCCCCTCGCCGGGCGCGGATTCGAACGCGAAGCGCCCGCCCATCGCCGCGACGAAGCGGCGGCACGCCGCCAGACCCCCCGCGGCGGGAAGGGAGGCGGGGGCTTCGGGAGAAAGCGAGTCCCGGATCAGCGCCTCCCGCGTGTCGGCGGGCAGGCCGCCGCCGGTGTCCGAGACCATGAGGCGCAGCCACCCGCCCGTGACGTCCATCCGGAGCAGCACCTCCCCCTGCTCCGTGTTCCGCAGGGCGTTGTCGACGAGATGCGCGAGCGCGCGGCGGAGCCGGCCGGATTCCAGCGTGAGCGTTGCCGGCACGCCCTCTTCCACAACCGCCCGGAGCGCCACGCCCTTCTCCTCCGCGCGGCGCCGGAACAGGCTCAGGACGCTTTCCGCGAGATCCGCCGGAGCCATGTCCGACACCCTCGGCGCTCCCCCGGCCCTCCCCGTCCGGACAATGTCGAGAACGTCCATGACCAGGCGCTCGAAGTCGCCCGCGTCGCGCCGGGACAGGCGTTCCGTTGCGCCGCCCAGGCTTTCCAGCACGAGCCTGCGCCCCCATTCGACCTCCGCGAGCGCCTGCTCCGCCTCCCGCAGGCGCGTGCCGGCAAGCACCTCCGTGCGCGCGTCGAAGACGAGGAGGATATGCCCCTGCTGCGCGCCGTCGTTGTCCAGCCAGTGGCCGGCCTCCAGCCGGCAGGGGAGGAGCGTGCCGTCGCGGGCGACAAGCTCGATTATTTCCTCCGCCCCGGCGTGGGTGGCGCTCCGGTTCACGAGGCGGGTGAAGGGGGAGAGTTTGCCCACATACACGAAGTTCGAGAACGTCACCCCCGGCAGCTCCGCGACGGCGTAGCCGAGGGCGTTCGCGAGCGCCCTGTTCGCCGACGCGATGCGGAGGTTCATGTCGACGAGGGCGACGCCGACGGCGGCGTCCTGCAGGAGGACGCGGAGATCGGTCTTGCCGTGCAGCAGGCGCTCGTTCGCGGCGCGGAGACGCTCCACTTCCCGGTGCATCAGGCTTTCCAGCTCGATGCAGCGGCGGGCGAGGCGCTTGTTTTCCTCAAGGAGGCGCTCGGTCATTTGCGGAATCCGCCTTTTCCCGTCCGGTGCAATGCATATAGTATACGAACACGACGTTCGTATACGGATTGCAGTATACAGATACCGCGCCGCGGAATCCATACGGAAAAGCGGTACGGAAAAGATGGGAACCACAGGGGAGGGGAACATGGGTGAGCAGGGGAGCGGCTTTGCCTTTCTCGCGCCCGAATGGGCGGCGTCGGCGGGTTCGACAAACGATGTCCTGAAGGAGCGCCTCGCCTCGGCGTCGCCCCCGCCGTCCGGAGCCGTCTTTGCCGCGCGGCGGCAGACAAGGGGGAGGGGGCGGATGGGGAACGCGTGGCAGGGCGCGGAGTCGGGCGATCTGCTGTTTTCCTTCGTGTGGAAATCCGGCATGCCGCTGGCGGCGGCGGGGACGCTTTCGCTGGCCTGCGGGCTTGCCGTCCGGGATTTTCTTGGCGGCATCGGCCTGAAGGCGGCGTGCAAATGGCCGAACGACGTCTTTGTCGGGGACGCGAAAATCTGCGGCATTCTTCTCGAAGGCGGACGCTCGGCCGGTGCGGACGACGTGGACTGCGCGCCCGACGCGCTCGCGGTTGTCGCGGGCATCGGGGTGAACTTGCGGCACCAGCCGGGGCGCGACGAGGCTCTGGGGCGGGAGACGGCCAGCGTGGAGCGCTGCCTGGGGCGCGTCCTCGCGCCGGAGGAGGCGCTGTCCGCGCTCCTGCCGTGCCTGGAGCGGCGGATAACGGCGTGGCAGGGCGGAGGTTTCGCCGCCATCCGGGGCGACATGGAGGCTGCGCTGTGGGGACGCGGGCGCGCTGTCCGGGTGCGCACGCGGGGCGCCGTTGCGGGTGCGGGTGTCGTTGCGGGTGCTGTTTCTGGCGCCGTTTCTGCCGCCGTTTCTGGAGTGATCGCGGGGCTTGGGGAGAACGGGGATCTGCTTGTCCGCGCGGAGGGGGGGGAGATTCTGGCTGTCGGCAGCGTTGCGGCTCTGGAGGAAATTTTTTGAAAGAACTGTCCCTGTTTTCGGAAAAGTATACCGTCGCATATCCTTTTGCGCCGGTGCGCGCCCGGGTATGCGCTTTTTGAACAACAACGGGAGAACAGGGATGAAGAAATTTCTCATGGCGATGGTGGCGCTCTCTTTCGCCCTGGCCGCCGCAGGGTGCGGGCGGTCGGATCCATGCACGGAAGACCCCTGTCTCTGTGAAGAGAGCGGAGGGGTGCTGCGGGAAGTCGCCGCGCCGTCCCCGCCCGGCGCGCCCGAACGGGAACTGCAGGGCGACCTTGTCCGCTTCGACAGGGGGGGGGCGGACATGATTATTGAGCAATCCGGCGAGCCGGGGAAATACGCCGCCGCGCCGCCGCCCGCCGCGCCGCAACCCGCCCCGCCGAAGGTCGTTGTCCCGCCCCCGGGCGCGGAACCGGAGGCGCGTAATGGCAGCGCCGCGTCCGAAGAGGACATTATCCGCGACATTATCGCGAACGGCTACGGCGACGTGCCCGCCGTCATCGCGGACGGGGAATACGCCGAAACGGAATACGCGGACGAATACGCCGGGGAATATGCCGACGGGGAGTACGCGGACGAGGCATACGCGGATGAGGTGTACGCGGACGGCGCGTCGTCCGAAGAGGGCGTTCCGGAGGAGCCTGTCGCGGAGGAGGAAGCGCGCCGCGGCATGATGGAGGACTACCGGACGTACATGGACATTGACGCCTATGTCGCCGGGGAATCGCCCGAGGAGAGCGAACCCGCGCTGCCGGAGGCGGAGGACTTTGTGGAGCATGCCGGGGATATTCCGATTCCGATTGTCGACGCGCCCGAGGCTCCGGAGACTCCCGCCGTGCCGTCCATGCAGGATGTCGCGGAACTCCCGGATGCGCCTGCAATAGCGCCCATCGCGCCCCCCATCGCGCCTGTACCCGAACCCGCAATCGAGGAGAAAGCGATCCTTCCCGACGTTGTGGCCGCTGCGGAAGAGGCGGAGGCTGCGGAGGACTTCTCCGTCGCGTCCGGCCGCGGGGAGGAGCGCGCGTCGCCCTTCCTCGCGCCGCCCCCGCTCTTCGGAGCCGTGGATGCCGTCGACATGGGGAAGGCGGACGCCGGGGAGAAGCGGGAACTGAGCCTTGACGGGTTCGACGACATGGACTTGGAGTATTTCGGCAGCATTTCGGAAAGCCTGTTGAATTCCGGCAGTTGAGAAGAAAATAAAAAATGCGTAAAGTTTTGTGAAGGTTTTCTCCGCTTCCTCCGACATACAGTAACGGAGTGTAAAAGAAAGTAAAATATTTTAGTTATTTCTCTTGCATTCGGAGGGGAGTTGGATATACTTTGCTGGTATGGTAGTAGGAAATGCTGTGCGCAGTGACGGAAGTATGCAGTACCACCTGAAAAGCGCGCCTCCGCACTCCGCCATTGTGGCGGAACATATTGGGGAGGCGATTGGAAACCGCCGAAATGGCGGCACGTAGAGAGTGGACGACGTATTCCCCGCGCGGTGGCTCGCCCGGAACAAGGATGCCCGTCCAAGCCAAGTCCTAAGGAGAAAAGCCATGAGTACCGCAATGAGCACCAAGAGGTCCTTCCTTTCCGATCGCAGTCTGGCACGAGAGGAAGCCGGCGTTGCGCCGAGCACGGTTCGTCTGTCCCTGTACGCTCTTTTCGCAGGCGTTTTGCTGATGATTGCGGGCGGGTACGCGGGGGTGGATGTCGTGATGATTGTCGGGTTCTTTGCCGCAGCCTGCGGCGGCCTTGCGTTGAACGCCCTGTTCTGGGCGCAGCACTACGAGATGCACGGCCAGCCGGAGATTTCGATACGCTCCACGTATCTCCAGTAGTTCCCGAACGCGGCGGACACACCACACACACGAAAAACCTCTCCCGAACGGGAGAGGTTTTTTTGTCGCCCGCAGCCTGAAACATTCTCGCCGCCTCATGCATGCAAAAAAAACAGAACCGGCCTGCCTGGGACCGGTTCCGTTTTCGTGTCTGTGTTGCTTGAGAAGAATACTGCATAACAGAGGAGGTGTTTGGAGGATTTCGTCGGACTACGCCAGGGTCAGCTCCGCGACCACCCAGTCGTGCAGGGTCGTGGGGGGGACGTGGACGTAGTATTTCTGCCGCATGCGGAGCGTCGCCTTTTCCAGCGTCAGCGCCTGCTTGATGACCAGGTCGACGGCTGTCCGGCGGACGCGGTTCGTGAAACGGCCGGAGGGGAGGGCGAGGTGATCCATCGGGAGCGAGAAATGCTTCCTGCATTTTTCGCAGTAATGCTTGGAGTACGTCACTTCCAGTATCGTCGGGCCGGAGATGCCGACCTCGCGGAGGCGGCGGCGGCCGATGGAGTGGCGCTTCGAGAGTTCGCCGCAGCGGGGGCAGTGCGCGACCTTGCGCGACATGTTGATTTTCCGGAATTTCGTCCCGCGCGGAACCGCGACTTTGGACGGCATGGTTTTTTCGGACACGGCCTCTCCTTTGACGATGGTGTGTTCCCCACGGGCGTGTCGGGAAGAATTCCGGTCCCGATCCGCATGGTGTTGTTATCGGCGAAGCGGGAGAGGGAATTGAGGAGAAATCGCTTTTTTTGCGAAACAGTAGAGAAGGAATCGGGATCGTTGTTTGCGTATCCCCTCCGGAGCGGGTAGAGTGGAAGAGAAGCGCGTGGTTGCATCGTTGTTGCTTTCATGGATCCTGTCGTGGGCCTTGTCTTGAATGGAGGATACAGAACTATGCGAAAACTTGGCATGAAGTGGCGCATTATTCTTCCCGTCGCCGCCATTCTGATTCTGGGCATCTGCGCGATTGTCTATGTCATTGCGAGGGATTATGCCAACACCGCGTCGCGCATGGCTGTCGAAAATCTTCGCAGCGGAGCGGCCAGCGCCGGAGATTCCGTGCGCGCCGATCTGGAGGTCTCCTTCGGTTCGGTGAAGACCTTCGCCTCCGTTCTCGAAAGCGCGGCGGGGACACCGCGCGCGGTGCGGGACTATTACACCCAGATGATGAAGCGAATCCTCGTCGGGAACACCCGCGCCGCCACCATCTGGGCCGCCTTCGAGCCGAACGCGTTCGACGGCAGGGACGTTGAACACCAGGGGCATGACGCGCTCCATGACGAGACGGGAAGGTACATCCCCCTGGTCTTCAACGAGGGCGGCGGCAAGGTGGGCGAGAGCATTCTCGAAGGCTACGACGAGCCGGGAGAAGGCGACTATTACCAAATCCCCAAAAACACCAGGAAGCCCGCAATCATCCCCCCGTACCTCTACCCGCTCGGCGGCGTCGATCGCCTGGTCGCGTCCGTGGCGAACCCCGTCTTCAGCCACGGCGATCCGGCCGGCGACGTGATCGGCGTCACCGGAGCCGATGTCCTCATCGACGACATCAATGCGCGGATGGCGGCCATCCGGGTGTTCGACACCGGATACGTCTTCCTTATCGATCAGTACGGACGGTTCATTTATCACCCGGATCCGAAGAACATAACCAAGGAAATCTATTCCACCATCAACACGCCGCTCGGGAACGCCATCAGGGAGTCCATCGGCGACGGACGCCTGCGCGAACTCTCCGCGACCTCCGTCGCGTCCGGAACCACGTCCCTGTACACGGTGTATCCCTTTCCCGTCGCGGACACGGGGATGAACTGGGTCGTTGTGTATATCGCGCGGGAGGGGGAGGTGATGGCGTCGGCGAACAGGGGGGTGCGGATCATTATCGTGGCCGGACTCTGCCTTCTCGTCGTGGCGCTTCTCTCGCTCTACATTCTCGTCAGCCGCACCGTCCGCTCGCTCACCCTCATCAACGGCGGAACGGCCGACGTGGCGGCCGCTGTGGTGGGGAACGCGGGCGTGATTTCCTCGGCAAGCTCCGAGCTTGCGGAAAACGCGAACTCGCAGGCGGCGTCGATTGAGCAGATTTCCGCCGCCGTGGAGCAAATGGCGTCCATGACGCGCAAGAACGCGGACAATGCCGCAAAAACCCAGGACACGACGGACGCGAACGGCGCCGCCATCGCAAAAGGCTCCTCCGCCATCGCGTCCATGACGTCCGCAATGTCCGCGATTGACGACTCGGCGAGCCAGATCGGGAACGTCATCAAAACCATCGAGGACATCGCGTTCCAGACGAATCTGCTTGCCCTGAACGCCGCCGTCGAGGCTGCCCGCGCGGGCGAGGCGGGGAAGGGGTTTGCCGTTGTCGCGGACGAGGTGCGCAACCTTGCGCAGCGCTCCGCCCAGTCCGCGAAGGAGACGACCGATCTCATCGAGACGACGGTCGACCGGGTGAAGAACGGCACCGTCATCGCCGGCAACCTCGCGTCCTGCTTCTCGGAAATCGAGCACGGGTCGGCGACTGTCGGCACGCTGATCCGGGAAATAGCGAGCGCGACGAACGAGCAGGCGCTGGGCGTGGATCAGATCAACACCGCTGTCGCGCAGCTTGACAGGGCGACGCAGCAGATTGCCGCGAATTCGGAGCAGCTTGCCGGCACCGGCCGCGAACTCAACAGCCAGTCGGACTCAACAGCCAGTCGGAAAACCTGAACAGCATGATGGCGGACATTTCCCGCGTCATCATGGGCGACGGCGCGGAGTCCCGCACGCCGCCCCCCGCGCCCCCCGCGGCAAAGCCGGAAAAGAAGGCGCTCGCCCTGGAAAACAAGTACGGGAAGTAGCGGGAGCCGGCGGGTATCCTGAGAGCCGCGAACCGCGACTGCGAACTGCGCGTGGTGCTGTGGCGATTGGTTTGGGGCGGGGTTGGCGCAGCGTTTTTGCTTCGTTCACGAAGGAGAAGCGCTGCGCCAAGCGACACGGAAGCCGACGGCTGGGGAAAACAGGACACGGGGCAACATGCACATGCGCCACCCGTGTCTACAGAATTTCTCAACGCGTTCCCGGTGTGGAGATTTCAGGGCAAGCCCCAGTCCTTTGTGTCCAGGCAGATCGTCACGGGGCCGTCGTTCAGAAGAGAGACATCCATGTGCGCGCCGAAGACGCCCTGTTCAACCGCGATCCCGAACGCGGCAAGCTCGCGGCAAAACGTTTCATAAAGCCCGCGCGCCTGATCCGGCGGCGCGGCCCGGATGAACGACGGCCTGTTCCCCTTTGCCGTATCGGCGTAGAGCGTGAACTGGCTCACGACGAGGGCTCCGCCGCCGGTGTCCAGGAGCGAGCGGTTCATCTTTCCCGCGTCGTCGATGAAGACTCTGAGCCGCGCGATTTTTCCCGCCAACACTTTCGCATGCGCCTCCGTGTCCTCCCCCGTTACGCCGAGAAGGACGAGAAATCCGTGGCCGACAGCCCCCGCGACCTTGCCTTCCACGGTCACGCTCGCCTCGGCAACCCGTTGCACAACAGCCCGCATATGGATATCCTTTCCCATGGGATAGGGCGCAGCATACGGCAAACAGGCTGAAAAGGCAAATCCGCATGAACCCGGTTCGCAAATGCATTCTCTCCATGACAGGCTACGTGCCGGGCGAAAGCGCCGACAGCACGAAAATCGTCAAACTGAACCAGAACGAAAGCCGTTTTCCTCCCAGTCCCCGCGCGATCAAGGCTGTTGAGGCCGCGGCGTCGGCCCTCGCCCTGTATCCTGATTCCTCCAGCCGCAAACTCAGGGAAGCCGCTTCCTCGGTCTACGGCGTGCCGGCGGGGCAGGTGATGGCGGGCAACGGGTCGGACGAGATTCTGCGGATTCTTTTCCAGTGCTGCTGCGATCCGGGGGACGAAGCGGTCGCGTTTCACCCGAGTTATACATATTATTCGACGCTTGCGGCGATGCAGGACGTCCGCTACAGGCTTGTCAATTTCGAGGGGGAATATCGCATCCCGAAGCATCTCGATCTGCGCGGGGCGAAGATTGTCTTCCTCCCCAATCCGAACGCGCCCACGGGAACGGTCTTCCCGGAGAGCGAGGTGCGCCGCCTGATAGAGGCTGTCCCGGACGGCCTCGCGGTCATCGACGAGGCGTATGCGGATTTTTCCGGCCAGACGTCGATTCCGCTTCTCAAAGAGTATGAAAATGTTGTTGTCGTGCGGACGTTTTCCAAAAGCTACGGCCTGGCGGGTTTGCGGATCGGGTTGTGTTTCGCGCGGGAGGGTCTTCTGGAGCAGATGGAGAAGGTGCGGGATTACTACAATCTGGATCGCCTTGCGCAGGCCGGGGCCGAGGCGGCGCTTCTGGATCAGGACTGGCTCAAGCTCATCTGTTCGCGGGTCATCGCCTCGCGGGAGAAGCTCATCGGGCAGCTGCGCGAACTCGGCCTCACGGCGTACGACAGCGGGGCGAATTTCATTCTTGTCCGTTTCGGGAGTCCCGAGCGCGCCCGCCGCGTCTTCGAGCGGCTCCGCGCGCGCAGTGTTCTTGTCCGCTACTTCAACAGCCGGGGCATTGACGACTGCATCCGCGTGACCATCGGCACGGAGACGGACATGGACGTCTTCCACAAGGAACTTGAACACATCATCAAGGAAGAGCCCGCGTCATAGAGCAGTTCCGAATATCCCAACATCCGCCCCGCCGGAAAGCACATGCCCGCGCGGGGCGCTCTCTTCACCAACCCTTCCCGGATGTTTTCGCGAAAAAATCAATTTTGGTCAAATCCGGCCGCGCTCCAGACCGATAAACAGTGTATGCGAAGGAAAAACGTTCCTGCGGCGTCGAAAAAACGACGCCGGCGAAGCCCTTCGCGCGACTCCCGGGAGGGTGGCTTTTCGTTCCCGACGAAAGGCGCTGTCGGAACAAGCAGATCAAGGAGAGCAGGCCGTGTCCGAAAAAACCATGTCCTCGAAAGTGGCTGTGCCGCGCGGAACCAAATTCCGGAAAATCAACATGTCCCGCAAGGTGGCCCATTGCCCCCGCTGCGGCGAACTCTCCAAACGCCATTCGATCGGCCGCCGACGTCTGCGCGAAGTCGGCATCTCCGGCCCGACAATGCTCGAAGTCACCTACTCCAAGCATTATTGCGAAAAATGCCGCAAACATTTCTCGCTCCCCATGGATCATCTCGCCCTGCCCTCCGGGCGCTTCACCAACCGCGTCAGGCGCACAGCCGTCGACCTCGTCATCAAGCAGGCCCTGACGCTTGAAAAAGCCACCCAGCGCATGCGCCAGAAATACTATGTGCATGTGCCCCCCACGACGCTGCACGACTGGGTCGTGGCGGAACTGACCCTCTCGTAAAACCTCCTCTCTCTCACACAAGAGAAAGATAATGGCCGGCTCACTGTGGAGCCGGCCATGTTTTGTTTCGGAATGTTCTGAACGATGCGCGGCGGTTATTTGCCCATCGCGGCCTTCGCCTTTTCGACCACCAGCCTGAACGCTTCGGGCTCGTTGATGGCCAGCTCCGACAGGGTCTTTCTGTCGAGTTCGATATGCGCCTTGGTCAGGCCCTCGATGAAGCGGCTGTACGAGACGCCCAGTTCGCGGACTGCGGCGGAAATGCGGGTGATCCACAGGCGGCGGAAATCGCCTTTGCGCTTCCTGCGATCATGCGTCGCATACACTTCGGCGCGGATGACCGCGCCCTGCGCCACGCGGCGCAATTTGGAACGGCCGCCGACAAACCCCTTGGCCTTCTTCATCGCGGCCTTGCGCTTCTTGTGCTGGGCGACACCGGTAAGTGAACGTGCCATGAAATGACTCCTCTTTGCAAACTGTTAAATCAGGCCCAGCCCCAGACGGATCTGCTTCACCGCCGCGCCTTCCAGGGGGCGGATTTTCGACAAACGGCGCTTCTGCGCCGGGCTCTTGCGGACGCGCTTGTGGCGGCCGCCGGCGCCCTTGGCCATTACCTTGCCGGTGCGGGTGACGCGGACCCGTTTCACCAGACTTTTGCACGGTTTCTGTTTGGGCATTGCACAATCCTTTCACTCTGCAGTTTGCGGGAAAGCAAACAAAACCGCCGTTTGCCT
>QMCE01005415.1_pt1 | contig 15294 bp, 13 predicted proteins | sample 1821851 | NCBI WGS metagenome assembly QMCE01 (sample SAMN09453174, study PRJNA476694) | Termite gut metagenome, whole genome shotgun sequencing project. | isolation source: worker | host: Odontotermes sp. | place: South Africa:Pretoria | collected 2016-01-28 | reverse complement strand
AGGCCGGCTGCTCGTAGGCAAGGCAGCACATCAGCCGCCCGCAGCTGCCCGATATCTTGGTGGGGTTCAGCGAAAGGCCCTGCTCCTTGGCCATTTTGATGGACACCGGCTGGAAATTTTTAAGGAAGCGCGCGCAGCAGAAGGGCTGCCCGCAAATGCCAAGGCCGCCCAGCATCTTGCTTTCGTCCCGCACGCCTATCTGCCGCAGCTCTATGCGCGTGCGGAACACCCCGGCCAAATCCTTCACCAGTTCGCGAAAATCCACGCGCCCGTCGGCGGTGAAGTAGAAAAGTATCTTGTTGCGGGCATAGGTGTATTCCACATCGATAAGCTTCATGGGCAGGCCGTGCTTTTCTATGCGCTCCTCGCACAGCTCAAAGGCTTTCTTTTCGTCCTCGCGGTTCTGGCGCATGCGGCGCACGTCGGCATCGTCGGCCACGCGCACCACGGGCTTCAGTTCGCCCGGCACGGCGGCCTCGGGCAGGTTGTGCGCGCCCTGGGCCACCTCGCCGCACTCGGTGCCGCGCGAGGTCTCCACAATCACATAGTCGCCCACCTCCACCTCAAAGGGGCCGGGGCTGAAATAATAACTTTTTCCGGTGGGGCGGAAGCGCACCGATACGACCTTTTTCATCCTATTTTATCCTTATTTTCCCGTATTTTTTCTTAATTTAAAATAATCCTAAAAATATCCGTAATATTCCTGTTTATTCCGATATAATTCGCAATCATTCTATCTCATTCGTTCAGCCCGGCGGTAGCCAGCTGCACGGCCAGGGCGGTGAAGCACAGCTTGGGCAGGGCGTTTCCGGCCAGGGCCGCGCGGGCGCTTTGCACCGGAGGCAGCAGCAGGGCCGCGGCGCCCGGCGGCATTGGGGGCAGGCCCCCGGCCCCGCGCAGGGCGGCGGCCAGCGCGTCGGCCAAGTCGGAGAGAAAAGCCTCCCTGCGCCGGCGCTCCTCCTCGCCCCGGCCCTCGTAGGCGGAAAACAGGGCCAACAGGGCATAGCTGTCCCTCGAGGCGGCGGCGCGGGCGGCAGCCACGGCGTCTTTGGCCACGGCCAGCCGAGCGGCATCGCGCAGGGCCGCAAGGCCCAGGCCCGGGCGGCCCCCATACAGCGCGCACAAAAGGCCGGGCAGGGCGGCGTCCCCGCCGGGGGGCAGGGCCGCTTTCAGCAGGGCCTCGCACTCGGCGTCCTCCAAAGGGCCAAGGGGGTACACCGCGCAGCGGCTCACAATGGTGGCGGGCAGGGCGGCGGCGCTGCGCGCCGTGAGAATGAACAGCACGTCCGCCGGCGGCTCCTCTAATACTTTCAGCAGGGCGTTGGCCGCCGGGGCGGCCATGCGGTGCGCGTCGCGTATAATCAGGCAGCGCCCGGCGGCCGAAAGGGCCGAGAGAAACACGTCCCCCCGCGCCTGGCGCACGCGCTCCACCGGGATGTTGCCGCTTTTGCCCTCGCCGGCCAGCACCAGCACCTCGGGGCTTTCGCCGCGCAGCACGGCCGCGGCGCCGGGGCCGCCCCCGGGATACAGCACATCGGCGGCCAGGCAGCGGGCGGCAAAGTTGCGGCCGCAGCCGTCCGGCGCGGCCAGCAGCACGGCGTGGGGCAGGCTGCCCGAAGCCAGGGCCGTTTGCAGGGCCGCCACAGCCCCTTCGTTGCCCTTAATGGCCGAAAGCACGCCCCGGCTCAAAGCTTCTCGAATCGCTCCACGTCGGTGACGAAGATGGTGGCCCCGCCCACGGTTACTTCCAGCGGGAAGGCCGTGGTTACCGCCACCCCATAGCTGGCGGTGCTGGGCACCATTTCGGTGCGCTGGCGGGAATAGTTCGAGATGATTTGGATGCAGGCCTCCACCTTTTCGTCCTCGGTGCCGATGAGCATGGTGACGTTCCCGGCCAGCAAAAAGCCGCCGGTGGTGGAAAGCCGCGTCACCGCATAGCCCGCCTTGATAAGCTCGCTGTTCACCACCTTGGAGTCTTCCTTGTTCACAATAGCCACAATCAGCTTCAAACAAATCCCCCCTTCGTGTCGGTGTATCGCCAAGCGATGATTCCATGTCATTCTGAGCGAAGCGAAGAATCTTTCCCTTCGTATGGATGCATGTTTTCCTGTTAAAAGATTCTTCGCTCCGTTCAGAATGACGGCATACATATTTTCCGGCAGATGCTGCCTGTACCCGCAGATGCCCACATGCCAAAATACCACCGGCGGCCATCCGGCGGCACAGCTCGGGGCTCAGGCGTTCGCCCGGCGCGGCCAGCGGCGTGCCCGGCGGGCAGGGGGCCACGGCGGCGGCGCACACCCGCCCGGCGGCCCGTTCTATCGGCACTTCTTCCCTTTGGCCCAGCATGGCCTCGCGCAGGCCCGTCACGGCCTCGGGAAAAACCTCGGGCGGCAGGGCGGCGGCCTCGCCGCGCGCGGCAAAGCCCGCCCAGGCCCGCTTTGCGGCGCGGCGCGGCAGGCGTCCCGCTTCGGCAAGGGCCGCCTCCAGCGCGGCAAAGTCCGCCTCGCTGTTGTAAGGGCCGGCCATCAGCACATAGGCTTCCCCGTCCCAAAATTCCGGCGCGATGCCCGCCTTCAGCATGGCGGCGTAAAAAGCCGCGCCCTCAATGCCCGCACTGGCCGGGCACAGCACCAGGCGCAGGGGGTCGCCGCAGGGGGCCACAGCCTGGCCAAGGGCTTCTCCGGCTTTTTTCAGGCGGCGGGCGGCGGCGGCAAAGTCCGGCGGGGCCTCGGCCAAAAGCCCGGCGGCCAAATCCATGCTGGCCAGCACCGGGTAAGAGGGGCTGGTGCTGCAAAAAAGGTCCAGCGCCGCGCGCGCGGCCCCGGCCAGGGCGGCGTCTCGTATATGCAAAAGGGCCGCCGGGGTAAGGCAGGGCAGGGTCTTGTGCGCCGAGTCATTCACGGCGTCGGCCCCCTGGGCCAGTGGGTGCAGGCTGCCGGCGGCCCCCTCGGCGGGCAGGTGCTCGCCCCGCTCCCAGGCCGCTTTGCTGAAAAACCGCAGATGCGCGCCCTGGGCGTTGTCCACCAAGAGGACTGCGCCGTGTTTTCGGCACACCTCGGCCAGGGCCGCCACGTCGGCCAGGCGGCCGTAATAGTCCGGGCTGGTGACGTGCGCCGCCTTGGCCCCGCTTTGGGCCAGCGCGGCGTCAAGGTCGCCGGGCAGCACATAGCCCCCCCGGCGCGGTACCCATACGGGCCGCGCGCCCAAAAGCCCAAGCCCCCGCAGGCCCGACACATGCCCGCCCCGGCCCACGGCCACGGCCCCGCCCTCTCTTAAAAAAAGGGCCAGCATGGCCTGCACGCAGCTGGTGGAGCCGTCGGCGGAATACAAAGTGGCCCCGGCGCCAAACACCCGGGCCATGTTATCCTGGCTGTCCTGCAAAGGGCCGGGGCCCTTGTGGCTCAAATCCTCGCAGCCCTCCACCGAGGTCATGTCCAGCCTTGCAAGGGCTGCCAGGGCCGGCAGGGCGGCGGGGTTGCCCTTGTGCCCCGGCACAAAAAAGCGCGGCCCCCGGTTTATCACGGCCACAAGGCTGTCGTAAAAAGGGCTGTGCATGCGCACTCCTTCGCTTTTATACTTGGAATGACGTATGGGTCAGGCCCGCAATAACGCGCAGGAAAATCAAGCTGTTGGGGCATCCCCGCGCCGCAAGGCTACGCCAGTTGCTCTAATTGCGCCACTTGTTCTGCCAATTGCGGCGGTTTTGGCGAATGCGCTGTTCCTCCCGGAGGCTTTTTATCAGCGTGGGGCCGAAGAACAGGAAATAGTTCGCCAGCGAAAAGGCCAGCGCCACCAGGCTTTGCAGCCCGTAAACCGGCCCGATGAACAGGAAGGCCTGCACCACCGGGATAACCGTGAGCACGGCAAAGGCGGCGGCCAGCCACTTGGCCTTGATGGGAATGAGGAAGAAGAGGGTGAACTGGGTGTCCGGCGAGAGGGTGGCCAGCGCCAAAAACAGCGTCTGATTCAGGTAATAGTTGCTGGCCCCGCCGGTGATGAACATGGCGGCGATGGCCCCCAGCATGCCCACGATGTAGTACAGCATCAGCTTAAAGCCGCCCCAGTAATTTTCCAGCATACGGCCCAGCATATAATAGAAGTATAGGGAAATAAGAATCCAGAACACGCCGTTCGAGGGGTAGACGAAGATAAAGGTGAGCAGCCGCCACACCTGGCCGCTCAGCACGGCGTCGCGGTTCAGCATCAGATAATACGACACGGGCAAACCGCCGCCCGGCGCCATAAACATATCCAGCAAATACACCGCCACCATGCCACCCACAATAATGGTCATAAGGTTTCGGATGTAGTGACGCCCATATTTGTAGTCCAGCCTATACAGCCACTTCATAGTAAACTCCCGTCCAATATTCCCGCATTATCCAGTGTTAATGTTCATTCAGTATATCAAAGCCCCACCCCAACTTCAACAAAAAGTTGAAGTGACTTTTCGTCACCATCCCCGTCTTGTTTTTTCGATGGGGGTAAATCCGTACTTTTTAACACTTTCAACAGAGTTTTCAACAATCGCCCCCCGCATCGGGCTATACACGCTGTATTTTACAAGGGGGGAAGGCAAATTAACTGCAAAAATTTGAATGTAAAAACTGTGTAAATCGTCCAGTGGCATCGCATTCAACGTATGCAAAAAGAATAACCGATAATTGTGACGAAGGCGTGACGCAAACCCGGATTTCACTTTTCATCCTTGACAAAATCCGCCGCCCGGCGCATGATAGATGGGTCGAATACAAAATGGCTTCGCGGTTTTGTATTCGTTCAATCTGCTTTAGCGAGGCTTGTTAGCGATGCGAATCGTGATAGTGGGCGACGGGAAGGTTGGCCTTACCCTCACCCAAATGCTCTCCGCCGAGGACCACGACGTGACCGTGGTGGACAGCGACAACAAGGTGCTGGAACGCCTGCTGGACGAATACGACGTGATGGCCGTTCACGGCCACGGGGCCTCGCGGCAGGTGCTGGAGGAAGCCGGGGCCGGCGAGGCCGATTTGCTCATCGCCGCCACCTCCAGCGATGAGGTGAACCTTCTGTCCTGCCTCTTGGCCAAAAAAATGGGCTGCGCCAACACCATTGCCCGCGTGCGCAGCACCACCTACGCCGAGGACATCGAGCTTCTGCGCGAGGAACTTGGCCTCAGCTTCGCCATCAACCCCGAGGAAACCTGCGCGCGCGAGATATTCCGCATTTTGCAAATACCCTCCTTCATCAGCCGGGAGCCCTTCACCCAGGGCCAGGTGGAAATCGTCAATTTCAAGGTGGCCGCCGCCTCGCCGCTCAGCGGCCTGGCGCTATACAACCTGCCGGATACCGTGCGGGTGAAGGTGCTGCTGTGCGCCGTGCTGCGCGGCGGCGAAATACACATCCCGAAAGGCGACTTTGTGCTGAGCGAGGGCGACGAGGTCTTCGCCGCCGCCGCCAGCGCCGATTTGGCCGCCCTCATCAAATCGCTGGGCCTGGGCACCCGCAAGGTGACGCAGGTGTCCATCGTGGGGGGCAGCCTTTTGGGCTTTTACCTGGCCCAAATGCTGCTGGAAGCCGGTGTGGGCGTCAAAATCATCGAGCGCGACGAGGAACGCTGCCTCGCCCTCAGCGAGCAATTGCCCGAGGCCGATGTGGTGCACGGCGACGGCACCGAGCGGGAGGTGCTGCTGAGCGAAGGGGTAGACCGCGGCGACGCCCTGGTTTCCCTCACGGGCATCGACGAAGAAAACATCATCCTGTCCATGTTCGCCCGGCAGCTTGGGCTTGGCATCACCATCACGAAGTGCAGCCGCAACCAATACGGCGAAATGTTCGGCGATATGGGGCTGGACAGCGTCGTCAGCCCCAAGATGAACTGCGCCGAGGAAATTGTGCGCTATGTGCGCGCCATGGAGAACAGCGTGGGCGGCCAGATGCTTACGATGCACCACCTGGCCCACGGCAAGGCCGAGGCGCTGGAATTCAGGGCTGATGAAACCTCCGAAGGCGTCACCGGCCTGGCCCTGCGGGACTTGAAGCTGAAAAAGGGCGTGCTCATCGCCAGCATCACCCGCGGCCGATACACCATCATCCCCAGCGGCGCAGACCTCATCCGCCCCGGAGACAACGTGGTGGTGGTCTCCGCCTCGGGCCACCGCATCCTCGAACTCACCGACATTCTGGCGGACTAATCTTATTCTGGAGAACTTATGAACCTTCGGCTGGTCGGCAGATACCTTGGCATGCTCATTGCCGCCGAGGCTGTTTTGCTGCTTCCCTCCATGGCGGTGGCCCTTATTTACGGCGAGCCAAAGGCCCTCGCGGCCTTCGCGGCCACGCTGGGCATCTGCCTGGCGCTGGCGGCGCTGCTGCACCTCGCCTGCCGAAAAACGGACGGCGCGCTCTACGCCCGCGAGGGCTTTGTCATCGCCGGGTCTGGCTGGGTGGCGCTCAGCTTTTTGGGGGCGCTGCCCTTCGTTTTCAGCGGGGAGATACCCCTTTTGCACAATGCCTTTTTCGAGTCGGTCTCGGGCTTCACCACCACCGGGGCCTCCATTCTTGCCGATGTGGAGGCCATGGGCCACGCCATGCGCTTTTGGCGCAGCTTCACCCACTGGGCCGGAGGCATCGGCGTACTGGCCTTCATTTTGGCGGTGGTGCGCGCGCGCAGCGGCGCGGGCTTCACCATGCACCTCTTGCGGGCCGAAACCCCCGGCCCCCAGGTGGGCAAGCTGGTGCCCAAAACCCACCAAAGCGTGCGCGCCCTGCTCGGGCTGTACGGCGGCCTGTCGGCGCTCAACCTCGTGTTTCTTCTGGCCGGCGGCATGCCTTTGTACGATTCCCTGTGCACCATGTTCGGCACCGCCGGCACGGGCGGCTTTGGCATCCGGGCAGACAGCATGGCCTCCTACTCCCCCTATCTGCAAACCGTCACCACCGTTTTCATGGCGCTGTTCGGGGTGAACTTCACGCTGTACTTTTTGCTTTTGCGCCGCCAGTGGCGCGCCGCCGCGCGCGACGAAGAGCTGCGCCTTTACCTCGGCATCATGCTGGCTTCCTCGCTGGCTGTCGCGCTTTCGGTGTGGGCGGCGGGGGGCATGGGCTTTGGCGAAAGCCTCCGCCACAGCGCCTTCACCGTGTCTTCTATCATGACCACCACGGGCTACGCCACGCTCAATTTCGATTTGTGGCCGCAGTTTGCCCGCAGCCTCATCGTGCTGCTGATGTTCGGCGGGGCCATGGCCGGCTCCACCGGTGGCGGGCTGAAAACGGGCCGTCTGCTCATCCTCGTCAAGGCGCTGCTTGCCGGCATCAACCGCCTGCTGCACCCAAACACCGTAAAGGTGGTGCGCGTGAACGGCAAAACCCTGGACGAAGGCGTAACCACGCGCTGCCAAATTTACCTCATCGCCTACTGCGCGCTGCACGTCATGGCGCTCCTCCTCATCAGCTTCGACGGCCTTTCGATGGAAAGCAACGTCACGGCTGTGGTTTCCTGCATCAACAACGTGGGCCCGGGCCTCGACGCCGTGGGGCCGCTGGGCAACTACAGCGTCTTTTCCCCCTTTTCCACCATCGTGCTGTCTTTCGCCATGCTGCTGGGCCGCCTTGAAATTTTCCCCATCCTGCTGCTGGTTTTCCCCGGCACCTGGCGCAGAAAAACCTGAGATAAGCAACAAACAGGCCCGGCAATCCATACGGATTGCCGGGTCTGTTTGTTATTTATTATTGCACTCCCACTCCCCGCGCAAAATACCCATGTACACGCGGTCGCGGCGGCGGCCGTCGCGGTGCACATACTCGCGCAGGCGGCCCTCCTCCACAAAGCCCGCCCTCTGGTACAGCGCCATGGCGCGCTCGTTGTCGTCAATATAATCCAGCCCCACGCGGTGAAGGTTCAATTCGCAAAAGGCGTATTGCAGCGCCAGGGCCAGGGCCTCGCCGCCGTAGCCCTTGCCGCGCTGCCCCGCCGCGCCAATGCCAATGGACAGCGCAGCGGCCCCGTTGTTCCACTCAAGGCTGTGCAGGGCCACAAAACCCAAAGGCTCGTCTCCCCCCATGGGGCGTATGATGAAGGTGAAGGCCCCGGCCATCTCCTCCTCTTCCAGCTCCTGCGCCGTGCGGGGAAAGGCGATGTCGGTGTCCAGTCTGCGGGCAAAGTCCGAATCCTCATACCAGCGCGCCATGGCCGCCGCGTCGCCCTCATAGCGCGCGGTCAGCCGTATCTTTTCGCCCTCATACAAATTCCTCATGCCATTTATCCTCCATGCCCGCCCAAGCAGCAACTAACAACTCATAACTCTTAACAATCAAACCATCTCCACCCATCCCTCGGGCCCAGGCAGGCGGCCCCACTGGATGCCGGTGAGGGTGTCGTACAGCTTGGCCGTAAGCGGGCCGGTTTTGCCGCCGCCCACCACCACGCTCTCGCCCTTGTAGCACAATTCGCCCACCGGGCTTATCACCGCCGCCGTGCCGGTGCCGAAAACCTCTTCCAGCTTGCCGCTGCGGCCCGCCGCCATCACATCGTCTATGGCCGGGGCCTTTTCCTCCACGGCATAGCCCCAGCCGCGCAGCAGCTCTATGCAGCTGGCGCGGGTAATGCCCGGCAGCACGGTGCCCGGCGCGGTGGGCGCGGTGTACACCACGCCGTCTATCACGAAAAAGACGTTCATGCTGCCCACTTCTTCCACATAGCGGCGCTCGGCGCCGTCCAGCCACAGCACCTGGCTGTAGCCCTTTTCGTGCGCCCGCTGCTGCCCCGCCAGCGAGGCCGCGTAGTTGCCCCCGCACTTAATGGCCCCGGTGCCGCCGGGCGCGGCGCGGGTGTGCTCGTCCTCCCCACAAAAATCTTCACGGGGTTCAGCCCCTCGGCATAGTAAGGGCCGGAGGGCGAGCAGATGATGAAGAACAGGTACTGGCGGCTGGGCTTCACGCCCAGCACCGCCTCGGTGGCAATGGTGGTGGGCCGGATATACAGGCTCGTGTCCGGGGCGCTGGGCACCCAGTCCCGCTCCACGTCCACCAGGGCCTTCACGGCCTGCACAAAATCATCCTCGGGTATTTCGGGGATGCACAGCCGCCGGTGGGTAGAGGCCATGCGCGCGGCGTTGCGCCCCGGGCGGAAAAGCTGCACCCCGCCGTCGGCCCTGCGGTAGGCCTTCATGCCCTCAAAGCACTCCTGCGCATAGTGGAACACCAGCGCCGCCGGCGAAAGCCTGAAATCGTCGAAGGGAATCACCTTCGCGCCGTGCCAGCCCTTGCCCTCTTCATAGGGCATCACAAACATATGGTCGCTGAATACCGAGCCAAAACCCAGCTTTTCGGGCGGTACCTTGGCGCGTGGCGTGGCCGTGCGCGTAATGCTTATTTCCATACGAAACTCTCCTCCGGCTGCCGGCGGCCTGCATTTTTTGCAGAATATTGGCAGATTTATTTGGTATTTATTTTAGCCCCCGAAGCGGATGAATGCAAGCTTTTTTGTGTGGGGGGAGGTGCTCCCATAATAACAAAAATACCGCTAACCGCCATAACTGCAATCCTTCTTTCCTTGTTTGATGCCTCAAGTCTACCACAAAATAACATATTTCTCTGCCAATTATCACAATATTATCTGCCCGTGCGCCGCCCGGCAACCCGCCCCCTGCCCTTCGCAGGGCACGCCCCCCTCGGCGTCCCGTCTTCGGCACAGCGCAAACGCCCACAGGCCGCCGCCCCGCTTAAGTTCTGTCATTCTGAGCGCAGCGAAGAATCTTGCCCTGCGCTTAGGCCAAAACCTCTTCGCTCCGCTTAGAATAACATAAGGCTAAGGACTTTCGCAGGCGCGATTCACGAATCGCCCCGCGCCCTTCGCAAAGAATGCCCCCCTGCGCCGTCATTGCGGGCTTGACCCCTACGTCATTGCGGGCTTGACCCGCAATCTTAGCGCGGGGAAACATCCCGGATTGCGGGCGAGGCCCGCAATGACGCGCAGGAAAAATAGCGCGTCCGGCCACTCCAACCCCCCCACCACCGTTGACCTCCCCGGCCCGCCTTGGTACAATTCTATGGTACAATAACATTAGCACCCATCCGTACAATTCAAAAGGGAGAAGCAATGATTAAAGGCATCCTGTTCGACATGGACGGCGTCCTCTTGGACACCGAGAGCATCTACATCGAAGCCGACCGCGCGGCCGCGGCCATGCAAGGCAAAGATTACTCGCACGAGCTATATCTGCTGCTGGCCGGCGCCAACGACCTTGTGGTGCGGCAAAAAATAGAGGAACGCTTTGGCCCCGGCTTTAGCTATGCCGCCTTTCGCGCCGCCAGCAACCGGCGGGTGGAAGAAATCATCTCCGCAGGCGGCCTGAAAACGAAGCCCGGCCTCCACCGGCTGCTAAAATGGCTGAACGCGCGGGGGATGAAAGCCGCGGTGGCCACCTCGAACAACGAAGCCGAAGCCCGGCGGCTTTTGGGCCTCGCCGGCATTTACGAAGCCTTCGACGCCGTGATAAGCGGCGACATGATTGGCCCCAGCAAGCCCGCGCCGGATATTTTTCTGGCCGCCGCCGCCGCCCTGGGCCTGCCCCCGGGCCAATGCGTGGCCGTGGAGGACAGCCACCACGGCCTGCGCAGCGCCCATGCCGCCGGATGTGTGACCGTGATGGTGCCCGACGGCCTGCCCCCCACCGAGGAAATACGCGCCCTGTGCGCCGCTGTGCTGCCCAGCCTGGCCCGGCTTCCGGCCTTCATCGAATCCCTTGAAAGCGAAGAAAGCGCAGCCGCCAAATATTCGCCAAAAATCCCCGAAAAATAGAAAATAAAACTTATCTTGTCATTCTGAGCGCAGCGAAGAATCCTGCCCTTCGCAGCCCTCGCAGCCCTCGGCGTCCCAAAGGCCACCGCCAAACCCGAGATACGGGCCTGCCCCGCGCTATCTCCCCCGCACCCTGTGCACCACCAGCGCAGCCACATTCAGCACAAGCGCAATAACAAGCAATCCCGCAGACACCCTCACCAGCGGCCCCGAGGTGTCCATAATGGCGGACCAGTCCTCTATTCTCACCAAATAATTCTGATAAACTATCTGAAAAAACAGCGCCAGCGCACACGCGCCAAGGCTTGCCGCTGAATAAGCAACCTGGTTGCTATTTTTAACACGGTTTATCCCGGCAATATTTACAATCGGCAAAGCCCACGCAATAAGCCCCAGCAGCAGGCTTCCCACGTTCAGCCATCCATATCCCATAATCATTACCGCCTCACATCCCGGCAATGCCAACGGCCAGCACCCCCAGCGCGCAAAGCGCCAGGCACAGCCAGCCCAGCAATACATACCACAGCCGCCCCCGGCTGGTGACGGCATACACCAGATTCACCGCGCAGCCCAAAAGGGGCGCGAAAACCCCGAACAGCAGGTGCAGGCGCTCCGCCGCCACCTGCCCCGCCACGCCCGCCAGCCAAAGGTAGCCCCCGGCGGCGTAGAAAATAAAGGCGGCCAGAGGCAGCCCCGCGGCCAAAAGCGCCGGGGCCAAAAGCGCCGGGGCCTGCGGGGCGCGGCGCGCGGGGGCGTCCCGCGGCGCGGGCCTTGGCGCCAGCAGGCTGGCCGCCACGCCCGCCCCCAGCGCCAGCACCAGCCCGGCGGCCAGCACCGTGGTAAAAGACATTGCTCATCCCCCCCATACTACACAAGAACTAAAATTTCCTTGTCATTCTGAGGAGCGCAGCGACGAAGAATCTTCGGCCAATCGCATCATCGCAGGCTTTCCCCATCCCCGCCATCGCGGCATGACCCTTACGCCATTGCGGGCCTAACCCGTATGTCATTGCGGGCATGACCCGCAATCTCTCCCTCCATCCCCGCCATCGCGGCATGACCCTTACGCCATTGCGGGCCTAACCCGTATGTCATTGCGGGCCCCGCCCGCAATCTCTCCCTCCATCCCCGCCATCGCGGCATGACCCTTACGTCATTGCGTACCTACCCCATACGTCATTGCGGGCTTAACCCGTACGTCATTGCGGGCATGACCCGCAATCTCTCCCTCCATCCCCGCCATCGCGGCATGACCCTTACGCCATTGCGGGCTTAACCCGTACGTCATTGCGGGCATGACCCGCAATCTCTCCCTCCATCCCCGCCATCGCGGGCATGACCCTTACGTCATTGCGGGCCTAACCCGTATGTCATTGCGGGCCCCGCCCGCAATCTGGTATGTCAACAGTCATCTGTAACCACTCGCATAGCTGTTGTATTCCACATACAGCCTTTCGGCCTCCTCCATCTGCCTCCAGGCCCATTCCCTCCAAGCCGCGCCGTCCTGCTCGCGGCTTTTTTGCAGCGCAGCCCAGGCCGCGTCCGTCATATCGGCGGGCTTTCTGTCCAGCGCGGGCAAAAAAATCGCCGTGCGCGCGCGCGCCGAGGCCCAGTCGTCACGGCTCGTGCCCTCGCTCCACTCCACCCTCTCCCGTATCAGATACAGCGCGTAACTAAGGCGCAGCTTCTGCTCGTAATCCGCCTCGCCGTCCAGCGTGCGGTACACGTCCATGGCCGCCTCGGCCCCGGCGGGCCCGCCAAGGGATATCAGCATCTCGTCAAATCCCTCAAGGCTGCCCTCGCGATAGCGCCGCGCGTTGCCCTCGGCCACCATGCCGTCCAGGTTGCACACGCACAGGGCGCACAGCAGCGCCGCGCCGCCCACGGCGGCCACGCGCACCACCGAAAACCTTATAAATTGCCGCAGCATCACCGCCGCAAACACCCCGGCCAGAAACACCATGAACACACAGGTCATCAGCCGCCGCGGGGTAAGGCCCTGCCGCGCCACATACAGGCCCATTTTGCTGAAAGCCGTGGCAATAAGCAGCAGCGTCAGCACGCACAAAACAAGGTTGGCCGCTTTCAGCAAGCCGGCCTTGCCCCCGCCCCGGCAAAACAGGGCCGCCAGCCCCAAAAGCCCCAGGTTGATGGCGGCAATGCGGCAAAGCTCGAAGAATCCCTCGCGGGCGTAGGCGGAATACAGGCTGTACTGCTCGGGCCGAATGCCGCCGAAGGCCGAGAAGAAATAGGGTACCTGGCAAGCCACAAACACAAGGTACACCGCCGCCGCCACAAACAATACCAGCAGCACTGTCACACGGGGAACCAGCTGCAAGCCTTCCATGCCTTGGCGGGATTTTTTCGCGTCGATGTAAGCGGTGCGGCGCTTGTGCGCGCCCCCGGCCAGATAGCCGAAAATCCACAGCGCCAGCGGCAGCCCCAAAATAAGCTGCGCTAAAATAATAACGGCCTCCTGCTGAAACAGCTGCCAGAGCCAGAAATCTTTGAAATAGATGAGAAGGTTATCCAGCAAACGTCCAAAGTTGCCGCTGTCCGCCGCGGCAAGCTGGGGCAGCACAATGGCCAGCAGCGGCACACACAGCCCAAGCCCCGCCAGCACCGATAACATCAGCCTGCGCCGGGTTCTTTTCTCCCCCCGCGCGGCGGGTCGCAGGGCCGCCAGGCTCTTGCCCATGGTGTCAACATTGGCAAAGGGGATGATGAAGGCCATGTTCACGGCGTCCAGCGGCAGCAGGTTGCTGGTTTTTTTCAGCATCGGCAGGCCGAACAGCGTTCCGCACCAGTACACCGCCGCCCCGCACAATAAAAGCCCCTTGGCCGGGCCCAGAAGGTTCGCGGGCCACAGCGCGTAGCTGCCCCCGCACAGCAGCAAAATGCCCAGCCAGAACCAGCTATACCCGGCAGGCCGCACCTTTTTTGCCCGGGCATACACCAGCACCGCAGCGCAAAACAGCCCCGTAAAGGCCGCCACGCCCCAGCCCGCAAATCCGCTCCACAGCACCAGCCGCACGCCGAGGAAGCCCAGCAGCGCCGCCGCCGGCACCAGCAGGCCGTCGGCGCGGGTGGCGCTGAACGGCGCGGCGGGCCTTGGCGGGGGCGCGCAGGCCGGCCAGTAGCCGGGGCCGCCCGGCGCGGGCGGGGCCGCCGCGCCGCCATACGGCGGGGCAGGGGAGGCCATAACATAACTCCCGCTCTCCGGGGCATACGCATTCGGCGAAGGCTGCCCGCCCATCGCCGGGGCGGGGGAGGCCGAGGCAGGGGAGGGCGGGGCACAGGCCCCGCTCTCCGGGCCGCCGTTCACCGCAGGGCTCCCCGCCGCGGCATGGCTTACGCCCCCGGCAGGCCCATCCGCCGGGGCTAGGCCACCCGCCGGGGCTGGGCCACCCACCGGGGCCGGGCCGCTCATCACCGGGTCAGCGGCCGCCGCTTCGGCAGGGCCGTTCGGCATTTTGGGCGTGTTTTCACAGGGCGGGCTGCTTTCGCCCACCGGCATTTGCCTATTCATTTGTCTGCTCCTCTTTTCTCGGTATTCCTATATGTATATTTCTTGGCTAATATACTCTGCGTGTTATTGCTCTTCTATCCTTCACCGTCGGGCCGGTATTCCAATATATCTCCGGGCTGGCAGCCCAGCTGCGCGCAAATGGCCTCCAGCGTAGAAAAGCGCACCGCCTTGGCCTTGCCGGTTTTCAATATGGAAAGGTTGGCCTGGGTGATGCCCACCCGCTCGGCCAGCTCCCTGGAGGACATCTTCTTCTTGGCCATTTCAACATCCAAATTCACCACAATGGGCATCCGTCCTCCTCCTTTCTCCGGCCACGGGTCAACGTTATATCGCGAATCACATATCAACCAAATGTAGAATCACCCAAATAATCATCAAATAGTAAAATCATTTTCCTCTTTTATCACAATGGCCTCGGCAATCACATTTTTCACCACCCGCACAATCAGCCCCACAAAGGCGGCCGCCAGCCCCACAATTCCCCAGGGCAAATAATACAGGAAAGAGGCAAAGCAAATGGCCATGCCGGCAAAGCAGCACCAGGAGATACGCCGCAAATAGCTCACGTTTTGCGGCACAAACACATCCCCCCGGCTCAGGTTATTCAGCAGCCGATACAGGCAAACCAGCAGCGGCGCCATAAAAAGCCCCCCGCAGTAAAAGGTGGCCAAAAACCAGCCAAAGTGCCCCGCATGGGCGTTCGCGGAATAGAAAATGATGAAGCGCGCCAGCCGGGGCCCGAAAATGAGGCAACCCGCCAGGGCCGCGCCGCCCAGCAGGGTACATATCTTGCTCAGCAGCAGCGATCGTTTTTCATCCCACACCGGCACACATCCTCCCTTTTGCCAATTGCCTTATTCTGAGCGAAACAAGAAGTCATCATGGTTCTTAACGCGCACCCGCGCGCCCTGCCCGCTGCGCACAGTATAACACCCGCCACACGGGAATGCAAGATATTTTTATTGTTTTTCAATATTTTATT
>QMCE01000999.1_pt1 | contig 15305 bp, 9 predicted proteins | sample 1821851 | NCBI WGS metagenome assembly QMCE01 (sample SAMN09453174, study PRJNA476694) | Termite gut metagenome, whole genome shotgun sequencing project. | isolation source: worker | host: Odontotermes sp. | place: South Africa:Pretoria | collected 2016-01-28 | reverse complement strand
CGGAACGGAGAGCACGACACATAGTCGAGCCCCGCGGTGTGGCAGAACTCGACCGACGAGGGTTCGCCGCCATGCTCGCCGCAGATACCGCACTTCAGCCCCTTGCGGGTCGAGCGGCCGCGGTCTACGCCCATGCGCAGAAGCTGGCCCACGCCGGTGCGGTCGAGGATCTGGAACGGGTCGTGGTCGAGGATGCCCTTTTCGAGGTACACGGGCAGGAACTTGCCGATGTCGTCGCGCGAGAACCCGAGGGTCATCTGCGTAAGGTCGTTGGTACCGAACGAGAAGAACTCGGCGACCTCTGCGATCTCGTTTGCCGTAACCGCAGCACGCGGGACCTCGATCATCGTGCCGACCATATATTCGATCTCCTCGCCGCGTTCGACGAACACCTGCTTGGCTGTCGCGTCGATTATCTCCTTCTGATAGCGGAGCTCCTTCACGTTGCCAACGAGCGGCACCATGATCTCGACGTTCACCGGCGTACCCTTTTTGCGGATATTGAGCGCGGCCTCGATGATCGCACGGGCCTGCATCTCGGTGATCTCGGGATAGGTATTGCCCAGGCGGCAGCCGCGGTGGCCGAGCATCGGGTTGACCTCGTGGAGGCCTTCGACCTTCTGGTGGACCGTCTCGTAAGAAATCCCCAGGTGTGCCGCGAGTTCCGTCTGGTCTTTTTCGGTATGCGGTACGAACTCGTGCAAGGGCGGATCGAGCAGGCGCACCGTCACGGGATAGCCGTTCATAGCCTCGAAGATCCCTTCGAAGTCGCCCCTCTGGATCGGGAGCAGTTTGCCGAGCGCCGTGCGGCGTCCGTCCTCGTCGTCGGCGAGGATCATCTCGCGCACCGACAGGATCCTGTCGCCCTCGAAGAACATGTGCTCCGTGCGGCAGAGGCCGATGCCCTGCGCGCCGAATGCGAACGCCACCTTCGTGTCGGCGGGCGTGTCGGCGTTGGTACGCACTTTCATGCGTGAGAACGTGGTGGTCAAATCCATAAGTTTGCGGAAGTCGGCATCGAGTTCGGCGGCGGTCGTAGCCACCTTGCCTTCGTACACTTCGCCGTTCGAGCCGTTCAGCGAGATCCACTCGCCCTCTTTGAGCGTCACCGCACCGATGCTCAGCGTGCGCGCCTTGTAGTCGATCTTGGCATCGCCCGCGCCCGAGACGCAGCACTTGCCCATGCCCCTCGCGACAACGGCCGCGTGGGAGGTCATACCGCCGCGCGCCGTCAGGATACCAGCCGCAACGGTCATACCCTTGAGGTCTTCCGGCGAGGTCTCTATACGCACGAGGATCGCTTTCTCGCCCTTCTCGTTAAGCCACTTTTCGGCGTCCTCAGCGAAGAACACGATCGGGCCGGTAGCCGCACCCGGGGATGCGGGCAGGCCCTTGGTCATCACCTTTGCGCTCTTCATCGCACCCTTGTCGAACACCGGGTGGAGAAGTTCGTCGAGTTTCTCGGCCTCGCAGCGCATAACCGCCGTCTTCTCGTCGATCAGCCCCTCGCTGAGCATATCCATCGCGATCTTCACCATCGCCGCACCCGTACGCTTGCCGCTGCGGGTCTGGAGCATCCAGAGCTTGCCGTCCTGGATCGTGAACTCCATATCCTGCATATCGGTGAAGTATGTTTCGAGGTTTTTCTGTATCGCGTCCAATTCGCCGTAAGCTTCCGGCATAACTTCTTCGAGCGATGCAAATTTAGCCTTGCGATCTGCCTCGCTCACGCCCTGGGCCTCTGCCCAACGCTGCGAACCGATCTTGGTGATCTGCTGCGGAGTGCGGATACCTGCAACGACGTCCTCGCCCTGTGCGTTCACAAGGTACTCGCCGTTGAATAGGTTTTCGCCCGTCGCGGCGTCGCGCGAGAAGCATACGCCCGTCGCCGAATTTTCGCCCATGTTGCCGAAGACCATCGCCTGTACGTTGACGGCCGTTCCCCACTCGGCAGGTATGTTGTTGAGTTTGCGGTAGAGTATCGCGCGGTCGTTCATCCAGCTCTGGAATACCGACATCACGGCGCCCCAAAGCTGCTCCCATGCGTTGGTCGGGAAATCAGATCCGGTCTGCTTCTTAACGGCCAGTTTGAACCTGCTTACCATCTCCTTCAGGTCGTCGGTCGACAGGTCGGTGTCGTTCTTCACGCCCTTTTCGGCCTTCAGGTGGTCGATGATCTCCTCGAACGGGTCTTCGTCCTCCTTGCTTTCGGGTTTCATGCCCAGCACGACGTCGCCGTACATCTGCACGAAACGGCGGTAGGAATCCCATGCGAAACGCGGGTTGCCGGTCTTCTTCGCTATGGTTTCGACGGCCGCGTCGTTAAGGCCGAGGTTGAGGATCGTGTCCATCATACCGGGCATCGAAGCGCGCGCACCCGAGCGCACCGAAACCAGCAGCGGGTTCCCGTTGTCGTTGAACTTCATCCCGGTGAGGTCTTCGATCTCGGCGATAGCCTTTTCCACCTCGGGGCGGATCATCTCGACAACCTTGTCCTGCCCGTGTTTGTAGTACTCGGTACAGACCTCCGTGGTGATCGTGAACCCGGGAGGAACGGGCACCCCGATAAGGTTCATCTCGGCCAGGTTGGCGCCTTTGCCACCCAGCAGTTCCTTCATTTTGCCGTTACCCTCGGCCTTCTTGTTGCCGAAAGTATAAACTCTTTTTACGTTTGACATTGTTAGGTAGTGTATTGATTATTTGACAGATAATTTCAATTTTTCGCGATCAGGGTGCGAAGGTACGAATTTTTATCCAAATCGCAAAGTATCAACCGCCTGCATGTCGGCATAGCGCATTTCGTTTATTTTCATATCTTTGCGGCGAACCCTTTTAACTTCATTGAAAAATGGCTGACAATCAAACTTATTCGAACGACAGGGCCCACCAGACGATAATTATCAAGGAGAGGCGCAGGACGAACGGCCTCGGGACCGCCGGTTTCGTACTGGCGCTCATAGGGTTTTTACTTTGTTGGACCCCCGTGTTGGGATGGGTGATCTGGCTGCTGGGACTGCTTTTCTCTTTTATCGGATTGTTTAAAAGTCCGAGAGGATTGGCGATCGCCGGGTTCATTATCTCGCTGGTAGATTTTGTCTTTCTGATCGCGGTCGTCGGTTGGTTGATGATAGCCGTCGGCTGAAGTTGATTCTCGGGAAGAGCGGGAATTGCAAATTCAGGGTTCGCGCCAGCCACCATGCGCTTTTATGACGTCGACCAGTTCGTCCACCGCCCGCTCCTGTGGCACGCCGCGGCTGACGACTTCGCGTCCGCGCCAGATCGACACCCGACCGCCCCCCTCGCCCACATATCCGTAATCGGCGTCGGCCATCTCGCCGGGGCCGTTCACGATACACCCCATCACGCCGATCTTCAGTCCTGCGAGGTGCGATGTCCGCCGCCGTATCGCGGCGAGGGTACCTTGCAGGTCATAGAGCGTGCGCCCGCATCCGGGACAGGCGATATATTCCGTGTGGCTGATCCTCACCCGCGCGGCCTGGAGGATCGAGAGTGCGAGGGCGTCCAGTTCCTGTTGCGGGATGCCGGGGTTTTCGATACGTATGCCGTCGGCAAGGCCGTCGATAAACGGCGCTCCGAAATCCACCGCGGCCTTTATCCTCAACCAGTTGAGCGACGTTTCATCATATTTTTTAGAGAGTATCACCGGCCGCCGGTCGCCGAGCGCTTCTATTCGTGCGCGCCATTCGGCAGGCGGGTTCGCGGTCACGGATTCCAAGACCGCAACGCTGCCTTCGTCCACCCCCCGGCGCGCCTCTGCGTCCAATTCGTTCCACAGCGCCGGCACTTTCCCACCGCCGACGTTCCCCACCGCAAAGGTTTCACGGCGGCGGTATTCGACCGAAGCGCCACCACCCGTACGCCCCGTGCAATATTCGATTATGGCTTGTGCAACAGGTATTTCGTTCTCGGGCGGTTCGGTGAGCGAAACACGTATCGTGTCGCCCAGCCCGTCGCTGAGCAGCGCGCCTATCCCCACCGCCGATTTTATACGTCCGTCAGCCCCATCGCCAGCCTCCGTAACTCCCAGGTGCAGCGGGTAATTCATCCTTTCGGCCTCCATCGCGGCGGCCAGCATGCGGTAGGTGTGCACCATAACACGCACATTGCTCGACTTCATCGACACCACCACCGCGTCGAACCCCTCCGCCCGGCATACACGCAGGTACTCCATCGCCGACTCGACCATCCCGCGCGGGGTGTCGCCCCAGTGTTCGACCATATGTGGAGCGAGCGAACCGTGGTTCACCCCCACCCGGATCGGGATCCCGCGGCGGCGGCACGTTTTTAAAAATTTTAAAAACTCATCGCCCGTTCCATTGAAATTACCGGGGTTTATGCGCACCTTGTCGGCATGTTCGGCCGCAAGGAGCGCAACACGCGGGGCAAAATGTATATCGGCCACGAGCGCCACGTCACCATATCCGACCGCCGCGGCCTCGCGTTTTATGTTCTCAAGGTTTGCCGCCTCGCGCGGCCCCTGCACCGTCAGGCGCACGATCCTGCACCCCGCCCCGCGCAGCCGCCCGATCTGGGCGACGCAGGCCGCCGTGTCGAGCGTACTGCAATCGGTCATCGATTGGGGCGCAACCGCCCGGCCGCCACCGACCACCACGCCGCCTATGCTGACTTCCATCGTTCTGTTCATCGCGGTAAAGATAAGAAAAAGCGCTATCTTTACATAAGATAGGATGCGCCTCGGCAATCTTTTGCAAGCAAGCTTGCACGATTGCTCTCGGCTTTCACTATCTTTGGCAACGAATGGGAGCGTACCTCGATAATGATATAAAGTTTCTGCCGGGCGTGGGCGAGCGGCGGGCGATGCTGCTCGGCAAGGAGTTGGGCATCACCACGATGCGCGACCTGCTATACTATTTCCCCCACCGCTATATCGACCGCTCGAAGGTCTACCGCATCGCGGAGGTGACCGACGAATCGGCGGCATACATCCAGTTGCGGGCGCGCGTGGAATGGGCCGGGGTACAGGGTGAGGGGCGCAAGCGGCGGATCGTGGCCTACGCCTCGGACGATTCCGGAAGGGTGGAATTGGTGTGGTTTGCGGGGCTGAAGGGGATCGAGAAACGTCTGGAGGTGGGGCGCGAATATATAATTTTCGGGAAACCTGGGTTTTTCAACGGCGAACTTTCGATCGTGCATCCCGAAATGGAGGCGGTCGGCGGTGCGCGCCAACGTCCGGGCGAGGTGCAGGGGGTGTACGGAACGACCGAGACGCTCTCGACCAATCACCTCGGTTCCAAGGGTATATATACTTTGGTCTGCAACCTGTGGGAGGCGGCCGAGGGGCATATCACCGAGACGCTGCCCGAGTGGCTGATGCGCTCGCAGAACCTTATCCCGCTTCGCGAGGCGCTGCGCAACATACATTTTCCGGAGAACCCGGCAAAGCTGCGTGCGGCGGAATACAGGCTCAAATTCGAGGAACTTTTCGGTATACAGTTGGGAATACTTTCGCAGCGGTCGGGGCGGCTCACACGCGGCAACGGCTTCATATTCTCGCGCGTGGGAGACAGTTTCAACACGTTTTACAGTGGACACCTGCCGTTCGAACTGACCGGGGCGCAAAAACGCGTGATAAAGGAAATACGCGGCGACACGGTGACGGGCCACCAGATGAACCGCCTGTTGCAGGGCGACGTGGGCAGCGGCAAGACGCTGGTGGCGCTTATGAGCATGCTGCTGGCGATGGACAACGGCTACCAATCGTGCATGATGGCGCCAACCGAAATACTTGCGCGTCAGCACTATGCGACGATCCGGCGGCTGCTCGGCGATATGCCGGTGCGGGTCGAGGTGCTGACGGGTTCGACCCGGGCGAAGGAGCGGCGTGCGATACATGAGGGGTTGTTGGGCGGCTCGATCGACATACTTATCGGCACCCATGCGCTGATCGAGGATACGGTGCAGTTCGCCAACCTCGGGTTCGTGGTGATCGACGAGCAGCACCGCTTCGGGGTCGAGCAGCGCGCGCGGCTGTGGACCAAGAACCACCAACCGCCCCACGTTCTGGTGATGACCGCCACGCCCATTCCGCGCACCCTTGCAATGACCCTCTACGGCGACCTCGACGTGTCGGTGATCGACGAGCTTCCGCCGGGGCGCAAACCGGTGAAAACATATCATTTGCGCGACTCCCAGCGTTTGCGCGTGTTCGGCTTTATGCGCGACCAGATCGCCGCCGGGCACCAGATATATGTGGTCTACCCGCTGATCACAGGTTCGGAGAAGATGGACTACAAAGACCTTGAAGACGGGTTCGACGCGCTGACACAGCAATTCCCGCCGCCACAGTACCACACGACGGTCGTACACGGCAAACTGAAAGCGGCTGTCAAAGAGGAGAATATGCAGACGTTCAAGGCGGGCGTGGCGCATATCATGGTCGCAACGTCGGTGATCGAAGTGGGGGTCGACGTGCCCAACGCCTCGGTGATGGTGATCGAGAGCGCCGAGCGTTTCGGCCTTTCGCAGTTGCACCAGTTGCGCGGCAGGGTGGGGCGCGGGGCCGAGCAGTCGTTCTGCATACTGATGAGCGGCGACAAACTCTCGCGCGAGGCCCGCGAGCGTCTGGGGGCTATGGTGCGTACGGGCGACGGCTTCGAACTGTCGGAACTCGACCTCAAGCTGCGCGGCTCGGGCGACCTGTCGGGAACGCAGCAGAGCGGTTTGGCATTTGATTTGAAGATAGCGAGCCTGGGCAAGGACGCGGAGATCGTGGAACGGGCGCGCGGGGTGGCACAGGCGGTGCTGGATGCCGATCCTGCGCTCGAAAAGCCCGAAAATGCACTGTTAATTAAACTGAAAGAGCGATATTCGTCGAAAAGAAACGCTGATTTCAGTATGATTTCATAATTTTGCAGTTCGGAATACGTTATAAAAATATGAAAATAAAATTATTGGTGCTGGCATTGCTCGCCATGCCGCTGGCCTTGAAGGCCCAACAGACATATACCGCCGACGCGCCCGCGAGGGAAGCGGCATTCAGGAACGGCGAAAAGATCACTTTCCTGCTGGGATGGAAATACCGGGCGCTGATGAGCGCCAACGCGGGAGAGATAACCTTCACCACGTCGCTCACCACCGTGGATGGCAGGCAGGCCTATAAGGTTAAGGCCCACGGCAGGACCCTTCCGGCCATCGCGCTGTTCTTCAAAATGGACGACGTCTACGAAACGTGGCTCGACATGCCGACCCTGCGCCCCTTGCGCTTCCGCAGCGAGCTGAAGGAGAATAAATACCGATACAAGGCCGATTACAGGTACGACTGGGATTCGATGATCGTGCACACCAACTACCACAACCTGCGCAAAAAACCGGGCAGCGCCGATATGCCCCTCACTTCGCAGAGCGCCGACGCCGTCGCATTTTTCTTCAACCTGCGTTCGCAGGACGTGGGCTCGTTCACCCCGGGCGAGTACCACAAATTCGACTTCGTGATGGACAGGAAGATCATCGGCATCAGGTTCAAACTCCTCGGGCGCGAGACTAAGAAATTCGGCAGGCTGGGGACGTTCAAGACCCTCAAACTGTCGTGCGAGCTAACCTCGACCGACGATCCCGACGGGCAGACGTTCGAGGACGGCACGGAGTTCTACATCTGGCTTTCGGACGACCGCAACCACGTCCCCCTCTCCATCGAAACACCCACGAAGATAGGCAGCGTGGTGGCTACGATCCAGAAATACGAAGGGCTCAAATACCCGCTCGACAGCAAAATTAAATAGTTATCTTTGCACCATACTTACTTGTGATATTATGGAAGACTACAATTACGAATACGACGACTACGGGCAGCAGGAACCCGCACAGCAAAAAACCATACGCGGATACCGGATAATCGTCATCGTGCTGGCTGTGATCCTGGTCGGCATGTCGGTGATTTTCCTCAAGCGCGAGAGCAACATCAAGGAGGACTTCGAGGTCGAACGCACGATGCTCAACATGCAGTTCGCGACCTTGCAGGGCGATTACGACAACGTGCGCACGGAGAACGACACGCTCAACATGCAGATCGTCGAACAGCGCCAGAAGGTCGACTCGATCGTCGACCGGCTGAACAACGAACGCCGTCTGAATGCCAATACGATCCGCGACTACAAGCAGCAACTGGGCACACTGCGCTCGATTTTGAGTAGTCAGGTGCAGACCATCGACTCGCTCAACAAGCTCAACCGGACCCTGATCTCGGAGAACATAGAATACCGCCGGCAGGTCACCGACGAACGTCTGCGCGCTGAAAAAGCCGAGGAAACAGCCAGTGAACTCACGGTTAAAGTTGAACGCGGGTCGGTGATCCTTGCGAGCGGAATTACGCTGACGCCGCTCAACGACCGCGACCGCGAGGTGAACCGGGTGAGGCGTGCGTCGCGGCTTAAGGTGGAATTCACGCTGGCGGCCAACGAACTCGCCAATCCGGGCGAGCGGCCCGTGTACGTGCGTATTTTCGACACCGAAGGCTATCCGCTCGCCAATGACGCGGGCGCCACTTTCGTTTTCGAGGACGAGGCGCGCATCTACTCCGCAACGCGTGAGATCGACTACCAGAATCAGGAACTCAATGTCGCCGTATTCTACACGGGCTCGGGTTTCACGGATGGGAATTACAAAGTCGAGATCTACCTCGACGGACGCTTGTGTGGCGGCAGCGAGATCAACCTGCGGTAAGGTGGGTTAGATCACTGTTTCTTGCGTTTGAAGAACCGGCCCCTCAACTTGCCGCCGCGCATTATGTTTAGCAGGTGGCGTTCGATCTTTTTGGGATATATATCCTCTATTTTCACAAGTATCCCGGTTTCGTTCACATTCCCGAAATCGGGGTTGCGCACCGTGCCGAACACCAGCATCGTGGGCGAAAGGTTCATGTATGAATTGATGAGCGGGGGGATCGTTTCGCTCAGTTTACGGATCTCCCGGCCAAGGATCTTATAGTCTTCGGCGTAATTCCTGCCTGTGAATATCGCGGCCATCCGCTCTTCGTCGATGTCGAGGTCGACGCGATGGATCGGTTCGACCAGGTGCCGGGTATCCGAGAAATACTTGCGCAGGAACCAGAGCAGCAGATCGCGCGCCTCGCGGTCGTAGTCGCCGTACATCGTCACCTTGCCGAACATGTATTTCATGTCGGGATTGTCGATCACGATCGCCCCGAGGCCGTTCCACACGTTGTCGAGGGCGTAAATTCCCTTTTGGTACGCCGGCTGGATGAACGACCGGCCGAGTTCGATCGTGTGGGGCAGGTATTCCTTGCGGAACCGCTCGCTGAAATGGAAATAGTGTTCCGTGGAGAAATATTTGGGATGTTCCGACCGGCAAACGATAAACCGGTAGCCGCCGATTATCTCCCTCGCCTCCGGGTCCCAGACTATCAGCTGCTGGTAGCCGTCGGGGGCCATGTCCATTTCGTCCACGTCGATCTCCTCGCCCGTACCGCCGCCCGCGTCCCGGAATGAAAGTTCGCGCAGGCGCCCCACCTCGCGCATGGCCTGCGGACACTCCGCGGCACGGAAGACGTATATCCGGTTGCCGCCCTTGTTGGTGTCGCGCATGAAATACTCTTCGCTGAGTTCGCTTTCTATAATCGCCGGGTCGACCGGGTCGATAAGAGGTTTCATCGGTGGGTTATTAAAAGTCTGTCTAAGGGACAACAAAATTAGCAATTATCCGCGGATTTCCCGAAGTCTGTCTAAAAATATTAGGAATTTACCTCTTCAATTTATACGCCGCCTCTTTCAGTTGCATGGCGTGGTGGCGCGGCGAAGCGCCGTCATCGAGCGACTGCCACGGCACCGGATCGCCGATCGCAATGCGGAAATGGCTGCCCCGTTGGCGGAACATTTCGTCGGCAAGGTAGAGCATCTCGATATTCGCCTTTATGCCGACCGCCTTGCGGAAATTCGCCAGACGGTAGAAGAAGCCGGAGAGCCGTCCGTCGAAGAAAACGGGCACGACGTCGCGCCGGGTGGCAACGGCTTGTTTGATAAAGTTGGGTTTCCACTCCAGGTCGCACACCACGCCGCCACGGCGGCGCGAGCACAGCCCGGCGGGGAAGGTCACGATCGGCATGTCCGACGCGAACGTATCGTTGTATGCCTGTGCATATTCCGCGCTCTGCCGTCCGTGCTTGTTGACCGGGATAAAAATATCGCGCAGGGGGTCGATGTTCATCAGCAGGTCGTTCACCACGACCCTTACATCGCCGAAATATTCGGCCACCTTCTCGGCCAGCATCAACCCGTCGAGCCCGCCGAAAGGATGGTTCGAGGCGAATATGTAACGCCCCCCCCTGTCGAGTTTGTCTATGCCGTCCAACTCGTAGGTTATTCCCATATCACGCAGCGCGGCCCGGATAAATTCGAGCGACGGCAGCGCGCCGTATCGTTCGAGTATGCGGTTTATCTCCTCCTCGTGCAGTGTGCGGCGCAGGTATCCCACCAACGGTTTCACCCTTGCCAACCCGGGACTTTTACTGCGGACGACCTCCTTTATGTCGATTTTCATACGCAAATATAAAATCTGTGAAGCAAAGGTATGAAATGTTTACGAAAGCTGCTCCGGATTAGAGTTTGTCCGTCATTTTGTCCGCCAGCGTGCCCTGACCTTCTCTATGCCGCTGCGTTTCATCGTTTTGACGCTCGACACGGCGATCCCCATCGACCCGGCGATCTCCTCCTGGCTGTACCCTTGTAATGTGAGGCGCAATACCTGCCCCATACGCTCGGGGAGCGCCGATATTGCTTCGAGAAGTAGCCTTGTCGCCTCCTGCTTCATAATGGCGAGCGCGGGATCGGACGCTGCGCGGTCATTATCCGCGACGGTGAGACGCCTGTGGCGGCGGCCCCTCAACGTGTTCAGGCATCCGTTGCGCACCGACATGTAGAGCGAGCGGCGCAGGTGCTCCTCGTCCACGAATGACTGCTTGTGCGACCAGAAGTTCAGGAAAACCTCCTGAACGACGTCCTTCGCCCCGTCTTCCCTGCCGATCATCCCTGTGGCGAAAGCCGTGAGCGCAGGTGCGTACCTGTTCACGACCGCCTCGAAAGATGTGGAATGGCCGTCGGAAAAACGTATCGCATGGTCGCTGTACATCGTCGCCGGAGATTTTTTCTCACAATTATACGATTTTTTTCTTTCCCCGATCCACCTTTTTCCCGCCAGACGTGTTATAACGGTAAAATTAAGAAAGTAAAAAATAAATGTACAGCGACGAAAACAGGAGAATTACCGAGTTGATCTGCCGCAGCCTGCTCGGCGGGCTCGGACAGGCGGAAGAGGGAGAGTTGCAGCGATGGCTCGCCTGTTCCGGAGACAACCGCGCGATGTATGAACAGGTCAGGCGCGAACCTCTGGGGCATGATGCAAATGTCGGCAGCGAGATATTGGCAGGGGTAAAGAAGGCCGTCGTGCGTAGGCGCCGACGCCTGAAGATCGTGGGATGGGCTTCGGCGGCATGTGTGGCGGCTGTCGCAATGGCGCTCCTTCTGAGAATACCTGCGGCGACGGACGGCGGGGCGGCGGTGCAGGCAGGCGCGGCAGTACTCACCACCTCCGACGGGAAGCATATCGGGCTCTCTGCACAGGAGCAGGACGCCGCCTGGCAGGAATTTCTTCCCGTGTCACAGGAACGGCAGGAGGCAGAGCCTGCGCCGGCGATGATTAAAGTAACGGTGGCAAAGGGAAATACATTCCGTCTCGAACTGAGGGACGGGACTAAGGTGTGGTTAAACGAGGAGTCATCGTTCGAGTATCCAGAGCGGTTCGGGGACGAGGGGCGCAATGTGGCGCTCACGGGCGAGGCGTTCTTCGAAGTGGCGCGCGACAGTGCGCGGAGTTTTACCGTCGCGTTGGACGACGGGGTGGCCGTAAGGGTGTTGGGTACTAAGTTCAATGTGCGTAGCTATGCCGACATGCCCGAGATAACTACGGTGCTTATGGAGGGCAGCGTGGAGGTGTCGCAGGGCGGCGAAGCGGTCATACTGGTGCCGGGGCACAGGGCCACGGTGGCGAAGAGCGGGAATAGTGCGATCGTGGTCGACGCGCTTGAAGACGCGGCGCAGAACATGGAATGGATCTACGGTATGTTCGAATTCGACAACCGTCCGCTGGCCGAGATCGTAGATGTGCTGGCCGCATGGTACGGGCTCGACGCGCAGTATGACAGCCGTCTGGCCGACCGCCTGCGCGAGGTGAGTTTCCACTGCATGAGACACGCCGACAGCAGGAAAGTCCTCGAACAACTATCCGTGATCACGGGCCTCCGAATTACCTCCGACGGAGGTGCGATCATAATCAATGAAAGATAAAAAATGCGGGAGGGAACCGGCATGTCCCCTCCCGCGTGAAAGACCAAACTCAAATAAATTCTTCGCAGTATTAATCCTTCAACACAAAATTATGAAAAGAAAACAACTTTGTGTGAAAACTGGCGGGAAAAGTTTTATCGGCTTTCCGCTGTATTTATTCATTGCGGGCATCCTGCTTCTCTGGATACCCGAATCACAGGCGGCATCGGCCGAAATTCCGCAGCCGGTGAGCATCGAACGCCAGCGGGCGACGGCCGAAGAGGTGATCAGGCACATCGCCTCCACCACCCGCTACCGCTTCTCCTATGTGGCCGAAGATATCCGCACGATCCCGGCTAAAGATTACTCGTTCGTCGATGCCGACATAAGGGCGGTGATGGACCGTATGGTGGCGGGGACGCGCATGGAGTGGTCGGAGCAGGGATCGGTCATCTCGATCTCGGTGCGCCAGCAGCCGCAGGCCCCTGAGCGGCAAGCGACGGTCACGGGACGTGTGGTAAATGAAACGGGACAACCGCTGGCGGGTGCGACGGTGGCACTGAAAGGCACAAGCCGCGGTACAGCCACCGATGCCGACGGACGCTATACGTTGACATACAGGCAAAACGACACAGCCATTGAAGTATCATACGTCGGATATAAAAAGGTCGAGATACCCATAGCGGGCAGGTCGGAGATCGACATACGCCTCGAACCCGAAACGACCGCGATCGACGACGTGGTGGTCACGGGTTACCAGACTATTTCGCGCGAACGTGCGACGGGGGCCTACAACACCGTCGGCGAGTCGACGATCGGAAAGAACCTCGGGTCGAGCCTCTCGACGGCTCTGGTTGGCACCACGGCCGGTATGCAGGGCCGCGAGAACGCCGACGGCACTATAGATTTCACAATCCGCGGCATAAGTACGCTCCATGCCGAGCAGGCGCCGCTGATCGTGGTCGACGGCTTCCCGGTCGAGGGCGGTTTCAGGGACATCAACCCCAACGACGTGGAGAGCGTCACTGTTCTGAAGGATGCCGCCGCGGCCTCGATCTGGGGCGCACGCGCGGGTAACGGTGTGATCGTGGTGGTGACTAAAAAGGGACGCCGCGACGCCGGTCTGAACATCGAGGTAAGTTCGACGCTGCGCATCGGCGACAAGACCGACCTCGCGACGGCGATGACCACCGCCTCGTCGCGCGATCAGGTCGATTACGAGGTGATGTATGTCGAGAACGGCATGGAGGACGTGCCCTATTTCGACAATCCGTTCTTTCTGGGCGTACCGCTTTCGCTTGCCCGCGAGATACTCCACTCCGGCATGAGCGACGCGGAGAAACAGACCGAACTCGACAAGCTGCGCAACCGCAACAACCGCGAGCAGTTTGAAAAGTACCTGCTTAGGCGTCCTATATTGCAGCAATACAACCTCTCCGTTTCGCAATCGACGGACAGGAGCACTAACTACTTCTCGGCGATGTACGAAGACCAGACGGGCAACGTGATCCGGAACGGAAACAACCGCTGGAGGCTCAACTTCAACAACACGACCAACGTTTTCCGGTGGCTCGATCTGAACGTCTCGGCCAACCTCCATTATGTGAAGGCCGACAACAGCGGCCCGACCATGTCCGAGATGCAGGAACTGTCGCCATATGAGATGCTGTTAGAAGAGGACGGAAGCTATGCGGTGAACCTCAAGCGTTCGCGCGACCAGATGTCGAAGATCCCGGCCGGAACGCTGCCCTACGACGACTGGGACTACAACCTGCTGCGCGAGGTGCGCGGGCGCGACCTGACCTCCAAGCAACTCAACACGCGCGTGGCCGCGGGGCTGACGTTCAAACTTATTCCCGGATTGGACTTCGCGAGCAACGTCCAGTATGAGTACAACACCGGCGAGACCAACAACTATTACGGCGAGGACACCTATTTCGTCAGGGATATGGTCAACCAGTGGGTAGACCGCGACAGGACAACGGGCGCCGTAACCAACCAGTATATACCAAAAGGCGGTATCCTGCGTATGCCCTCCGTGACGCAGGTCGAGAACTGGTCGTGGCGCAATCAGGTGAACTTCGACCGCACGTTCAACGGGCGGCACAGCATCACCGCGCTGGCCGGTATGGAGATCACCGAGAACCAGATGTCGGGCCGCACCTATCCGTGGGTGTTCGGCTATGATCCCGACAAAAACACCTCCTCGCCGCTGCCGCTGGGCGACGTGAGGATCACGGGTTTCGTTTCGAGCGGCGGCCCGGGCGCCACCGTCTACTCCGGCAGGCTCACCAACACCACGTTCAGCTACCGCAACGACCGCTATGTGTCGGTCTACGGCAACTTCGCCTACTCCTACGACGGCCGCTTCAACCTGACGGGCAGCATCCGCAGCGACGCCTCGAACATGATCGCCGACGACGCCTCGTACCGCTGGTCGCCGCTGTGGTCGGTCGGTGCGATGTGGCACATAGGCCGCGAAGAGTTCATGCAACCGACATCCTCATGGCTCAACCGCCTTACGGTAAGGCTCACGTTCGGTTATAACGGCAACGTAGACCGCAGCACCTCGCCCTATACCCTGATCTCGACCGGCTCCACCCCCTCGCTGACCACCGGCACGTTCGTGAGCAGCGTCGCGGCGATGGGTAACCCCACTCTGCGCTGGGAGAGGACGCAGACCTTTAACGCAGGCGTCGACTTCTCGCTGTGGGGCAACACGCTCTTCGGCAGCGTGGACGTCTACGACAAGCGCGGCAAGGATATTTTCGGCACCATCTCGCAGCCCGGCGTAACCGGCTCGCCGTCCAAAAGGCTCAACGTGGCCGCCCTCTACAACCGCGGTTTCGAAGTGGAGTTGGGCGTCAACGTGAATATAACCGAACAGGTGGGCCTGTCGACCCGTCTGACCTATGCCTACAACAAGAACCGGATCACCGAACTGTTCCGCACCAACGTTCTGGCCGGAAATATGATATATGGCGAATATGT
>QMCE01769643.1_pt1 | contig 15321 bp, 14 predicted proteins | sample 1821851 | NCBI WGS metagenome assembly QMCE01 (sample SAMN09453174, study PRJNA476694) | Termite gut metagenome, whole genome shotgun sequencing project. | isolation source: worker | host: Odontotermes sp. | place: South Africa:Pretoria | collected 2016-01-28 | reverse complement strand
CCCATCCAGTTCCTCAAGGCGGGTTTGCCTGATCCTAAGTCTCTTGGCGAGAATTACACCGGCCTCACTTCGATCGGTTGCCGCATTTCCGGTATTAAGGACGGCAAGCCCCACACATACTATATATACAATAATTGCGACCACGAGAAGGCTTACGAGGAAACTGGTACTCAGGCTGTTAGTTACACTACCGGCGTTCCTGCTGCCCTCGGCGCTTCGATGTGGGCTCAAGGACTTTGGTCTGGTTCCGGTGTTTTCAACGTCGAGCAGTTCAACCCCGACCCGTTTCTCTCCGCGCTCGGTCCCGCGGGCCTTCCCTGGATCGAGAAATTCGACATCGACCTGGAGGTCTGATTTCGCCGCCCTTGATGATTGATTTCTCTCAAATACCCTCTCCCTGCTTCGTGCTCGACCAAAGGGCGTTGGAGTGCAATTTGTCCATCATCGACTTGGTTCGGCGCGAGAGCGGGGCCGAGATCATAGTGGCCCTGAAAGCCTGCGCTATGTGGAGTGTTTTTCCTCTGCTTGCCGCCCACTCCGACGGCGCTACCGCAAGTTCCCTTTCCGAGGCGCGCCTCGTTGCCGAGGAGTTTTGCGCCCCCGCAGGGCAGGGTAGCGCTCCCCAAGCCCGCACCAAGGTCCACACTTACGCTCCCGTCTTCACCGATTCCGACTTTCCTCAGATCGCTCGCCTCAGTTCCCACATCTCCTTCAACTCCCTCTCCCAGTTCACCCGCTTCAAAGCCCAGGCCCTCTCTCTCGGCATCTCTTGCGGCCTTCGCGTCAACCCTGGTTACTCTCCCGTCGAGACCGACCTTTATAACCCCGCTCAGCCCGGCTCTCGACTCGGTATCGACACCCTCGACACCCTCCCGGAAGGCATCGAGGGTCTTCACTTTCACGTTCTTTGCGAGTCCGGGGCCCAACACTTGGCCAAGGCCCTCGAAGCTCTCGAATCTCGCTTCGGCCACTTGCTCGACGCCCAAACTGCCACCGGCCAGCCTCAACTCAAATGGTTGAATTGCGGTGGCGGGCACCTTATGACCCGCGCGGGTTACGACATCGAACTCCTCATCTCCACCATCCGGGCCTTTAAACGCCGCCACCCCCACCTTCGTATAATCCTCGAACCCGGTAGCGCCTTCACTTGGCGCACCGGCTTCCTCGTCTCCACTGTCGAGGACGTTGTCGAGCGCTCCGGCATCAAAACGGCAATGCTCGACGTTTCGTTCGCCTGCCATATGCCCGACTGCCTCGAGATGCCCTATAAGCCTTCAATTCTCGGCGCTCGCGACCCTCAGGGCTGCGAACAAAGTTATCGCCTCGGCGGTAACTCTTGCCTTGCCGGCGATTGGATGGGCGATTGGTCGTTCGACCGCCCGCTCAAAGTGGGCGACAAGGTTGTTTTCGAGGATATGATACATTACACGATGGTTAAGACGACAATGTTCAACGGTATCCACCACCCCTCTATCGCGATCTGGAGTGCCGACGATAAACTCCAAATAATCAAAGAGTTCACCCCCTCCGATTTCAAAACCCGAATGTCATAAACTATATGGAAAATTTCACCCCTACCCAATACGAGCTCGAATGCGTAGCCACTTCCCGCCGTTTTCCCGATTCCGGTTGGATGCTCGAGGACAAGATGTGCGGTTCCCCTTCTCTCGTCCGCACCATATACTCGAAGACTCAGCTCGAACCCAAATCCGACTCTCTCGGCCTTTATAAATTTTCCGACTGGCTTCCTGTCCACCGTATGCTCTCCGGCTCCGCGGCTCCCGTCACCTATAAGAGCGAAAAACTCGCCGCCCACCTCGGCCTTGAGAACCTGTATATTACTTTCAGCGGTTGGAACCCTAAACACGGCGCTCGAATGACCACTTGCTCTTTCAAGGAGACCGAGGCTTACTCTGTTTGCGGCCGCATCCCCTCTGACGAATCGCGCATCCTCGTGGTCGCTTCCGCCGGTAACACCGCCCGCGCTTTCGCTAAGGTTTGCTCCGATAACCGCATTCCTCTCCTTCTCTCCGTTCCCGCCGACAACCTCGATGCGCTCTGGTTCGACGGGCCGCTCGACCCCTGCGTCAAATTGATCGCATCCGAGAAAGGTTCCGATTACTTCGACGCCATCCACCTTAGTAACCTTGCCTTGAAATCGCGTAAATTCTTCGCCGAGGGCGGTGCTAAGAACGTTGCTCGCCGCGACGGTATGGGTACAACATTCCTCTCTGCTGCGACCACGATCGGCAAAATTCCCGACTTTTACTTCCAGGCTGTCGGTTCCGGTACTGGTGCTATCGCTGCTTGGGAGGCTAACCTTCGCTTGCTTGCCGACGGCCGCTTCGGCTCTGCTAAATGCCGTTTGTTCGTCTCTCAGAACGCTCCCTTCGTTCCTATTTTCGACGCTTGGCGTATCGACTCTCGGCAGATGCCCGATTACGACGAGACCCACGCTCGGCGCGATGCCGAGATCATCGACGCTAAGGTTCTCTCCAACCGCCGCCCTCCTTACGGCCTTTCCGGCGGGTTGTACGACGCTCTTAAGGACACCGACGGCGACGTTCTCGTTGCCACTAACGCTCAGGGGCGTAAGGCTGCTGCACTTTTCGAGCAGACCGAGGGTTGCGACATCCATCCCGCTGCGGCGATTGCTACCGCTTCTCTCATCCGCGCTGTTTCCGATGGACGTGTTCCCCGCGATAAGATCGTTATGCTCAATGTCACCGGTGGTGGTGAGCAGCTCCTCAAAGCCTCCTTCTCCGCCGCCAACAAGCCCCTCTGGTTCCTCACGCCCTCCGCTACCTTTCCCACCGACGCCGAGGCCGAACAGGTCACTTCTTCCGTCGAGGCCCTCTTCGCCTGACCAGCCGCCAATAAAAAAGCGGGGCCAAAGACCCCGCTTCATTTCAGCCGCGATGCTGTTGTCAACCCAGATACGATTTCAGCCACTTGCTTTTCGACCCGTGCCTCAGCCTTCTGATCGCTTTCTCCTTTATCTGCCTCACCCTTTCCCTGGTCAGCCCGAACTTGTCTCCAATCTCCTCCAAGGTCATTTCCGGCGCTCCTATTCCGAAGAAATACTTCACAATGTCCTTTTCTCTCTCGGTCAGCGTCGCCAATGCCCTATCTATCTCCGTTCCTAACGACTCATTAATCAAGCCTCTGTCCGCATTCGGGGAGTCTGCATTCACCAGCACATCCAGCAGATTGTTGTCTTCTCCATCCGCAAATGGTGCATCCACCGACACATGCCTTCCCGCTACCCTCATCGTATCCGTCACTTTTTCCCGCGGTAGGTCCAGTACTTCGGCCAACTCTTCCGGCGATGGTGTTCTCTCGTTTTCCTGCTCGAACTTTGCAAAAGCTTTGTTGATCTTGTTCAGCGAGCCCACCTGATTCAAGGGGAGCCTCACAATCCTCGATTGCTCTGCCAGCGCCTGCAGTATCGACTGCCTGATCCACCACACCGCATAGGATATAAACTTAAATCCTCTCGTTTCGTCGAACTTTTCCGCCGCCTTGATTAGCCCCAGGTTTCCCTCGTTGATCAAGTCCGGTAGCGACAGCCCTTGGTTTTGATACTGCTTGGCCACGGAGACCACAAACCTCAGGTTAGCTTTGGTTAGTTTTTCCAATGCTTCCTGATCTCCCTTTTTGATTCTTTGGGCCAGTTCGACTTCTTCTTCGACCGTGATCAGGTCTTCTTTTCCGATCTCTTGTAGATACTTATCCAGCGACGCGCTTTCGCGGTTGGTGATGGATTTAGTAATTTTCAGTTGCCTCATTCTTTGTTGGGGCCCCTGGCCCTCATTCTACTAATGAATATGTTACTGCCCGCCCGTTCGGGTAGACTCCTTCAATCGACGTAACCCGGCCCGTGATCCTGTACAGATCGTTCACCGACCTCACCTCTCTTCCATTCAGATGCGTGATGATGTACCCTCTCTGCACCCTCGCCCTGGCCAATACTCCCTCTTGCTTCACTCCCGCCACTTGTACTCCCGCTTTGATTCCCAGCTCCTTTTGCTGTTTTTCCGTCAGCCTTATATCCGCAAACTCTCCTCCCAGTGATTCAATCGCATCGAACGTCTCTCTGGCCACTGGCTCACTCTTTCCGGCTCTATTACGCAAAACGACGTTGAATTGTTTCACTTTTCCGTCTCTTTTTACAGAAATTTTTACCGCATCTCCCGGCCTCTTCTGACTAACTATCTCCGCGACTGCTGCTGTTGTTATCACCGGTAGCCCGTCAATCTCCTCTATCACATCTCCCGCTTCGATTCCCGCTGCTTGGGCTGCACCTCCTTCGGCCACTTCTCTCACCACCAGTCCCTCTTCTCCTTCGCTATACATAATCCCTATCAACGCCCTCTGCACTACTCCATACTCCCTCAAGTCTCTCACTACCTTCCTCACAATCGTTTCCGGTACCGCGAATGCATACCCCGCATAGCTTCCCGTCCTCGAATATATCAGCGTGTTGATTCCCACCAGCTCTCCTGCCGTGTTCACCAATGCTCCTCCCGAGTTTCCCGGATTCACCGCTGCATCTGTTTGTATGAACGACTCTATTCCCGAATTTCCGCTCGTTTGTATTGCTCCCAGCGATCGCGCCTTCGCACTCACTATTCCCGCCGTTATTGTCGAGTGTAAGCTGTACGGATTTCCTATCGCCAGTACCCATTCTCCCAGCCTCAGTGCATCGCTGCTTCCGAACGCCAATGCCGGTAGCCCTTCTTCTTCTATTTTTATCAAGGCTATCTCCGTATCCGCATCCGTTCCTATCAGTTTTGCATCGTATGTTTTTCCGTTCGGTAGCTTCACCGTCAGCTTGCTCGCATTCTCCACCACGTGATGGTTCGTTACGATGTACCCATCCGCACTTATTATCACTCCCGATCCTCCGCTCGTTTGCTCTCTGTACCTTATTTCTTCATCGGGCACTTGTTCGTGCGTTCCGTCGGGTATTCCGAAGAATTCGAAGAACGGATGCCTTCCGAATCCCTCCGGAACCGCCTGTTGCCTTATCTCCTCCGTTTTGATCACACTCACCACTGCTTTGACTGCATTTTCTGCTGCATACGTCAAGTCCGGATAGCCTTGCGCCTCGTAGCTCGTAAAATGGGCTGCTGCTCCTTCGAACTGCCCGTTCCACGGCGTTGCTTCTGCTTGACGTTGTGTTGTTTTCGTGATTCCCCAGGCGGTCAGTCCGCCTACAAGCCCGGCAGCGATCACCACAGCCATGGCCACCAAAAATTTGTTCTTCATAGCTCTCTTTAGTGTAATTTATGTTGGTCTGTAATCGTTACAATCAACGTGCCACCCATAAATTTTATTATCTTTGTCGCCGTAAAAAAACACCCACCGTTTATGAATTATCTCTTCACATCCGAGTCTGTGTCCGAGGGGCACCCGGATAAAGTTTGCGACCAGATATCCGACGCCATCCTCGACGAGTTTCTTCGGCGCGACCCCTCTTCCAAAGTTGCCGTCGAGACTCTCTGTACAACCGGCCTGGTTGTCGTTGCCGGCGAGGTTCGCTCCGAGGCTTACGTCGACATCCAGGAGGTTGCTCGCCGCGTCATTTCTCGTATCGGTTACACTCGCGCCGAGTTGGGCTTCGAGGCTTCTTCCTGCGGTGTTCTTTCCGCTATCCACGAACAAAGCCCCGACATCAACCAGGGGGTAGTTCGCGAATCTTCTGCCGATCAGGGCGCTGGGGATCAGGGTATAATGTTCGGTTACGCTACTAACGAGACTCGCGAATTGATGCCCGCTACCGTTATCCTCTCCCACGTTATTCTTAAGGAGTTGGCAGCTATTCGCCGCGAGAACAAAGTAATGACATACCTTCGTCCCGACGCTAAGAGCCAGGTGACCGTTGAATACTCCGAGCTTCGTAAGCCTCTTCGCGTCCACACTATCGTCGTCTCCACTCAGCACGACGAGCAGACGGACGTTTCTCGTATTCGTAACGACGTCCAAACGATCCTCCTTCCTCGCGTTAAGGCTCGCCTCGAAAAGGCTGGCGACAAGCTCGCCGAGTTGCTCGACGGTAACCATATCCTCCACGTTAATCCCACTGGTAAGTTCGTCATCGGCGGTCCTGCTGGCGACACCGGGCTCACTGGTCGTAAACTCATCGTCGACACTTACGGCGGTCGCGGGGCTCACGGTGGCGGAGCTTTTTCCGGTAAGGACTCTTCCAAGGTAGACCGTTCCGCTGCTTATATGGCTCGTTGGATGGCTAAGAATATGGTTGCTGCCGGGGTTGCCGACGAGGTTCTCGTCCAGCTCTCTTACGCTATCGGTATCGCCCGTCCCCTGAGCGTTTACGTCGACACTTACGGTACTGCTTACTCCGACCTTTCGGACGGTGAGATCGCCTCCCGGCTTGAAAAGTTGTTCGACCTTCGTCCCGCTGCTATTGTTAAGAAATTCGGCCTCACCAACCCCATCTTCGAGGCCACCGCATCTTACGGCCACTTCGGTAACCGCCCTTACACCGATGAGAACGGTATCGAGTTTTTCGGTTGGGAGAAATTGGACGGGGTTGAAAAGCTCAGAAAGGAGTTCGATGCAGAAGATTAGGAACATCGCCATCATCGCCCACGTCGACCACGGTAAAACCACCCTCGTCGACAAGATGATCTACCAAGGTAACCTTATGCGCGAGGGCTCCGGGCCCGCCGGGGACTTGATTATGGACTCCGGAGATATCGAGCGCGAGCGCGGTATCACGATTCTTTCTAAGAACGTATCCGTAAATTATAACGGCTTCAAGATCAACATCATCGACACTCCCGGGCACTCCGACTTCGGTGGCGAGGTCGAACGCGTGCTCGGTATGGCCGACGGGGTTTTGCTTCTTGTCGACGCTTTCGAGGGTACTATGCCTCAGACCCGGTTCGTTCTCGGTAAGGCGCTCGCTCTGGGTAAGAAACCGATCGTTGTTATAAACAAGGTCGACAAGCCTAATTGCCGTCCCGAGTACGTCCACGAGCAGGTTTTCGACCTGATGTTCGACTTGGACGCGACCGAGGAGCAGTTGGATTTTCGTACCGTATACGGTTCTGCTAAACAGGGTTGGATGTCCCATAAGGTCGACCAGAAGACCGAGAGCATCATTCCTCTCCTCGACGCTATCATCGACGACATTCCCGCCCCCGCTTCTCGCGAGGGTACTCCCCAGTTGATGATCACTTCTCTGGAATACTCTCCTTACGTCGGCCGTATCGCTGTCGGTAAACTCATCCGCGGTACTCTTCGTTCCGGCCAGCAGGTGACCCTCGCCAAACGCGACGGCGTGACTCTCCAAAAGACTCGTATTAAGGAGCTTATGGTGTTCGACGGGCTCGGTAAATCCAAAGTCGACGAGGTGCAGTGCGGTGAGATTTGCGCTCTTGTCGGTATCGACGGTTTCGAGATTGGCGACACTGTTTGCGACGCCGATTCTCCCGAGGCTCTGCCCCCCATCGCCGTCGACGAGCCTACTATGTCTATGTTATTCACCATCAACGACTCTCCTTTCTTCGGTAAGGACGGTAAGATGGTCACTTCTCGCCACCTCAAGGAGCGTTTGGACCGCGAGTTGGAGAAAAACCTCGCTCTTCGCGTCCTTCCCGGGGCTTCTGCCGACTCGTTCGTCGTTTTCGGGCGTGGGGTTCTGCACCTCTCTGTTCTGATCGAAACTATGCGGCGCGAGGGTTACGAGCTTCAGGTCGGTCAGCCTCAGGTCATTGTGCGCGAGATAGATGGCGTCCGTTGCGAGCCCGTCGAGGAGTTGACTGTCGACCTTCCCGAGGAGCACTCCGGTCGCGCTATCGAGATGGTTACCCGCCGCCGCGGTACCCTCCTCAAGATGGAGACCTTCGGCGCCCGTACCCGACTCGAATTCGAGATTCCCTCTCGGGGTATTATCGGCCTGCGTAGTAGTATGTTAACCGCTACCGCCGGCGAGGCTGTGATGGCCCACCGTATGCGCGGTTTCGAGCCTTGGAAGGGCGATATCGAGATGCGTACCAACGGTTCGATCATCGCGATGGAGACCGGCACCGCGTACGCCTATGCCATTAATAAACTGCAAGATAGGGGTAGGTTTTTCGTTTCTCCTGGCGACGAGATCTACGCCGGTCAGGTTGTGGGCGAAAGCACCCGCGGCGAGGATATGGTTGTGAATCTCACTAAGAGTAAGAAACTTACGAATATGCGTGCATCCGGATCGGACGAAAAGATGTCGATCGCTCCGCCCGTGCTGTTCTCGTTGGAGGAGGCGTTGGAGTATATCAAAGAGGATGAGTACGTGGAAGTTACGCCTCACTCGATGCGCCTTCGCAAAATTTTATTGGATGAAAACGACCGTAAACGCGCCTCAAAGTAAGTTGGTCATCATCCCGACTTACAACGAACGCGAAAACATCGCGGCCGTTGTTTCTCGCGTGTTTTCGTTGCCCGAAAAGTTTGATATTCTGGTAGTTGACGACGGCTCGCCCGACGGCACCGCCTCGATCGTCCGCGAACTGCAATCTCGCGAGGGTGGGGTGGGGCGCGATGGCGGGACGGGTCGCCTCGATGATGGTCGCCGCCTTCATCTCCTTGAGCGTCAGGGTAAATTGGGCCTCGGTTCGGCTTACATCGCTGGTTTTCGTTGGGCTCTGGAGCGCAATTACGATTGGATTTTCGAAATGGACGCCGATTTCTCGCACAACCCCGACGACCTTATTCGCCTGTACCACAGAGCGATAGGGCAAGATGGGGGTGGGGGTGCCGACGTGGTTGTCGGGTCGCGCTATGTGACTGGTGTTAACGTAGTTAACTGGCCTATGGGGCGGCTGCTGATGTCGTGGTGCGCTTCGAAATACGTTCGCTTCGTCACTCGGATGCCCGTCCGGGACGCCACCGCCGGATTCGTCTGCTATTCGCGCGAAGTGTTGCAACGCATTGATTTAGACGCCGTTAAGATGCGCGGTTACGGGTTCCAGATCGAAATGAAATACACTGCCTGGCGGCTCGGTTTTCGGGTTAGCGAGGTGTCTATCGTGTTTATTGACAGAACGTTAGGTACGTCGAAAATGAGCAGCGGCATCTTCAGCGAAGCATTCTGGGGCGTGCTCGGCCTGCGATTCCGACGCATAAAAGGTTTACACACATAAATAGCAGACAATGAGCGACTTACTGATACACTCCGGTACTATTGTGAACGAGGGGCGCTCGTTTCGCGGCTATATCGTTGTTCGTGAGGGAGTTATCGTCGAAGTAGAGGAGGGAGAGTACCCGGGAGAAGCGTCCAATTTTCGAGGCCAAGTCATTGATGTTAAAGGACTTACGGTGATGCCTGGTGTGATAGACGCACACGTGCATTTTCGGGAGCCCGGGATGACGTGGAAGGGCGATATGGCGAGCGAATCGGCGGCGGCGGTAGCGGGAGGGGTCACGTCGGTACTTGAAATGCCTAATACTCAACCACTTACGGTATCGATGGAGGCGCTTGAGAGGAAACTTGAGACGGCTTTCGGGGCGGCGGCGGAGCGGCGCGGGGGGGCGTCAGGGAACGATTTAGGACGCAAAACAGGCCACAAATCGAGTGCCAAACTGCATACGAATGCCGATTTTTTCTTCGGCGCGACCAACGAAAACCTTGCCGAAGTTAAAAAATTTAACCTCGCGGGCGGCCAAATAGTTAAATTATTTAACGGCTCGTCGACCGGAGATATGCTGGTAGACAACCCGAAAGCGATCGCTGCGCTGTTTGCCGAGTTCGGGGGCGTGATCGCCGTGCATGCCGAAGACGAGGCGATAATACGCAGAAACACAGAGATTTACAAACAGCAACTCGGGGATCGGGCAACGGCAGCGGCTCATCCGCTAATTCGCTCAGCAGAAGCGTGTTACGTCGCAACGGCGCGACTCATCGAGTTGGCAGAAAAGTACGGCACTAAACTGCACGTGTGTCACGTGTCAACGGAGAGGGAACTCGCTCTGTTTCAGGGTTCTAAGTCGCCTGTGCAGAAAAAAATCACGGCCGAGGCGTGTGTGCCGCACCTGTGGTTTGCGGAGGGCGACTATGCGCGGCTGGGAAATCGCATCAAGTGCAACCCGGCGATAAAGGCGGAAAGTGACCGAGCGGCACTACGCAATGCGCTAAGGACAAATAAGATAGATCTGATTGCAACGGATCACGCGCCACACACGGCGGAGGAAAAAGCGCGCGGATATTGGGAGGCGCCGTCGGGCATCCCTATGGTGCAACATTCTCTGAATGTGGCGATTGAGCTGGTGAAAGAAGGCGAAATGACGATGGAAGGGCTGGTGGAAAAGATGTGTCACGCGCCGGCAAGGAGGTTCGGAATCGAGGGAAGGGGATTTTTGAGAGCAGGATATGGGGCTGATATTGTGGTAGTTAACCCGATGGCAGAGTGGGTCGTGGAGCCGGAAAATATACGGTATAAGTGCGGGTGGTCGCCGCTGGAAGGCGAGAAAATGACCAGCGCGGTGGAGCTGACGGTGGTGAATGGGGAGGTTGCGTATAGCCGAAAGGAAGGGGTGAGTGATGAGCCGAAAGGGCAAAAGTTGGTGCTGAAGGGCTGAAACGAGGCCGGCGAGGCGCAAAAACGGGACAAAAAAGGGCCAAAAGTTAAATAATTTAACTAATTAAACGAGGGTTGCGAGGAGAGGCCGAAAAAGTCGGGGAGGGGGAGGAACAAAAAGGTGCCGGGTTCAGGAAAAACCCCGAGGCACCGGTGCGGATAAAGGGACTCGAACCCCCACCCCTCACGGGACCAGATCCTAAGTCTGGCGTGGCTACCAATTACACCATATCCGCAAAAAACAGAACACAAAGATAACGCAAAAATTGGAATTACGAACGATATGGAGACCATAAAAACAATTTTTAAGATCGGAAACGGACCCTCGAGCAGTCATACGATGGGGCCGAAAAAAGCAGCCGAAATTTTTGCAGGCAGGACCCCGGAGGCGGAAAGCTATCGTGTGACGCTGTATGGGTCGCTGGCAGCAACAGGCCGAGGTCACCTGACAGACAGAGCAATAGAGAAAGTGATCGAGGGAACGGGGCGGCCGCTGGAGATCGTGTGGAGGCCCGAAGTGGTGAAGGATTTTCACACGAACGGAATGCTGTTTGAAGCCTTGGTGGACGGGGTGCCAAAGGAGGAGTGGACGGTGTACAGCATCGGAGGAGGAAACATTGTGGCCGAGGATATGCCGGTCGCACCGGGGCAGAAAGTGTATGATATGCACATTGCGGACATACAGAAGTGGTGCGGAAGGAACGGAAGCTCGTTTTGGGAGTATGTGGAAAAGTGCGAAGGGCCCCAAATCTGGGACTACATCAAGGAAGTGTGGGAGGTGATGAAAGAGTCGATACACAGGGGTATCGAGGCCGAGGGGATACTACCGGGAGGTCTGGGAGTGAGGCGAAAAGCATCGGACTATCTGATTAGAGCGAAGGGATATTCGTCGACGATGAAGAGCAGGGGAATGGTGATAGCGTATGCTCTGGCGGTGGCGGAAGAAAACGCAGCGGGAGGGAAGATCGTGACGGCGCCCACGTGCGGGTCGAGCGGGATACTACCAGCGGTGTTGTATCACCTGATGCTGTCGAGGGATTTCAGGGAGACCAGGATTATGAAGGCAATAGCGACAGCGGGCTTGTTTGGGAATGTGACGAGGACAAACGCCTCGATATCAGGAGCAGAAGTGGGATGTCAGGGAGAAGTGGGAGTAGCCTGTGCGATGGCAGCAGCAGCGGCCTGTCAACTTTTTGGAGGCTCGCCGGCCCAGATAGAATATGCAGCAGAAATGGCGTTGGAGCATCACTTGGGGCTGACGTGTGATCCGGTGTGCGGCCTGGTGCAGATACCGTGCATAGAGAGAAACGCCTTCGGAGCAGCGAGAGCATTGGATGCCAACACCTACGCGACGTTCTCGGACGGCTCGCACAGGGTGAGTTTCGACCGAGTGGTAGAGGTTATGAGACAGACCGGCCACGACATACCATCACTATACAAGGAGACGGGAGAAGGAGGGTTGGCAGCGAAGAGCCTGATTTGAGGGGCGGAAGGTGTGCGATGGAAGGGTGGGGGACACCCACAGATATAGAGGGCTTCCTATTCGGGAAGCCCTCTATATCTGTGGGTGTTAGTGGATTCGAACCACTGACCCCTACCCTGTCAAGGTAGTGCTCTAAACCAACTGAGCTAAACACCCGTTACTAAAACGGAAGGTCGTCGACCTCTTCGCCGGCGGAGGCGGGGAAAGGAGCGTTTTCGGAGGGGAAAGGAGGAGAAGACTGGTGGGAGCGTGAGGAGGAAGCCCCGGACCCGGAGGCAGGGGCCCCACCATTACGCACTATCTTCCAAGCCTTTACGTCGGTATACCATTTACCATTGTACTCGCGAGACTCGACGTTAACAGAAACATTAACGGAATCGCCCTCGGAAAGAGCAGCAGCGTCGTCAGAGCGGTCGCCAAAGAACGTAACGCAGATCTTACGGCTGAACTCGCCGGGCAACTCGAAGACAACATCCTGTTTCTTCCAACCACCCTTCGCGCTGGTACCCGATACGGGATCGAGCTTACGGTAAACAATACCCTCGAACTCCATCTAACTTACTGAGCGGGAGTTTCCTCTACAGCAGCGGGAATGACGTCGAGCAACTTTACCTCGAACTTCAGAGCCGAGTTAGCGGGAATCTGGCCCTGGGCACGTTCGCCGTAAGCGAGGCCGGCGGGAGCCCAAAGAATGATGTCGCCACCCTTACCGACGAGCTTCATACCCTCGGTCCAAGCGGGAATAACGCGGTTGAGAGGGAAAGTGATGCTGTCGTTCTGGTCGAAAACAGTACCGTCTTTCAGGGTACCTTTATAATTAACCATCACCTGGTCAGCGTCGTTAACAGCCTTGGTGAGAGTGTCGCCTTCGGAAACGATCTGGTAAAGAAGGCCGGAGCCGGTTTCCTGAACGCCGGACTGGGTCTTAACTTCGTCCAACCAAGCCTGACCCTCAGCCATATTCTTAGCCGGAACGCGAACAGAGAACCATTCGTTAAGGAACTGGAAGGCCTCTTCCTGAGTCATCTGAGATTTGTTAGCCAACACGTCGCGGATAGCAGAAGCGATCACGGTAACGTTCATAGTACTGTCGAGCCTCTTAGCGTGGTTACCGTAATCGGTACCGATGGCGTAAGCGAGAGAGTCGGCAGTGGTGAAGCTCTTGATGTTCTTGGAGCCCTGGCAAGATGCCAATGTGGCACAAACAAGAGCGGCGATGATCAATAAATTTTTCATTTTCAGATTCTTATGATTAGTATTTTCTAAATCGGGGACAAAGGTACGAATTTTTCAGCACAATGTACACTACCTCTGTCGATTTTTTAATCGGACGCGGTGAGCAGAACGAAACCACTCGAAGCAACCGAGGATCACGAGGCCGAGGAGGGCAGAACAGACAGAAGCGACAAGGATTGCGATCTTAGCAGAGTCGATAGTGAATTTGTCGCCGGCAAAAGCCAGAGTGTCAATGAAAATCGACATAGTAAACCCGATACCACCCATACAAACAACCCCGAACAAAGGCAACCAACGAACCCCGCGAGGAAGAACAGCGATACGGAAGACGACAGCCAACCAGGAAGCGGCGAAGATACCGAGAGGCTTACCGATGACCAGGCCGGAGAAGATACCGGCGCCGTAAGAGGAAGCGAAGATGTTATGAGCACCGGAAGAGAACTCGACACCGGCGTTACAAAGAGCGAAAAGAGGAAGAACGAGGAATGTAACCCAAGGGTGGAGCTGCTGCTCGAGGCGCTTAGCAGGAATGAACATAGCGAGGATGACCCCGGCGATGGTCGCGTGGACCCCGGAGCGGAAAAGACAATACCAAAGAGCGAGTCCGACTATTATATAAGGAACGAGGAAAGTAATACGGGCCCGGCGAAGCAACCAGAGGGCGACGATGAGGACACCAGTCAAAGCGAGGCACAACCAACTGAGTGTGTGGGTGTAGAAAACAGCGATCACGATAATCGCCCCGAGGTCGTCGACGATAGCGAGAGCGGTAAGGAAGATCTTGAGGGAAGCAGGAACGCGTCTACCGAGGAGGGAGAGGACAGCGATAGCGAAAGCAATGTCGGTCGCCATAGGAATACCCCAACCAGCAGAAAAGGGAGTACCAGCGTTAAAGAAAGCGTATATAGCAGCGGGAACAACCATACCGCCGACAGCACCGACGATGGGCAAAAGAGCCTGGCGAGGAGAAGAAAGCTCGCCGTAAGTGAGCTCGCGTTTGATCTCCAGCCCGACAACGAAGAAGAAAAGAGCCATCAAACCGTCGTTAACGAGGCGCTCGATGATGTGGAGAGAGTGGTAAGCCGCGCGCGTAGAGGGAGTGTTAGCGAGAAAGAGGGCCAGGACAACGAAGGTAATCAAGACGGCCCCGCAAGCCCAAGGAGCGTGAGCAAGGGCGCGGAGGCGAGAGGCCATCATTCCGAAGCGAGGCGAGGGAGGGGCCCCGGGGCCGGGGCTGCCGGGTGGGATTTGAGTCCCGGAGCCGGGGCCGGAGGAGGTTTGGGCCCCGGGAGCAGGGGTCAACGAAGGGTCTGGCCGCATAGAGCAAAAAGAATTCGAGCCCCGACGGAAGCGTCAAGGGAGTAGGTTTCAGGGGAAGGAGAGTTTGTGGCGCTGGGGGAGGGAGAGGGGGCAACCTCGCAAAGGTCGAAGCCAACGATGGAGCGGCCGGAATCGACAACGCGGCGAAGAAGGAAGGTGGCCTCGGCAAACGACCGACCACCGGGAACGGGAGTACCGGTCGAAGGACAGAGGGAGGGCGAGAGGAAGTCGATGTCGAAAGAGATGTAAACATTCTGAGGCAGGGAGTCGACGATCTCGTCGCAAAGCGTGCTCCAAGGCGTACCGGAAAAGAGCCGCTCGGAAAGGGCCAGGTCGGGAAAGAGAGAGATCTTGGGGTGGCTGAGGGCGAAGGTGTATTCAGCCTCGGAGAAGTCGCGGACGCCGACCTGAACAAGTTTTTCGATCTGCGGAATCTCTTGGAGAGCGTTATACATTATCGACGCGTGCGACTGGGTGAAGCCCTCGTAAGCGGGGCGAAGGTCGCAGTGGGCGTCGAGGTGGAGGATACCTAAAGGAGTGGAAGACAGAGCTTTGAGCAGACCGAGGGGGGAGGAATGGTCGCCGCCGACGAGGCCGACAATCTGGCCGGCAGCGAGGTGGGCAGAGGCGGTCTGTTCGATATCGGAGGAGAGGCGGGCGGGAGCAGAGTTTATGGGGGGGAGGGCGGGTGGG
>QMCE01002177.1_pt1 | contig 15321 bp, 28 predicted proteins | sample 1821851 | NCBI WGS metagenome assembly QMCE01 (sample SAMN09453174, study PRJNA476694) | Termite gut metagenome, whole genome shotgun sequencing project. | isolation source: worker | host: Odontotermes sp. | place: South Africa:Pretoria | collected 2016-01-28 | reverse complement strand
TCAATCGATGCGAGGAAGTGGTATCTTTCGAAGGTCATGCCTAAGAAGTACGGAGAGGCAAAGACGGTCACGCACGCGGGCGAAATGACGGTTAACCAGACGCAGTTGACGCCGAAGCAAGCTGCGGACGCTTTGCTTTCGGCTGCTTCGGAAGAGGATGAAGGTTTTGACGGTGAATCCGATGAACTTTGACGACGATGATGGGATACGGTTCTCAACGTCTTCATACATTCGAGAGATGCGGAGTAAAGGTATAGGGGCCGTCGTCATATTGACTTCCGATGAGTCTGCGGACGATGCTAGGCTTTATACGTGCATCAGCGATACGGAGGCATTAGGAAATTTATCCTCTCGTGCTCAAGATCTTTTTCGATATGAGGGGATGTCGTTGCGTGATAAGCGGTAAATTTTCTCCATCTGATTTGAAAAACGCCAAAACGTGGTGTATATTACCATAGGCCGGGAAGCCAAACATTCATCACTGCGACACGTTCGCCGCCCCCTCCTCCTTCCCGGCCGAGGGGGTGTTTTATTGAAAGGGAAAATATATGGAAGAAGATATTGATCTTGAGATGCATCAGGTTATTGAATTAAATAGGTTGATTGATGAAAAATACGGTGATTTGACAAAGGAGATCATCCAATCCCGCGCCCGGAAGTCTGCGGAGGGGATTGCTAAATCCATATGGGGGAATGGTGGACTTTATGGGCGTGGGCATTCGATATTGGTATTCGAGGATATTATAGCCCGTCACTTCGCGGAGGGAGAGGAATGAAATACTGCCCACTTTGCGGATATGAAATACCTAATGAACCAAACGAGAGCGTCCTCCGCTGGACGCGGTACGACGGGACGATGGAGACGCTTCCAGAAGAGGACAAAGCGATTTCAGTGGAAGGCATACCAGCATACCGACTTGAGAATTGTTTTATGTTCGCGGTTAATTTGTCGGTTGGTGGGTGGCAATTTGTTGGTAGAAAAATTGAAATAGGTGATATGTGGGTGTACCTACCGACGCCGGAGACAGTAATTGAAAGTTGAATCATCGGACTACATAGGACTTCAAAAGTTCTTCATGGCGCACGGGGCGGGGATCGGCGAACGCCGGATCATCCGCCCGTTTCATTTACGCATGATGCGCGGTATCGTACGGTGGATGGCTGGGAAGTTGCCGGGAGGGAAGCTTAACCTGTCGATTGGAGTTCCTCCGGGGCATACGAAGACGTACCTTGCGCACGACACGATCAGCTACTCGCTTGGGCTTTGGCCGGACTGTCAATGGCTGTATACGTCATATTCGGCTTCGCTTGCTATCGAGCAGACGGAGAAGATCAAGGCGGCGCTAAACTCTGAATGGTATCGGACGATTTTCCCGCACGTTGGGGAGTTTGTCGGAGAGAAGCACAAGTTCCGCAATAGGCACAGAGGGCTTGTGTACGGCGCTGGCGTGGACGGCACGATAACAGGGTTCCGTGGTGGGCAAAAGCGTAACTACTTCTCCGGTGGGATACTTTGCTTCCCTTATTCTGAAAAGGTTTGCACAGATCAAGGACTGATTGAAATTGGCAAGATCGTCGATGGGAAAATGGATGTAAAGGCGTATTCTTACAATTTCGATAAAAATGTCGTTGAACTGCAAAATGTTGATGCTTGGTATGAAAATCCCGGAAGCGACATAATCGAGGTTATTTTCAGCGATGGGGAAAAGCTGAATTGCACCCCCGATCATAAGGTGTGGACAGATAACCGGGGGTGGGTTGAGGCGGCTTCATTGCTTCCTGATGACTCTATCCCGGTGTTTGTGTCTGAAATATTTGATAGTGTCAATGCCGACTCCAAAGAGGGCGCACAGTTCTTTCCTTTTGCGAGACGGATCGCACAGAATGTCAAGTTCCTCTTCGGTAAACTTTTTTCTGAACTTCCAAGGGTTGTTTTTCCGAGCCTCTTCGGTTACAGACGCCCACGTTTCTCCTGTTCGAATTTGCCTGATAACACCGTCACCTATCCTATATCGTTCGCACAGAATGGAGTAATGTTCCGTGCTGGATGCAATTTCGATAGCTTGCTCTCGCGTGAGTTTTGCCCCGGGGCGTCTTTCAAGAACGGGGAATGTTCCGTGTCTCTTGGCGTCCGCAATGTTTTCGCTTCGAGTTCCATAGGCAAGGTTTTCAAGGCGGTTATCAGTTGGATCGCCGTTCAAGTGTCTAACCTCTTTTCCGGGATGGCATTCACCAACGAAAGCCTCAAGGACGGAACGGTGGACAGCCCGCATTTCGACGCCAGCAGTTCCAAGACTCGCTCCAAAATAAAGATGCCCGCTTTTATTGTCTTGTGGAACGATTATCTTTTCGGGAACAGGGAGCGGTGTTCCGTCCTTTCGGATGGTGAGTCTTTTTTCGCTTCTGATTCGACCCATGTCGGATGCGCTGTAAAATCCAAAAGTGGAAGGTATCGGACGCCAGTTCTCATTCGTCATGTCGGTTTCTCCAAAAAGACATATTGCATTTCCGTTAGGAGTAATCATAATCTTTTTATACATAAAAGTCAAGCAATTCTTGTGTCGAATTGCGATGATCCGCTAAAGGCTTCAGAAGCCCGTAGCGAGACGGTACGGAAAAATACGTGGAATTGGTACACAGGTACTCTCTTGTCCCGTAAAAACCGCGCAGACACGCCACAGTTGATGATTGCGCAGCGGTTGCACCCGGAAGACTTGACCGGGATGATCAAGCAGCACTTTTCAGACACGTGGTATTTTCTGGAAATCCCCGGCGTAGATGAAGAGGCGCACACCACGATCTGGCCAGAGACGTTCAGCTACTCCGACGCGATGCGGCTGAAAGAGGTTGATCCGTTCGCGTACTACAGCCAGTACCAGCAATCGCCGGTGTATCCGGGCGGCAGTCTGATCCGAGACGAATGGTGGAAGTTCTTTGACGAAACGGAGGATCAGATCAAGCGGAAGTGCGACGCACTCATAATCACGGCGGACACTGCTTTCAGCGAAAAGACAAGCGCGGATGATTCTGTATTGCAGTTGTGGGGCATGACCTCCACCGAATGCTACCTGATAGACCAGATACGCGGGAAATGGGCATATGAGACGCTTTTGGAGAAGGTAATCGAGTTTTGGCAGAAGCACAGTGACCGCGGACATGATGGGTTGCGTCCGACCGTTGACCGGATGTACATCGAGAACAAGGCGTCTGGATTGGGATTGCTTGGTCAGGCAAAGACGTTCCGTAGGCATGGTATAAATGCATTTCCTTGGGATGCAAAGAAGTTCGTTCGAGACGGAGACACGACGCATGATAAGGTAGCCCGAGTAAATCAGGCAAAACTGTCCATCTTCGGCGGAAAAGTCTTGCTTCCTTCCGATCCAGATATACAATGGGTTGATGGGTTTATCGCCGAGTGCTCAGCGTTCAATGCGGAAATGACGCAAACTTGTGATGACGCAGTGGACGCGATGACAATGGCCGTACTGTGCTGGCAAGCATTGGGAGAGGGGCGTATATAATGATCGAAAATTTGCTTGACGCTTGTGAAGTTGCTCTAATGATGATGTGTGATTTTTGCAATAAGTCAAAAATAGAGACGGATGCGATTTGGGTAAAGATGGGTGCAAACTTTATGAAAAAATAAAAGAACAAATATATAAATCAAAACAAGAATTTGGTGATGGTAGTATTTAGGCCGGGAGAATGAAATGAGCAATAAAGGTATTATCAATGAATTGGTAGAACAACTTGAATATTGTATAGAAATGTTTTCGTATTGCCGTGACAAGTACGGGGATCATCTTGATCTTTCCGAAGAGGTAGAGGATATACGGAAAACAATCGAAAAAGCAAAGGACGCGCTGAAATGAGTGTATTGGAAGCGTTAGAAAAAAGCTACCGGTTCCTTTGCGTGATACAGTCTCCTAAGTATATTCTTGCGCCAGAAAAGGAACAACGTCGGATGATAGCTGAGCATGATAAGAGAGAGTTGGAACGGAAGGTTAAAAAATGAGCCGTAAATCCACGCCGAATAGAACAATGGAGTAGATAAAATGTTTCAATGCCTTGATTCGGTTATAAAATTAGGATCTCCATGTAAAATTAACAATAAAATTTACGGGAGGGTTATTGGACACGTAAAAGGATCAAGCTTTATCAAGAAAAAAGATGGTATTGCGTATTCACACTTAGTATTTTCAACTCCGGGAGCTACTATAATTACGACTGGCCGTGCTTATTTAGATTTTTTCTTAAACGATAAAGATATGAATAAATTGATCGAATTTGAACGTCATGCTATTGAAGTTGATGAATGGTATAATAAGACATATAAAAATGATGATACAATGATTCTAATGAGTGAAAAAGATATCATACCCATTGAAAAGGCGTCAAAATGAGCCGTAAGTCAAAAGCAGCGTACCATGAGAGACAAAATAGGGAAAAAGCGAAATTCGCACGTGCTATGAACGCGTCGGTGGCAAGCATACGGTGAGCGCCCGGCGATTCACCAGAATATGAACCCGTTCCTTTACAGCCAAGATCGCCTATACGCGGCGCGGTACGCATGGTTGCTATATCACGGTGACTGGATGGCGAACAAAATCATCACAATCCCTGTTTTCGACATGCTCCGGAAAGGATGGAACTGGAAGTATCGCGGCGAGGATACCGAAGTTGACGACGCGCTTCAAAAGGAGTGCGACCGGCTTGATTTACACAAGATGATGACGAACGCGAAAACGATTGAGCGCCTTATGGGCGGTTCCGTTGCCATTCGCGTCACGCGGGAGATGAACGCAGGGAATGTGGACGCATCCACGCCGATTACTCCGGAGGAAATAGGCGAGGGCGACATTGTCTGCTACAACGTGGTATCGCCTATCAATATCACCCGCGTCGAGTGGCAAATGGACGCCGGGAAGGCCGGGTACATGAGGCCGCTGCACTACTACGTTTCCACCGGTGGCGGGCAGACTGTATATCACCGTTCCCGCCTTGTTGTGTTTGATGGCAATCCACTTTCTCCGTACCCTCAGCTTGATTTCGCGTCTATGACGCAAAGCTGGAATGGTTTCGGCACGTCTGTTCTCGCCCCGATATGGGATGTGCTAATGCGGGCGAACGCATACCAGCAGGGCGCGGCGCACTTGGCGAATATGTGCAGCGTCTGGTTCCTCATGTACAAGGGTTTGAAAGACCTTAAAGGTACGCGGCAGGGGAACAAGGCAATTGCCGAGTTGAAGCACATCGTCGAATCTATGAGCAACTACAAGGGCGTTGTGCTTGATGGTGACGATTCAGGCGGAGCGGATGTGAAGAACATTTCCGCCAGCTTCGGAAGTATGCCCGAGCTTGTCATGTCCGGAATCCAGATCGTCGCGGCAGCTGCGGACATTCACCTAACGCGCTTCTCTTCAAGTCAAGCGGCTGGACTATCAAACAACGACCGAAGCGGGCTTGAAAACTACTATGACATGATCTCGGCGAAACAAAAGCTTGAACTGACGCCGATTCTTGAGCAGGAAAAGCGGTTCCTTCTCCGATCCGCAGGGTTGAACGTTGATCCGGAAGACATTTCACATGAATGGGAAAACCTGTGGAACCTGAGCGACACGGAAGAGGCACAGGTTCGTACGCTCCACATCAACAACGCGGTAAACATGGCGAATAGCCTTGGCGTCCCAGTCGAATGGGCGATGAAGCAGTTGAAGCAGATCGGGGCGATTGACGATTTGCCTGACCTTGACGCGATGGAGAGGCAGAGGGTACTTGACGAGATAACCGCGTTTCAAGGAATGGACAAGACGATTGACGATGAGCACGACGTATCAGGTGAAAACGGTGTTGAAAAGCCGTCTGCGAATGTCCAATACAATACTCCAAAGGCGGGTGTGGGAAAGCCGCGTATGCCGTCGATAAGCCAAAGTTCCGGAGCGGCTAGGTTATCAGCAATGAATGCTGCCGAATGGGATGAGAGCAAGCATCCTCGCGCAGATGATGGAAAGTTTGGAAGGGGAAGCGGTTCTAGTTCGGTAGAAAAGTCAAAAAAAAAGTCTGTTCGAGAGGCTAGAGATTTTTCAAAAGAGGATTACGCATCACGTTGGGATTCACAAACAAAGCAAATAGCTAATGGGTTGTCCAGAACTACTCCAAAATTAGATGGAGAAATACTTTCGTCCGTAAAGGATTATGCAAATGAAGGATATGAAAGGATAAATGGAGTTTTGCGAGGTGGATCTGGTGTTCCAACGGAAAATGAAAAAAAACTGATTAAAAACATTGATTCCGCGATTGAATCGTCAGATCCTATACCTGTTGGGATAATGGCATATCGTGGAGTATCTGGGGATTTTAAGGAATTTTTGCTTGAACATGATGAATTTATTGATAGAGGATACGGAAGCACGTCGATAAGTGGATTAGTTGCAGATTCTTTCGCAAATGGGTCTGTTTTCAATCGAATGGAAATAATGATACCAGAAGGGAGTAAGGGGTTGTTTATGCCAGCAGCAACAACTCCACCCGATTTAAGTACTTCTGAGGAGGCAGAGTTCCTTTTGCCGAGGAATGCAAAATATAAAGTCCACAAGTTGCTTCATGGAAGAGTTATGCTTGAATACAAAGGGGTAGATAATGGGTAAATTCACTTGGGAAGTTGGTGACGTGAAAGAGGTAAAACCAGATAATGACGGCAAGGACATTGAAAAATCGAAGAAGAGCATTATCGAAAAGATTTCAAAGGCAATAAATGGCGATGCGAATGCCGAGAATGCCGGGAGTGTGAAATATTCCTGAAAACAGTTGACTATCCCGTTCGCATCGCGTATACTGCCTAATGGCCGGGAAGCCGACAATTAGATTCAGGCGTGTTAGTCGCGCCGTTTTCGCCCCCGCTTCCTTCCCGGCCTGCGGGGGTGTTTTTTGGAAAGGACGGGATATGATAAAGGGAAAAACAGCGAAGGATTACGGATTTTTAAGTAAGGTCGAGAAGACAGAAATATGCGCCCGTAAGTCGGCGGAGGAGATAGTCAATCGTATATGGGATGGGAAAGAAGACGGAGGAGTTGACACATGCGTTCTCGCGCAAGGAGGAGAATGCAGGGAAGGAGTAGGCGCGTGTCGTGCGCATGTCGTTGACAAATTTACCGATCTTATCGCCCATCAATTCGCGGAGGGAGAGGAATGAGCGAGTGGACATGTACGGAACTGCATAGAGGACTCGGGAAGAATACTAAAATATCGTGGGTTGTTCATGAGGATATTGTTGGACAAAAAGATTCCGGATTGGTTTGTGAGTGTTTAACGAAAAAACAGGCAAATCGGATCGTCAGAGAGCATAATGCTTTCGGAGATTTGCTTGAAGCATGTCAAGAGGCTTATGTTTTTTGCATGTCGATTAAGGGGAATAAGTCAAGAGATTGTTCTGCAAGAATCGCGAAGGCAATTGCGAAGTCGAAGGTGAACGCATGAGTGATGAATCAAGAGTCTGTCCGTATGGATTGGATTGTATAAATAAAGAACCCAACACCAGCATCCTCCGCTGGACGCGGTACGACGGGATAGTTTATACGTTGCCTAATGAAGGGAAAGATGTAATAGTATATCTTCCAAGATATGGAATTTCAAAAAGCACGATAAGGGCTGGTGGTGTTTGGGGAATTCTTCACGGAAAACCTGATTATGTATTGTATCCAGTAGCTATCGGCGACATGTGGGCGTATCTTCCGATTCCGGAGGGGATGTGATGACGAATGTAGTTGATGCGATCCGTAATGAAATTTCTGATTACTTCACTAATGGATATGGTAATTATACTTATGTTAAGTATGGTGAACAGGAAAAAAAGCACAAGTGTAAATACTGTGGAACGGTTCAAGAAAAGGATCAATGCCCAGCTTGTGGCGCGTGGAGGAAGCAGTAATGCTGTTGCTGATTAAATCCCCGTCATTCAATAAAAAGCGTCAAGTGATCGGTGTCACGTCTCGCCACGGGATACAGGCTATTGAGACGGAGTATGCTCGCCGTTTGCGGTCTGCTGTGGACGCTGTGTTTGCTGATAGGATGGCGGAGATACTTGACGGATACACAGGCGGCTTCCTTTCAATCGACAGCGCACAGAACATGGCAACGGCGTTCCAGCAAGAGGCTGAGCGCCAGTTGTCGTTTCTGGCGCAAGACGCGACATTCCAGTGGTTCCAGCGCGTTGACAAGTTCGCGGCGAACAAGTTCACATCGTCCATAAAGAACGCGATGGGGATTGACGCGAAGTCGATCCTTTCTCAGAGTGTGTACGATGAACTTCGAGAGACTGGCATTGCACAGAACGTGTCTCTGATCCGTAACCTGTCTCCGGAAGCGTATCAGGACGTGCGAAAAGCGTTGCTGGCGGACTTTCAGGGGGTTGGCCTACCGGGTGGAGCGAAGTCGCTTGCAGGGGCTATACAGGACATTCTGGGAAGTACGAAGCACAGGGCTTCCGTCATTGCCCGCGACCAGACTGCGAAGATGAACAGCCAGATGGCACATGCGAGGCAGGTTGACGCTGGAGTTACTCATTACCAGTGGCGGACGGCAGGGGATCAGCGCGTAGTGGGGAATCCGTCAGGACTGTATCCGAAGGGGAACGCGAAGCACATGAACCACTTTGACAGGAACGGTAAGATATTCGCGTGGAATGATCCGCCAAGCGACGGTCACCCTGGAGAGGCTATAATGTGCCGGTGTATCGCACTCGCTGTGCTGAATTCGCGAAAGATGAAAATTCAGGAAGGATAAAATATGGAACCTACTTGCTGTCACTGCAAATGGTTTAAGCAATTTGATGAGAATATGGGCTTGTGCCGAAGGTTTCCTCCTACGGTTGATGTTAGTCCAGAGGGAAAACCGCACTCATTTCACCCTGAAATAGGGTGTAATAATTTGGTATGTGGAGAGTTTAATGGTAAAATAACTGAAGGATAATTGACTAACCCCACCATATGGTGTATACTACCATCAAGGCCGGGAAGCCGTGAACGCCGTATCGCCGCACATACTTTACCGGTATGCGCGGATTTTTTTGTGGAGTTATGCAAATGTCACGCGATACGATGAAAGAATCAATAAGTAAAGCACAACGGGAAGCGTTGGGAATGTTTCAAGGAAAACGGATGTAGGTTTGGGGAATCAGTTGAACCGGGGACGGATAATAATGTTTGGAGTGACGAAAGATGAAGACAACTTGTAAAAAATGTGGTAAAAAGACTGAAAAATTGGATGGATGTTGTGATGGAGAAAACGTAAATTATCTATGTGATAAATGCTCTGACTGGTGCATATCTAGGAAAAGGAATTCTTGCTTTTTGGGATGCTATGACGATAATACTGATTGCTGGGTAAGGGGAAACTGGGACGGAAGAGATAAAAGGAGATGAAATGAGAATATTCGTTGTGTGTGCGTTCCTCGCGCTGTCTTTCGTCGTTATGGCTTTTGCAGTCGAGCCTGTGGTAAAGAGCGGATCGTCAATTCAGAATCCTGGTAACGGGTTTTTCCGTGTGCAAAACCAGAGCGCTGGAGGATTCTCAAGCGTTACGATTCAGCAGCGCGATCCGGACGTTGCGCTTACCGGTACGCTCACATTCAAGATGGGCGCGTTCGAGGCAGTGATTGACCTTGGGTCTGGAGACAGGCATTTGCAGATCGGGCGGAATGTTCCTTTCCTTGATGTGACGATTGAAGGCGTGGACGCAACGGCGTCGTTCTCGATTGTGCTGTTATGAGTTTATCACGTATAGATGCTGAGATAGACGCATTATTGCTTGTTGCTGATGGAGCCGATAATACAAAGGAACGCCGTGCTCGTGTCAAGGATTTCCTTTTTCAGACATTCCTTGACGCTGAAAAATGGCGAGAAAAGTGCCGTGAGGATGCGAAAGAGGATCGATTGAAAAGATTGGGGTGGACAGGATGAAAATATGGACAGATGTTCCTGAAGAAAGAGATTGCCTTAGGTGCCAGCATTTTGAGGATAGGTTTGATGGGATACGACACGATACAATATGCCGTCTTTTCAACACACCTGTTACTTGTGGTGCTCCATGCGATCTTTGCACGTTGCGAAGGGAGCAGTCCGTACGAGCTAAAGAGGAAAATATAAGGAACTTTTCTGTTAAATGCACTTCCCATATCCATGATGGTTGCCATGCGTACAATTGAGGAGAATGCATGTCTCCTTTTTCTTTATGTGGTAGGAAATATGGTAAAAGTTGAAAACTGCGATAATTGCGCCCATTCTGTCTAAGATGTGTTCGATCCTGAAGATATGAGTTGCGGAGTTCCCCTTCCTCCAGGTATAGTACGATACCCTATCGAGTGGAAGGAAGGGAAATTCCACTCACGGAATGCAGTTTTCGATAAGTGTGCTTGCTGGGAAGATAGGGAAAATAGAGACGAACTTTTGAACGCAGTTCAAGAATATGCAGAATATTTGGCTGAAAACTGCCTTGACAAAGGAACTGAGAACGAATTGAGGAAGCTGATAAAGAGAGAAAAAGGAGGGTAAAAATGATGATACTGCGATTTCGCAGCGCATTTGCCGTCGCCGCATTGGCGATGGCTTTTTGCGTTTCCGGGTGGAGCGCGGAGACAAACCCGTTTTTCAGCACGAATCCTTTTGAGATTGGCGGTGGCGGCGGTGGCGGCGGAGTCGCTAAGTTTTTCGGTTCAACGGCAGAACGTGACGCATACTTCAAGACGAATGATAAGGAACTTCGCAACGGCGTGACTGCCGCTATTGGTGATCCCGCAGTCATATACATGTGGAATGGTACTGCGTGGGTTGAAGCGGCGAATACGTTCATCGGCGCGAAGGGCGATACCGGGGCGCAGGGGATTCAGGGTATCCCGGGTAATGACGGCGCGGACGGTGAGGCGGCAACGCTCACCATCGGAACAGTCAACACACTTGCTCCGACAGAGGCCGCTACTGTCGAGAATATCGGGACAGATACGGACGCCGTGCTTGTGCTTGGTATTCCGCAGGGGATACGCGGCCAGCAGGGAGAACGGGGATTGACGGGTGAAGCGGCTGTCGCGAATGTTCGTTACCGAGGAGAGTGGGTATCGACCGACGAGTACTTGCTGAATGATATTGCCGTGGGTGCTGATGGTTCCGCCTATGTCGCACTTGCAACATCCACCGGCGTCGAGCCGTCAACCGATACCACAGGGGAATGGGCGTTGTTTGTGTCGCAAGGGCCACAAGGAGAAATCGGGCCTGAAGGGCCTCAAGGACAGGTAGGTTCGGCAGGGCCGCAAGGTGTTCCCGGAAATATTGTAGAGGGTATGTTGCCGGACTGGAGTAAAACAGAGGTTGTTTATTCTGAAGGAATAACTTCCAGTAATCCTATTATTCCTTCAGAAATTCCAACAAGTAATTCAAATGCTTTGCGACCATATATCGCGCCAAATGATGGATTTTATACTATATATCTTTGGATTTCCAGTAATACAACTACATTTCCAATTGATACAGATGTGTCCTTGCAGTTAATTTTGAATGGGAAAAATATAAATTCCACGAATGCGTTTACAGTTGTACAGGCAACTACGAGCAGTATTGGGTTAAGGCTTTCCACTTTGCCGTTTGAACTTCGAGAGGGAGATACCTTAGAGTTTGGTTTTAGGCAATTGTCTGGAAACGCGCTTCCGGTATCAGGGTTATCACTAATTATAAACTATATTCCGTATAGGACAAATGTCCTTCCAGAAGTTGAACAGGCATTCAACAACCATATTTCAGATACCAATATTCACCTTTCAACGACAGACCGTTCCGCGTTGGATCAACTGGAATCCGGTGGCGGCGGCACTGGAACAGAAACAGACCCGGTTTACACCGCCGATAAAGCTGGTACGATGCAGCTTGGCGACGTGGAGATTTCCGGTTCGCTGACGCTTGGCCAGCCGCCTCTTTCCCCTGCGGAAGCGACAAATAAGGCGTATGTCGATTCGGCTATCGGTGCTGCAACGCAGGATATTGCGGACAACTACGCCGTCAAGCCGGACTCGCGCTCAGGGTACGTCATGCCGCCTCAAGTTTTCGACTACGCAGACAGCAACACTTTCACCGTAGACGTTGCACCGAAATTCGTGCTTGAGGCTATGATATTGCGTCCGGACTCATTCACCTACATGCAGCAAGCGGACATTTCGTTTTCGGGTACGTCGGTGACTTTGAACAATGTGACAATAAATTCAGGAGACAAGGTGAAAATCACATACGCCATTCAATAAGGGGATGATATGCCTATCGATTTTAAGACAACGCCCGAGGTGACATATACCGTCGAAGATACAATGTACCAGATGAATGTGGACATCCCTCACGTGCAAGCACCGTCCGGCGATGTTCCGCTTACGCCAATGACGGAATCAGTCAAGCACGCGCAGAACGATGTTGGGTATTGGAACACGCTCCAGCAGGTGTCGAATCAACTGACTTCAACACAGGCACTAGCGACAAAGTTGCAGGGGAAAATCGCTGATCTGGAAACACGAATCGCCGTCTTAGAGAATGCTCCCGAGCCCGATCCGGAACCTGTTTACGACATGGCAAGCGGCCTGACGCTTCACACGCCAGCGCTCCTCGGTCTACTCGGTATCGAGATCGGAGGAGTCGATGAAATTGGAAGTGGATGGTCTGCTCCAAGCGACGGATTGTTGGTTATCGACGGCGCGACCGCTATCGGCCTTCTCACGCCCGTATGGATCGCCGTGAACGGAGTAAAGGCTGATCCGTCGGGGGCCGTCGTGCTCCAGCTTCTTGGAGACGGGGAAAACGGTGAAATCTCGATCAGCGCGGGGGATGTTATAACGCAGGAAGGCATGGGGAATATCACATTTTATAAGAGAATTGGATAGTGAACTTGCAAATATCGTTTGCAAGTTGAATCCCCCGGTTCGCGCCGGGGGATTGTTTTATTCATTAGCGGTGTACCAGTTGCACTCTTTTGGGTAACGAGAACACTTTCCGCATTCATTATTTACCCATGAACCATCATCATACCACGAATCAGGGCCTTCCGGCATGACTTCATCGATTGTGCTCATTCGTTCCCTTTCGCTTTCTGCAAGGCTGATTCAATAATTTCCGAAACTAGTCCATGTTTAATGAATGATAAAGCAATAGTGCAAGCCTTCACCAGTTCCTCATGCGCGTTGTGCTCGCGGACGATCTGCTCAGCGATGATTGGTTCGTAGCATTCGAATATCGTTTTCACGTTTTCATTTTAAACGCATCCTATGTAGTTATCTGCTATATCGTGTGTTGTGTAGTATGACCACTTACTCATGCTTTCCCCTTTCAGTATTTTGACCTATCGGAATAAGATGACGTGCAATAAATTCATTCGTTGTCTCATTTTTCAGGCGTTCGAGTTTTATCTGAAACAATTCCCACTTGCTTTCCGGAATCGGAGTCTCTCCCCATTCCCACCGTTGCCATGTGCGAAGGGAGATGTGGACGAGTGCGCCGGCCTGTGTTTGGGTGAGGCCGTGGAACTTGCGGATGGCAATAAGGTCATTCTGCGTCGGCATTATTTTTTCCCCCATACACGACGTGTTCCCATGAACGCCAGTCAATTCCCTGCGATGTTGCATACCCACGAATTTCATACACAATATCCATTGTTTGTTCACTGCGTAATTCGTCGCCATTTTTACGGTATTCTATGGCACTTTCCATGTAATGCTCGTGCATTTCCTCAATCGTTTTCATCTCTTCCCTTTCCATAGTGGTTAAATGGGGCATTCAATGGCGTATGCCCAACGATCTCCCTTTTGAACATCCGGGTAACTTCCGTTGTAAAAGTTCCACATGTTACCTTCTCCGTCATTGCACATTTCCGCAAATTCCATATCATGCTTCATTGCGTCTTTTTGGCAAACGATAACCATCGTCTCAGGTTCAGGAAGAGTATTTTTCTTTCCGTTGTACTTAACCCATTCGTATTCTACTTTTGATGTTTTCATGATTTCTCCTTGTGGTTAAATGGGGCTTTTTAGGCTGACCCCAAGCCAGTGGATTATTTCAAACGGAATATTTCCCCGTCCGCAGATACGTATACGTGAGAGAGGAATGACATTGTATCAACAAAATGCTCTCCGCGAAGAGCAAGATCGTTACAATAAATGTCGTTGTATCTCGAAGAATTTGTAATCTTTGGGTATATCCTATTCGGGTTACATCCGCTACGCATTCTTTCACGGTGTCGATATGCCTTTTCAGATTCGGTCATCATGTTCTCCTTTGTCAGTTGTTTTCTAATTCCCATACTTTCACCATACGCCATAATGTCGCCTTTGTCAAGAGTGAATCCAGAAATATTTTCACTTTTTCCGAATTTTCTTGACAAGTGATTGTACGCCCATATATTGTATTATGTGCAGAGGTTAACACAAAGAGTCGTGGACAACAAACCACTTACGCTTTCCTCTGCACAAAACTTTTATTTCATCCGGGGCAACTTGACGGCCGGCCAGCCTGACAGCCTTGGGATCATTCGGGACGCCGTTGCGGGCGCAACACCGCAGCGGCGTCCCTTTTTGTTTCCCGCCCCGGAGTAGGTATATGCGAGTCGGAAAGAGACTTCGGCGCGGGATGCGCCTATGCTCCGCCGGATGCGGCAAGACTCGCTCCATTTTGCGACAGCGCGTGGATAGGTGGCTTCGAGAACCACCGATAAGCGGACTATGAGAACGTCGCAACCGCTTCCACGCGTTATTATTTATTTGGAGGTTCCCGGAAGTGCAGACACAGGCAAAGGGCGTTGCAATAAATTCCGCTCTTTTCGCGGGCGAAGTCCCCGCGAGTCGTTGGATTGACGACAACGGGTTTCTGCATATAACATTGCGATTCATGCGCACGGGATTGCTGAAATATGCGCCCATTCCGGAAACGTTCCCCGATGGAGTGCCGCCTAACTGCATCGGAACAGATGGCAACGTCACAGTGCTTGTGGAGCCAGACGACCTTGCCGAGCCTGATAGCCTTTCATCCCTCGCTGGCCTTGACATTCTCCGAAAACATGAATGGGCGACGCCGCACGGGACACGGGATGCTGTCGGGAGTGTCGCCGGAGTCCCGCAATTCGATGGCGAGTTTGTGACGGGCGAAGCAGTGATTAAGGACGCCGACACGATCCGCCGTTTGCAGTTGCCGGATGGCGACACGGAAAAACTGTCCGTTACATCCGCCGGGTACGGTCATGTTATCGAATGGGACGGCGAGCCTTACATCGGGAAGGCATACGCAGGCAGACAGCGTAACATACGGT
>QMCE01000995.1_pt1 | contig 15326 bp, 11 predicted proteins | sample 1821851 | NCBI WGS metagenome assembly QMCE01 (sample SAMN09453174, study PRJNA476694) | Termite gut metagenome, whole genome shotgun sequencing project. | isolation source: worker | host: Odontotermes sp. | place: South Africa:Pretoria | collected 2016-01-28 | reverse complement strand
GTTTCGTTATAAATATCGCGGCCATTGCCGGGATTGTTTTGCCCGCCGGTCATGCCGACAGCACGGTTATCGAGCAGAAGCACGGTGACATTGCCGCGATTGTAGGTGATATCGAGCAGGCCTTGCATGCCCATATGCATGAACGTCGAATCGCCGATGACGGCAATGATTTTTTTCTTTTCGTCGTCCGCGCCACGCGCTTTGTCCATCCCAAGCGCAACACCCATCGACGCGCCCATTGAGATGCAGGTGTCCAGCGCGTTCCATGGTTGTCCTGCGCCGAGCGTATAACAGCCGATGTCGCCGGCAATATTGACATTGCGCATTTGCGATAACGTGTAATAAATGCCCAGATGCGGACAGGCTGCGCACATGGTCGGCGGGCGCGGAAAGAGCGCTTGCGGTTTATGGCTTTCCTTTTCGGCAAATTCCGGCAGCAGTAAAGCAAGCGACGGGCGCAGCACGTCGCCGGAAAGTTCTCCGTTTGCAGGCAATAAATCTTTGCCATGTACGGGGATACCGGCGGCGCGGATTTCGTTTTCAACCAAAGGTTCGGTCTCCTCGACCACGACCAGTTTTTTCGCTTGCGCCGTAAATCTTTTTACCAAGTCAAGCGGAAGCGGGCAGGAGAAGCCAAGTTTCAGTATCGGCGCATCGGGGTAAGTTTCACGCACATGCATGTACGCGGGGCCGGAGGCAATGAAGCCGACGCGCTTATCGTTGCCGTCTTCGATTTTATTGAATACGCTGGTTTCAGCGGCTTCGCGCAATGCTTTATCGCGGGCAAACAGTTTCGGCATGTGACGCTTGGCGTTGCTCGGCACCATGACCCAGCGTGCGGGGTCTTTGGTGAAACCTTCGGCAACGCGGCTAACGCTGCGCTCGCCGACGGTGACGATGCATTTGACGTGGCAGATGCGCGAAGTCATACGCAGGATCACCGGCGTCGAAAACTGTTCGGACAATGCAAAGGCCGCTTTGATCATTTCGTAGGCTTCTTGCGAATCGGAAGGCTCGAAAATCGGCAAATGCGCAAAGCGTCCCCAAAAGCGGGAATCCTGTTCGTTTTGCGAAGAGGAGAAACCGACATCGTCGGCGATGGCGATGACCAATCCGCCGACAACGCCGGTCAGCGTTAATGTCATCAATGCGTCGGAAGCAACGTTCATACCGACGTGTTTCATCGCGCAAAAAGCGCGCGCGCCGGTCATCGATGCGCCGAGCGCCACTTCCAGCGATACTTTTTCATTGACCGACCACTCGGAATAAATATCCGGATAAAGAGAAATAACCTCCAGCATTTCAGTGGAGGGCGTGCCGGGATAGGCGGCCGCGACGCGCGTGCCAGCATCCCAGACGGCGCGGGCGACGGCTTCATTGCCGGACATCAGTAATCTCGATCCGGCGGGCGGCGGATTAAAAGCTTTATTGTTCAATACGTTTCTCCGAAAATATCAATTCGCTTTTTTCTTGCGGTGATCCAATACACGAACCGCTTTCCCCATCGAGCGCTCAATCGCGCCGGTCGGATGAATTTTGACTTCCGCGTTAATGCCGATGAAGTCTTTAATATCTTTGCGTACTTTCGCCGAAACACGATCCATATATTCCTGGCCTTTGGCGTAAAGCGGCGGGCTGGCCTCAACGTTAACGCGCAGCGAATCCATGAAGCCTTCGCGGAAGACTTCGATCTGATAAAACGGCGATAACGTTTCCGTGCGCATCAGTACCGCTTCCACTTGTGTCGGGAACACATTAACGCCGCGAATAATCAGCATGTCGTCCGAACGGCCGGTGATGCGGCGAATGCGCGCATGCGTGCGCCCGCATTTGCACGGGGCCTTGTCGATCACCGAGATGTCGCGCGTGCGAAAACGCAACATCGGGAACGCTTCCTTGGTTAACGTCGTGATCACGATTTCGCCTTCTTCGCCCGGCGGCAACGGCTCGCCCGTATCGACGTCGACGCATTCCACCAGGAAATGGTCTTCCCAGACATGCAGCCCTTTTTTGGCTTCAATACATTCAATGCCGACGCCCGGTCCCATGATTTCAGACAATCCATAAATGTCGATGGCGTCGATGCCCAAGCGTGATTCCAGTTCATAGCGCATTTCTTCGCTCCACGGCTCCGCGCCGAAAATACCGACTCTAAGTGGCATTTTGCGGACATCGATACCGAGGTTTTCCGCTTCTTCGGCAATATTCAACGCATAAGACGGCGTGCAACTCAGCGCGGTGGTGGCGAAATCCTCAAGCAGCATCACTTGTTTTTGCGTCTGTCCGCCCGACATCGGGATCACCATTACGCCAAGCGTTTCCGCGGCGATGTGCAGGCCCATGCCGCCGGTAAAAAGCCCGTAGCCATAAGCATTTTGCAGGCGGTCGCTTGGCGTCAAACCGGCGGCGCTCAAACTGCGCGCACCGAGTTCCCCCCAGTTGGCAACATCGCGTTTGGTATAACCGACGACAACCGGTTTGCCCGAGGTGCCCGAAGAGCCATGCAAGCGCACGACCTGATCAGTGGGTACGGCAAACATGCCGAAAGGATAATTGTCGCGTAATTGCTCTTTTTTTGTAAACGGCAGCAGTTTTACATCCGCCAGCGACTGAATGTGGTGTGGTTTAACTTCCAGTTCGTCCATCGCTTCGCGGTAGAACTTTACCGTTTCGTAGCAGCGCTCGACGGTGGTACGTAAACGGCGCAGTTGCAGCGCTTCCAGGTCTTCCCGGGGCAGCGTTTCATTGTCGATATCAAAGATCATGATTTTTGGGTTCCGGTTGATCGAACAGGTTTGGATATAGAAAGTTACAGCAATTGGCAAGTTTACCGTGAATCAACGAGTTTTTGAATGGTTTTCCCGAGCATGGTTTTATGTGGCGGCGGAAGTATTTTATATAACGGCAGGCACAAGTACGAAGGGCAAATCCGCTCAAGGTTTCGGGCGAGCGAGGCAGGTAGTTTTCTACCGCGGGATCATTTAGAATCGCGAGCGAATCATCAGGGTTTTGGCGGCAAAGAATTCCCGAAGGTTTTGGGTGGGTTTGGGAGTTCCAAAAGCAGGGCGCAAAATTTTTTATTCTTTGTTTTCAACGCGATAGGAAACGGTATGATTTTCGTCAGATTTATCGGCCAGCGGGCTTTTTCGGAATTTCGGCTGGCGCGTATCTTGGCGCAATTACAATCACAACATGTTCCTTTGGCGCACTTATCGGCGCATTACTGTCATTTTGTCGAACTGAGCACGCCGCTTGCCGATTCTGATTTGGCACATCTCAAAGAGCTGCTTGAATACGGCTCGCGTCATGTACAAAAAGACGATAGCGACGCGAATATAACGTGGTCGGGGCATTTCATCGTTGTGCCGCGCTTGGGGACGGTGTCGCCGTGGTCGTCAAAGGCCACCGATATTGCGCATCAGTGCGGCTTATCCGCAGTGCGCCGCATTGAACGCGGTGTTGTCTTTCAATATTTGTCGGTTGACAATGAGCCGTTATCGGCAGAAGCGTTGCGGCTTTTGCAGGATTCGCTGCATGACCGGATGGTCGAGTCGGTGCTCCACGATTTCAGCGAGGAAGCGCAGGTATTTGCGCATGCCAAGCCGAAACCGATGGCAACAGTGCCGTTATTGAAAGAAGGCCGTGCCGCACTGGAAGCGGCAAACCGATCGTTGGGCTTGGCGCTGGCAAACGATGAAATGGATTATCTGGAAGAGCGTTACCGAGAATTGCAACGCGATCCGACCGATGTCGAGTTAACGATGTTCGCGCAGGCCAATTCGGAACATTGCCGCCATAAAATTTTTAACGCGCAATGGATTGTTGACGGCAAGCTCCAGGACAAGTCATTGTTCGCGATGATTCGCGATACCCACAAGGCGCACCCGAAAGGTACGGTGGTCGCATATTCCGATAATTCGGCAATCATGACCGGGCGTGAGTCGGCGCGTTTTTATCCGGATGCGCAGCGCCAATATCGGGCGCATCGCCATTTGACGCATACGCTGATGAAAGTGGAAACACACAATCATCCGACGGCGATTGCGCCGTTCCCCGGCGCGGCGACCGGTTCCGGCGGCGAAATTCGCGACGAAGGCGCGACGGGTACGGGCGGCAAGCCGAAAGCGGGATTGGCTGGTTTTAGCGTGTCGCATTTGCGCATTCCGCAATTGCCGCAATCGTGGGAAAAGCCGCCGGCAAAACCGGACCGTATTGTTTCACCGTTAACGATTATGCTTGATGGCCCTTTGGGCGCGGCTGCGTTCAACAACGAATTTGGCCGCCCGAATATCACCGGTTATTTCCGCACGATGGAGATCGACGTCGGTGGCAAAAGTTACGGCTATCACAAGCCGATCATGATCGCCGGTGGTATGGGCATGATCAACGCGACGCAGGTGCGCAAGAAAGCGCTGCCGGAAGGCGCGCTGCTGATTCAACTCGGCGGCCCCGGTTTTCTGATCGGCTTGGGCGGTGGCGCGGCATCGTCGATGGCGAGCGGCGACAACAGCGCCGATCTCGATTTTGACTCGGTGCAGCGCGGCAACCCCGAAGTGCAGCGCCGCGCGCAAGAGGTGATCGACCAATGTTGGCAATGGGATGAGGAAAATCCGATTTTGTCGATTCACGATGTCGGCGCCGGCGGCGTTTCCAATGCGCTGCCGGAGCTGATTTACGACGCGGGCGTCGGCGGCCTGATCCAGCTGCGGGCGATCCCATCGGAAGAGCCGGGCATGAGCCCGCGGGAGCTGTGGAGCAACGAAGCGCAGGAGCGTTATGTGCTGGCGATTGCGCCCGACGATTTGCCGCGCTTTCAGGCATTGTGCGAACGCGAGCGTTGCCCGTTTTCGGTGGTCGGCACGGCAACGGCGGACGGGCATTTGAAAGTCAACGATGCTTATTTCAACAATGCCCCGGTGGATGTGCCGCTTGATCTTATTTTAGGCAAACCGCCGCGGATGCTGCGCGATGTCAAAACAGAAAATAATGAAAATATATCGTTGCGATGCGGTGATATCGGCATTCGTGATGCGTTGACGAAAGTATTGCAGTTTCCGGCGGTGGCCGACAAAACTTTTTTGATCACCATCGGCGATCGTACGGTAGGCGGTTTGGTGGCGCGCGACCCGATGGTCGGTCCGTGGCAAGTGCCCGTCGCCGATTGTGGGGTCACATTGGCGGATCATAGCAATTATCACGGCGAAGCGATGGCGATGGGCGAGAAAACGCCATTGGCAATGATTAACGCGCCTGCATCGGGGCGAATGGCAATTGCCGAGGCGTTGACCAATCTCGCGGCGGCGGATGTTGCCGATTGGCGCGATGTCAAACTTTCGGCCAACTGGATGGCGGCTGCCGGACAACCGGGTGAAGATGCGGCGTTGTACGCGACCGTGAAGGCTGTTTCCGAAACGTCGATTGCGCTGGGCGTTTCCATTCCGGTCGGCAAGGATTCCATGTCGATGCGTACCGCGTGGCGCGGTGCGGATGGGGAAAAGCATAATGTTGTTTCGCCGGTATCGCTGGTTGTTACGGCATTTGCGCAGGTGAATGATGCGCGCCGCAGCCTGACGCCGCAGCTCAATCTGGATATGGGGGAAACCCGATTGATCTGGCTTGATGTTGCCGACGGTAAACGGCGCTTGGGCGCATCGGCATTGGCGCAGGTTTTGGCGCAAGCGGGCGATGAGGTTCCCGATCTGGATAAGCCGGAGCAATTATTGGCTTTCCTCGGTTTTATCGGCAAGCAGCGTGCACGGATACTGGCTTATCACGATATCAGCGATGGCGGTGTTCTGGTCACATTGCTTGAAATGGCTTTTGCCGCGCGTTCGGGCTTGGATGTTGTCTTGCCGGATAACGGTGAACCATCGGCGCTCGCCGTTTGTTTTGCCGAAGAGTTGGGCGCGGTGATTCAGGTGCGCGCGGACGACGCGAAGGCTGTGCTGCAAGACGCCGAAGCCGCCGGGCTGGCGGCATACGATATCGGTGCGCCGAATGGCAGCGAAAAAATCAGGTTGCGCATCGGCGAATCGACGCTGCTCGATGAAAACCGCAGTGATTGGCATGCGCTTTGGTCGTCCACGTCGCTGGCGATGCAGGCGTTACGCGATCACCCGTCGTGTGCAGAGGAAACGCGCGCGATGTTGTTGGATAATAACGATTCCGGCATGCAGGCGTCGGTTACCTTTGACTTTGATCAAAAGCCGCTTGCGATCTTGGGAAAAGCGCGGGGAAAAAGCAGGCCGAAGGTTGCCGTTTTACGCGAGCAGGGCGTGAACAGCCAGGTTGAAATGGCGGCTGCTTTTGACGCCGCGGCATTTGATGCCTTTGACGTGCACATGAGCGATCTGATTAGCGGACGCGCGCATTTGCGCGATTTTCAAATACTGGCGGTATGCGGCGGTTTTTCTTATGGGGATGTGCTGGGCGCGGGAGGGGGGTGGGCAAAATCGATTCTTTTTAATCCGCGTTTATTCGATCAGTTTTCCGCATTTTTTATGCGTACCGATGTATTGGCGTTGGGGGTGTGCAACGGTTGCCAGATGATGAGCCAATTACGCGATATTATCCCGGGGGCGGCGCATTGGCCGAATTTTGTGCGCAATAAGAGCGAGCAGTTTGAGGGGCGTTTGTCGTTGGTGGAAATCGTTGACTCACCGTCATTGTTGTTTCAGGGAATGGGCGGCAGTCGCTTGCCGATTGTGGTATCGCACGGCGAGGGACGTGTCGAATTCATCAGCGAAGAGCAGCGGAAAAACGCTTCCGGTTTAATCGCGCTGCGTTATGTTGACCATAACGGCAAGGCGACGGAACAATACCCATATAACCCGAATGGCTCGGAGCGGGGCTCGACGGCGTTTACTTCAACGGACGGGCGCTTTACCATCATGATGCCGCACCCCGAACGCAGTGTTCGCGCCGCGCAACTTTCATGGCATCCGGCGGAATGGGCAGACTATTCACCGTGGTTGCGTTTATTCCAGAATGCGCGAAAGTGGTTTTGAGTAAAGCATAAAACATAAAAGCCAAAGAGCTTTGGACGGATGTGGATTTCAAGAAAGTAACAGGAGTATGATTGCCGCATCTGCGCAATTTTTCAAATGATTTTTCCCAACCGATGGGCGGTCGGTTGGAAATATCCGTTATGTTTTCAGTGATTTTGTCACCCGCTAAAGTAGAGCAAAGAACAAAAGAATTCATAAAACACAACAACGCAAACATTCTTGATAACCCCTTCTCTTTTTGCTTGACGCCTTTGAGCGCGCTCATGTTTAATACGAGCCTTGGCCTATTTTTACCGAGGGGGAGAGGGACATCATGAAAAAAAATGTGGTTTTGCTGCTCGCGGCGTTTCCTGTCGTGGTGTTGGCGCAATCAAACGTAACGCTTTACGGCGATATCGAGCTGGCTATTCTTGGTTCGAAAACTTTTAACAACGCAGGTGAAATGAAAACGGTTTCCCGCGTGGATGATACCGGTTCATTATTTGGGGTGCGCGGCACCGAGGCACTGGGCAACGGTATGTCGGCGATCTGGCAGATTGAATCTTATTTGACGACAGATGGTACGGATATTAACGGCGGCAGCCGATCGAATCAGCTCGCGTCGCGCGATACGTTTGTCGGCTTGCAGGGCAACTGGGGTAAGGTGCGTCTGGGACGCTTGTCCAGCTATTTGAACTCCGATATGGAAACGCTGGATACTTGGCAATATACCTGGCTTACGGGGACCAATGGCTTGGGTATCATGATTCGCCATGATGGCCGCCACAATAGTTCCGTTCGCTATGATTCGCCTTCACTGGCCGGTTTTGATTTTTCGCTTTTATACAGCGCTGATGAACAGCGGATTAACGGCGATAACAAATTTACATGGGGTGCCGGTCTGGGCTATACGGCGGCGCATTGCTTCATCAAGGGCGGTATTGTGCAGTTTGAGGAGCAAAACGGTAATGGTGACAAGGCTGGAAATTTCTGGCGTGTCGAAGGCGGTTATCAGGACAAATTGTCGGTGATTGGCGCTTATCAACAGACAAAATTATACGGCGAAGCGGCAACGGGCGGCACCGATAATATCTGGATGCGTCCGACCGGGAACGCCAGCGGTTATCTTGGCGCGTCGGGTATCGCTTTTGGCGATAACGATAAGCTGGAAACACGCGAAGCGATATTCACTGTCAGTTATCAATGGGGTAATTTTGTGCCGCGTGCCAGCTTTGCTTGGGGAGATGATGCGGAACTGAATGGCCGCGACCTGAAGGACAGCGGTTATAAGCAATTTATCGTGGGCGTCGACTATAACTTAAGCAAGCGCACGTTGATTTATACCTCATACGGACAAATTGATTACGACGGAACCGCGTTTACGGACGGACAGAATGATAAGGAATATTCAATTGCCGTTGGTATGCGCCATCTTTTTTAAGAAAGATTGATTACGATAAAAAAGCCGCGCACAGCGCGGTTTTTTTATGTTTGAAATAGGAGCTGCGGCGCATACATTAAAATTTTTTCTCCAATGCTTTCATGTCGTCCTGCTCTTGGCGAACGGCGCGAAGGCGGCTTTCGATAATGGATAAATCCTGAAAAGAAGCGTCTTTGTCTTTTAACGCGATTTCAAACTGATCGATTGCTGCGGGATACGTGCCGAGCCACGCGTAGTATTCGCCGAGATGGCGATGCTCTTTATAGCCGATATTAAGTTTTTCATAAATGCGCGCCGCTTTTTCATGAAGCTGCCCGTCATCAGGGAAACGGGCCAATGCTGTTTCCAGATAATTCGCCGCCTCGCGGAAACGGTTGGCCTTGAACAACGCTTCGGGATAGTCGTACACCAATTGCTTTTTGTTGGGGTAACGGTTGAGGCTGTCGTGAAAACGTTTGATGGCCTTGTCGAGCGCGCCGCTTTCCATGAAAATATGCCCGGCGATGGCGTCGATCATCGGGTGGCGCATGGTTTTATCCAGCCAGATGATTTGTTCTTCGGCTCGATCATATTCCTTGGTGCGCAATAACGATGCCACCAGCCCGTAATGCATCGCAGCCTCATGGTTGAATTTACGCGTACGCAACGCTTCTTCAAAATAAGCGACGGCTTCTTTGCCGGTACCGAGATAACTGCGTAAAAGCGCACGGACAAAATGAAAATCGACGCTGTCCACAATTTGCCGGTAAGGGACACTCTCGGCGCGCGCTTGGGCTTCGGCGATTCGCTCGGTGGTGATTGGGTGCGTACGTAAATAAGAAGGGGCTGTGCCGTCGTTGAAGCGATTGGCGCGCAATATTCTTTCCATAAACGTTGCCGAGGCGTTGACGTCAAAATTGGCGACGCGTAAACGTTGAAAGCCGATACGGTCCGCTTCGAATTCGTGTTCGCGGGTATAGTTGATCTGCGATTGAACCGCCAGTGCCTGTGCGCCGGCGACCGCCGCGCCGACCATCTGGTCGCTTGAGGAAGAGTTGGCGCTGGCGGCGGCGACAGCGGCGGCCAGCGCGGCCAGCGAAAGCAACAGTTGATCTTTTTGGCCGCTCATCATGCGCGCCAGATGATGTTGGGTAACGTGCGTGATTTCATGTGCGAGCACGCTTGCGAGTTCGGATTCGTTTTGCACGAGAAGCAGCAATCCGGTATTAATGCCGATATAGCCGCCGGGTAGGGCAAAGGCATTGACGGTGGGATCCGCGATGGCAAAAAATTCGAAATCTTGCCGTGTGTCGTTGACGGCGGAAACCAGTTTGTGGCCGATGGTATTGAGGTAATCGTTGACCTCCGGGTCGTTCATGTAAATGCCGTTGGCGCGAAATTCACGAATAATACTTTCGCCCAGCTTGCGTTCCTGATATGGAGAAAGCACTTCCCGCGAAGCGTCGCCTAATTCGGGCAGGTTGTATTGCGCATGGAGTGAAGCGGGCGCGAGCGCCAGTAGGGCCAGCGCTATGGAAAGCCATGCGATCCTTGGCGCAAGGCGAGCGAGCGGATGAAGAAAACAGCCAAGCATAAAATATTTATTGGCGGCAGAAGGGTTTCCAGAAAACATGTCGACAAAAACAGTGTGCTAATATGCGCATTCTCAAAAGTATACGCCAATGTTTCCGATTTATTTTACGGACATTGTTCGGTCAGGCAACTGAAAAAGAGTTTTTTTTATGAGTAACATAAATTCTCCCGGGTTTACCCATTTTGATCAAAGCGGTCAGGCGCACATGGTGGATGTCGGCGGAAAGGAGTCCACATTGCGTATGGCCCGCGCTGGCGGCCGCATTGATATGAAGCCGGAAACGCTGGCGCTGATCATGAGCGGTGACGCGAAAAAAGGCGATGTGCTGGGCGTAGCGCGGATCGCCGCGATTCAGGCGGCCAAGCAGACTTCGACGTTGATCCCGCTCTGCCATCCGTTGGCGTTGACCCGTATCGCGGTTGCTTTTACCCCTGATCGGGCGTCGTCGTCGGTGTTGATTGAGGTGACTGCCGAAACCAAGGGGCAGACCGGCGTGGAAATGGAGGCGTTAACGGCCGCGAGCGTCGGACTACTGACTATTTACGATATGTGTAAAGCGGTGGATCGCGCAATGTGCATCGCTGATGTCCGTCTTTTGGAAAAAACCGGGGGGAAATCCGGTTACTTTATTGCCGGGGCGCCATAAATGTTTAATCGTATTCGAGAAGATGTCACCGTTATTTTTGAGCGTGATCCCGCCGCGCGGAACGTTTGGGAAATCCTGACTTGTTATCCCGGCGTCCATGCGCTGATTTTTCATCGCTTGGTCAGTCATCCGTGTTGGCGGATTGGCTTGCGCTGGCTGGCGCGCTGGTTTTCAACATTTGCCCGCTGGATGACCGGTATCGAAATTCATCCGGGTGCTATTATTGGCCGGCGCGTTTTTATCGATCACGGCATGGGGGTCGTGATCGGCGAAACGGCGGAAATCGGCGACGATTGCACGCTTTATCATGGTGTTACCTTGGGCGGCACGTCATGGGAAAAAGGCAAGCGACATCCCACGCTCGGCAAAGGCGTGGTCGTCGGCGCGGGCGCTAAGGTGCTTGGCCCGATTTTTATCGGCGATGGCGCCAAGATCGGTTCCAACGCGGTGGTTGTGCGCGGGGTGCCGCCGGGGGCGACGGCAGTCGGCATTCCGGCACGGGTATTAACGGCAGAAGACAGCGAGAAACGCAAAAGGCAGGCCGAGAAGATTGGTTTTTCTGCATATGCTGTATCTGATGATATGAATGATCCGATGGTAGTGGCGTTGCATCATTTGATTGATCATGTTGCAAAGACTGAAGACTGTATTAGAACGATGGCAAAAAAACTCAATGTTCATGGTATTGATTGCGGGATGCCAGATGAGAATACTGAAAAACCGATTGATTCCGATTCGCTGAATAAAATGCTGGAGCAATAATTTCCTTGGGCGTCGTAGAAAGCGCACAATTTACTTGACTAAAACCAAAGGTTATTTTATTGTTGGCCTGTGCGGTTTTTTTGCCTCACATTTAGCTCTTCCTAGGATGGGAGCCCCTGTAAACCTTGTTTTGGAGAATAGCTATGCGATTAACCACAAAAGGTCGTTTTGCGGTCACAGCTGTTTTGGATGTTGCACTGAACGGAACAAAAGGTCCTGTTACTTTAGCGGCGGTATCAACCCGCCAGAATATTTCTTTGTCTTACCTTGAGCAACTTTTCGGAAAGCTACGCCGTTGCGGGCTGGTCGAAAGTGTTCGCGGTCCTGGCGGCGGATACAACCTGGCGAAACCGTTATCACAAGTTTCGGTCGCCGATATTATTTTTGCCGTCGATGAGCCTATCGACGCAACCCGTTGCGGCGGGCGCGGTAATTGCCAGCATGAGCTGGATCACTGCATGACGCATGATCTATGGACCGGCTTGACGGCTCATATTTTCAAGTTCATGGATTCGGTAACGCTGGAACAAATGGTCGTGGCGTATCAGAATAAGCTCAACCGAGGTAAAAGCCAGGATCAACCCATCACCATGCACCAGGATTTGACGGCAATACTCGAACCGACGCTCATTTAACCAAAAGTTGCGTTTGGTTTAAATATTTACAAAAAGATTCCGGCGTCGGCGTATAATGCGCCGACGTATGGAATTGGAAACAATAATGAAACTTCCGGTTTATCTCGACTATGCGGCGACAACGCCTGTCGATCCGCGTGTGGCCGAGAAAATGATCCCTTACCTTACTGAAAAGTTCGGAAATCCGGCATCGCGTTCGCATGCTTACGGCTGGGAGGCCGAAAAAGCCGTCGAAGAATCCCGGCAGAATGTCGCCGCTTTATTCAATTGCGATCCGCGCGAAATCGTCTGGACGTCCGGCGCAACCGAATCCAGCAATCTGGCGATCAAGGGCGCGGCGCATTTTTATAAAAGTAAAGGCAACCACCTGATTACAGTGCGCACGGAACACAAGGCCACACTTGATACCATGCGCGAGCTGGAGCGTGAAGGTTTTGACGTTACTTATCTGGAAGTGAACGAAGAAGGCATCGTCGATACGCAGAAGTTTCTGGAAGCTTTGCGCCCCGATACCATTTTGGTATCAATGATGTATGTCAATAATGAAATCGGCGTGGTTCAAGATGTTCCTGTTTTTGGCGAACTGTGTCGCGAGCGCGGTATTATTTTTCACGTTGACGCGGTGCAAGCCGTGGGTAAATTGCCGATAGATCTTGGCGAATTAAAAATTGATTTAATGTCGGTATCGGCGCATAAAATTTATGGGCCGAAAGGCATCGGTGCATTGTATGTGCGTCGCAAACCGCGGGTGCGCATTGAAGCGCAGATGCACGGCGGCGGTCATGAGCGCGGAATGCGCTCAGGCACGTTGGCGACACATCAGATTGTGGGTATGGGCGAGGCGTGCCGGCTGGCGGCTTCGGAAATGCACGATGAAATTCCGCGCTTGGCGATGCTGCGTGATCGTTTATTCAACGGCTTGCGCGACATCGAAGAAGTCTATGTAAACGGTTCGCTGGCGCGCCGTGTGTGCAACAATCTCAATATGAGTTTTAATTTTGTTGAAGGTGAAAGCCTGATGATGGCGATTCGTGATATTGCCGTATCGTCCGGTTCGGCATGCACGTCGGCGTCATTGGAGCCTTCTTATGTACTGCGCGCATTGGGGCGGAGCGATGAGTTGGCACATAGCTCGATTCGCTTTTCGGTCGGGCGTTTTACCACCGAGCAGGAAATTGATTACGCAATCGATCTGATCAAAAAAAATGTCGAACGTTTGCGCGCGCTTTCGCCGCTGTGGGAAATGTATTGCGAAAATGTCGATATGACTAAGGTGCAATGGGCGGCGCATTAATTGCAAAAGGATGAACCATATTATGACTTACAGTAAAAAAGTCCTGGATCATTATGAAAACCCGCGCAATGTGGGGTCGTTTGATAAAAAAGACGATGATGTCGGCACCGGTATGGTGGGCGCGCCTGCTTGCGGAGATGTGATGAAGCTGCAAATCAAGGTCGGCAAAGACGGTGTGATCGAAGATGCGCGCTTTAAAACATACGGTTGCGGTTCGGCGATTGCATCGTCGTCTTTGGTGACGGAGTGGGTCAAAGGAAAAACGCTTGATGAAGCGCTGACGATTAAAAACAGTGAAATTGCCGAAGAGTTGGCGTTGCCGCCGGTAAAGATTCATTGCTCGGTACTTGCCGAGGATGCGATCAAAGCAGCGATCGCGGATTACAAGACCAAACAAGGGCAAACAAACGGTGATGATGATATCGCGGAAGTGTCGGTATGCATACCACACACAGCGACGTGAGAAAGGAGAAAACATGGCAATTCAGCTAACGGCAAATGCGGCAAAACATATCCGGGCGAGTATTGCCAAGCGCGGCAAAGGCATCGGTTTACGGCTGGGAGTGAAAACCTCAGGTTGTTCCGGTCTGGCTTATAAGATTGAATACGCCGATGAAATTTCTCCGGAAGACGAACAATTTGAAAGCGATGGCGTATTGGTTGTCGTCGATAAGAAAAGTCTGCCTTATCTTGATGGAACGAGGCTGGATTACACGCGTGAGGGTTTGAGCGAAGGATTCAAATTCGAAAATCCAAACATAAAAAATGAATGCGGCTGCGGTGAATCTTTTACCGTGTAGATCAAATATAAACATAGTTTTTTGCGATGACGCAGGCGCGGGATTACTTTTCGATATTGGGTTTGATGCGCCATTACCGGTTGGATTACGACGAATTAAGAAAAGCATATCACTGCGCACAGCAACAGACGCACCCTGATAACGCCATCGGCGGAAAAGCAAAACAGCAGGCGATTGCCGATGCCGCATTGGTTAACGAGGCGTATCGCGTATTAAAAACCCCGGTATTGCGAGCATTGTATTTTTTGCAGATCAATGGGATCGAGCCCCAGTCAGCCGTGTTGTCTGAAGCCTTTCTCGAAAATCAGTTGACGTTACGCGAAGCGGCAGAAAACGCATTGCATGATCGTGACGAGGAAACCATTGACCGTCTGCTTATGCAACTGATGGAGGCATCGCGACAGCGTCAGGAAATGTTGGCTCATCTTCTGGATGGCGATAGTCTTTCGTGTGAAAACCTGCGGCAGGCGCTTCCCATTACGATGGAACTGCAGTTTCTTGAACACTTTCGCGAAGACCTTGAAGAAAAGAAAGAATATGCCAATGAGGCGTGATATATCCGTCAGCAACTTTCGCTACAATACGCGTCTGTGCCGTGAAAACTCCTTTATTTAACGATGCTGCTGCAAATCTCCGAACCTGACAACTTACCGTCAAAACCTGCGCATAAACTTGTTGCCGGTATTGATTTGGGCACAACACATTCGCTGGTGGCGACGGTGCATCACGGTATGCCGACCATACTTCTTGATGAGAAAGGCTATGCGTTGTTGCCTTCGGTGGTGCGCTACACGGAGCAGGGCGTGGCGGTTGGGCAAGAAGCGTTGGCGGCACAAACCAAAGACCCGTCCAACACCATCGTATCAGTGAAGCGATTCATGGGGCGGGCGCTGACCGATCTTGGTGACACACGACAATTTCCGTATCAATGGCTTGAAACTTCGGGGATGGTGCGCCTGAAAACGCGCGCCGGTGAAAAAAACCCGGTGGAAATTTCGGCGGAGATTTTACGCGCTTTAAAAACGCGTGCAGAAAAACAGCTTGGCGGTGAGCTGGCGGGGATCGTGATTACCGTTCCCGCGTATTTCGATGACGGGCAACGGCAGGCGACCAAAGAGGCGGCGCAATTGGCCGGGTTAAAAGTTTTACGCTTGTTGAACGAGCCAACGGCAGCGGCAGTCGCTTACGG
>QMCE01000994.1_pt1 | contig 15327 bp, 17 predicted proteins | sample 1821851 | NCBI WGS metagenome assembly QMCE01 (sample SAMN09453174, study PRJNA476694) | Termite gut metagenome, whole genome shotgun sequencing project. | isolation source: worker | host: Odontotermes sp. | place: South Africa:Pretoria | collected 2016-01-28 | reverse complement strand
CTTCCAGCGCCGACGATGCCGCCATTTCCGCGCCGGGGTGAAATTCTATATTGGCGGCGAATTTTTGAAACTCCGCCGCGCCTATGATTTTTTCCAGGTCGGGAAACATTGATAACGCAGCCTCGACGCGCGACATGCGCGCGCGCGACTTCATCGCATCAGGGTAAAGGTGGATCGTCTTCTCCGCCGCCGCGTCGCGCAGGCGCGCGGGCGCGAGCATTGGCTCCGGCTCGACGTAAAATATTTTTGTTATTCCTGGCTGCGAAGCTAGTGCGCGGGCACGCATCGGGCTGTTCGGTTCGACATAGAAAAGGCGCGAGAGCGCGTTTTCTAATCGACCCGCCGCTCGTATGGGCGCGGGATCAAGCCATATCGTTTTTCCGCTCGGGCGATTGTATGCCGCCCGGTTGTACGCGCCACGATTATACAACGCCCTTCACCTCTTATTGCTGGATTACTATGACTTTTCCGACCTTGATAGCGATATTGTCGTCCTTGTGGATGTCGCGCGGCGTTGTGAGGGCCGTGGAGTAAAGCACTTTGCCGCCCGAGGGCGCGTTCATGAGCGCTAAGTGCGTAACCGTGCCCCAATCCGCCGTAGCCTCCGCAAACGTGATGACCGCGCTGTTCGAAATGCTTGCGTCGTGCGTCGTCGGGTCGATGCTTACCGCCGACCACTCGATGCCCGGGCGCGCATAACTGCCGCCGACAACTTCGTTGGCCATCCCTGTCGGGCCGGGGTCGGACAAAAACAGCGCCGCGTACACCGTATCGGGCGGCGACACTTCTATGCCGCGAAGCCAGTTTAATGTACTGGTTTTGCGGTCGTCTGACATAAAGGTTGCCATTTACTCGATTCCTCCTGTTCGCACATAGTGCGTTAGTCTTATAGGCCCTCTGATTGGCGTGTCACCGATATTCCTCAAAATGATCCGCGCGGGCGCGGGCGCGGTTCCGCCGTAAAGTACAGGGATTGTCAGCGGCGCTCGCCCGATCGTCGGGACGCTGACTGCCTTTCCGTAGGCAAACGGCCTAACCTTGAATTCGATCGTCCACTGCCCATGCGTCAGCATCTGTTCAAACATGATCGCGCTGTAGATTTTTCCGACGTAGTATTTATCCGGCTCGTCGGAAAAAACTAGCTGCCCAGTCTTTGCAAGCCAGGCGGCAATTTCCCGCGCGCGCGTTCGCAGTTGCGGCAAATCCTCGGCGCGTACTATGCAATCGACTTGCAGGACGCGCATAGTATACGCGACAGCCCTATCCTCCGGCTCCGTCCCCGCGTAGTCGTACTGGCCGGGCGTGCCGGGTATGTCCTCCAGCTCCTCGCGGCGATCCGGCAGCAGCGCGCGATGTGATTTGACGATGATCCCGAATTCACCGGCGCGCCGCCCGGCGAAAGTCATGTCTACGAACACGACGGCTCCACCGCCTCGCTCATAAGATAATTCGCCGCATCGTAGCCCGCGCGCATCGCTTTGGCGGCCATAGGTTCCAGCATTCCGCCGCAGCCCGTTCCCAAGCCGGGTATCGCTATGGATTCCGCGCCGCTCTTTAGCGCGGAGGAAATGACGACCATCATCACATAGGCGATATCCATAGGGCGCGCGCGAGAGGGGATGCGCATAGTCGGCGCGTAGATGAGTCTTTTGAATTTCTCGTTTTGTTCATCGACAGCACAAAGTACGTCGCCTACCGGCATACCGTATGGAAACAGGCGCATTATCTCCATCTGGATATGATCCTGCACGCCGACGCCCGTGAGATTCCGAACCGCTAAGTCGATACCGCCAGACATCGCGCCGAAGCTGTTCCCCGCCGTCACAAGGCAGTCGTGGGCGGGGAGGTCTTCGAGGCGGCTTTCCGTCACCGTCACGTCTTGACGGTCGCGGAAGCAAAAACGCCAGCTTTCGCATAACTTCGGGTTGATGTCAAATAACGTTATTTTCATCACATGCCCACCGCCGTCCTTAGTTTTGTTGCGGATTTGATAGATTGCGCGGTCGTTTGACCTACCCTGTCCGCGACCCTTTGTATAAAGCTCTCATCCGCGATTGTCGCGCGGTCGAAGGTGATGTAGTTGTACAGGTATATAGGCGCTTGACCCGTGCCGCCCGGCGCTTCTGCGTCAAAGGCGCGGGGGGCGTCGCTTTGCGCGCTGCGGCGCGCGGACGCTTCGCCCGAAGTTATCGGCGATACGCTTATGTTGTCAAGCGCTCTTAGCGCCGCCTTTGAGATATCGTACGCCGATGCCGCGACGCTGCTCTTTGCGTCGTCCAGCGCGTTGACCGCGCCGAAGCCGACGTTTTCGAAAATCGCGTAGGCCTTTCGCGAAGGGGAGCGAACGTCCAACTCGCGCTTCATGGCTTCGAGGGCTTCGCGCGCCATTACGCGCGCTGCGCTTGCGAGCGAGGCGCCCTTCGATTCGAAGCCGGATATCATGCCTTCCGCGAGCGAGGAGCCGGCGCGCTCGTATTCCGCTTCTTGCGCCTTTAGCGCGTCAAGCATTTCCTGCCCGATTTTGCGGACGGTTTCTATAGCCTCCTGCTTTTTCTTGTCCAGACCGATGATTAAACCCTCGTCAAACCACGTGCCGAATTCTTCGGCTTTGCGGGACGGCGAGCCGGTTTCGAGTTTTTCTGCCAGGGGGTCTAAGACGCCCTCCTGGGTGAGATTTCCCGCCGCCGTCTTTACTTTGTCAAGATCGCCCACGATGCCGTTTTCTAATCCAGCATCGATCATTTTGCCGAGTTCCGCTGCCTGCTCTTCCGAAATTGCTCCGTTGTTTTTCAGCGTATCTATAGCTGCTTTCGCCGCTTCCTCGGATAGCCCCTCGAGCAACGGGGGCAATCCTTCCATCGGGGAAGACAAGGCTTTCAAAAACGCGTTTGCATCGTCGAGCGAAAACCGCTCCGCGCCGAGCATAAGGTTTTTGCGTATCGCGTCGGCGGCTTGCTGGCCAATCGCGCCCGTTTCCGTTTCGATTCCGCCAAAGCCTTTTATGATCTGTTCTTTCAGGTTTTGGGCCTGTTGAAAGGTCAGCTCTCCCTGGCCGGCCAGCGCGTCAACGAGAGCCAAACCGCCCGCAAGCCCGTATTCGCTCATCACGTCGGGCAGCTGTTCCATGTTTGTCCGGGCGGTTTCTACGATGCCCGCTATATTCTCCTGCGCTATCGGCACTAATCCCGCCAGCGCTTCGTACATGGCCGCGGACGTTTCCTGCATGGACTGGGCCGAAAGCTCGCCGTATTGCTGTGCGGATTCATAGAGCGGCTTCATAAAATCCAGCATCGCCATTTCTTCTTGCAGGATTTTGATGTCGTTCAGTTCTTGTTCGAGTGCCGCTTTTCGTTCGCTGGCCGCCATTGCCTCCGGCGATGCGCCGGGGCCGCCAAATACGCCTGCGCGATCCGGGAATTGTGATTTTATGGCGGCAATTTCGGCCTCTATCTCTTTTTGACGGTTGGCGCGTTCAACGAGGCCGTCAACGTAGGCTTTGTTTTCATCGTAAAACACTTTGATGATTTCGAGCGAATTTATCCTCGCTTTTTCCAGTGTTTTATTGTAGTTCGCTTCGGCGGCGGCGGTCATTTGCGCCCAAGTATCCGAACCGTCGCCTTTGAATCTTTCGGCAGCGGCCAGCGCTTGAGCGAACATATCGCCTGCGCCTTCCTTCGCTTTCGAATAGTAGTCATCGGCGGCCTGCATTACTTGGTCGTAGCCCTCTTTAGTGGGCTGTACGAGGCCCATTTCGATATCTTTTTTTAGTACGCCTTTGGCGAAGGTGTTGTCCACAAGCGACGCATTAAGCTCGTCGTTCATCTGCTGCAATAGGCGCGTGATTTCCTTGATCTCGCCTTCCGCCAGCGTGCGGCCCTCTGAAAATGCGGTTTCGATGATACGCTTAATTGCTTCGCCAGTATTTGTAACGGCGTCTTCCTGTTCTTTTCCGCGATCAATGATCGTTTGGAGGATTTCGGCCTCTTTTTCGTCGGCGACAACGCTCGTTTGTCCGAAAATCGTTGCAAAAGTGGTAACAGATTCTTGCGTGCGCGTCGATATTTCCTGCTTGATGCCGTCGCCCATCTCGGCGAAGCGCGTAATGAGCGAGTTTTTTATTTCCTCCGAAACAACCGTCGAATCATCTCTTAGGCGGCCCAGCTCGAAAACTGCGTCATCGGCCATCTTCTGATAGGCCTGGCGCACTTCTTCATCGGCTTCGGCGATACCCTGCATCGCCGCCTGTATTTCGGCGCTCGCGTCTTCGGTGAGATAGGCGAATTCTTCGGTGGTGTCCATTGCGGCTTCGAGTGATTCGCGGTATTTGCGTTCCTTTTCTTCGGCGAGGATTACCGCTGTCGCGATGGCTCCCAGCGCTGTTATTACGAGCCCTGTGGGGCTTGTGATCGCCTGGAACGCTTTGCCGAGGCCCGTCGTGGCCTTTTCGCCCGCCGCCGATGCCTTGACCGCATCGCCGATAGCCGAAGTGATCGAGCCGAAACCTTTGGTCACGCTCCCCGCCGTGCTTACAACGCGCCCGAGGATAGACAGCACCGGCCCGACGCCCGCCGCGATAGCGGCCCATTTCAGGATATTTTTCTTTTGCTCGTCGTCGAGGTTCTTCCACTCTTTGATTAGCGGTTTTATCGTATCGTCAAGTAATTCTTCCAGCACAGGCAGGAGATCATCGCCGACTTCGATGGCGAGGCTGTTTACTTCGTTTTTCAGGACTTGGAATTTGCTCGCGAAGGTCTCGTTGAATTTTTCGGCTTCCTTCGTGAGCGCGATATTTTCCTCATACGCTTCATTTCCAGTTTTTAGCGCGTCGGCGAACAGCTCGCTCGCGTTGGCCGAGCGGCGCAGGGCGTCGCTCACGCGGATTTCTTTCAGCCCCATCTCTTGCAGGGTTACGCTTACGGATTCTCCTTCGTCATCGAGGTCTTTAAGGCCGAGGATGAACGCGGATAGAGCGCCAGCCGCATCCTCTTCAAACGCTTTCTTGAATTCCTCGCCCGTCATTCCCGCGACGCGGGCGAAATCTTCAAGGGCGCGCTGCTGCTTTACGGCGTCTTTCAGTTCTGTCGAGGTGTAGCCCAGGCTGTCGGCCAGCTCCTTGAAGCCCATGCTGGAATTGTCGGCCATCAATTCGAGATCGCGCAGCGACATGCCCGTCGCGTCGATCATTTCGATATTGCGGGGCATCAGCTCCGAGCCTTGTTGCATCTGCGTGATGACCCGCGATATCGCGGTGCCGCCAGCTTCGGCGTTTATTCCGACCGATGTCAGCGCCGTAGCGATTCCCATTACGTCGCCTTCGGACATTTTTGCGGATTTGCCCGCGCCCGCTATGCGCAGGCCCATATTCATGATTTCCGCTTCGGTCGTCGCGAAATTGTTGCCCAGGTCAACGATCGTGGAACCGAGGTTTGAAACCTCCGCTTCCGGCATACCCATGATGTTCGCAAATCGCGCCATCGCTGTCGCGGCCTGTTCAGCGGTCATATCCGTGGCGATGCCCATATTGAGCATAACCTCGGTAAATTCCATGATGTTTTCTTTGTTGATTCCCAGATGCCCGGCAGCTTGCGCGACCGCCGATATGTTTTCTTTGGCGTGCGGCAGCTCCTCGGACATCTTTATGATGCCTTCGCGCATGGCCGCCATTTCGGTTTCCGTCATATCGACGGTTTTGGTCACGCCGACGAAAGCCTGCTCGAAGTCCATAGCCGCCTTCGTCGCGCCGGTGCCGAACGCGACGATAGGAGCTGTGACCCCGAGCGTCATTTTGTCGCCCAGGCCGGATATGCTTTTGCCGGCCTTTTCTAGCTGTTCACCCGCCGTTTGCGCCTTTTTCCCCCAGGCTTCAAGCTTTTCGCCGGACTGGTAGAGCTTATTTTCGAGCTTCCCGATTTGGTCGCTTGTTTTTTCGAGTTCGTTTTCGTAGTCGGCGAGCTGGCCCTTCGCGTAATTTAGCTTTTGGGTTTTGTTTTCGTAGCCGGAAGCCGCGCGGTCGAGCATCTTGCCGTTTGCTTCGAGTTCCTGATTCAGCGCGTCGAGCTTAGCCTTCAGCTCCTGGGTTTCATCGGCATCGCGACCCTTTGCGGCTACGCTGTTTTCATACGCCTGCTTTGCGGCGCTTACCTTGTCCGTCAGCTCCTGCTGGGATTTGGAAAGGTTTTCGATCCGCTTGCCGCTGGTATCTAGCTCGCGATTATAAAGCTCTATTTTTTTTTGTTGTGCCTCTATCGCTTTTGCGAGCGACGACGATTTTGTGTTTAGGAATTCTAAATTTGTTCCCGAGTCGGTGGCCGATTTTCCGAACGCCTTTATCTCGGACATGGCCGTTTTGGTCTGGTTGTTCAGGTCTTTCAGACCCTTTTCGAAAGATGATTGATCCATGCCCAGGCGCACGATCAATTCGCCGAGGGTTTCTGTCGTACTGCCCGGCATTAGCTCACCACCTTACTTGTTCGATTGTGGTAACTTCGGCTTCTTCGGCGGCGGCTTTGTTACGCGCCGAGCGCGCCTGTAAACGCAAAAAGAAAGGGAAGTCCATATTTTCGACTTCCGATATTTTCCACCCCTGCCGCAAAAGCGCGGCGCAGTAGTCGAGGACTACATCGGACATTGTTACGGGGCCGCCTCGCTGCCCCTCTGCGCGTTTTTTGATTCTGCCGGCTCGGGAAATTCGCCGATAGCGTCCGCGACGATGCCGCGAATTCGATTGAAAATCTTTAAAAGGTCGCTGTTGATGTATGCGCTTTCGAAGCCGTCAAGGAATTCGTCCGCTGTGAATTTGTTTCCGAACAGCCTCGCTATGAACGCCGCCATCTCTTCGATGTGCTCGGGTTCGCCGCCGAGCTTGTCCTTCAACGCATCGTCAAGGATTCTATCTGCCTCGATGACGATACGCGGCGTAAATTTATCGACGGAATAAACCTTGCCGCCAACGTGAATTTTCAACATAACTCCTGCCCCTTTTGTGCTATTTTCGGTCACATATTGCGCAAGGGCGGAGGAATATTCCCCGCCCTTGCGATACGTTCGGTTTTCTTTTATCGGGATACTTTACGGATTGCCAACGTCACCACCTTCGGGCGGCGTCGCTACCGTTGGCGATACGGGCTCATGCACTTCATCGAACCAAGCCTCCGCGATGGCGGGGTCGAAGTTCTCGCTCTCTTCGTCGTATTCACTCTGGTAGATATCTTTCTTTTTGCCGTCCACGACGAAAGTCCCGTCTTTTCGGGCCATATATTTGCCCGTTATGCTCGGCTGCTGGAAAGTTACGGTGTCCGTCTTGGTGTCTACGACGTAATCCGGGACTTGCCACCTCACCTTATAGACCCATACATACACGGATTTGCCGTTTGCTTTGTCGGTGACGAAGCCCAGCGCGCCGTATGGCGCTGTGTCATTATCGGACTTAACAACGACTCCGTTGGCGTCGATCGTAAGTCCGAACATCGCGACAGCATCAGCGATCGGCAGAGCGTGTATCTGGACGCTGATATCGCCGCCGTTCGTGCCTTCGAATTGCTCGGCTACGCCTCCGTCGCCGTAGGCGGCCTGAGAGACGCGCGTAGGCGTTATCGACACATTTACAGCTTCGGTTTTTAGCCTCGCGGGTTTGGCGTATTTTGCGGGCACGTTAGGCTGGTCTTCGGTCGTCATGGTCGCTCTGTGCAGATCGCGAACACTGATTGTCGCGGAAGTTCCCGCCATTTTTATCCCTCCTCGTTAAAATAGAATTCTTGTACCCTATGTCTGGTTTTGGTGTCTTTTTCGTAGAAATCGCGCGCGCTAACAAACGAAAAACCCGCCTCTATCAAGCGGGCTTTCGCGGTTTCGTTTAGCGCGTTCATGTCCGGCTCGCCGTCCTTACTCCATCCGTCAAGCTGTACGCGGTAGCCGCTGGCGAGGGGCTTGCCGTCGCCGTGGGCGGTATTCCATTGCACCACGACAAAAAACGTAAAATACGTTTTCGCACTGCCGCTATAGGTTTGGTTTTCGCAGGGCGCGCCCACGCCGCCCATCGCGGTCATCACGCGCGCCTCCACACTCTCGATGCTCATAGTCCCAGCCCCTTTTTAACCCGCTGTTTCAAAATGTCGTAGGATTCCCGCTTCTTTCGCTCAAAGGCCGGACGAATGAATGGATGAGCGTCCGCGCGGCTTGTACCAAATTCCACATAGTACATGTGCAAGCCCGTGTCGCGCTGCGCGTCGTGTATGCCGATGCTTATAATCTTACCGCCCTTCGTCCGTTTTGGCGAGCCGATCGTGATGCTGTCCCGGCCTCGACCAGTTCGCACGGGGGCGGATTCCCTCATGTCTTCGTAAATCGGCTGGGCGGCGTCGTTCAAGGCGGCGTTTTCGATACGCGAGCCTTTGACGCCCATTTCCGTAATACGGCGCGTCAGGTCTTCGAATCCGTCAATGCTATAACTAATCGTGTTGCTCATGGCGGACCTTCTTCCTGCGGCTCGGACGGCTCCTTTGTCGGATCGCTCGGCCCTTCTTTCTGCTGTTCGTCGGCCCGAATTTCCATGAAGTCGCCGACATATTCGGCGCGGCCTATGTGTTTGATATCAAATAGCCGGTCTTTATACTTGATTCTCATGCTGGAATCAAGCCCCTCCGTCCAGCGGATCGTAAAAGTCGTTACATTTTCCGATTGTGTAGCCGCCGCGCTGAAAAACTCACGCCCCGACACGTCCTGCATTTTAGCCCATACCTTTTTGACGGTTGCCCAGCTATCGACGCGATGGCCGCCCGCGTTCAGCGTCGAGGCTTTCGTTTGTATTTCGATCCGCTTGTTCAATTCGCCGATATCACGCACCATTACGAAGCCTCCAAACCCAGCCGCGCAGCATGGTTTTGTACCCTTCGTCGCTTTCGTTCGCGCCCATATTCGTAGCGGTAGGCGTTCGGCGGCTGTACCGATACGCCGCCAGTGTCCCCACGGCCATGATATACTCCGGGTTCGTCGTCTCAGCTTCGGTCGGCACGGGAACACCGGAGCCTTTTAGTTGCGCGATCGTGCCGTTAATCAGCGTTTGCAAAACCGTTTCCTGCGGCTCGTCTATATAGCCGTATGAAACGGCGAAATCGTAGATTTGCTTGCGTATTTCTTCGGGAATGGGCATAAAACCACCTCGCATAATGGGCGAGGGGCTTATTCCTGCCCCTCGCCCGGCTTGTTGTGCGCCACGATCGCCGCCATTATGACGGCTTTCGTATCCGCCGCGCTCACACCTTCAACGCCGCGTTCTTCGGCGTATTTCAGCAAGTCCGCCTTTGTCAGCCCCTCAAGGCTCGGCTGCTCCGTTTCGGGTTCCGGCTCTTTTGTCGGTTCATTCGGCGGCTCCGGCTCTATGACGGCCAGATACACGCACCCTTCCTTGTTCAATTCCGATACCTCGGCGACGCAAAGCGCCTCGGCGCGGCCTTCGGGCGGCTTAAAGCCGAAGCGCGGGTAGATGTCGTTCACGTTATAACGGCGCTTGTCGTCGAAGCGCTCGTTGAATTCCTTCGTAACCCGGTATTGATTCATTTTCTTTACCTCCGTTTATTTTTCACATTTTGCGCTTAAGGCTGAGATACTGTCTCCGTCGTCGCGAGACGGAACGCGCTTTTGAGTTTGAGCCGTACGTCGTACCACGCCGTCACGACGAAGAGATATACGCCAGCCTTAACGTCTTTATCGACATCGTATACCGTGCCGTTTTCATAGTTCAGCTGCGCGTAGCGGAAGTCGCCGACAACCGGCACGGTTGCGCCGTCAACGAATATCGTGGGGATGCCGATAATATCCTCCGGCTTCGCACCCCAAAGAGGAGCAGAACCGTTCGACAGCGAGCGGATCATGCTTATGTAATCCGTCCGCCGCATAGCGACTTTTGCCCTCTCCCTGAACGTTTCGCCCAAGTCCCCGTATGCCGCAATGATGGCATCAAGCATCGTCGAGCCCGATACCGACTTGATCCCGGCGCTGTAATAGCTCATATGGGCTTCGGCCTCCGCGGGGGATTGATGGAACATGGCCTTTTTTTCTTTTGCGGCGAGGCCGGAGCGCAACGCGCCGTCCACGTGGGCCTGCAGGCCGAGCGATGTGCCGTGCAAGACCGTATCGCTCACCTTTGCATAGATTTTGTTTTTAAACCTTCCGAAAACCACCTCGTCGCCCTCGATTTCCATCTCCTTCGCAGTTTCTTTGTCGGTGATGAAATCATCATCCTCGATCGTATAGTCGAGTTTTGGCAAGATCAGCCGCGTCGCGTTGCTCACTGTGATGTGAGCGCGCATGGGATTGTCCTCGAAGGGCTCAGACACGATTTCACTACCCAGCGTCACCGGGAGCAGATGCTCGCCGCCGCCGAGATCGGCGTCGCCCTCGGGAATCGCGCCCAAGTGCGAATAGGCGCTCTGGACGACCTGGCGCACATCAGCGACGGAGCCGAGCAGAGCTGCGCGATAAAAGTCACCGCGCGCTTGCAGTCTCGCGGTTTCGGGGTCAGTATGCGCGTGCTGGGCGTTCTGGGCGCTGATTGCCGCGCGGTCTTCGGTCTCCTTTTTGTCGTGCGCCTTTTGCAGGATTTCATAGCGCGCGTTCAAGTCGTCCAAGCGCGCGCCATCCTTTTTCAGGTCGTCAATCGGCGTTTTGGGATCGGCGGCACGCGCAGTTATACTATCACTTAGAGCGGCCATTTCCGCTCGGAGCGTCGCCATGTCCTCCTTCATCGAGTACAGGGTGGGGCTTGCCATATCGTTTTCCTCCTCGTTTTGCTTTTTATAGGTTTTTCATAATGTCCGCGCAGCGCTCGGCAATCGCCACCCGCTCCGCGTCCGCTTTGCTTGTGTCGGCGGCGGTTTCCCGCTTCGAAGCCGCCGCTATCGCTCTCGCGGTATTTTCCCAGAAAGCGGCTATTTGCTGTTTTTCGAACATGACTTCATCAGCAAAACCGTTTTCGACCGCCGTCTTTGCGTTCATGGTGGTTTCTGCGTCCATCATCTGTAAGATGGCCTCGATCGACTTTCCTGTTTTCTTCGCGTATGCCTCCGCCATCGCCGCCCCCGCCTCCAACAGATTGTTTTTGGCGCTTTCCATGACGCGATGATCACCGATGGCCAAGCGGCTCGGGTTGTGGATCGCGTATATAGCCACGGGCGACATGATTACTTTGTCCGCCGCGACGCAGGGGAAGGTCGCGGCAGACGCGGCGCATCCGTTTATCACGATCGTCACTTTGCCTTTGTCGTACGCCGTGATTTCGGCATACATCACGCCGCCCGCCGTAAAACTGCCGCCCGGACTGTTGACTTCGATCGTGATATCGCCGTCAAGCGCGTCCAACTGCTCGGAAAACGTCTTGTCGCCCGTGTAGATTTCGCCGCTGTATTCGTCTACGAAGCTTTTGCCGTTTACGATATACCCTTCGATTTTGGCGTCTGTCTTCAAGTATTTTCACCTCCATTCAACAGGCTTTTTGCATAATCCGTGCTCAGCCTTTCAAGGGCGCTAAGGGGCACAAGATCGCGACTGACCATGAGCGTGTCGCCGCCCGGCTTGTCTGGATCCCCGTTTGCGCGCCGGATTTCGTTCGGCGTCCGCCCCGCGCTGCGCACGAGCTTAAAATCACGCTCCGCCCGCGTCGCGGCATCAGCGATAAGAAGGCCGTCGAAGTCCGCCGCGAAATAGTATCCCTGTCGGCGCTCGGCGGTGGTCAGAAGTTTTTTGTCATACTCCTGCGCGTACATCGTGAATATCGGCAGCATCGTCAGCTGGAGGAATTCGAGCATACTTTGCTCGTTCGTGGCGTAGCTCGAATCGGTGTAGTCGCCCATCATATGCGGCGGGATGTTGTAAACCGTTGCCACGCGGTTTCTCGTGATCTTTTCTATGTCAAAGACTTTCGCATCCACCACCGAGCCGGACAGCCGCGACGCTTTCGCGCCGGCGTCCAGGACAATCAGACTGCCGCCCGACTTCTTGTAATGCTTCAAAAAGCTGTCAACTATTTCGTCCTTCTTCTCTTCGTTGACCTCCGATGGAATATCCAGCGTGATTGGCGAATGGATGCCCGATTCAAGCATAGAAAGCGAAAATTGCTTGATTTTATCGTCATAATCCAGCGTTTTGAACAGGACGCGCACCGGCGATATCCCTTTGTAGCCGTTCGTGCATACGTAGCGCGTGTGGATCATCTCGTAGGCATGAACGAAGATAACCCCATTGTCACCATCCAGCCTGTACCATAGCTCGCGGGTTTTCTCCTCCAATACCGGCGTAACCCTCGCCGGATCAAGTACGTCAAGCCTCGCTATTCCGCCGCCCGCAGTGGGTACCTTGTAGGCGTAGGCGTTGCCGGTTGTACCCCGGAACGCTTCAAGCGTCTGCTGGAACGTAAACGGCGTTTGTATGTCATTCGGACAATCCGCAATCAGGTGCTCCGCTCTATGATCCCGTTGAATTTCACGATTCTTGTACAGATGGAATCGCGTCATCGCGAAGGTGTTGCTGATTCGCGTAACCGCCGCGAAAATGGCCTCGCTGTTCATCAGCGAGTGATCGCCGCTCGACAAAAGCCTCGGCGGGAACAGCCGATAATCTCGTTCCTTCTTCTGTCTTTTTTTTACCGCGCTTTGGATTTCGGGGGGCCTTTGCCCTTCAGGGCTCGGCGGGCTTGCAGCGTTTTGTGCGTCCGGGGCATTCGGCGCGTCTCGGCTCCGGCTTCGCTTAAACGGATTGTTCCATGTCATCATCTCACCTCAATTCAAGCTGTAGAACGAAACGCCCGGCTCACGCTTTTTCCCCGTTACGGGATTCGCCCGGCGATATTCGGCGTGGGAATCAAGCCACGCCATAAAGCCGTCTATCTTTCGATAGCGGCCCTGTTTGGTCGGCACCCAATTTTCATGATCCACGTCGCCCGTCTGCTTTCGAAGCTTCACATTCCCCAAATACCAGCGGAAAAGCGGATCGTCGTTGTATATGATTTTCCCGTCAATTAAGAGTTCTTTTATCTCCTTCATTGGGTCGTTTAGCGTTTTCCACCCCTGAATAACGGCATTGCAATCAAAGCCGCGCGCCCGCAGGGATTCAATAAGCCAAGAGGCGTTAGCAGGATCGTAGCCAATAGACTCAATCAAGTAACGCTTGCGCTGCACCTCGAACCATTCGAGGATTAGTTCTTGCTTGATGATCTCGCCGGGGACTATCGTTAATACCCCTAAGTCCGCCCATTCGCGATACTTGATTTTTTCATTGTTCAGCTCTACTTTTCGCTCGGGTATCCAGCTATGATGAATTTCCGCGAAAAATCCATCGGGTAGCGGAAAATGTAAGTTCGCCGCCGTGAAGTCTTCGCGGAGCGAAGCGTCGAAGCCGCCGTAACACGCGCGCTTATCCAGCTCCGAAAGCGCGATGGTTTTTTTATTGCGCTTTACAATATCGCTATCTACAAAGCCCATTTTGCCGGTATCGGTAAAAATATTACACTGTTTGTTTATGAAATCGTTTCTTTCGTCCGGCGCGCGCTGCGAAGTTCGCCAGTCTAACAGCGTTTCCTCGAAGCTGAGGAACGTCCCCAGCGCCGGATTCGCTTTGATCCATGTTTCCGTATCTTCGGGCCGGTCGCCCTCGTCCAGCTCTGCGATATAGAAAAAGAATCGATCGGCTACTTCCTGCGGCACTACGCCGTCTATGATATCTTGGGCAAACACGTAAAAGTCCATCAACGGGCCGTCCAGCACGTCTCCCATTGTGGTAATGTACCAAATAAGCGGCTGACGCCGCTTTTTCATAGCCCGCTTCATGACGTTTATTAGCTTGTAATCGCGGAAGGCGTGAACCTCGTCAAAAATCATCCCGTGCGGCACAAGGCCGTCGCGGAGCTTGCTATCGCTGGCAAGCGGCTCTATGGTCGCGTTCGCTTTGTCGTAATGTATGGTACTGCGAAGCGTGCGAAAATGCTTCGATAAAAGCGGGCTGCTTTTAATTTGTTCCTTGCAGGGAAGGAATACCGTCCGTTTTACTTGATCGCGCGAATTTGCAAGCAAGAATATATCAGCGCCCGGCTCCCCGTCCTTCGCTGCCATAAACGTACTATTACCGGCGATCAACGTTGATTTGCCGTTACCGCGTCCGACGATAAACAGCGCCTCGCGAAAGCGCCGCAGATTCGTTTTTTTTGAAACCCAGCCGTATACATTGCCTTCTACAAAGCATTGCCACGGCTGCATTTCCATTTTGTCGTAATCGCCCTTGCTGGGCTTCAAAAACCGTTCGATAAACTCGATCGGCTTTAAAGCTTTTTCAAGGTCGAAGCGCCACGGGTATTCTCGATGCCCCTCCATTTCCAAGTCGGATATAAAACGCTGACACGCCGCAATAACTTTCTTCGAAGCGACTTGTTTTCCAGACAAAACATCTTCGGCGTAAATTGCGATTTTGGTATCAGAAATCCTCAAATTCGTCGCCCCCCTCTTGGGACGCGCCCGGCGTCTTGAGGCTTGGGAATGTAAGCTTTAGCTCGCTGATTAGTTTCCTTTGCTGCTCGACGGTCTGGTTGATTTTCGGGATAAGCGGGTGATCCCGGTCGCCCTTTTGGTTTGCCCCGTTCTGCCAGTGGATCATAACGCCATCCTTGAAGACGCTTTTTATACACTCCTGTTTTATCTGTTCGAGCATGGCGATATCGTTCAGCATACTCAGCGCAGATTCCGTCATTGATTCGTATGTGTCCAAAAATTCTTTGTAAAGTTTGTTGAAAAGGCGTTTTGCAAGGGGGTTAGTAAGGGCGTCGCGCGTCTTTCTGTTTGCCAAATTTTTCACCTCCCTTTATTGGAAGTAACTGGTTTTAGTCCCTCGCATTTTTCGCCCGGATACCCACGGGGGTCATACGCGCAATTCGCGCGGTGTCTCCGCTTAGGCCCTTGCCGGTTCCCCAACGCCCCGAAAAAAGTTGATTGGGGAGGGGGGATGGCTCCATTTTTCGAGCGCGCCGCCGCGCTCGGCGGTCACATTCGAATTATCCGCACTTTTTTAACCTTGCTTTTTTTCACCGGGGCTTTAAAGGCTTTTTCTGGATGTTCTTTGTTGTGGCAAGCATAGCAGGCGCTCTCAAGGTTGCTCAGGCACATGGCCAGCTCCGGGTGTGTGTCGCGCGGCTTGATATGGTGTACCACAGTCGCCCGGACGAAGGCCCGCCCCCGACGCCTGCACGGCTGGCATATGTGGCCGTCGCGCCGCAGCGCTTGTTCACGCAATGCGCGCCATTCGGGCGTACGATAGAAAGCGCTCGACTTGCCCGGCATGGTATCGCCT